>Ga0209530_1000138_pt1 | contig 64316 bp, 50 predicted proteins | sample BlaSpr_A8_Ref_O1_FD_187987 | JGI IMG/M metagenome (GOLD analysis project Ga0209530, IMG submission 187987) | Forest soil microbial communities from Thunder Bay, Ontario, Canada - Black Spruce, Ontario site 2_A8_Ref_O1 (SPAdes) (version 2) | ecosystem: Environmental > Terrestrial > Soil > Boreal...
TCATGCCGCGAGCTTACGGCAGACTTCTTTTTTTGCAAGATGGAAATTCAGAGGCTTTCTTCACAGCTTCAAACCGAAGAGTGCGCCACCCGGAAATTCAACGGCGTATGTTTGGGCGGTGTGGAAGGGTGCGCCACCCTCTCTCTACACGATTCACCGTATTGTCGGAGGGACTAGAATGTAGCTTGAGTTACTGGAGTGAGCAACGTGCCCCCAACCGATGCATCTGGCCTTTCGAGACTAAACAAGCCCCGGACGATCCTTATCGCGGATGACAGCGGAATGGTGCGAGCGAAAATCCGTCAGGCGCTTGAGCGCGAAACAGACTTCCAGATTTGTGGCGAAGCGAACGATGGAGTGGAAGCGGTGGCGAAGGCTAAAGAACTGACGCCTGATTTGATTCTATTGGACGTGAAAATGCCGCGCCTCAATGGCCTAGAAGCGGCAGGAATACTACGCCAGGCACAGCCGGGGATTCGGATCATGATGGTGACCATGTATGCCGAAGAACTCAACAAGAAGCTGACATCCCGCTTTGGAGTCGATGCTGTGTTCTCGAAATCGGAGGGCGTAACCAAGCTGATCGAGCGCGTTGAGAATCTTTTGGTCGCCTAGATTTTGGTGCGGGCGGGTGGGGCGGCTGTCCGCGCCTAAACCCGCACCCGTCGAAAGCCGAAGGGATGGGGCACCCGGCTCGATATTATTTTCGTTGGTCTGCTCGCAGTTTTAGGGCACGAAGTTCTTCGTCGGTGAGCTTTAGGTGCAAGTCTTCCGGGCGGATCAAGTCGTCGATTTTCGGGATAATTGTTCCTGGTAACGGGGCTGGAGTCACATCAATGAGTGCAAATTCGACCTCGCCGGGTCTGTGCTCCAATCCCTTCTGAGTGAGGTCGGGCGGGACCGAGAGCGGCTTTGCGTGGTCAAAGTCGATGCCGCTTACGGTGTAGGAATTGCTTCCCGGTGCCAGCCGCACACGACCTCGCACACAATCGTAAATTCCGGCCTTGGCGTCGAGTTGAACGGTCTGCGAGAGCCATTGAACTTGCGGTGTGAAAGAAACCGCCATCGATGTCAAGGTGATTTGCCTACCGTTGCCTTCAAACTGGATCGGCTCCTTGAAATTAAAATCTTTGAGAATCTCGAACGTGACCTCGGGATTAGCGGCCGCTATCAGGCCAGCGTGTACTTCCAACCAATCACTAATCGAGCCGCCGTTATAAGCCGGCATCCCGTCATTCCGAAGCCCACTGCCGCTCCACGTCAGGTGTAAATCTTGCAATGTGATTTTGCGCAGATAGATTTCTTCCTCGATGATTGCCTTAACGCGCTGGTCTCCTTGACGGAGCACTGAAATCAACCCTATATTTTTTCGTTTGGCTTTACTGATCGCATCCGGTTCAAAGCCCGTGTTACTGCACAAGAGCATTGCGTCGGCTTTGATATCTGTCCTTTTCGAGTCAGCTGCGTCCACCAACGCTATATCCGCCTTCCGTCCAGAGGGGAGCTTGAGAACATCTATCGCGCCTAGAAACGGCGCACCGTCCTTGCCCGAGGAGCGAACTTCTATGTCGACTCGTCTCGTCCCATCGGCGGTGTCCACTAGAGCGCCAACGGACAGAGTGGCGTGTGGGTCCAAGGCATAAATCACAGAGGCGACGAGTTGACGATACGTAGAATCTGGAAGTGGCGCGAGTAGATGTTCAATATGACTAGTTTCGTCTCCGACATCCGCTGGAGCCGCAGCGGGAGAGGGATAAGCTTTGCGCCACTGTGGTCTCAGCAAGAGAACGGCAACAACAAGCATGACCAGAGGTGCTAGAACAGATATGAGCACTGTGACGCGTCGTGCGCGTATCTCTAAATTTCGGAGAAGAAAAAAAGCTGACAGAATCAAAGCAATCCACGCGGACAACCCCTACCAGAAGCGAACCTCATCGGGCACGTCTGTCACGGAGGACACGTAGAGCACAAGGCCAAGGAAAACCGCTAGCCAAAAGGAATTCCTCGGCATCCCGAAAATTGTCGGCGGGGGCACTTCTTGTGGAAGGGTTGGGCGATTCTCGCCCGAAACGCTCATGACCCCAATCTAACAAAATGCCTTGGATCAGAGCAACAACCGCCGAACCGGCACTCGATCTGCTGAGGCGACCTTCCCGAACTCGCGATGGCGTGGGACGGGCAGGCCAGCCGCGTACCAAGGCGCTGGGTACGACAAAAGGTCGAGTGAGCCGGAAAAATTGCTCGGTAGGAATTTGCGTCGCGAGTCCACAGCAAGCTGCATCAGCCGTTAAATGGCTGATTTCAATGGCACACTTCCCAACCGTGATGGCAATGAAGATGCACGACGTAGTTTATTGTTCTGGATGACTTGAGGTTACTCAGAGTGGCGGCTCACGATACGTCGTTGGGAGACGAAAGCTCGAATGGAGTTAGTTTAGATCGGCTGCACGAATCGCGAGCAAAAAGCCTGCCTACCGGCACAGGCCACTGCCCTCCGCCAGGCAGGCCGCTGACTACCGCCAAGCAGGCGAGCGCGATGGCGTAGGCCACTGAGGCTCGTGGAAGTGTGACGCGTATGCCGCAAACTATAATTTTTGTGTCGGTGATTGTTATCGGGCTGTTGCTGTTAGCGATCGGAGGATGCTATTTCGGGCAAAGTCGACAGCGCAGACACGTAGCGGACCGCACCGGGCCTGACGACAGGCAAATGTAGGCGGTCTGCCGCGCACGCATCCGCATGCATTTTCCGGTGGCTCGGCGAGGTCCGGGCCGGCCAGTACCAGGAGAAGAATATGGAGAATCCAAAAACACAACGGAGAGCGATTGGTTTGCTGGTGGTTTTTGCAACGATTCTGACGGTGATAGTGACCTGGAACATTCCGGAGACTACGGGCGACTAATGCAGCTTTGAGAGTGTGCCGTTTCATTTCAGAAGGCGCGCGATCGAATTGGCGCTGGCTGCGGTTCGTCGCCGTCATCTGCCGACTCGGCTAGGTGCGACCAGCGCGAGGCGCGCGCGGTCTGGGCCCGGCCTTGTCTAACCTTGTCAATACAATGCTCAATTTAGGGCGTAAAAAACAGTGGAAATCCTGAGGACAACTTGGCGGATGGTGCAGTTGTATCAGGCTTATAAAAGCCTTAGGGCGGCTTAATTCTTTCCTTAGGGTCCTTTGCTTACAATTTGTCGATGGCTGAGGCGGCTTTCGAGCCGCAGCCCCGCAGGGAGAGCCTTCTAAATGTTACGCGACCTTAATATACAGCTGGATGATGCAGGGCAATGCAGTGTATGTGGTCGTCGTGTCAGAGACCTAGTCGAACTTCCGGGCAGACTTGAGAAGTTCTGCCTGGAATGTAGCGCGGACTTGGCCATTGCGGTCCATCTGGCCGATGAAATTGCCGCCGCGACGCGCAAGGGATGCAACACCGACGCATGGAAGGTGGAATTCTCGGAGGTAAGCCACCGCATGCTGGAGCGCTCGCAGTTTGCCGATTTGAACGATCGATAAAGTGGCGCACGTGCGACGCTTATGACCCTGGCACACGCTGCGGGTTCAAACGGCCGACGCAACGGCGCTTCCTATCTGATCGAGCCACCCGATTAGGCCTACGGGAACCTCTTCACCAACTCCTTCGAAGCATTCAACCGTGCCGGAGCGCCGGCCGCCGAAATTCGCGTCGTGCCGTGGCGTACTTTTTATATCAAGTCCGCGGTTCTCTCTGGCAACCGCAATCCTTACCAGCAGGATCCCAGCGCTTCCAATTCCAAATCGGCAATATCCCGGCTTAGGTTTTTGAGATTGGCTTCAATCACGATCTGCCGGACGCGCCAGGATACTCGCTCCATCCGAATCGAAAAACCTATCGCGGTATGGTTCAGACCGTACTTGCTTTGGCAGCCGGTATTTCAGTATTACTGGGACGCCGGCGGGAACTCGTGCATTCCGAACGCCGCCATCTTCGGATCCCGAGTGAAAGTGGACTTCTGATTTTGAAAAAGAAGGGAGCAACCGATGAAACAGCGAGCTGAAGAACTACAGGGCATCGCGGGAAAGGCTTTCGACGTTTGCGTGATTGGTGGCGGGGCCACCGGCGCAGGATGTGCACTCGACGCGCAGCTGCGCGGGCTACGCACCGTGATGGTCGATGCTGGAGATTTTGCGGGTGCTACCTCGAGCGCGGCCACGAAGATCATTCATGGTGGCGTGCGTTATCTCGAAGAAGCCATCAAGGATGTGGATCCGAAGGAATACCACGTTGTGGTGCGGGCGCTGCACGAGCGCATTCGCATGCTCAATAATGCGCCGCATCTCACGCGAACGCTCCAGTTTATGGTTCCGAGCTACGATTGGCTGAACGTCGCATATCTCGACATCGGCCTGAAGATTTACGACTGGCTCGCCGGCTCGGCCCGCATCTCTCCCAGCAAATATGTCTCGCGCAGAGAAACGCTCGAGCGCATGCCGGAATTGAAGCAGGAGGGATTGATCGGGGCGGTGGAATATGCGGATGGCCAATTCGATGATTCGAGATATGACATGGCCCTGGTTCAGACCTTTTCGCACGCGGGCGGAAGCGCGTTGAATTACGCTCGCGTAACGGCCTTTGAGCTCGCCTCCGATGGAAAGTTGTCCGGAGTTTCGGTGACGGATCAGCTCGGCGGCAAGACGTTCTCCGTGCAAGCCAAAGTTTTCATAAACGCAACCGGTCCGTTTACCGATGCGATTCGAACCATGGCGACCGCGTCAGTGCCCAAGCGAATGCGCCTTAGCAAGGGCGCTCACATCCTGCTGCCGCTCGACGTTTTCCCCACGCACGACGCGATGTTGATTCCAAAAACAGACGATGGCCGCGTTCTATTTGCCGTGCCTTGGTGCGGGCGTCTTCTGGTGGGCACAACCGAGCAGGAGGTTTCGCCGGAGGACGAATTGTTTGTCAGCCGCGAAGATGTCAGCTTCATGCTTGGCCAGCTAAATAAATATCTCGAACACCCGGCGTCTGCTTCGCAAATCGTGGCCGGGTTCGCTGGAGCGCGCCCGCTGGTCAGCGCAGGCGAGGGCGGAGATACGAAGAAAATTGCGCGCGATGACGTGATCGAAATTGATCCGGACAGCGGCTTGATCAGCATCATGGGAGGAAAGTGGACCACCCACCGCGCGATGGCTGAGGACACCATCAACGCCGCGCAAAAGGCTTTCGGTGTACCTGTAACCGAGAGCCCCACCAGGACGCATGTGCTCTACGGCGGCGACGGGTTTACCGGTGATCTTTGGGAAAAGCTCGCGGCCGCTTTTCCCATCGCGAAAGAAACGGCTCACCATCTCGCCGCAAAATTCGGAACCACAGCGTGGGAGGTTTTGGAACTCACCAAGCAGAGTCGGGGCCTCGCCGAGCCAATTCTGGCCGGCAGTGCACCCATTCAGGCCGAGGTCATCTACTCCATTCGCCATGAGCTCGCCGCCACGCTGGAAGACATACTGGCGCGCAGGCTCGGCATGCAGTTCTTCTCCTGGAGAGAGGCCATCCGCTCGGCGCCAGTTGTGGCTTCGCTGATGGCTCAAGAGCTGCAGTGGTCAAACGAACAAGCCAAATCGGAAACCGCGAAGTACGTCGGCAAAATCAATGGATTCCTGGAGCACGCAGGACTTGAACCCGAAACAGTCTCCGGCATGACCGCGAGCCGCGCACCGGCTAATTGAAATTAAAGGAGAACTGCCATGACCGCGTACTTAGGGGCCATCGATCAAGGAACAACGAGCACGAGGTTCATCGTGTTCGATCGTGCCGGAAGAATTGTTTCGGCCGCGCAAAAAGAGCACGAGCAGATTTATCCGAAGCCGGGATGGGTGGAACATGATCCGGAAGAAATTTGGCGCCGCACCCAGGATGTGATCTGCGAGGCCATGCAAAAAGGCAGGTTTCAACCCAAGGATTTGGCCGGCATTGGGATCACCAATCAGCGCGAGACCACAATTATGTGGAACCGCAAAACTGGAACTGCCGTTTACAACGCCATCGTCTGGCAGGACACGCGCGTGGAGGATTATGTGGCGGAATTTTCCCGTGACGGAGGGCAAGACCGCTTTCGAGCAAAGACCGGCCTGCCCCTGGCGGCTTACTTTAGCGGACTCAAGATTCGCTGGATTCTCAACAATGTCAGGGGCGCGCGGGAAATCGCGGAGTCAGGCGACCTGCTTTTCGGCAACATCGATTCCTATCTGGTCTGGAAGCTGACCGGCGGGACGAATGGAGGCATTCACATCACGGACGTGACCAATGCCAGCCGCACGCAATTGATTGACCTGCATAAGCTGAATTGGGATGAAGAGCAGCTGAAATTGTTCGGCATTCCCAAGGGAGTGCTACCGCGGATCGTTTCCAGCAGCGAAGTGTACGGCAAGGTGACCACGATCCCCGCCGTGGAAGGAGTGCCTGTCGCCGGAATTCTTGGCGACCAGCAAGCAGCGCTGGTCGGTCAAACCTGCTTCAATACCGGCGAAGCGAAGAACACCTACGGCACCGGCTGCTTCCTGCTGATGAACACAGGCACCGAGGCGGTGCTCTCCGAGCACGGATTGATCACCACGGTTGCATTCAAGCTCGGTGACAAACCCGCGCAGTACGCGCTGGAAGGAAGTATCGCCATTACCGGTGCGCTGGTGCAGTGGATGCGGGACAACCTCGGCATGGTCGAGAAAAGCGCCGATATCGAGACTTTGGCGCGCACCGTAAATGATAACGGCGGCGTTTATTTTGTTCCCGCGTTTTCCGGTTTGTACGCGCCGTATTGGAAGACGAGTGCTCGCGGTGTGATCGCCGGCCTAACGCGCTATGCCAACAAGGGCCACCTGGCGCGCGCGGTTCTGGAGGCCACGGCTTACCAGACCCGCGAAGTCGTCGAAGCGATGGAGATGGACTCCAAAGTCCATCTTGACGAGGTTCGCGCCGACGGCGGAATGGTTGACGATGATCTCTTGATGCAATTCCAGGCCGACATTCTCAATCGCAATGTAATTCGCCCGCTAACCATCGAAACCACGGCGCTGGGATCGGCCTATGCCGCCGGATTAGCGGTCGGATACTACAAAAATCTCGATGAACTCTGCGCCAACTGGGGAGTGGCCTGCACATGGAAGCCACAGATGGAAGACGCGGTGCGCGAGCGTCTCTACAAGGATTGGAAGAAGGCCGTAACGCGGTCATTTGACTGGGTGGACTGAAGCCTTCTCCTGGAGGAAGAACGATCATGACTTCGCCGATATTTGGAGAGTTCATCGGAACCATGGTGTTGATTGTACTCGGCGACGGCGTGGTTGCCGGCGTGCTCCTGAAACGATCCAAGGCGGAAGCAAGCGGCTGGATGGTGATCGCGACGGGCTGGGCTTTCGCTGTGGTTGGTGGAGTCTTTGCCGCCATCGCCTGTGGCAGCAAGGACGCTTTCATCAATCCCGCCTTTACCCTCGGTATCGCAATCTCCTCAGGCGACTACTCGAAGTTTCTTCCTTTCGCCGTGGCTCAACTGGCGGGAGCATTTGTGGGCGCAGTTCTAGTTTGGGTGCATTATTTGCCCCATTGGAAGGAAACTCAGGACGCCTCTTTCAAGTTGGGTGTGTTTTGCACCGCGCCGGCAATTCGGAATTTTGGCGCCAACTTAATCAGCGAAATTATCGGGACATTCTTTTTGGTCTTTGTCACCGTCGCGATCTTCTCGAAGACCGTATCAAAGGATGGCCTCGCTGCGGGTCTGGGCCCCTACCTTGCAGGGGTCGTGGTTTGGGCCATTGGACTCTCGCTGGGCGGTACGACGGGATATGCGATCAATCCGGCGCGTGACCTTGGTCCGCGCATTGCTCATGCGGTTCTTCCGATTGCAGGAAAGGGAGGCTCCGATTGGGGATATGCGGGTATTCCTGTGGTTGGTCCTTTTATCGGCGCGAGCCTCGCAGGCCTGGTAGTGCGCATGTTGCATTTCTGAGAGACAACGACCCAATCGCTGCTCGTGATAAGCCCACTTGTCTGTGGACCAGCGCCCTTACCGGATATTTGAAGCAAGGCTCTAATTGTCTAGTGGCGCAACTTATGAGGAATTAGCGTCGATTTACCAGAAGCGAGTACGGGACCTTGGTTCGCCCGGAAGCTTCGGACCACGGGAAAGAAGGGCCGCTCTCGTTGCAAAAGATGGCGCGCAAGCCTCTGCTTGCGCGCTATCTTCCGGTGGCATCGGTTTCAGTCGCCGAGAGTGACTTGCTTGAGGTTGTCACTCGGGATGCGGTCGATGAGGAGTAACAATGGATCAATTCCAGCCTTGTCCGGCAGTTCATCCACGGTGAACGTATAATTCGACTGCCCGGTGGTCATGTGCTCGCGCTCGCGATAGAGAAGTTTGCCGTATTTCTTGCCTTTCGGCGGCGCGGCAAGAGCTCCGATCTCGATCCAATCGTCCACCGGAACCTCGCGCTCGTTGCCCTGATCATCCGCCTTGAATTTGCGCGCCTCCACCTGGATCGTCACGTCGTACTTCCCGTCGCTGCGCTTCTGCGCCTTGGCCGATAGCGCTCGATTAGAAAACAGCGTGATGTCTTCGAACAAATCCTTGAACAAGTATTGCGACTGCGGCGGCGTTTCCTGGCGCAGCGCGTCAACCAGCGCGTACGAAGTGGGATATGGCGGGGGCGCATAGCCGTACTGCTGAAGGACATTTCGGACGGCGCGATTCACGCCATCTTCGCCGATCATTTCGCGCAGGTAATACATCACCACGCTGCCTTTCCTGTAATGAATGTATCCCTGGTCCGCTTCCACCGTCAGGAGCGGCCGCTCCTTGAGCAATTCCCGGCCGCGCGAGCGCAAATAATTATCCATTTCGTATTCGAGGAACTTTCGCATGGTGTCGCGGCCGTATTCCTTCTCCATCACCATGAGCGCCGAATACTGCGCGAGCGTTTCGGAAAGCAACGTGGCGCCCTCCATGTTCGCGCCAATCACCTGATGCGCCCACCATTGATGGCCCATCTCGTGCGCCACAACGTAGAACACCATGTCGATATCGTCCGGATGCTCAAGGTTGGCGATGAACCCGATCGATTCGGAGTACGGCATAGTGCCGGGAAAAGCCTGCGCGAACTGCGCGACACGGGGGAATTCGATAATGCGCGCTTCTTGGTGCGGGTACGGGCCGAAATTCGCGGTGTAATACTCAAACGATTTGCGCACCGAATTCAGCATCTTCGGGACATTCCACGGGTGTTCCTTCAGGTAGTACACTTCGATCTTGATCCCGTTCCAATCCTCGCGCGCCACTTCGTAATTCGCCGAGAGAAACGAATAGAAATTGAGCGAGAAGTGGTCCAGCTTGTACTGAAAGTGACGCCTGCCGTTCTCGGTCCACTCGCGCTCCAGCGATCCGGGCGCAATCGCGATCTGATCGGGTGAGGTGCTGATGGTCGTCTCGACATTCACCCAATCCGAATTGTTGCTGAGATAAGTATTCATGCAATCGGCGGTGCAATTCCGTTCGAGCACTGGCATCAAATCTTTTTCCTTCAAGCCGTGTTTTTTCCTTTTGTTTCGGTCCGTAAGTTCTGCGCCAGGCTGATAACCGATTTGCGGCGCAATCGTATTGTTGAAAAAGGTTCCGTTCTGCACGATGGTGGTGTTCGTTACGGAATTCTCGAAGCCGTGGGTGTTTGTAGTCACGGTGAAGTTCATCGTCCGCGATTCGCCGGGCTGCATCGGCGTGGCGAGCTCATAAATCTGGTACGACAGGCGCTTGTCGTCCGTCGCCAGCTTCGCGCCTTCCAATTCAATCGTAGTGTTGTAATTATCGTCCAGGGTGAAATGGATTTCTCGCAGCGGAGCATCGGTTTCGTTCTTGATGGTCTGCGTGCCGCGCATGGTCATGTTGCGCGTCTCCGGAAATAAATCGATAGCGTACTTGACGTCGGTAATGCGCGGCTGCGGCTGTCTCTCGTACTTCTTGTAGGTCTTTTCGTAATCGGCCGTAAGCGTGTCGCGGTCGCCTTCGGGGACAATCTTGTTCAGGATTTTGGTGTTGTAATAAATCCACCCGCCGAGCACGACGAAGGCCACGATCCCTGCAGCAGCCACGCCTCGCAAAGCGCCCCGCCAGCGAAATGCGGCATCGCGGAAGCGATGGCGCCAGGCGGTCTCACGTCCGCGCGGCCACAGCAGGATGCTGGCTACAAACAGCAGAACGCAAAACGCTGTCCAGTAGAGCGTGAACCATCCCCAGGCTTTGATGTACGGCGCGTAACCGAAAAAATCCGAGTAGGTCATATCCGGCTGTGACCCGAAGCGCACCAGATACGTCGCGATATGCAGCGGCCGCCAGATAAAAACATTCAAGATCAGCAAAGCTATGTAAACGAAGTAGCCGATGTATTTGTTTGGCGAGATGACGTGAATGAAGAACGCCAGTACGGCTAGAAATACGAATCCGATCAAGTCGATGCCGAGCATCGTCTCGACGTACAGTCCGATCTGGTAGCGATGATAACCGTGGAAGAACTGCACCAGAATCCCGGCGCTCATGGCCACGCAGAGAATGATCACGATGCTGGAAATCAGCGCCACGAACTTGGCTGCGTACAAAGGCCAGTCGCGGTGGGGTAGCGCGTCTTGAATTTCATCCATGCGCGTGTCGCGCGATTCCCACACCAGCACCCCGGCATAATAGATGATCATCGCAATGAGGAAGAGATACAGACTTCCCGCGATCAGCTCGAGCATGCGATAGGTGACCGGCAGCGAAGTGTTCCCATATCCTTCGGTAGCCGAGAAAATCAGCACGGGGATGCAATTGAGGAGCGCCGCGAGAGTAATGACGATGAACGATGTGGTTTTGATCAATTTTTTGAATTCGAGCCTGGTTGCGCCGATAAACTGAGCCCACTGCGCGCCCGTCCCGAACGAGCGAGTAGCCGCCGCCGTCTGTAGCGACCCGGCGACTGCCAATGCCAAGGCTTCGGTTTCGGCCACACCCTTTTTCTTCCGGCTCTTTTCTTCGAACGTAAATCGTACGTAGGCAAAACCGAATATCAACAAACCGACCGCCAGCCAAATCAGACGATTCCAGAGCAGCAATCCCGAAAAACCGATGGTGAGGTGGTTTTTGTCCGCGACCGTCCAGTATTTCGTCGCCAGTGCGAACGTTCGAATGCCGAAGGGATCGATGAGGCCGGCTAGGGTTTCATTCGTCAGGTTTGTCGTCAGCGCCTGCGAAACTCCGTAGCCCACCAGGAGAAGCAGGCTGCCGATAAATGACGTCACGGTACTGCGAGTCAGCACGGCGATGGCGAAAATGATGGCCGCGATAAACAGTCCGTTCGGCAGCGCAAAAACCAAAATTCCTTTCAGGTGCGCGGACCACACCACCGGTCCCCAGCGCTCCGCGTCCACCCAGGGCATATACTTGGCCGCAAGGATGCCGGCGGACACGCCCGTCATCGGAATCACCGAGATGAGCGCGGAACCCAAATAGCGGCCGATCAGGTAGTCCGACTTGTGCATGGGAGTGGTGAAGACAATCTGGTAGGTGTTGTAGGCAAAATCCCGCGACGCTGCGGAATTTACGAAGGCCGTGCCCATCAGAAGGGTCAGCAGGGCAATGATCGAATAGTAGTTCTCAATGACGAATGGCGCGTTGCGGTAGGTATTCTCCAGCGCGCCGCCCACCTGGATCTGGTCGGTGCTGGCCGCTCCGAAGATCATGAGCGCGATGATGGCGAAAAAAATCCATAGCATCCACGATCGCAGCCAGTAGCGGATTTCGAACCAAAGAAAATGCCTCAGCATGAACGCTCCGTCATTGCAGTCTGGAAATGCTCGTAAAAAACACGTCTTCCAGATCCGCGGCCACCGGCTCAAACCCGTTGCCCGGATTTTCATCAGCGTAGATGTGAATGAGCGGCCGCCCGCCGATCAGTTTGCTGGAGATCACGCGGTACTTTTGCTCCGCGTCCTTAACGTCCGACTTGGCGATGAATTTTTGCCAAATTTTCCCGGACAGATTGTTCACCGCCTGGTCCGGCACTCCGGCAAACAGCACCTTGCCTTGATGAATGATGGCCATATTCGTGCACAGCTCCATCACGTCCTGCACGATGTGCGTGGATAAAATTACGATCACGTTTTCGCCGATTTCAGAAAGCAGGTTGTAGAAGCGGTTGCGTTCGCTGGGATCCAGGCCGGCGGTCGGTTCGTCCACAATTAGAAGTTGCGGATTGCCGATCAAGGCCTGGCCGATTCCAAATCGTTGGCGCATCCCGCCCGAAAAACTCGTCAGTGCCTTCTTGCGGTATGCATAGAGATTGATGCGGTGCAGAAGCGACTCCACCAATTCTTTGCGCTCTTTGGCGTTCACAAAGCCTTTCAGCAGAGCGAGGTGGTCGAGCATGTCCTGAGCCGAGATTCGTGGGTACACCCCGAAATCCTGAGGAAGGTATCCAAGCAGCTTGCGGACTTCTTCTTTCTGGCGGAGAACATCGATTCCGTCCAGGCCAATGCGGCCGCTATCCGGCTCCTGTAGCGTCGCGATGGTGCGCATCAGCGTGGACTTTCCCGCGCCGTTCGGGCCTAGTAATCCGTACATTCCGCGCGGAATAGTAAGGCTCACATTGTCCAGCGCCTTCACGCCGTTGGGATAGACTTTCGAAAGAGCTTCGATTCGCAATTCCATGTTGGGTGTATCCCCCACGAAGCAAGTTTCCAGCCGGTACCGTACTATACGAGATTCCGCAGCGAAAGTTTCAGAATTACCCGCGCGGGCGGGCGGCTCAGGGCGTTTGATTGATCAGCAGTCAGGAAGACTTTCTTCCGTAGATTTTTGCGGTTTGGTGCGTAAGCGGAATCGTCGTATTTATTTCGATGAGAACACCATGGCGAGTGTGGACCTAAAACGAGACAGACGGATGCCGTCCGTCCATCGATTGAAAAATTTCGGTGGAGCGCCAACCGCTTCGCTCAGCGGTACGGCCCCGGCCGGGCGGCAACGACAAGCATCATTATAGGGTCGGACGGAGCAATCCGACCCACTTGTTGAATGGGTTCGCGGCAAAGCGGTATAGCAATCTCCCGCACAGGCGCATCCGCTGTTTATTGCGCGTTCACCCACGCGTCTGACCCGGCCACCTTCACGGCGACGTCTGTAATCCAAAGGTGCAGCGGCTTGCCATCGGCGGTGCCGCGGTGCTCCGTTGAGATATCCAGACCCCCAGCCTTTTTGTAGCCTGTCCAGGTCGCGATTACGACGCTCGGTTTCACGGGACCGCCGCGGTGATAGACAAATTGCACGACGCGGTTGTCTTTGCCGATGTAGAGATCCCATGTGTCGCCAGGCGTATAACCGCCTCCGCCATACTTTACTGGGACCAGGGTGGCCGAACCGGCGCCGATGGGAAGTTTTTTCATCCCTTCATCAGTTACGGTGGCACTGGTGTCCCAGTAAGCATGCAAGGGGAACAACAGCCAATAGTTATCGTTATTGAAAGCGGGATCAATTTCCTTCTGCACGTTTTCAGGCTGGCTGCTTAGCTCGGAACGCAGGTAGGTAGCCGTCACCGGCTTACCGTCCTTGTCTTTTCCTTCATAGGAAACCTTGTTGGTTTTGGGCTCCCAAGTCCACTTTCGGGAGACGCTCACCCCAGGGAACTGCGCATTCCATGTGTAACGGATCGCCGTGATGTTGTCCCACGAATCAAGGCCATAGGCTTTGGCAACCTGTTCGAGAATTGGCGGGCGGCTCTGTGCATGGGAAGTTGCGACAACGACTGTCGCCCCTAACACCAGAAGACCGATCATCGTTACGCGGTTCACTTTCGTCATGAGGTTCGCTCCTTTATGAATTGAACTGATGTGGGGTTGGATGACGGCCAGAGGTATCGCGGTGCATGGATTCTATGTCGAAACAGCAACCTTGGCTCGCGCCAGCCACCGGCGTCCATTGGCAGTTTCGCCGCGAATTATACCGCACAGTTCGGATAATTGTGTGCTGGCACGCTCCTGCGGCCACATTCGTGATGGCGCATAAGCTCGCAAATCGCATCGCAAAGGGCACTTATTCCGTCGAGGATGGAGGTTCACCCAATCGTGTGAATCTCCGGAACGCGATAATTGCGCCGGCAGCTGCCACGGCTCCGTATTCCAAAATCATAATCCAATCAGGAACCACCCACGCGCGGCCAAGTGTGCGCAAGTGCCAAACGTAGTACGTCGGAATGATGGTAACGGTCCAGATGATGAGCGGCACCGTCGCGACCGACCGCGCGAACGGAAGCAGCCAGAGCAGGTACCACGGGTATACGACCGGCGCGCACAGAAGGCATGCCGCCATGGGCCACGCGAATGCGACTGCAGATAATTCCGCGGCTTTGCGCCTGATCCAAAATGCGGTCAGAAGGCCGACGAGCACTGCCAGCCCCACGATCAGCTGCGGAGCGGCCACATGCTCGAGCGTTGCAAACATCGGATCGTTAAAACGGAACCGCTGTACGAACGTGCCGAGCGAGCCGATCGGAATCCGCCCGTGGTTTAGAAACGGAACGTATAGGAGTCCGACAACGATTGCCGCGAGCGCGCCGTCGTGCACACGAACGCGCCTCCAATACAGAGGCAGCAGTACGATGGGAAGCAATTTCACGGCGACAGACAGCCCCAATGCTACCGCGGCGACCGTACGCCAGCGCCGCCCGAGCGCGGCGACCGATAGCAAGAGCAGCAGCGCGCCGACAATGTCTATGTGACCGCTGCCCGCTACTTCCACCGCGAGCAGTGGATTCCAGGCATAGGCCAAAACCCAATGTGTTGCTTCCCCGCCCCGACGCAGGAGATCGAGCAAAACGAAAACGATCGCCGCATCGCAAAGTACAAACGCTACTTTTAGTGAAAAGACGGACTCATGAATCGCCGTGACCACGCGGAAGAAAAGTTCAGCGCCCGCTGGATATGGGCTCGGGACTTCTGGATTGTTCAGCGTGCGAGTCTCGGGCGTGTGCAACCCGCTGACCGCAGCGTCATTGGGGACCACTATATAAGGGTTATAGCCAAGCCGCTGCACGCGGCCATCCCAGAGATAACGATGAACGTCGTCATCTGGACCTGGTGGCTGCAACAAAAATGGAACGTGCCACAAAGCAGCCAGCACTAGCCCGATGATGATGACGTGGCGCGGGAATTTCGGCGTGGAGAAGAACTCGCGAATCGCAAGCAGGTACGCGGTTCCGGCAACTGCCAGTGGAATGATGAACGACGGTTCGCCAACGGTGCTGAACTTGCGTGCGCAGATCGTCAGCGACACGAGCAAAACCGCGGCCAGGCCGAAAATTCTGCGGGATGGCGTAAGCTTCACAGATCTTCCGTGCCGGTTCGCAACTCTGCCACCGCCTGTCCCCACTCTTTCAGCCAGATCGCTGTTCGCGGCGCCCTGGCGGGAGCGGTCCGCAGTTCCGCAGCAAGCCGAGTTAGGTCGCCTTCGACGTCAATGTCGTAAAAGAGATCTGTGAGGCCGACGGAGAGCTGCAGCCCGCGAGCGCGCGCCAGCAGCGCCTCCAGCGCGCTCTTCGTGCCCATGCCGTCGCCGTCGAAAAGTGTTGCATGAGCGTCCTTGGCCCCGACAAGGTAATAGCCGCCATCATTTGTCGGTCCGACAACGACGTCGTGCTCGGCGAGCGTTTCGAACGCGCTCCATAGAATCGAAGCCGGCAGGTGCGGGCTGTCGCTATTGAACGCAACAACGCGTTGCTTTCCACGCGCTGTGAAGTGCGCAAACACCGAGGTGAGTCCCGCTGCAAGGCCTTCCCCTTTCTGCGCTACCACTTGCGCCACACCGTGCGCCAACTTCGTCAGTTCTTCCACGTCCGAAGCTGGGCACATAATCGCAAGTTCGACATTGCCCAACGAGCGCGCCAGCGCCAGCGTGTCGTCCAAGAGGCAGCGGTAGAGTTCGGTGACTGCGGCAACTGGAAGTCTCTGAGCTAAGCGGGTCTTGACCAGGCCCGGTCTAGGTGCTTTGGCCATTATTACCAGGGTGCAGGCGTCATTTCGGTGAGGAGGAGTTTGCATCTGCATGGCTCCGCGGAGGTTCACGCCGAGTGCAGCGGGGCGGGCCGTCTCCGCCAGAAATAGTAGCGCGCTATCAACGTGAGTATGGACCAACCTGCGCCAATCGTGCCCCTAACCGTCCCGCCGATCTTAGAGGTTCCGAGGCGCGGATAATAGCTCACGGGAACCTCCACAATGCGGAAACCGGCTTTGGCGCCTTTCAGAATCATTTCCACGGCCCAGCCATACGTGGCTTGCTCCAGGTCCAGCGCGTGAAGCACGTCAATGCGCGCCGCCCGGAATGGACCTAGATCCGTGATTTGCACACGATACAGCAGCCCTATTAAGGTTGCAGCCAGGCGATTGCCAAACACTTGATGCCACGGCAGAGCTGCCTGGTTTCCTGCAGCGAAGACGCGCGATCCTAATGTAATGTCCGCGCGGCCCTCAATGATTGGGGCGAGTAACAGCGGAAGTTCGGAAGGGCGATCGCTGTAGTCGCCGTCCAAAAATACAACGATGTCTGGATTCTGCGCATTCGCGATACCAGTAAGGCAGGCGCGACCGTATCCGCGACGAGGTTCGTGGAAAACGCGGGCTCCCAACTTTGAGGCGATCTCGGGAGTCCCGTCGCTCGAATTGCTATCTACAACCAGGACTTCGGTGACGATCTCCGCCGGTAGATCAGCTAGGACGCGACTGATGGACTGCGCTTCGTTGTGCGTAGGAATGACTACCGAAACTCGCACCGAATCTACGCTCAACTCAAAACCACGGTGAGGACGGCCAGCGCCGCGCCAGCAAGGCGTCAACTCCCCATGTTCGACCGCCTCGGCCCACCGCGAGCGCAAGCGACGCCATCACCGGAACCAGAAGTTCCCAAATCCAGGCCGTGCCCCATTCAGACACCCAAAGGCTCGCCAGATACAGAAACGCTACCGTGGCAGCCGGGCGCGTCAGCAGACCGACAACGAGCAATATCCCGAGGCCGATTTCGGTTGCCGCTTGCAGCGGAGCCGCCATCGCAGCGTGATTCGCCGCTGCCGCCATGACCGTCTTCCAAATGGCCGGAGCGTGATCATGTTGAATGTAATAGTTGATCAATCCGGCGTAGCCGCTTGCCGTGTAGAGACCCTTCCCTAAATTTTCGAAGAAGACCCACACGAGCATCGCCCCAATCGTCACCCGAACTATCGCCAGCCCGTTTCCCGCAGAAGCTTGGTCGGACATTTACGAAGCCCTCACTTGCGATTCGCTTGCGTTCATCGCGATCGCGGTTGTGGCAGTCGTTTTGTAGCAGACCCGCAAGCGAAGCCGCGGTTTTGTTTCCGGGCCGCGCGAGCGGCATTATACAAGCCACAGCCGTCGTGTTCCAGCCGAGGCGTTAGCCGCGTATAACCTCACGGTGTTCTAGTCTCGCGCGATCACGATCGTCGTGCATGCGCTTTCCATCTTAGGAAGTTCGCGGGCGGCAGCCATGCGAATCTCTAACTTTTCTATTTTTCCTTTGACGACAGGACAATAGAAGTCCGGCTGATCGAGCGCGTTCTGCAGCCGCCGGCGGCCGGCACATCCGCCGTAACAACTCTGGAGATAGGCGCACGAGCGACAGGCTTCCGGCACGCTGCGCGCCTCTACAAACGGCGAAGTTTCCACGATTGACGAGCCCAAGGAGCACAAAAGCGAGAGCAGCTCGCCAGCTCCCGGCCAGTACACGCAAGGCTGAGTGGTGGCCCGGGGCGTAATCCGCACCGTGCTCACTCCGCATCCGCCGGTCCTGGGAGGAAGTCCGGCCATGGCGCGAACCAACGGCTCGCTGATGGCAATCACGTCCGTCTCCGCAAACAACGCTCGAAAACCGCGCCAATACTCGTCGTAACTCAACGCATAGATGTCAGAACGCACGGCTTGATAAACATTGATGCGCAACGGCGAGTCATAGCGCTTCACCGCGCGCGCCACTTCAGCCAGTCGCAAGTAGTTCGACTTCATCATTACCGCGATGAAGTTGACGGGAATTCCGAGCCGGACACAGCGCGCAGCTTGCGCATGAATCAAAGCCCAATTGCCGCTGCCACGCTGGGCGTCCTGGTCGGCTTCGGTGGGGTAATCCAGGGAGAACTCGACATCGTGGAAGGCACGGAGCTCGTCGTCAGTGAGCACGGCCGCGCTGTGGCCATTCGAGGTGATGGTGAGCTTCACTGGCAGAGAGTGGAGGTAGGACAAAATCTCGCGGAATTGCGGGTGCATACCATTCTCGCCCGTTCCCAGATTCACGGTACGGACGGGGAGGCTTTCCATCACAGATCTAACCTGTTCGAGGCTAAGCCGATCCGTCCGCGCCGGATCGCGGTAACAGAATGAACAGGCCAAGTTGCACTCGTTGGTTAGCCCAAGTCCCAGCGCAAATTTTCCCGTCACCGTGGGACGAACGATAGGAGAGTTTAAAGTGGAATGTGGGCTTTGCGGCGTCACGGTCCTATTACCTTGCTGGATGACGCGCGAGAACGGCGAGCGATTAGCTGAATGTAGCGCGCGATCGCAAAAAACTCCGGACGCGCTCCCAGCTTCGATTCCAGCTCGAATATTTCAGAGTATGTTGCATCGGCCGGGCTCTGCAGAGCCGCGTAATCAAAAAAAACGCGGACGCCACGTTCAGCGACAATTTCCAATCCGGCGCGCGCAAGCATTCCGTATAGATCCGCGGGCGCAAATAACCTCATGCGGTTGCCATAGAGGGTATCCACCACCGTTTCCGCGGTGAGATTGGCGGTTGCAAGTTTCCAGTCTGCTGATTTAACGGCGTCCTTCAGCACTTCTCCAGCACGATTGCGCACCAATATAGAAAGCACACCGTCCGTTCGCAGGGCACGAGCGATATCGCAAACGGTCGTGGCAGGATCCCCAGAATACTCCAGCAGGTTGTGGCAAACGACGACGTCAAAGGACTCGGCAGCAAAGAGTTCACGCAATTGGCCGGTCTCGGCATGGCAGAAGGAAATTCGCGGCGTCACACCGGAGGCGTCCGCGTCCTGGCGTGCGATACAGAGCATCTGCTCGGAACTATCAAGCAACACGACGTCATGGCCCAGTCCAGCGAGCCGCAGACTCGCAGAGCCGGTGCCGCCGCCCACATCGAGCGCACGGTGTTTCGCCGCATCGCGCGGCAGGAAACGCCGCAAGTTCTCCCATGCCAGCTCGGAGCGCAGCCTGCCCGAAGGCGTCTTCAAGTAAGCCGCGTATTTCTCCGCGTCTTGGAAGCGCACAGTATCCCGTAATCCGATCTCAGACTCCAAGGATCCGCCTCGCACGTTGCCTGCCAAGTGAGTCGAGTGTACGCTATGCATTGCCTGGTGAGTAAGAGCAGAATTCCTGGTTCAAAGGATGTGGTATGAAGCGGCGCGATTTTCTGCGATCCACCGGAATTTTTTCAGCAAGTCTCGCGTTCGCGAATCCTGGGCGAATCTTTGCGCCGGACACAACGCCTGGCCAGTGGCGCACGTTTGAAGTCACCACGCGCGCCGAAGTCCTGAAGCCTTCGGGCGCCACCCGAATTTGGCTCCCCGCACCGCTCATCAGCGAATCGCCCTTTCAGAAAACGGTCTCCGCTACTTTCCAAGCTGACGCGGGCACCGCGAAGATGATAGAAAGCAAGCCTGACTCGCTCGGAATCATCGCCGCAGAATATCCATCGGGCGTGAAGCCAGTCCTCAACTTCACCACCCGCATCGCGACCAAAGACTATGTGGTTGATCTCTCCGCGCCGGGCAACGCGCCAAAAATAGACCGCGCGGATGTGCAGCATTTCTTGCAGCCGACGAAGCTCCTGCCCACCGATGGCATCGTGAAAACCACTGCGCTCGAACTCACGCGCGACGCAAAAACGGATGTCGAGAAAGCGCGCGCCATCTACGAATGGATTGTTGACAACACTTTTCGCAATCCGAAAACACGCGGCTGTGGCGTCGGCGATATTCGATTCATGCTGGAGTCTCGCGATCTCGGTGGCAAGTGCGCGGATCTGAACGCTCTCTACGTGGGATTGGCAATGGCGGCCGGCCTTCCCGCGCGCGACGTGTACGGCATCCGCGTCGGCAAATCAGAGCTGGGATACAAGAGCCTGGGCGCTTCAACGGAGACCGTTACAAAATCCCAGCACTGCCGCGCGGAAGTTTACCTCAGCGACTTTGGTTGGGTGCCCGTTGATCCAGCCGACGTCCGGAAAGTTGTGCTGGAAGAACCGCCTGGAAATCGTCCTCTGGACGACGACATGGTGAAGAATGCTCGAAAGCGGCTATTCGGCTCCTGGGAGATGAACTGGATGGCGTATAACTTCGCGCACGACGTCGCTCTGCCCGGATCAAACGGCGCACCGGTCGGCTTCCTGATGTATCCGCAGGCGGAAACTTCCGAGGGCCGGCTCGACAGCCTTGACCCAGACAACTTCAAGTACGAGATCACTTCCAAGGAAACGACCGCCGCAAACGGCTTACAGAAATGACGGTAGCAGCGCCGCTCACGTCCGGGGCGAAGCGAGGCTACCGGGAATCTCCGAAATGGCAAACGCAATAACGCATTCTTCCAGAATTCACTTCGTGTGACTGGGCACGATGTCCAATATCAGTCCGAAGCCGCGCCTTTCGAGAGGTGCGGTCAGCGAATATGGAGCTTTTCGGAAACGGCCGCGAGCTCCCGAACCCATTCCTGATGGACGGGATCGTCGATCGCCTTGCCGTTAGCGCCGTTGTGATTCGTCGTCAGGCGCTGGAACGCAAGGTTCTGAGCGGTCCACATTCCCACAGGAAACGGCAGGTCGCCTGCAACATCGAGAAGCACATGCAGACGCTTCAGCGAATCCAAATCTTCCGGGTGGTCGTGAAACGCAGTGGCTTGTATTTCCAGCCGGTGCCGCATGATGAATTCCAGAGTCGTGGCGTCGAGATGGACGTTGTTCAACCTGGTTTCGCGCAGCAGGCAACGGATGCCAGCAACATCTATATCGGGCTTTTCCAGCGCCTGTTGCAGCTGGCTATTTAGCGCGATGGCCGCAACGGATCGCAGCGTGTCTGGAACCGGGACTGCGAGAGAATTCAAGAACCGAATCAGTGACGCCTGATTTTCATACATCTTTCGAAAGTCGCCCGAAACAGATGCGACCGTATCATTGAGAATGATGCCGATGATGCGCCTCTGTTCGTCGCGGAAGAGTGAACTGAGCGAGAAGGTGCCGCGATGGAATTGTTCATCGAGAATGCGGATAACCGCGGCAGTGTCGGCCTTCGTGAACGCATCGTTTAATTTGGTTCGCAGCTCACTGAAATGCTGCTCGTCCAGAAACTCACGGACGCCGCCGGTAATGTTGTGGTCGCCGAGATGCAAAACGGCAAAACTGAGCACAATCTCTTCAGTTGTAATCTCCGAGCGAACGAGGCCGCGGCCGATGGCAAGGCGTACGCGGCCCTCCGTTTCCACATCATATGCCTGGCGCTCCACTGTGTAGCAATAGATGCGCGTTTTTTCGCCGTACGTTTCAAAGAGCGAGCTAACGGCGTAGTGGCCTGCGACTTTGTCCACTGTGATGATCGCCGGAGCGACCCATTGCTTGTAAATCTGCTCGCCGTCTCCGTGCTCTGGAATATTGCTTTTCGCATTGCGTAGGCGTTCGCAAAACGCCGCCTCAACATCCTGTCCCGAGGCTTCGCGCGCCAATTGAATCGCCCGGCCTGCGTAGCGCAACACCTGAACGGTTTCGAGACCGGAAAGTTCATCGAAGAACCACCCGCAGCTGGTGTACATGAGCATTGCATGGCGCTGCAGTTCGAGAAGTTTTAGGGCGCGGACTCGCTCCGATGCATCGAGTTCATGGGTCGCGTGTTTCTGAAGGAACATAGCTAAATTTTCATTCGCGCGGTTCAAGACCACATCAATGAAATCATTGCGCGCCGCCCACGGTTCGCGCAGCAGCGACTTGGCCTCCTTCTCGAATGTTTCGGCCAGGGTGTCGCGCAACCAGTCCAACGCCGATCTTAGGGGGGCACGCCACTCCTGATTCCAGTCGGCATGTCCGCCGGAATTACAGCCGCAATTCGATTTCCAGCGTTCGGTACCGTGCGCGCAGCTCCAGGAAGTATTTTCGAAAATTTCGACCCAGTGATCCGGCGGATGCAGCTCGAGGAATTGTCCGTAATTAATCAGCTTGGCGACGCCGCCGTTTTCAATGCTATTCAAGGCATACGTCAACGCCATTTCGCCGTAGTGATGATGGTGGCCGTAGCTCTCGCCGTCCGTCGCGATATGCGCAAGCTGCGGCCAGGTGCGCTCATCGGAGAATCCGCTCATCAGGCGGTCTGCGAATTTTTTGCCGTCGCTTAGCAAACCTTCGAAAGCTACTCCTTGAGAAATCGGCCCATCGTAAAAAAAAAGCGCCATCGTTTTCTTTGAAGGCAACCGAATCTGATATGCGCGGCTGGGATCGATGCGATCGCCGGAAACATCTTTCCAACTACGTCCTGACTGCGCACGGACACGCTTCGCCTGTCGCGGTGCGAGGATTGTGAAGCGGATTCCCTGGGCCGCAAGGACTTCAAGCGTGGGAATGTCCACCGCCGTTTCGGGCAGCCACATGCCCTCCGGACGACGGCCGAAACGATAAACGAAATCGCGAATTCCCCAAATCACTTGCGTTTCTTTGTCGCGGGGATGCGCCAGCGGCATGATCATGTGGTTGTAAACCTGAGCCATTGCCGATCCATGGCCGCCGAACCGCTGCTGGCTTTCTTTGTCGGCTTGCTTGATCAATTCCAGGACTTCCGGCGATTTCTGCTCCATCCACAGCAACAGCGTGGGCCCGAAATTGAAGCTGATTTGCCCGTAATTATTCACAAGCTTCACGATGCGCTGCTGATCATCGAGCAGACGCGAAGTTCCATTGGGCGCGTAGCATTCGGCAGTGATTCGCTCGTTCCAATCGTGGTAAGGGTATGCGGAATCTTGAAGCTCTATCGCTTCAAGCGAGGGATTTTCTCTGGGGGGCTGATAGAAATGCCCGTGGATACAGACGTACTTCATGGTTTCGGGCTCATTGTTAGCGCGAGTACTGCGAACCTGTTTCGATGAAGCACATTTTCTCCTAGAGGCTGTTTGACCGCCGCCGCTCCAGGCTCAAAGTAGCTTCCGATGCCGGAGGTGCCGGAGAAAACGACAACGGAGACGCCTGATTTACCGGGAGCCCAAACTACAAAACGAGACCGATGGTCTGGCAGCGGCGTTGTGCCAAATTCAACGGCGGTGTCAGGCATGAGTAAGCTAGTTAAACATTTAAACTTGACTAGCGCCATCCCGCGACGTGGCCGAACTCGCTTCGCTCGCAGAAGAATCCTCGGAAGGTCTGCCGGCCTCCCGTCGCGCCTTACGCCCGGACAAAGTGAGTTTCCCGCGATCGAAGTTGGCTTTGCACGTTTCGGGATCTATCGGCTCCGGCCAGCGAACCACGTAATACAAGGATCGCTGCTCTTCTATGAAGTTGTCGGTGCCTTGAGTCGCATTTTCTTGAGGCAAGCTGCTCTTGGCGGAGACGATGGCCCTTTCATCCGTGACGCCCACCTTGATCTGGTCGGGCGAAATACCCGGCATACGCATGATCACGGCGTAAGCGTCTCCGGATTCCTGCACGTCGGGCAACGCGGCCAGTTCTCTTTCGGCCTGAAGCCAGTGCGAAACATCGTCACCGTGAAAACCACCTGATTGTTCAAACAGCGAATACGCTCGATCCGACACCAAAGCATAAAACTGATCGAAAAAACTTAACTTTTGACGATCCGGAACAAGCTCGAGTTTCGAAGCGGGCGGGCTTGCTCGTGGTGAACGGGCTGGAGTGGACATAAAGCACCTGCCTTTCGGAGATTAACCGCTGGCAGAGTATCTAGAACGTGATAGCCGCGAACAATACAGCGAAGGCTGTAGCATAGTGCCGCAAGCCACACATCACCCAGCGATGCAGCACGAAGAGCTTGCGCTGCGAGCGGATCTTTTGTGACGCCCGCTGCCGCAGGCCCGACGACGCTTGCGCAGATGGGGAGAGAGACTAGGACGTTAGCAGAAGCGGCCGCGCGTGTAAGCAGGCTCGTAACGGATCCGCCATCTTTAGTCGCGGCGGGCGTGCCGTAGCGACGCGGGCAATAGCAAATTCTTTTGTGTGGTCAAGCGACTGTTCTTGAATCTGGGATTACACTTTGCGAGGGCACTAATGGCGGACGCGCCCGAAAGGGCTCGACATACGGTCGGGCGGCTCGGCACTATCATTACATGTGCTGCAGTATTGGCATTGCTCGCGCCGCCACGCTTGCTCGGTTTGCCGAATCAACCGGAGCACGGAGCCGGCCTTCAGGCGACGGTGCCACTCGCTGCCTCTGAAACCAGAAAGTTTCAACTCGGCCCCGGCGAGCACAAGAATTTTCTGTATGAGGCGGTAGCGCAAGCGGCCATAAGCATTTCATTCGTGCAGACGGAGGAGATGCTCAGCGTGAAGTGGTCGAGCGGCGGGACTTTGCAAGTCCCGCGCACGAATGACGCTGGACTGCGGTCCGCCATTCGATTTTTTCTTGTCCCCGGAGAAAAAACTCAGGAGACCTTCGACATTTCGTGCCTCCATACGCACCTTTCATGCGCCGGAACCGTCACGGTATCGGAGGCGCGTGCTGCCGTGCCTGCCGACGCGAACATTGCCGCGCACGAACAGATGCTGGCGGAAGCGGAAGACATTCGCCGCCACGGAAACGAAACGAGCTGGCCGGTGGCGCTCGAGAAATTCCGGACCGCCGCAGAGTTTTTTCAGGCGTCCGGCGATGGCGCGCGCCGCCGCGCCGCTCGGACCGGCGACCACCCAACGGGTTTGCTGCAAAATCTTCAGAATGTGGTCCCGCTCCGCGTCGTGGAGAGTTGTTGCTTCCGGCGATTCAGCGTCTGCGGGATGTTTTAGCTCGGCGAGGGGGGACACAGGACCGTCCCATCGCTCAAGATCACGCTGCGCTCGATGAAATTCTGCAGCTCACGAACGTTTCCTCGCCACTCGTACGAAGTGAACGCAGACATCGATTCGGGAGTAACGCGCTCGATTTGCTTGCCCATGTCGAACGCGTGGCGCCAACGGATGCCACCGTTCTGCTGCAGGGTGAAACCGGAACCGCCAAGGAACTGATGACCTGAAAGCGGCGGAAGATTCGAAACGTCTCGTCGGACCAACAGATTTCTCCGCTCCGAACAGCCCATCCAAAGCTGCCGGTTTGGGTCAGTCTTTGCGCTTCCGCCAAATATCCAGTTCAATCGGCTGGACATCGTGCCAGCATTCGGACAGTTATACACTGGGACCCCGGCCACAAAGACTCCTGTAATACGACGTATCCTCCGTCCCATCAGTCACTTCCGCGCCACCGTGGTCAGTGCTCGATTTGGCTCCGCTATTGCTCGCTTGACGTCTGGGCATTGCTAAATTAATGGCCGAGGAGAAACGGAATCATGGATACGTCTCTCGCAACTGATATCGAAAAAGACCCGGATCATGCAATAGTAACCGCCGCTAAACGCGGTGACACGCACGCATTCGAAAAACTAATGTTGCGCCACAAGCGGAAAGTCTTCGCGATTGCGCTGCGCATAACCGGGAACCGGGAAGACGCCGAAGATGTGATGCAGGAAAGTTTTCACAAAGCTTTCCTGCACCTTGGCGGCTTTCAGGAAGCGTCACAGTTCTGCACTTGGCTCACTCGCATCACCTGCAACGAAGCCTACATGTTGCTGCGCCGAAGGCGGAGAGTTCCCGAAGTCCTGCCGTTGACGCCTGATGACAATGTGAGCTTCGTCCCCGAGGCATTTGTTGACCAGAACCCCAATCCCGAAGAATCGTGCCGGCGGCGCGAACATTCGGAACTCCTGACTAACGCGATCAATCGGTTGGGTCCGACGATTCGAAAAACGATGTGGCTTCGCATGGTCGAGGAGCTTTCCGTCAAAGAAACTGCTCAGCTGCTGGAAACTTCCGTTTCCGCTGTGAAATCACGCGTTTGTCGAGGTCGCCGGGAGCTAAGCGGAACTCTAAATCGTACGCTCCTCTACGCATCGCCGACTTAGGTGCGCAAGAACGTATCGGGAAAGGGAGTGAACAGGTTTTCCGATGTGCGACGGATCTCAGCAGTCGCACCTGCAGCACTAGGGTCAACTGAAAATATGCAGATCTCATTTCATATAAAAGGATAAGGCACATGGAATACAGAGTGATCTTCGGCACGGAAATGAAGGTTTCACGCATTGCGCAAGGCACGTGGGCCATCGGCGGTTGGATGTGGGGAGGTACGGACGAAAGAGAATCGATTCGCACCATTCACGCAGCCCTCGACAAAGGGATCACGCTGATAGATACCGCGCCAGTTTACGGCTTCGGAGTTTCCGAAGAAATCGTGGGAAAGGCTATTGAGGAGCGAGGGCATCGGGAAAAGGTGTTCATCGCGACCAAAGTTGGACTCGAGTGGCACAACGGCTCGGTCACGCGCAATTCCTCGGCCGCTCGCATCCGGAAGGAGGTCCAGGATTCCCTCCGTCGCCTTCGCACCGACTACATTGACGTCTATCAAGTCCATTGGCCGGATTTGGCCGTCCCCATCGAGGAAACCGCCCATGCCATGCAAGCCCTCTTTAAGGAAGGCGTGATCCGTGCGATCGGAGTAAGCAATTATTCACCGGAGCAGATGAACCAATTCATGTCCGTCTCTTCGTTACACACCGTCCAGCCTCCTTACAACCTCTTCGAACGGGAAATTGAGCGCGATGTGCTGCCTTACGCGCGCGAAGAGGATCTGAGCGCTTTCGCTTACGGGCCTCTCTGCCGCGGGCTGTTGACCGGCACGATGCGGCCGGACACGAAGTTCACCGGAGACGATCTCCGCCTGTCTGATCCGAAATTCCAGCCGCCGCGCTTCGCGCAATATCTGAGTGCGGTGCAGCAACTGGAAGATCTGGCGCAAAAAAGATACGGAAAACACGTGATGGATCTCGCCGTGCGTTGGGTGCTGGACCAACCCGGAATCGCTGCGGCGTTGTGGGGCGCGCGCCACCCTGAGGAACTCGAAGCTGTGGCGGGCGCCCTGGAATGGAAGCTCGACGCGGCCGCGCTCGCGGAGATCGAACAGATTCTGCGGCAGACGATCGCTAGTCCAGTCGGTCCCGAATTCATGGCGCCGCCGGCGAGAAAAACTGCCACCGCCTAGGATATGTGGCGCCGGCAAACGAATTTCTGAAGAACGAAAGCTAACGGCCAGCTGCAAGCGGAACGAGAAGGCCACTTGTGAAGAATCTCGAACTAGGGAGAGCAACGCGATGAGCAAAATAAAACGACTGGGCTGCGCACTGGTATTGATCGGGATTACGGCCGTGATGGTGCGTTCGCAGGGTACGGCAGGCGAATATGTGAAGCCGGCGGAAGCCGTTCCAACCGGCAAAGCTCCCAAGATGCTGGTGCAATTGCTGAATCCTGGAGAGCCGACGAAACAATATGCCGTCATCTTCTATCAGGGCGACGAGGTTTATTCCGGGCTGCAGGAGTTTGCTGAGAAATATCACGTCACCAGCGCGCATTTCACCGCGATCGGAGCGTTGGATGACGCAACTGTGGGCTGGTTCGATCCCCAGCGCAAAATGTACAAAAAGATTGCCATCAATGGTCAGCACGAACTGATCGGGATGAGTGGCGACATCGCGCTCTACCAAGGGAGACCCGTTGTCCACACGCACATGGTGGTAGGGAGCCCAGACGGAACCACGCGTGCCGGCCATGTTCTGGAGGCCTACGCATCACCGACGGTGGAAGCAATGGTCACCGTCGATCCGGTAACGATGCAAAAGCGTTTTGATCCAACAACGGATCTCACGCTGATTGACCCAGCTTTGAAGTAGTAACGCGGTGCATCGCGATTGCAAAGTGACTATGAACGGAGGAGAAAAGCGATTATGGCTGAAGTATATGTAATTGCAAGATCGGTAGCGCGCGGAGGAAGGGAAAGCGAACTCAGAGAACTCCTGCGGGGCATGTTAGCTCCCACCCGAGCTGAAGTGGGCTGTAAATTATATGAACTCTATGAGTCTGATTCGAAGGGGCGCTTTTATTTTTACGAAATATGGGAAAGTCAAACTGCGCTCGATCGACACGCGGCAAGCGCTCACTTTAAACACTTGGAACGAACCGTCGGGGAATTAGTACAAGGTCCGTTCGAGGTAAATATCTTACAGAAGCTTCCGGCCGGCGCCGCTGCTGCGTGAGATTCGCGCTGGGCGGCAAGTCTTGACAGGCAAGGTTGCACTTAAAACTAAAAAGGAGAAACAAGCAATGGCAAATCAAGCCGCAGCTCAAGCCAAGCAAAAACCGCAAGCGACGCACGAAACGCCAACCGACCTCAGCCGCGAAGGCGTCGCCGAAATTACCGCCGCGCTGCGTCAATTGCTGGCCGATACATTCGCGCTGTACCTGAAGTCCAAGAATTTCCACTGGCACATGACCGGGCCGCACTTCCGCGATTATCACCTGCTGCTCGATGAACAAGGTGAACAGATCTTCGATATGACCGACGACATCGCTGAGCGCGCCCGCAAAATCGGAGGAACCACGTTGCGCTCCGTCAGCGATATCTCGCGGCATCAACGCCTGAAGGACAACAATGAAGAGAGCGTTGCCCCGAAAGAAATGCTCGCAGAGCTCAGCGCCGATAATCAGGCCCTGACGCGCTATTTCCGCGCTGCGCATGAAACTTGCGACAAATACAATGACGTGGCCACCGCCAGCGAGATCGAGGTCTGGATTGACCAAACGGAGCGGCGGACCTGGTTCTTGTCGGAAATCGTGCAAGGTCTCTGACGGCGACCTGATCACGAAACCGATCCGGCGGGAAATTCCGGCCCTCGAATTGCCTGCGCCGTCATTCAGAAATCGCGGTATAAGGGAGCCATGACTGCCAACAAAATGAAAGCGCTGCGATCTGCTGAGTTTGGGCCACCGTCGGTGTTGGGAATCCAGGAAGTCGCGATTCCAGAGCCTGCCGACGGCGAAGCACTCATTCAAGTGAAGGCCGCCGCGATTAATCCCAGTGATATTGGGAACGTTGCGGGGCGCTTTAAAACCACGACGCTGCCGCGGACTCCCGGGCGCGACTTCGCCGGCACGGTTGTAGCGGGAAACCGTCACAAAGGTGAAGAGGTATGGGGCAGTTGCCCGGCGCTCGGTATTCTCCGTGATAGATCTCACGCGGAGTATGTCGTTGTCCCAACCGAGACTCTCTCACGTAAACCGCAAACCCTGAGTTTGGCGCAGGCGGCGGCAATCGGAGTTCCGTACATCACGGCATGGGCATCTGTAATTAGCGCAGCTCAAATCTAACCTGGCGAAACTATTCTGATTGTGGGAGTCGTTGGCGCGGTGGGCCAAGCGGCCACACAGATTGCCAATTGGAAACAAGTGCGCGTTATTGGCGCGGACACTTCGTCCGACCCGTTTCCGGGCACGGAGTCGGTCATCAATACCAAGACTGAAGATCTCCGTCAGAGGGTCTTGGAGCTGACGGCGGGAAAAGGAGCTGACGCGGTCTTAGACACCGTGGGTGGCCCGATGTTCGAGCCGGCGTTGCGATCACTCATGGTTGGAGGGCGACAAGTGGCGATCTCCAGCGGGGATCCGCGCGTCGCTTTCAACCTCGTTGAGTTCTACCATAATTCCTCGCGGTTGCTCGGAGTGGACAGTTACGCCTTAACCTCGCGACAGATAGAGGAAATCGAGAGTGAGCTCCAGTGCGGATTTGAAACGGAAGTACTGAAGCCTCCCCCGATTGAAATTGTGCCGTTTGAAAAATCCGTGGACGCATACAGCCGAATGGCTGCCGGGCACGCGAAAGGGAAACAGGTGCTCAGTTTCGACTGACGTGTGGACGGGAGACAAATTCTGAAGTAAAAGACCGGCAGCCACATGCGAACGTTCAATTCGCAATCGCACGCGCGCGCCGGTACCACCGCATCAATCGTTGGCAGTCAGGTGACACCGCAAGCGTGGCTCGAGGGAGTTTGAAAAGAAAGCGCTGCTCATCTCGTTCGCGGTGGGCACGCTTGTGGGTGTCCTATACGGGGTGATCAAGGTGAAGAGCCCTGCGCCGCCCATCATTGCTCTGGTCGGACTGTTGGGGATGGTGTTAGGCGAGCAAGGTGGCGCGTGGCTCCTGGCGAAAAAGATTCACGCTGCAAACGTGGTTCCAACTCACGTTGCCAGCGTACGCAAAGATACGCGGTAGCGTTCGAACGTGCAATTCGCGATCACGATATGCGGAATGCCTACTTTTGTCGTGCGGAATAAAAATTCGAATCGTTCTGCAATCCTACCGCCGCCTTTTCGGCGTCTTGAGAGATCGACGGACCGGCTGCTGGCTTGTCCTGATCGGTTTTCTGATCGCGCTCGCGGCGTTGCCTGCCCGGGCGCAGACTCCGGACCCTCAGTGGCCCGGTCCGCCTCCAGATCCCGCGCGTCCACCGTTGAATCCATTTCCTGCCGAGCAGAATTGGAGTTTTCTCGCAGACTCTTCGAAGCGCACGGATTTCTTCGATCCCGTAAAGTACATTCCGTTAGGCGAAAACCCGCAACCGTACCTGTCGCTGGGCTTGGAATATCGCGTCGAATACGAGTATTTCGACAACTGGATGTTCGGCGCCGTGGCGCAAGACCATAACGGATACGTCATGAACCGGGCGATGCCCCATTTCGATTTTCACGCCGGCCGGTACTTCCGCCTCTTTTCTGAGTTCGAGTTCGATTTTGAAGACGGCAGGAACGGCGGACCACGGCCCCAAATCGACGAAGACCGCGGGGACGTTCATCAGGCGTTTGTCGAGATCGGCTCGCACGCGAGCAGCGAACACGGAATCAGTCTCCGCGCCGGACGCCAGGAAATCGTTCTCGGTACGGGCCGCTTGCTCGACAACAACGAAGGTCCCACCGTAAAGTTGACTTTCGATGGTTTTCGCTTCATCGCCGAAAGTGCGCGCGTGAGGCTGGATCTCTTCGCCATCAAACCCGTCCTAAATAATCTTGGTTTTTTCGACGATGTGCCAATTCACGCCGAAAGCCTGTGGGGAAGTTATCTCACTGTCCCGGCACCCATCGTGAACGGCGGGAACGCTGACATCTATTACATCGGAGCAGACACGAAATCGGCCACCTATAACCGAGGCACTGCGCCCGAGGTTCGTCACACCGTAGGAGCCAGAGTTTTCCGGCCGATCGGGAAAGGCCTGGACTACAACTGGGAGCCGAACCTTCAATGGGGAAGTTTCGGAGGCGCCTCGATTCGCGCTTGGAGCGTGTCAACGGAAACGGGATACACGTTCGATCGTGTGCGCTTTCATCCTCGCCCCACGTTACGCGCAGACGTCTATAGCGGAGACGGCAATTCCGCGAGTCAGTCTCTCGGAACTTTCAACTCCCTCTTCCCCCGCGGTTGTTACTTCACGCCCAAGATGGTGCCCACGTTTGGACCTCAGAATCTGATCGATTTGCACCCGCTGATTCAATTCCAGCTGCGCGCGAACATCACGGGCGCACTTGCCTGGGACTGGTATTGGAGAGAATCAACCCACGACGGGATCTACGCCTTTGGAAGCGGAGTCCTGATTGATCCAGCGAGCGCCAGCGGCGCGCGCTATCTGGGCAATCAAGGAGATCTCGAAATTCGCTGGTCTCCCGTGCCACAGGTCATCCTTGCGTTCAACCTCGCCGGCTTTGAGCCGGGACCCTTTTTCCACATGCTGACCCACGACGCCGCCCCTATCTTCGGCAATGCCGGATTTACGTATCGCTTCTAACAACGCACGGGCAAAGCCAGCCACGGTGCTCGACGAAGGTGTCCGAAGATTGGACAGTGTGTCGAAATCTGCGCAGTCTTGCGACACGCGAGGTGAGTCCATCCTGTGCTGCGATCGTCTCGTCATGCCCTTACCTCTCATGGATTCACTAACTTCGAAGATTGGCGCGGCTCCTTTCGAGCAACTCCTATTTATGGCACGGAATTTGCACTCGATTGGTATCGGAAGGTGAAGACATAGAAAAGACTGCCGCCGGCCGGCGAGAATTGACGTTCAATACCGTTCATACCACCTCAATTTCGCCGGCCCGCGACCAAAGGTAGACTCGACATGAACGCAATTACGCCAGGAAAAGATAAGCTGGGATTCATCGGAATCGGCTACATGGGCCGGCCCATCGCACAGCGCTTACTTGAAGCCGGCTTCCAACTGACCGCGTACGACCGGGATCGCGGCAAAGCGCAGGAACTTGTCCAGTATGGCGGCGCTGTAGCGAATAGCATTGCTCAGCTTGCGTCCGGTTGCGACGTGCTGCTCTCCTGCCTTCCAAATGACGAAATCGTCATGAGCGTCTATAACGGAGCGGACGACGCTTTCGCTAGCATGCGTACGGGCTCGCTGTGCATTGACCTGAGTACGGTTTATCCCGAGACGTCCAAGAAACTGGCGCAGCTGGGCGCCAAGCGCGGAGTGGACGTCCTTGACGTGACCATGTCGGGCAGTACTCCGGTCGCCGAACAGGGTGCGTTGGTCTTGTTCGGAGGTGGAGACCGCGAAAGATTCGACGCCGCGGAGGCAATCTTCCGCGCAATCGCCCGGAAGTATTTCCATGTAGGACCCAGCGGATCAGGAGCGACAATGAAGCTGGTGGTGAACAGCCTGCTGGGAATCGGAATGCAGGCGATCGCAGAGGCCGTTGCGCTCGGTGAGAACGCGGGCCTCGAGCGCAATCGACTGCTCGAAGTGCTGTCGCAGACTACAGTCGTCGCTCCGGCACATCTGGGAAAACTGCCGAGAGCGATGAACAACGATTACAGCCCGCAATTTCCGCTGCGCCTGATGAACAAGGATTTCGGACTGATCCTCAAACTCGCGGCCGCCGTCGGCGCTCAGATGCCCGCGGCACGCGCGGCGCTGGATGTCAATGCGGCGCAACTGACTCCAGGAAACGAGCAAGACTTCTCCGCCGTGATTCTACAAATGGAAAAGCAAGCGCATTCGGATTCTGCGGATAAGAAACGGACCGGAATTGGCGCCGGCCAATAACCCGATTTAGCCCCGCGTCCTCGAACACAATCTGGCAGTCCACCAGTGGTATGCTCGGTCGGGATCCATCGAGGTGCTGCCCATGGATTGGAAGGAACACGGAGTCAAGATCGTGCATTCCGGCGAACTCGACACCAACACGCCGCAAACGCCGGGCATGACGCGCGCCGCGGCCATCACCCACGCACGCACCGGCGCAAACCAAATGTGGGCTGGCACCGTGGTCGTGCGACCCGAAGCCAAAACCGGACCGCACCATCACGGCGCGCTGGAGACCGTCCTCTATATTGTGCGGGGCCGCGCGCGCATGCGCTGGGGAGATCAGCTGGAACTAAGCGCGGAAGCGCAAGCAGGAGATTTCATCTACGTGCCGCCCTACGTGCCGCATCAGGAAATCAATGCCAGCCCCGACGAGATTTGCGAAGCAGTCGTAGTCCGCAACGGCCGAGAACCCATCGTAGTAAATCTCGACGTAGCAACCCCAGAGCCAGCAAGCGCCGGCCATCCCGGCATGCCCTTCCATCCAAACAGCTGACCCCGCGTCACAATGACATCCACGTCACGCCCCAACAATCGCGTTCCGCGATACGCCACCAACGAACAATAGGCCAATCTGCAGTCGGTGGCCGCGACGGGCACCGCGCCGCCGCTGATGAGTCTCGCGGTAAACGCGAATGACCAGGTCAGTGTGGCGCTTTTCGCCTTTGAAGCAGTGGGGAACAAATGGAGTTTGATTTCGATGACTTCTTCCTTGTTGAGTGAGGATTAGTGTGAACGAACAGATCGTAGTCCGCTGTGTCGTACCGCTCGAAAGAATGGTCGGAGAAGATTCGAAAGACACCGAGCTACTTCGAGCGATGGCTGTTGAGGCTGAAGACTATTCGGTGTCATTCGCTTGGTGTGAAGCTGTACTACAACGCTACTTTGGTGCGGGCGTGGGAGGCATTGTCGGGGTGTGCTTTTTTGGAATTCGGCCGACTCGCTTAGGGATCGATCAATGGCTGTGGGTTGTCGTTGGCGACTTACCCAGCGCCTGTTTTGTAGTGGATCAGTGCAAGACACCCGCTCAAGTGTTGAACCTGTATATCTCGCACGTGAAGCAATGGATTGAGTTCGCCAGAAATGGCAAGGATTCCTCAGACTTGATTCCGCTTAGTGTCCCGCCCACTCCCGAATAGGCAGAACAGCTCGCACCACGAATCGATTTTCTCGATGACGCTATTCTCCCGCGTTTCAAAGACGCGTGCCCATAATTGTTGGCGGCTGGCCCCCCGGGTGCGCTACCATTTGACAATTCTCAAGTAAACGCCGTAGAAGTTTCGGGCGCTCATCCCTTAGTCTTTGAACCGTGCGGTTTAGTCGCCAGACTTTCAACCACCGCGGCCAAACACATCCCCCAAATCATTTCGGCCAGTGAGTGCTAGTTCTGTACGAGTTCTGTACGAACGTACAGCTGTGCTCTCGACCCGCGCATGATAACGTCGCGCAGGACTCAAAAGAAATGAAGCATCACAAAAATTCGCGCGGCGTCGCCAGCCCCGCACCGCGGTCGCAGCAACAAACTCCAATCGCCGCCGCATTAGTACCCACGCTGCGGCAATAAGCTCCGTTTAGCACCTTCTGCAGCTCCGCAGCAACGCTCCCGGCCGCGCCCCAAACCTCACCACGCTACGCGGTTCTACCTACGCCAGCAGTAGCAATCGAAAATTTTCTAATCAACGTCCCGTCGATTAGAAATCACCGTAAACAATTGAAAACAATCGCCAACCTCCAATTCTAATCGCGTATTTTTCGCATAATTTGCGCGCTGACTGACGCTCCTTTCGTGACCCGCCAACTTAGTACCGATGATCTGCCTCGCGCGGAAGTCCTGCCGCCCAGAACAGAGTTTGCGTGGTATGGTTTGCGCTGTGCGCGGACCTGCTCTGGTGTCGCAAGCCTCACCCGAAGGGCAATATGTGCCCGCTGCCTTTGCGGGTGTGAGCAAAGGCGTTCGCAGTTTGTCCTTTGCCCGGAATTTCAAGGATCGTCGTTTTCTGCTGTTGGCGCTCGGGATAAATTAAGAACCGTGACCGATACACTGGCCGGTCAAGAGGTGTCGTCAGCGAGCCTGGTGCAACACGAAGCGAAGCGCAGCGCCGGCGCCAACAATTTCAGAAGTTGTACGGGCAGGAGGCGCGGATATTTCGCGCGCCAGGCCGCAAGCCGGACATCTGTATCGTGCGCGCCTCAGACGGCATGCGCAAAATCCTCGAATAACCAGGCGCACCGGCCGACTGGTATATTCCTTTTCAAGGAGAGTGTTGTGGCGTCGTTTGATTTCGAAAAGCAATCGCACCGCCGCTTGAATCCGCTAACGGGAGATTGGGTGCTGATTTCGCCTGGACGAACAGCGCGTCCGTGGAAGGGCCAAACCGAAACGGCGGCGCCGGAGAACGTCCCGGCCTACGATCCGCAGTGCTACATGTGTCCCGGGAACAAGCGGGCGAGCGGAAAGCACAATCCGAATTACACCGGGACGTTTGTTTTTGAAAATGACTACGCGGCGCTGCAGCCCGGCGGCACCGCACACGAAGAAAATGTTTCAGGGTTGCTCGTGGCGCGCGCCGAACAGGGCAACTGCCGCGTCGTATGTTTTTCGCCGCGGCATGATCTGACGCTCGCGAAGATGTCCAACGCCGAACTTCGCGCCGTAATTGATGTTTGGACCGAGCAGTATCAGCTGCTGGGCGCCGAAAACGGAATCAATTCCGTCCTGATTTTTGAAAATCGCGGCGCGATGATGGGCGCTAGCAATCCGCACCCGCACGGACAAATCTGGGCGAACGCCACGCTGCCGAACGAACCTGCCAAGGAACAGGCGTCGTTCGCGGCGTACCAGCGGCAACATGCTGCTTGTTTGTTGTGCGAATATTTGAAGATCGAACAAGAAAAGAAGGACCGCATCGTCTGCGAAAATGACGAGTTCGCCGCGGTCGTGCCGTTCTGGGCGGTCTGGCCCTTCGAGACGATGCTCATCAGCAAACAGCACGCAGGCTCGCTTGAGCAATTTTCGCAAGCCGGACGCGATGCGCTGGCGGACATCCTGCATCGCATCACGGCGCGCTACGACAATCTGTTCGCAACTTCTTTTCCCTACTCCATGGGATTTCACCAGCGTCCCACCGACGGCGAAGCTCATCCCGAGTGGCATTTTCACGCGCATTTCTATCCGCCGCTGCTGCGTTCCGCCGTGGTGCGAAAATTCATGGTGGGATACGAACTTCTAGGCACACCGCAGCGCGACATCACTCCCGAAGAGGCAGCCGGGCGTTTGCGCGACGCAGGCGAGAAGCAGTAGCGAACAGGGTTTCAGCGGCCGGCACGTTTCTTGCGGCGTGGCGCGCGCTGTTTTTCCGCAGCAGCAGATTTATGCGCCCAGCGGATCAGATCGCGCAAAGCGTCGGCGTGAACGCAAGCCGCGCGAACCAGAATCCATTCATAGTTAACGTAGTGATCGGTGATGTAGTACGAGGCAGGATCGGCGGCCAACAACTCCTCGCGCTGCTCAAAATCCGTGCGCACCACCAGCGATTCGCCGTCTTGATGGAACCGCAGGAACAAAACGCCGCCAACGCGAAATCCAGGCGTGCCATAGGACGTACCCTCCTCGACGTTGTCCAGAGACAGCGCTATTTTGCGCACGGCGGCGAAGGTCACGGACATACGCAGCAACTATACCCCGTCCATCTCCTGCGTAAACGCCGGTGCAAGGCGCAAGCAGCCCGTTACGCACGTGCCGGCGGCAACCGCACAGCGTAGAACTTAATGCGCCCAGACCTGCGCCGGGTCGGTTTCGTAAGGATAGACGTGCACCATCCAGCCAAAAATCTGCGGGAACCAGCGCCCCCCGGCCTGCTCGCACGCTTCCTCTGTCGCGATCGAGCCGCGAAATCCAAATTCCTTCAAATCCACTTGCTGCAAGGACGTCCCCTTCGGAGGAAGGCATAGATTCGTGTGTTTGTGCCAGCGCGCCACGCTCAGCGGCACGCGCGCGTTCAATTCGTCTTCCGTGGCTAATTTGCGCGCGGTGTACATGGCGCCTTCCAACTCGTAGCCGTCTTTTGTTTTCTTGTACAGCAAAGACGTCGGATGGGCCGGGTTGAATTCAAACGCGGCTTCAAAGCCATAAGTATAATTCGTGAAGTGATAATGCGGCTGTGGTACGTCGGGCATGAAAATCTTGAAGCCGTCGGCAAGGGCCACGCGATAGTCCTTGTATTTTTCGATGGCCGGCCGCAGTTGCGCGACTATCTCCTCCGCGCGTTTTTCATCGGCAGGGTTCGCGGGGCGCAGCGCGGTCATATACATATGCGCGCTCATGTCCATATCGTGGTCAGACATGGCATCATTTGCAGCTTTTGCAGCGTCGCTGTTTTTATCAGTGTCGTGCTGCCCCATATCCATTCCAGCCATGGAGTCGTGCGCTTGCGCCGGAGAAGATTGCGAACTCGGGGATTGCTGCGCGAGCGGGGAAGGTGCGAATAACGGCGTCAATAAGAGCGCCGAAGCTGCCAGCAGAATAATTGCGGATTTCTTGCTTATGATTGAACCGCCTATAGGATCGATCATTTGGCTGCTCATTGTTTAGCTCCTACGAATGATAACGTCGCAGCCGGCGGAAAATTTCACGTGAATCGCATAGCGGCGCGAACAAACAACAGCGCTCAGCGTACATTCGGAGCGGAAGAAAGAAGGCCCGGGTGCCCGAGCCTTCTCGTGGGGGCTTTCTCATGACAAATATGGCGCGGCAGCCTGGGTGTGTCCCAAACGGCACGCCAGGTTATCGGCCACAACACTCAAACCCCGAAAATCGCGGAAAGTTGCGCACATGGCAGCTAGGCCTCAGACCCGGAGCCAGTTTCCGGCGACCACGCATTGATTCTGTTACGCTTGCAGGAAGGCGGCGTCGTTGGCTGCCGTGCCGCATCCAATGGTTCATCCGCCGGGCACAGTTTCGCGAGCTATTTGAAACACCCCATCGAATTGGAAGCAACTTTCGTTCCACACGCACCGTCCAATGCTGGAACGCGTTGAGAAGTTTATTTGCTATTTCGCGCCGTGGACTCTTGACGGCGGCATTGAAATCTGTAAACTGCGGTTTTCCATTATGGCGACGCTGGCAAACCCGATCGAAGACCCGCTGCAGGAATTCGAATATCCGCAGCGCGAGGCGGCCTTTTTCTACGGCCTCTTTCTCCGCGGCCATTCGGCTGAGGAACTGCGCAAGGACATCCAGGTTCCCGCGATAGTTTTGGCGAAATGGGACAAGGAAACCGTGCGCGCTCCGCAGCTTCGGCCGATGCTGGAACGGATCGTGCAATACCGCCAGCATGTGCTCGCCATTTTCGAAAATTTGATCTGCCACGACGCCGCTACTCAGAAGCTGCAGTAACCCTGGTTACTGAAACAACCGCTTCCGAAGACACTCGTTTGACATTTTTGTGCCCGCAAGTATCATTATTCAAGTGGCGAAGGAGTTCGCCCTTAACCGCTGTCCCTTTTGCGCCGGGGCAGATGATGACTCCTGACAAGAACCTTGTCGCGGAGTCATGTCGCCGGCAAGGTTCCCAGAAAAAAAGTGTAAGCGCAGATGCGTATGCCCGCGATTCGGGCCTGCGATCTTGCGCGCGCAAAAGGGAGAACAACGCTACATCATGATGAAATATGTGATGGTCGGCATTGGCGGCGCGGTCGGGTCGGTGCTGCGTTTCTGGGTGAGCAGCTACCTGGGTGAACGAATCGGCACCCGCTTTCCTTACGGGACGTTCGCGGTGAATATCACCGGCTCTTTTTTGATTGGGTTCATCGTCACGCTGCTGGCGAGCAAGGCCAACTGGGATCCGAATTGGCGCTATCTGATTCCGGTCGGTTTTATCGGCGGATACACCACTTTCTCCGCGTTTGAGTACGAAACTCTGCGCAGCATGCAGGACGGGAAAATACTGGTCGCGTCGCTGAACGTGATTCTCAGTGTGACGCTGGGCTTCGCGGCAGTGTGGCTGGGAACGGTTGCCGGTAGATCACTCGAATAAACATATGCGGAGCAGCGAGCTGCCGCCCACCAGCAGCGCTGCAACGCAGGGCACGCTCAAAATGACGACGTTTTTTCGACGCGCTCGGCAACTTTCGCTCGTCCTAAGCTTTCTTCACGCCGAGCGCCTTCACGTAGAACTGCCGCACATATTCCTTCAACATACGCCGAGAACTGAATTGCGGAGCCACGCTTTTGATGGCCGCTTTCATCACCCGCACATATTCGTGCGGAATCTCGTCGTCCGGTCGCCGGTAGTATAGCGGAATGATATTCTCTTCCAGCAGGCGATAGAGCGCGTCCGCATCCGCGGCGGTGCGGTCTCCTTCGGTTGCGCCGTCACCGAAAGCCCAGCCGTTCTTGCCGTTGTAGCCTTCCAGCCACCAGCCGTCGAGAATGGAAATGCTGGGCACGCCGTTCGCGCCAGCCTTCATGCCGCTGGTCCCGCTGGCCTCCAGCGGAGGCAACGGATTATTCAGCCACATATCCACACCACGCACCATGCGTGCCGCCAGGTGCTGATCGTAATTTTCCACGAAAGCGATGCGCGCAGCGAAATTCGGATCGCGGGCCAGTTGGAAAACTCTTTGGATCAGTTGCGCACCCGCGATATCGGAGGGATGCGCCTTCCCCGCGAATATAATCTGCACCGGCTGCAAGGGATTCGTCAGAATCAGCTTTAAGCGATCCAAATCATGCAGGATCAAGTCGGGGCGCTTGTAGCTGGTAAACCGGCGCGCAAAACCGATCGTGAGAATTTCAGGATCAAGCAATGCGCCAAACGCAATCACGCTTTCGGCGCGCACGCGCTTTTTTTGCCATTCCTCGCGCGCGCGCTCGTTAATTTCATCAATCAACAAAACCTTCAGGCGGTTGTGCGAGGACCACAACTCCTCGTCAGGAATCTTGTCAGCTGCTTCCCACATCTTCGGCTGATCCTGATCGCGGATCCAACCGGGGCTCACGTACTTGGCGAATAGCGGCTGCAGCCACTCGGGGTCCATCCAAGTGAGCAGATGGACACCGTTGGTGATCGCCGTGATCGGCACGTCCTCCACTTTCTTGTCCGGCCAGATGTCTTTCCACATTTCTCTGGCCACTTCGCCGTGCTTCTTGCTGACCGCATTGCAAAAGTTGGACATGCGCAGCGCAAAAACGGTCATGTTAAACCCAGCGTCGGGATTCGCGGGATTCGTCCCCAGTTGCAGCAACCCGTTGCGGTCCGTTCCGAACTTATCGTAATGGCTGCTGAAATATTTTTCGAACAAAGGAAACGGAAAAACATCCGTGCCAGCCGAAAGCGGCGTATGCGTCGTAAACACCGAAGTTTCCCGGATTTTCGCGACGGCGGCTTCGAAAGTTGCGCCAGCTTCCACCAGCACACGCGCGCGCTCCAAAAACGCGAACGCCGGATGCCCTTCGTTGATGTGCACGGCCGCGGGATGAATGCCCAGCGCTTTCAGGACGCACATTCCGCCGATTCCCAGCACGATTTCCTGGCGCAAGCGCTGCTCCGGGTCATTGGTATATAGCCGGTGCGCGATCGCCCGGTCCCAGGGCTGATTCGTTTCCACTTCCGTATCCAGCAGATAGACGGGCACGCGGCCGATATCGGCGCGCCACACCAGCACGTGTACTGGAGGTTCGAAGAACGGAACCTGCACTCTGAGCGGTTCATTATTTCCGTTGAGGACTAGCTTGACGGGATCGTAGGTGCGGTCCAGCGTCTTTTCGTCATCCTCTTGCCAGCCGTCATCGCGGATTTTTTGCGAAAGGTAGCCGCGCGAATAAATCAGGCCCACCGCGACCATCGGAATCGCGAGGTCACTGCACTCCTTCACGTAATCTCCCGCCAGCACGCCCAGGCCGCCGGCATACAGCGGCAGCGAATGATGGAACGCGTACTCCGCGGAAAAATAGGCTAAAGGAGCTTGCGGTGCTCCGTATTCCGTCGTAAACCAGCCAGTTTGCGATGCGATGTTGGCGTCAAACTCCGCCATCACCGCGTCAAAGCGTTCCAGAAACTCAGGATCGCGCGTGGCGTTCTCTAGCGTTTGCTGTGGCACCAATGCGAGCATTCGCAATGGATTGTGGTCGCTCTCGCGCCAGGCTTGTTGATCCAGTGCGGGAAACAGTTCGCGGGCCTCACGATGCCAGCTCCACCACACATTGTAAGCAAGGCGCGCCAGTCCGCGAATGCGCTCCGGAAGATTCGGGAACTGTTGAGCAGGGTCTGAAATCTCAGCCATCAATTCTTGCACCTCATCTTGTCGCCGGGTCGTTGCGCTCTTCTAGCGATGCTATTGTCCCGCCGTGAACCCCTTCAGGCAGAATCGGAGCGAAGTCATCTGGTCCCGAGCGTTGAAGAAAAGAATCGTACACGTTCCGTGGACGCAATCCACGCACAATCAACTTCGCGTGAGACCAATCATGCAACCAGAATGCGCTGCGCTGGCCGTCCAATAGTGCGCCCGCATGACGCGATGTTTCCTCGCGCGCACCGCATAATTGTCTCGTACGCAACCTGATTTTGGGAGTGGATTTTAAGAAATCTCCCAGCCCCCGGCGAGCTTCGAAATTGCGATCGTCATTTGCGCAACAAGCACCGCTGTCGTAAGATGCTTAGTCTCGGCCGGTAACAAAACAGTTCCCCGGTAGCTCAATGGTAGAGCATTCGGCTGTTAACCGAAGGGTTGCTAGTTCGAATCTAGCCCGGGGAGCCATACTTCAGTGAAGTTCTGTGCCTACACTCTGATCAACCCTGTGGGCAGTACCTATGTGGGCCAAACCGCAGATCTTGAACGACGCCTAACCCAACACTAATGACCCAAATTGCCGGTTGACCCTGTACACGAAGCGCCATGTAGGACCCTGGCGCGTGATCCACTGCGAGGAGTTTGCGTCGCGTGCGGCCGCGATGCGCCGCGAACGCGAACTCAAGTCTGGAAAAGGACGGGATGCGCTCTTCTCTCGTGCGGCTGAAGACCAGACCTAATCCGTCGCCGCGGTGCAGGGGATCGAGTACATCGGTCTGACTCACGGCACCATGGCTCCGATCGTCGCCCAGCCCGAGATGATCCCTGAATTGCAGCTCGCGGTGGACCGCAGCGTCCACACCCATCCGGCCTCTACGCGTTCCGATCATCGTTACCAGTGCCTTTTCATCGGAATCGAAACCGGATCGGTCCGTCTGTTCAAAGAATTCATGAAGGGCAAGGGCTATCCGTTCAGACCCGAGCAGTGGCCGGATGTGCTCCTGAAAGGGATGGAAATTCTAAACCGCAACAATTGGTTTCCCTTTTGTACTTGAATCCTGGGACTGCCTGGCGAAACGCCACTCGATACCCGCCAATCGCTTGACCTTCTCCACGCTCTCAAGGATGCGAAGTGGTGCGTAGTGCCGACACTATTTGTGCCACTGGAAGACACGCGGATGCAGAAGCGCGAAGGCGCAAAACTTTTTCAACTGACCGAACTGCAATGGGAGTTTTTCTTCACCTGCTGGCGCTGTAACCTGGATTTCTTCCATCGTGCCAAGAGCGCGCACCTCGTTTGCAACATGTGCATCCCGCTGTATTACTACTTCCTGGGCCGGCGTCTCTTCGGCAAGGCCATGAAGTATCCGCTGCTCCGTATGGGGCATTTCCCGGAGTGGATACTGAAGCACAGACTCTACCTGGACTTTACCGGGAAGCGAGCCCCGCGGTAAAGCGTGCCTGAGTTCGTCCCCATCCCAGAGCACTTTGCGCGACCGTCGCTTCCCATAGTCTGACCTCCTCGCGGGGCCACTTTGCCCGCGACTAGAATGTGTACGGCGCCGCATGCATGCGACGAGGCACGCCACGACCCTGCAACCAGCGCACCCTTCGATCATCTAACCCTGATAGCCCCGGCGCGGTACCGTGTGAGAGAGACTTGTGTCATCCTAGTAGCTGTAATGGTTGAGTAGTTCAATACATTTTCCGCAGCAAAACCTGGATCGAACATGGCCAAACCAATTCTGCTAACTGTTGACGATGACCCCGATGTCTTGCGTGCCATCGAGCGCGATCTGCGCACGAAATACGGCGCGGAATTTCGTGTAATCGGAAGTGATTCCCCCGAGACGGCACTCACCCTCCTCAAGCAGCTGAAGCTGCGCAACGACAGTGTGGCTTTGCTTCTCGCCGACCAACGCATGCCGCACATGGACGGCGTGGCTTTTCTGCAGGAAGCAATGCGCATCTTCCCGGACTCCAAGCGGGCGCTGCTCACCGCGTATGCCGATACCAACGCAGCCATCGGCGCCATCAATCAAGCCGGCATCAATTATTTCTTCCTGAAGCCGTGGGATCCCCCTACCGACCACCTTTATCCGCAATTGGATGATCTGCTGGACGACTGGCGAGCCTCGTACCGGCCGAAATTTGAAGGCATACGCGTGCTCGGGACGCGCTGGTCTCCTAAGTCGTACGAGCTGCGGGATTTCCTCGCACGCAATCGCGTTCCGTATCAGTGGATTGATGTTGAGCTCTCCGCCAGCGATCCGGAAACGAAGCGCATCCTCGAAGTCCTGGGGCCGGAAGTCTCCAGCCTCCCCGTCGTCCTTTTCCCAGACGGCTCGAAGCTGCTGGACAGCGTTCCATCACAAGTTGCGCAGAAAGTCGGTCTGAAAACTCGCGCGCAAACAAATTTTTATGATTTGGCAATCGTCGGCGGAGGGCCCGCGGGCCTGGCTGCAGCGGTGTACGGCGCGTCGGAAGGACTGCACACCGTGATGATCGAGCGCGAAGCTCCGGGCGGGCAGGCCGGAATGAGTTCGCGTATCGAAAATTATCTGGGATTTCCCATGGGCCTTAGTGGTGGCGACCTCGCCCGTCGCGCCGTGGTGCAAGCGCAGCGATTCGGCGTGGAAATTTTGTCGCCGCAGGAAGCGCTCGGCGTACGCCTCGAAGGATCGTATCGCATCATTAAAATGGCCGATGGCAACGAGATTTCCTGCCACGCGCTCATGATTGCCACCGGAGTTCAATGGCGACGCCTGGAAGCACCCGGCATCGACCGCCTGCAAGGCGCGGGCGTGTACTACGGCGGCGGCTCCACGGAAGCTCTTTCCTGCAAAGGCGAAATCGTGTACGTGATCGGCGGGGCGAATTCCGCGGGGCAAGCGGCGATGAACTTCGCCAAGTACGCGGACCGCGTCGTAATCGTGGTGCGCGGAAGATCTCTCTCCAGCACCATGTCTCAATATCTGATTGACCAAATCAAGGAGACGCCCAACGTGCAATTGTGGGCGAACGCCAGCGTCGCCGAAGTGCACGGCGAAACTCATCTCGAAGAGATTTCGTTTCTTTGCTCGGACACTAACCAGACTGAACGCGTCCCGGCGAGCGCGATGTTCATTTTCATCGGCGCATCACCGCGAACCGAGTGGCTGGCTGATCTCATCGAGCGCGACGAACATGGATTCATTCTGACCGGCCCGGACCTGATCCGCGATGGAGAACACCCCAAGGGCTGGCAGCTCGACAGAGATCCCTTTTTGCTGGAGACAAATGTTCCCGGCCTTTTCGCCGTGGGCGATGTGCGCCACGGCTCGGTGAAAAGAGTGGCTTCCGGCGTCGGCGAAGGTTCGGTTGCCGTGCAATTCATCCATCAATATCTGAGCAAAGTCTAAATGGTCGAAAAATCTGAATTGCTGAAAGTGCCGGCGTTCGCCGATCTGCCCGATGACCAGATCGCCTGGTTCATAAGCCAGGCGCAGGAGTTGAATCTCAAAGCGGGTGACACCGCCTTCCGCGCCGACGATCCCGCGGATGCGATGTTTGTTTTCCTTGAGGGACAGCTGCAGGTGCGTGGCGAATTGGGCGGCGAGACCGTGGTAATTCCGGTGCAGCCGGGAGCTGTAACTGGAGTACTGCCGTTCTCGCGGATGAAACAGTTTACGGTGGGCGCAAAGGCGATCATCGATTCGCGGCTATTGCGCTATCCCGCATCACAGTTTCCGGAACTTGTTCACAAAATGCCCGAACTGACCCAACGGTTGGTTGGCATGATGTCCGACAGAATTCGCGAAACCACGCGGCGCGAACAGCAGCGCGACCGGCTCGCTTCTCTGGGAAAATTATCAGCCGGGCTCGCGCATGAACTCAACAATCCCGCCTCTGCCGCGAAGCGCGCCGCAAGCCAGTTGCGAGAAGTCCTGAAGAAAATCCGCGATGCCAGCCACGAGCTGGGAAGCCGCGACCTCACGGCCGCGCAAAAAGCAGAAATCGAAAAGCTGGAGACCGCGTTCGTCCAGAACGACACTGTTCCGCCGGATCCGCTGGCCATGAGCGATCTGGAAGAGCAGATCGATTCGTTGTTGCGTAGTCACGGCCAGAATGACTTGTGGCAAATGTCTGCGGACCTGGCGCGCCGGAACGTCAAGCCGGAAGCGCTGGAGTCATTGTTTGCGATCTTGGACGCGGACTCCGCTCGAGCGGCTCTGGTGCGGATCGCTGCCTCGGTGGAAGTCGCGACTCTGCTGAACGAAATCGAGAGCGGCACATCGCGCATTTCTGACCTCGTCCGCGCCATCAAAGAATACACATACATGGACCAGACGCCGCTGCAGAACGTGGACATCGTGAAAAGTCTGGAAACCACGCTGACGATTTTGAATCACAAACTCAAGCATGGAGTTGTGGTCGAGCGCGATTATCAGAAAATTCCGCTGCTCGTAAATTCCTTTGGCAGCGAGCTAAATCAGGTTTGGACCAACATCATTGACAATGCGATTGACGCCATGGGTGGCGAGGGCAAGCTTAAAATACGAACGTTTCGCGACGACAACTGCGTAGTCGTGGAGATTACCGATAATGGCCCGGGAATTTCGCCCGAAGTGCAGGCGCATATGTTCGAGCCTTTTTTCACCACCAAGGGTGTGGGGCAAGGGACCGGGCTAGGCCTGGACACGGTGCAGCGAATCGTGAAAAAGCACCAGGGCAATATTCAAGTCAGTTCGAAACCCGGCGAAACTCGCTTTCAGGTTTGGTTGCCGCTTGCAGAGAGCACTACTTAAAAACGCTTTAACCGCACACTGGCCGTAGCGCCGCGCGCGTTTGCTAATCGATTCCCAGACGGTGCTGCATTTCCTCAAGCGTGAATCCTTTGGTCTCCGGGTAAAAGAACATAACGATGAAGAATTGCAACACCATCATGGCTGCGAAAAATACGAAGGGATATGCGCCGGAGGTTTTCGCGACTACGGGAAAGAGCGCGGAAATAATCGCGTTCATGATCCAGTGCGAAGAGCTCCCCAAGCCTTGGCCCTTCGACCGCACGGTATTCGGAAATATCTCGCCGATATAAACCCATATGACCGCCCCGAGCGGCGCGAAAAAGAAGATGTAGCCCACCAGGATCCAGACGAGCCAGTCTTGATTTCGTTGCGTGAAAAAAATCATGGCCACGCCTGATAGGCAGAGCGCCGTTCCTGCCGAGCCGACTAGCAGTAAGGTCTTGCGCCCCAGCTTGTCGATCAACGTCATGGCCAACAGGGTAGCGCATAGATTCATGGCCCCGATCGCGACGGCCTGCAGGTCTCCGGACAATTTGCTGAATCCTGCGGCCATGAATATCGAGGGTAAGTAGTAAAGGATAGCGTTAATTCCCGCCAGCTGATTGAACACTCCGGTAGCGATCGCGACAAAAATGGGGTATCGAAATTTGCGCTGGAATAGCGGCTCGGAGCCCTGTGATCGCTCCAAGTGAATCGAGTCCACAATTTCCTTAAGCTCCTCTTCGTAATTGGAGGAGCGCAAAAGTGCCAGCACGCTGCGGGCTTCGTCGGTACGATGCTGCGTGGCCAGCCAGCGAGGACTCTGCGGAATCCCGAAAAGCATCACAAAAAATAAAAAAGCAGGCGCCGCGGCGACACCCAATTGCCAGCGCCATTCCAGCGCGCCCATACCTAACCTGGCAATGCAATAGTTCGAAAAATACGCCAGCAGAATTCCCAAGACCACGTTGATCTGAAACATTCCCACCAGCCGTCCACGCAATGTCGCTGGAGCCAACTCTGCGATATAAACCGGCGCGAGCACGGAAGAACCGCCGATGCCCAATCCTCCGATGAAACGAAAAATTACCAGCGCCGGCCAATTCCACGCGAGCGCGCAGCCGAGGGACGAGATGATGTACAGCACCGCCATCAAACGCAGCGCGTTTCGTCCTCCCAAGCGTTGACCGAGCGAGCCCGCCGTCAACGCGCCGGCGACGGTTCCCCACAACGCAATCGAAACCGTAATTCCCAGGGACCAATCCGAAAGATTGAAAACTTGCTGCAGTGAGTGGGTGGTGCCGGCGATCACGGCGGTGTCGAACCCAAACAGCAACCCGCCGAGCGCGCCGACGATGCTGGCCTTCAGCAGATAGGAATTCAGTTTCACGCAGTTTCCTTGCCGCAAATTTGCACCGCGCCGCCGGCTCGCGCGGCAACCATCAGACTGCTCGGCCTACGCGCCATTCGGAGACATGGTGAACGGCAGTATGCACGCGCCAAGCAGTCCTGCTTCAGGGCCTAATTCAGTGAGCGTGACGTACGTTTTCGCCTTGGTCCCGCGAGCAGCGTCGGATTTGTCCGGATCCGTCATGCGGAATACGTAGCTGCGACAGCGCAATTCCTCGAACAGCGCCGGCGAAAACAAATTCCACGAACTCGACAAGCCGCCGCCCACAACATACAGCGGCAAGTTCAGCGTGTTGACCAGCGCCGCGAGCCCTCTACCCAACGCAAGACCAACCTCGTCAAAAATTTTCTGCGCGTCACGATCGCCTGCACCGGCGAGCACGGCAACATCGCGCGGCGTGAAATCTGGATTGCTTTTTTCCAGCGCTGCTAACGCCGGCGATTTTCCTTCGGCTATTAATTCCTTCGCTCTGCGACGCACTCCGGTAGCCGACGCCAAGGGTTCCAGGCAGCCGCGAGCGCCGCACCCGCACGCTGCGCCATCCGGCCAAATATTAATGTGGCCCACCTCGCCGGCCATTCCATTCAATCCGTCCCAGATCTTGCCGTGCAAGATAATCCCGCCGCCAACTCCCGTGCCCAGCGTCAAAAATAACAGTGTGTCGATGCCGAGAGTTTTCCCTTTGCCGGCAACGCACTCCGCCAGTGCCGCGACGTTAGCGTCGTTTTCTACGACGACCGGCGTGCCCACGCTTTGCTCCACGGCCGCGCGCAATTCCAGACCATCGAAGCCCGGAAGATTAGGCAGGTTTCGCAGCCGGCCTTCGGGCAATTCGATCGGCCCCGGCGAGCCGATGGCGATGCCTTTTAGCGGGAGCTTCGCAGAATACTTGTCGCGGAGTTTGCGAATTCCCGCGCACATATCCGCGACCACGGCGTCCCGGCCGGCCTTCAGCCGCGTCGGCATCTGGATCGTTTCCAGAAATCCCGCCGCCGGGGTGTATGCCGCCAGGCGCAGGTTCGTGCCTCCAAAATCAATTCCGATCGAGAATGAATCCGAGGTCATATCCGAGTCGGCTGCTCCGTTGGTCGCGAGACCGCGGCGCTAAGCTCCCCACGTTCAGCCGCGGTCTTGCGCGTGATTCGCTTGGCGCGTAACGGCAAGCAATGTACACGAATTACCAAGCGAGAAAACAGGAATTCGGGCGAACATGCACGGCAGGCGAAAGAGGCTCTGACCCGGCGCATGCCGATTGCGGCTAAGCAGGTGCAGGCGCTTCACTATGCGGCTTATTATTTTTGAACGCGAAGAGCGCTATATAGACGTAGCAAAGCGCGGGCAAAATGAACGCGTGATGGATGCCAATACGATCGGCGAGCACGCCCTGCAGCTCTGGAATAATCGCGCCGCCCACAATGGCGCAGACCAGCAAAGCCGAGCCTTTGCCGGTCAACGGCCCGAGGCCCTCGATAGAAAGAGTGAAAATGCTGGGAAACATCGTCGAATTGAAAAAGCCCACCAACAGGATGCTCCACATCGCTAAGTGCCCGAAACTGCCCATGGAGAGCCCGACCAGCAAAAAGGCCATCAGCGCGGAAAATCCCAGAACCGTTCCGGTGCGCATTTTCTGCAACACAGCCGATCCGATGAATCTGCCAACCATTGCACCGCCCCAGTAAAGCGAAACGAATTTCGCGGCAAGCTGGATGGAGATGTTTCCAATGTTTGGCTGGCTCATGTAGCTCACCAGCATGCTTCCAATCGCCACTTCCGCTCCCACATAAACGAAAATCGCAATCGCACCCATTATCAATCGCGGATATCTCCAGATTGAGTCTTGAACTTTTCCATGTGGTTCCACGGAGGAGATGACCGGCAGCTTGAACCTCGCAATCACCAGGCCAAGTAAAAAAAGCGCAATTGCCAGGCCAATATACGGAAGCTTGACGGAGGAAGCTTGCTCCAGACGGTAAGCCTGTAACTGGTCCGGCGGCATTTGCCGAACAACGTCGAGCGCGACAGGTGCTCCGCTGAGAATGAGCAGGCTGCCAAACCACGGAGCCAGCGTAGTGCCGAGCGAGTTGAAGGCTTGCGTCAAATTCAGGCGACTCGATGCCGTTTTCTCAGGGCCTAAGACGGCCACATACGGATTCGCGGACACCTGCAAAATGGTGATACCTGCCGCAAGAATGATCAACGCGGTGAGAAATAGTGGAAAGGAAGGCGCGCTTGCCGCCGGAACGAAAAGCAGCGCACCCAGTCCCATCGTTAACAGACCGCCGACCATCGCTTTCTTATAGCCAAACCACTCGATCAATTTCCCGGAAGGCAATGCAAAAACAAAGTACGCGCCGAAAAAACTGAACTGGATGAGCATCGCTTTGGCGTAACTCAGATCGAAGATGGCCTTCAAGTGGGGAATCAAAATATCGTTGAGGCACGTGAGAAATCCCCACATAAAGAAGAGAGTCGTCACCATCGCCATGGCTGGCTTGTCCGTGGAAGTGGGCAAAGTTGTGGCTGCGGGGGCAGCGTTCGAATTGGCTATGGACATCGCGTCGGAGCTCTCCCGTTATTCCGTTTGGACTGGTGACGCCGGATGCTCGGCGTTCTACAATTCTTTACTGCATGATGCCGACTGCAAGGACGCTTTCCCCGTTGATTTGCGCACCACAAACTCCGGCTCAATCAATATTTCCGCCACGTACTCCTCGCTGTTCTTGATCTGATTCAGCACCGACCGCGCGGCTATCTCCCCCATCTTCAGAAGAGGCTGCCGCACCGTCGTCAGCGGCGGATTGCTGTAGGGAGCCATCTTAATGTCGTCGAAGCCCACCACGGAAATATCGTTCGGGACGTGCAGACCGGCTTCCTGCAAGGCGCTGATCGCGCCCAACGCCGAGTTGTCGTTAAACGCAAACAGCGCGCTGAATGGCAATTTCCGGTTGCAGAGGAATGCCTTGGTCGCCGGATAGGCCACCTCCGGTGTGGACAAGTCGCCTTCCAGATGAATGGTGAGCTCAGGCCGCACCGCAATGCCAAGTTCTTGCGCCACGTCCAAAATAGCTTTCCAGCGATCCGTGGAGTCTGAACTGTAGTGCGGTCCCTTCATGAACGCAATCTCGCGATGGCCCAATTCGAACAGATGTTGCAGCGCCAGCTGAGCCGCGCGGCGATGATCCAGAAGAATATTGGTTACACCTTCCAGGGGGCGGTGACCGGCGATGGCAATCGTGGGTAAAGACATGGATTCGCCGAGCAAAGTGTCCACGGAAATCAGTCCTTCCACTCCGCGCTGCAAAAGAATATGCGAATAACTATCCAGCAATTTCTTATCGTTGTGATGCGCGACGGTGAGAAAGAAATAACTGTGCTGCCGAAGATAACGCTCGACACCGCTGATGATTATCGCGGCATAAGCGTCGCTGAGATCCCGCGTAATCACCCCGATGGTGTAAGTGCGCTGCACGCGCAACGAGCGAGCCAAATAATTTGGGCGATAATTCAGCTCGCGCGCGGCGGCCAGAACGCGCTTCTTGGTGCGTTCCGGCACCGAGCGAGCTGCCGCGGAGTTGTTCAGTACTGCGGAAACAGTACCGGGCGTGAGTCCGACATGCTCGGCAACCGCCTTCAGCGTGACGACGCGCAATTTCCGGCCGCCCTGATTCTTGCTACGGCTTTCCATGGGGCTGTCTCTTTAAAAATTTCCGGCAGAAAAAGTAATTTGAGCTGTGCGCGCGGTCAATAGCCAGGACATTCGCGCAGGGGATGAAGGGCACGTCTGCCCTGCAGCATAATACTGCGAAATAGAATTCGCGTCATGGCTCATTTGTGTAATTTGATGGAAAGTCTCTAGAAAATCGTTATTTTTAGCTTGACAAGAATAGGGCACTTGAAGCTAAATGCTCCGCAGCTGGGTGGTATCAAAAAAATCGATGGGTTGTATCTATAGAGCATTTTGTTCTGGGTGGCTCTAGCGGTCGTTGGGGTGTGTCTTGGTGTGCGCAACTCGGTTGGCAATCGTGCGGCGATCTCTTATTTGATTTCTCGTTCGCGTACGTAGCGGTGTCGCCAACTTTGTAGCGTAGGCCGGGTGGGCCTAATGCGCTTCTCTTGGGGGAGGAGAAAGTCTCATGAATACGTCTAGGAATCGCTTTCTGCGTGTGTTTGCTCTGGGTCTCTGCTTTTGTTTTGCCGCAATGCTACTGGGCTCGCCGCTTTCGGCGCAGTCCACCTTCGGTTCCATTTCGGGAACGGTCGCGGATGCCTCAGGCGCCGCAGTACCCGACGCGCAGGTTACGCTGACCAGCGCGGCCACGGGTGCGAAGCAGACCTATACCACCAGCGGGGACGGCCTCTATTCTTTCGTTAACCTGAATCCGGGCGAATATCGCCTGGATGTGGAGAAGGCCGGTTTCAAGCACGTTAAGCGCGAGTCCATAGTCGTGCAAGTGCAGCAGGCCGTCCGCATTGACGTAGCCATGGAAGTCGGCGCAGTCAGCCAGACTGTGGAAGTGACCGCCGAGACCCCGCTACTTACGCCGACCTCCACGTCGCTCGGCCAGGTGATCGACCAACGCGAAACCAACGAAATTCCCCTCAATGGCCGCAACGTTTTCGCTCTCATCACGCTTTCTCCAGCTGCCGTCGCGGGGGGCAGCGGCTCGGGCTCCGCAACCGGCGGGTCGCAGGTTGGACCGAATCCGTTCAGCTGGGGCAACTACCAAGTAGGGGGTTCTTTTGGCAACGAGAGCGCCGAGTACCTCGATGGCCAGCCAGTCAACATCGGCTACATCAACTTGCCCGTTCTGCTTCCAGACCAAGACTCGATATCGGAATTCAAGGTCCAGTACAACAACCTCGGGCCGGAATGGGGCAAGTTCGCCGGCGGTGTCGTCAACCTCAGCACGAAGGGCGGGACGAACCAGTATCACGGTGAAGCGTACGAGTACTTCCGCAACAAGGTTCTCAACGCACGGCCGTTTTTCGACGCTACGAATCCTCCGTACGTGCAGAACCAGTACGGCGCGACGTTTGGTGGCCCGGTTGTGAAGGATAAGACGTTCTTTTTCTTCGCGTGGGATGGTTACCGTCAGCGGGCATCCACGACCTTTACTACGACGGTGCCTACTGTTGGAGAGAGGGCCGGTGTGTTCCCTGCGGACATTAAAATATTCGATCCGCTCAGCGTCGGCCCAGCTTGTCTTGCGCCTGCCACCAGCTCTTCAACAACTTGCCAGCGGACGCAGTTCGCCGGCAACACGATTCCCGTAATTAATCCGGCTGCATTAGAAGAACTGAAGTTCATTGCGCTGCCGACCAACAGCAATGAAAGCAGTAATTTCACTGCGGCCGGGGCCTCGGGCGGGAATGCAAATCAATATGTAGGCCGTGTGGATCAGAACCTGAGCTCGACGCAGCACATTTTTGCCCGTTACAATTTCTGGAACCTGCTGGATCTGCCACTGGATCCGTTCAAGACCGGGTTGTGCGCTGACAAATGCGCGGAAACCTATCAGACCAACGCCCTGGCCATAGACTATAGCTACTCCATCCGGCCGGACTTGATTCTGAACCTCAATGGCAGCGGCAGCCGGTTCCACTACCTGCGGTCGCCCACAAACTCGGATTTCGACTTGACCCAATTCGGCTGGCCCGCGGCTTACAATTCCGAAATTCCTTCCGGCTCCCGGTCGCCATTCTCGCCATGTTTCCAAAACTCGGACCCGGTCGTTACCTGTTCGCAAGGCCAAAGTTTCATCGTTGACCACGACACGCAGGTCGCCTTCGCACCGAGCCTTACTTGGATCAAGGGACGTCACACCTGGGTGTTTGGCGGCCAGCTCATCGAGACTTACGACAACTACGCCCAAACGAACATCGCCAGCGGCGCTTTCCAATTCAATGGCACCTGGACGCAAAGCAATGCTGTTCCAGGCGGAGCCGGTGCGCTTGCCGAGACAGGCGGTAATGACTTCGCCGATTTCCTGCTGGGATACGGCCAGAATGTGGGCAGTGTGTTCAACCACAATTTCGGTGAAGCGCAGGTCCCGGCGCTGGTGGCGCAAAAAGAAACGTATCGGGGGTTTTACTTTGGAGATACCTGGAGAGTCACCTCAAAGCTGACCCTCAACTACGGCCTGCGTTACGATTTGCCGGGAAATTACTCGGAGCGTCATGACCTTTCTAGCTATTGGGATCCGTCCGCGGTGAACCGCACGGTTACCGGCTGCGGCGTAGCTACGTCTGGGCCTACGGCGGGGCAGGGGATTCCCGGCAGTCCGTGTCCGGGCGATATCTTCTTCGTCGGCACTGGCATTAACCCTGGGCGGACGGCTGTTCCTCTTTACAAGAAGGAATTAATGCCGCGCCTGGGGGTTGCCTATAGTTGGGACCAGAAGACCGTTATTCGCGCGGGCTACGGCATCTTCTTTATCCCGAACTGGCTGTTGTTCAACATGAACCCCAGCAATGACCCGCTCAACTTGGCCTCGACTCTGTGGGTCGCAACCACCAATGGTGGGCTCAGTCCTAACAGCACGCTGTCAGCGACGAACTGCGCGTTCACACCGGGAGTCGCCAGCCCCCAGTCACCGAATGGAACGCTGAATTGCCCAAGCAACGGGCCGTTCGGTCCGAATGTGAATACACCGCTTCCCAGGTCGGGCAATATTTCGCAGTTTGATGCCGGTGGAAATCCCTTTGAAGCGCCCTACAGATCCTATTCGCCGGGGTATGTGCAGCAGTTCAATTTGGACATCCAGAGAGAACTCCCCGGCGGCATCTTCGTTGACGCCGCGTACGCCGGGTCCCGAGGCGTGCATTTGGCGAGTTCAAATAACGTGTCCATTAACAACCTTCCCGACTCGTTTTACGCCCAAGCACAACAGCAGTTGAACGCAGGCCAGCCTGTCTCAATCATTCAGCCGGTTCCGAACCCATTCCAGGGGATCACAACTGTCAGTGGGTTAAACCCGACATCGAACCCTACGATTCTCGCCGGCCAATTGGACCGTCCCAACCCAGAGTACAGCGGTTTGTCCCTTGTCGGGGATGGTTGCTGCAGCAGCAACTATAACTCGTTCCAGCTCACAGCCACGAAACGGTTCAAGGATGGCGGAACCTTCCTGGCTGCCTACACCAACGCTAAGTTGCTAAGCAACACAGACACGCTGACAACCTGGCTAGAAGGCGGCGTCGGCGCACCGCAAGACTGGAACAACCTCAAAGGAGAGAAGTCACTCTCCTCGCAGGATGTGTCCCAGCGTCTTGTGATCAGCTACGTCTATGACCTGCCCTTTGGTCACGGCCAGAGGTACATGTCCGATGCTTCCGGCGTAGTGGGCAAGGTCGTTTCCGGCTGGGGAGTTGATGGTGTTACCACATTTCAAAAGGGCTTCCCTGTGCCAATCTCTTTCGGTGGATCCAACGGGATTTCGCAGAACGGATTCTCACAAAACTTTCAACTGCGTCCAAATGTTGTACCAGGATGCAACAAGAGTGCGGCGCATACGATCGCGCCGGGCACGACTAACAATGTCGTTTGGTTTAACACGAGCTGCTTCGTGGCTCCTGCAGAGTGGGGTTTCGGCGACGAATCGCGCGTTGATGCCACAATTCGAGGCGCGGGGATCAATAACTGGGACTTTGCGTTATTTAAGACGACGAATTTCGGTCCGGAGAATAAACTCGGTTTGCAGTTCCGGTCGGAGTTCTTTAATACGTTCAATCGCGTCCAGTTTGGTCCTCCAGGCAATACTCTAGGCAGCAGCACTTTCGGTATCGTGAACAGCCAGCTGAACACTCCACGCCTGATTCAGTTTGCTTTGAAGTTCCTGTTCTAGCGCGTGAGTGGGACGAAGGTGGATGCCTCCCCCCGGCATCCACCTTTCGTTCTTCTAACTTCCAGCAGACATCCTCAGCGAAGCGCTCGTGCACTCGGCTCTGACAATTGCGATCTCTCTGTTTCGAGTCCGCAGCACAGCTGGACGCCATGACCGTCACGGTCGAAGTTCCGTCCGCAAGCCTTGCGCCCTCTATGCGTCTGCGCGCGCCTTCTGCTAACCTTGCCTTTGTCCCACCGGAGCCCAAAAAAGATCGCATGAAGCGCCATATCTCACGACGTGATTTCCTGGAAACGTTTGCCGCCATGGGCATCGCGCTGCCCGCGACCTCTTCTCTATTTGATGCGAAGCATCCGCGCGGCCTGGACTTCAACCACGTGAATTCCCCCACGCCGCAGAAGTACCTGATCGAAACCATGGGCGGCGGCGTGGCGCTCTTCGACTACAACAACGACGGCCTACTCGATATTTTCCTGGTGAATAGCGGACAGCTTACGAATCCGATGCATCCACCCGAAACCTTCGACCGGCACGATCCGCGCAATTGGAATCGCCTCTATCGCCAGAATCCAGATGGCAGCTTTACGGACGTCACCAAGGAGGCCGGCCTGGCCAACGCCGGCGACGGCAATTACGGCATGGGCGTCGCGGTCGGCGATTACGACAACGACGGCTTCCCCGACCTCTACATCACGAACTACGGAAAAAATACGCTCTACCACAATAATGGCGACGGCACTTTTACCGATGTAACGGCCAAAGCAGGTGTCGAGGCGGGAGGCTGGAGCTGCTCTGCGGGCTTCTTCGATTACGACAACGACGGCCACCTCGACCTGTTCGTCACGCGCTACATGCTCTGGGACACGCAGCACAGCAAAATTTGCGGCAACGAATGGCAGACGTACTGCCCGCCCGCCGAGTTCCCTTCAACAACTAGTATTCTGTATCGCAATCGCGGCGATGGCACATTCGAAGACGTCAGCCAGCACTCCGGCATTGCCTCTCTCAAGGGCCGGGCGCTGGGCGTATCCTTTGCGGACTACGATGGCGATGGATTCACCGATATTTTCGTTTCGAACGACGGAATGCGCCAGTTTCTCTTCCACAACAACGGCGATGGCACGTTCACCGAACGCGCCCTCGAAGCCGGCACGGCGCTCACCGCCGATGGCAAGCCGCTTTCAGGCATGGGCACCGTCTTTCAGGATTACGACAACGATGGACGGCCCGATATTCTGGTCACCGTGCTGCCACGCGAGGTCTACGCGCTTTTTCACAACGACGGCAATGGATCGTTCAGCTACCGCAGCCTGCAGGCCGGATTGGGCCTGCTGTCTGCCGCTAGCTCCGGCTGGGGCGTAGGCTTCGAGGATTTCGACAACGACGGCTGGAAGGACCTGTTCGTCGCGCAGAGCCACGTGCTGGACAACGTGGAGGCCATTGACCACATGCTGCATTACAAAGAGCCGCCGCTGCTGGCGCTCAATCGCAATGGGCGCTTCGAGCGCGCCGACTCCGGAATCACTTCGGCGATCGCCGGCCGCGGAGCTGCCTTCGGCGATCTGAATAACGATGGCTGGATGGATGTTGTGGTGACCTCGCTTGGCGGAGAGCCGCTCGTGCTTATGAATCATGGCGGCACGGGGCATTGGCTTTCCATCTCCTTGCGTGGAACACGCAGCAATCGCGATGGGCTTGGCGCGCGCGTGCTGGTGAATGGCCAGGTACGGTTCGCGACCACCTCCGGAAGCTACATTTCCTCGAGCGACAAGCGCTTGCACTTCGGCCTCGGCGCCGCTGAAATCGCGAAGGTCGAAGTTCACTGGCCGTCCGGCGCCCATCAGATTCTTGAAAACGTCAAAGCCGATCAGTTTTTAGAGATCCGCGAGCCGGAGAAATCATGAGCGGCGCTTTACTGTCTCTTTTGCTCGCGCTTCAGGCATCGGCGCCGCCGTCTCCGGCCCTGCAGCATCTGCACGCCGGTGTAGAAGCCGAGAAGAGCGCACAATTGGACGCAGCTGTGAGCGAGTTTCAGAAAGCCACCGAACTAGATCCCAAGCTGGCTATCGCGTTCGTGGATCTGGGCGACATCTACATCGAGAAACACGATTATGCATCTGCCATTCCGCCACTAAGGCGCGCCGTCGAGCTCAGTCCCAATCTCGAAGGCGCCCACCGTTTGCTAGGTTACGCGCTGCTGGCGCAAGGTTATGCCAGCGAAGCAATTCCGCACCTAGAGAAAGCGCACGCTGAAGACGCGCTGGGCATCGCGCTCCTCGAAGCGGGGAAATTACCGGAGGCCGTGCCGGTTCTGCAAAAAGCCTTGTCTAAAAGTCCGAACGATCCCGACCTTTTGTATTACTACGGCCGGGCTGCCGGCCTGCTCTCCAAACAAGTTTTCGACGAACTCGAAGACCGCTTCCCGGATTCCGCGCGCGCTCATCAGATGATGGCTCAGGATTACGCCGCGCTTCGCGATGTTCCCAGCGCCGAACGCGAATTTTCGGAAGCGCTGCGCTTACGTCCGCAGACCGCGGGCCTGCACTTGGAATTTGGCGAGCTTTATGCCCGTGCCCAGCAATGGGACAAAGCCGCGGATCAATTTCAGCTCGAAACCGAAGTTCAGCCGGGCAGCCCCGAAGCTTTTTATCGCCTGGGCGAAGCGCAAGTGCAGCTGGGAAAATTTCACGAAGCCCGCGAAGCGCTCGTTCGTTCCGACCAACTGAAAGAGGACATGCCTGAAACTCTGTACATGCTCGGTAAAGCCGCGGCACTGGATGGCGACGAGATCGTGGCCGAAAAGTCTTGGCTGCAAGTTCTGAACATTGAAAAAGACAGTGCGCTTGCCGCACAAGCGCATTTTGGCCTGGCGGGTATTTATCGCCAGCAGGGCAAGACCGCGGAAGCTGATCGTGAAATGGATGAGTTCCGTAAATTGCAAGGTAACGCGGGCCACACCGATGATTCGCAGAAATAAATAATTGCAAGCAGCAGCCGAAGGAGGCACTCGATGGCACCTGCACGCACGAACGCCACGCCGCCGCAACGCAAAATCAGCGTGATCTTCGCCTTGCTGTTTATTGTGACCGCTGCTGCTCTGGTTCCTTTTGCTACCGCCGCGCCGGACGACGTGGAGCAGCGCGTCGAAGCGATCCTCAGCAAGATGACGCTCGAGCAGAAGATTGACATGCTCGGCGGCCAAGACGATTTTTACATTCGCGCATATCCTGACCTGGGCTTGCCTCGTCTGCGCATGGCGGACGGGCCGATTGGCGTACGCCACGGTGGCCCTGCCACCACGATGGCGGGCGGAATTTCGCTGGCCGCTTCGTGGGATCCCGCGCTCGCCGCCGAAGAAGGCACGCAAATTGCCCGAGATGCCCGCGCAAAAGGCGTGCACTTTATGCTCGGCCCTGCCTTCAACATCTATCGCGCGCCGATGAATGGCCGCAATTTTGAATACATGGGCGAAGATCCGTATCTGGCCGGTCAAATCGCGGTGGGCTACATCCAGGGAATGCAAAGCCAAGGAGTCAGCGCGACGGCGAAGCACTTCATAGGAAACAATTCCGACTTCGACCGCCACAACACGGATTCCATAATTGATGAGCGCACCATGCGCGAAATTTATCTGCCGGCATTCGAAGCCGCCGTGAAACAGGGCCATGTGCGCTCCGTCATGGATTCCTACAATTTGACGAACGGTATCCACATGACGCAGAACGGCTACCTGAATAATGAAGTTTTGAAAAAAGAGTGGGGCTTCGACGGAATCCTGATGTCTGATTGGACGTCCACCTATGACGCTGTGGGAGCTGCGAACGGCGGCCTGGACCTCGAGATGCCTTCGGGAAAATTCCTGAACCGCGAGAAGTTGCTTCCGGCAATTAAGCAAGGGTCAGTGAGCGTCGCAACGATTGACGACAAGGTTCGCCGCATCCTGCGCGTCGCAATTCAGTTCGGATGGCTCGACCGCGAGCAAACCGATCTGACGATCTCGCGTTACAACCGCGAAGGCGATCAAGTCGCGCTGCAAGCCGCGCGTGAAGGCGCTGTGCTACTGAAGAATGAAGGGAATCTGCTGCCGCTCAGGAAAGACGCGGTCAAATCCATTTTGGTTGTTGGGCCGGACGCTTATCCCGCCGTGCCGGTGGGCGGCGGCAGCGCTCACGTCGTGCCGTTTGCAGCCGTGAGTTTCGTGCAAGGAATCAGTGACTATTTGGGGAACGCAGGCCAAGTCTTTTACAGCCCGGGCATTCCCACCGTCAGTGAAATGTCGGCGGCGACATTTTTCTCGACCGCTGCGTCGGGTGGGACTTCAGGATTAAAAGCGGAGCATTTCACCAACGCAGATTTGCAGGGGGAGCCGTTCCTCACGCGCACCGATGATCACGTTGATTTCGGACCCCCGAGCCGGAAGATGTTGCCCGCCGAGGCGTTGTCCTCTCGATGGACCGGCTACTACACTCCAAGCTCCACCGGAAAATTCGATCTCTTCGTCACTTCAACGGGAGAAGACGGCGGCTACTACCGCGCCTTCGTTGACGACAAAATCGTGCTCGATGATTGGACAGTTTCCAAAGAGCTGCTAGGTGTCGCGACACTCTCTCTCGACGCCACGCCCCACAAAGTTGTGCTCGAACATCACGGCGAATCCAGGTGGCTGGGTGGGCATCTGCACATGGGAATCGCGCGCCAAGGCAGTTACGTGCTTCCGGACGCGAAGAAGCTGGCCGCGAAGGCTGACGTCGTCGTGGTTGCGGCGGGTTTCGATCCCGAATCCGAAAGCGAAGGCGCCGACCGCACATTCCGCCTGCCTCCGGGACAAGATGAATTGATCCGGGAAATGGCGGCCGCGAACAAGAACACAATCGTGCTGGTTACTTCCGGCGGCGGCGTGGACATGAACGCGTGGATCCGTCGCGTTCCGGCGCTCTTGGAAGTTTGGTACCCGGGTCAGGAAGGCGGCAAAGCTGCTGCAGAAATTCTTTTCGGCGATGTGAATCCGTCGGGTCGTTTGCCGGCGAGTCTTGAACGGCACTGGGAAGATAATCCGGCGCACGAAAGCTACTACCCGGCGGCTGGGACCACCCGCGTCAGCTATAAGGAAGGTGTGTTCGTAGGCTATCGTGGCTACGAACACACCGGTACAAAGCCTTTGTTTCCATTCGGTTATGGGCTTTCGTACACTTCCTTCCAGTATGCGAATGTGGCTATCCAGCCCGCCGATGCGAACGCGAAGAGCGATGGAATTTCCGCGCCGCTGTTTCAGATTTCGTTCGACGTGACGAATACCGGCTCGCGCGCAGGCGCCGATGTCGCCCAAATTTATGTGGCGGAGCCGCACGCGAAGGTTCCCCGGCCCGCAAAAGAATTAAAGGGCTTCGCGCGGATCGAGCTGAAACCGGGCGAAACAAAAACCTCGACGGTAACTCTGAGTGGTCGCTCCTTTTCCTACTACGATGCGGAGGCAAAACAATGGCGCGCCGATCCAGGCGAGTTCCAAATTCTGGTGGGGCGGTCGAGCCAGGACATCGTACTTCGCGGCAGCCTCACGCTTTCGGCGGCGAGCGCAGCATCGGCAAACAATAAATAGGATTTGCGGCTCTGAAAATTCTGTCGCGCGTCAGTGCATGGTCGTAGCAGCAGGAAACGCGTCGGTGAGCGATATCACTTGCAGTGAGCTTTTCAGCTGATCGAGCGAAACTGAGGAAGGCGTCTTGAGTTTCACAGTGACCGGCTCACCCGGCAGCAAGTCAAAATAATTGTCCGCGGTTTGCACGTCCAGATCGCCGAAAGAAATGTAAACGCCGCGCGCGAGTACGGGCGACCGAAGCGTAATCGCATACGTTCCGTTTGAATTTTCCAGCGCCGTAGCAATGCGGGGCCCACTCGAAAAATTCGTCTTCATCGACGTTTCGTTTACCTCGTTGCTGACGCCGAACTTGGGCAGATCGAGATTGTGCATGGTGTCGAAGAAAATCAGATTCCGCGAAACGTTTTGTCCGCCAACAGCCAGATCAAACACCAAAAAGTTTTTCTTCGGATCAGCGCTCGCCAGCAGCTCCTTCTGATCCAAAGTGAAATATACGGCGCTGGACTGCGCGGGCACCTGCGCGTCCTGTGTTTTCTCCATCAGCACCTTGCCGTTGAAATCCAGCAGGCGCCAATGGATCTGGCCGCTCAGAGGCTGTAACTTGTCAGACACTACATACACATCCACCTTGCCATCGTGCGCAAACGGCGAAACCAGTACGTCATCGTAAAATCGCCGCGCGTAATATTGCAGCGCCTTCCACCGTCCGTAATAATCGATGCTGGCCCAGGAAGCCACCGGCCAGCAGTCGTTCAGCTGCCAGTAAAGCGATCCCATCGTATTCGGCATCTGCCGTCGCAAGTGTTCCGCGCCCACTTTGATGGCTTCGGCTTGCAACACCTGGCTCAGGTACACGAAAGAGGGAAAATCCTTCGGCTCCGGATACCAGCGCAGCATGTAACTGAGAATCCGCTCGTTGCCGCCGTGATTTTTCTGATGGTCCTGCATGGTCGCGGAATGGATGTCCATGTCGCCGGGCTGCGCGAAAGTGCGAATGGTGCGCATCTCCGGGAAGGATTGGAATCCGTACTCAGACATGAACCGCGGGAATTGCTGCGTGTACATTTCGATCGGCGCCAGCGCATGCCACACCTGCCAGTAGTGCATATCGCCGTTGATTTGGCTGTCCGGAGGATCTTCGAAATTCGCGCTGGGCGAACTGGCCCAGTAAGGCACGGGATCCGCGTAACGCGCCACAACGCCCGCAAGCACGCTATGAAACAGCACCACGTAATCCGTCCACACTTTTTCGCGGTCGGCCGGCGAAACAGCTTCCTTGAAGATTTTGCGATCGTCCCAGTGCACCCAGCCCGTCTCAATTTCATTGTTGCCGCACCACAGCACGATGCTCGGATGATCACGCAGGCGCTCGACCTGTTCGATGGCCTCCTGCTTCACATTCTCCTGAAAATCCGCGCCCCCCGGAACCATATCGCCGCCGAAGATAAATTCCTGCCACACCATGATGCCCAGTTCGTCGCAGATATCGTAAAAATCGTCGGACTCGTAGTAACCGCCGCCCCACTCGCGCACCATGTTCATATGCGCGTCGCGCGCCGCTTCCAGAATCTGGCGATGGATTTCCGGCGTCACACGGTTCGGAAAGCTATCGAACGGAATCACGTCCGCGCCCTTGGCGAAGACGGGAATGCCGTTCACAACGAACGCAAAACTCTTGCCCGTCTTGCCGACTTCCCTTCGCAACTCGATCGAGCGCAGTCCAGTCTTCAGAGATGCCTCGGCGGCGATGTCACGCCCAACACGCACGGTAGCCGCGAAACGATAGCGATCCTGCATGCCATATCCAAGCGGATACCACAATTTGGGGTTGCCGATATGAATCGGAACGCTGATGCGATTCAGGCCCGGTTCCAATTGCACAGGCTGTCGAACGGGCGCAGCCGTAGCGCCGCTCAGCTCGCCATAAGTGATTTCAACGATCGCCGCCGTGCTGCGGCTCGCCTCGATTTCGAGCTCGCCCGCGAGCGCGGCGAATTCCTTGCTCACTCGCTGCTGTTGCACGTGAAAATTCTCGATGCGCAGGGCGTCCCAAGTTTCCAGCCGGATCGGCCGCCAGATCCCCTCCGTGACGTAGCGCGGCCCCCAATCCCACCCGTATTGATACGGCGCCTTGCGGGTGTAGGGCGCGGTGGCGATGTCTTCTTCGTTTCCGGTCATATGCGAAGTGACCGAAGGCAAGATGTACGGAAGCGCTTTCACTTTCGGAATCATGGATTCGATCGGCGAATGAAACACCACGCGCAGGGTGTTCGGGCCCGCCTTCAGCAAAGTTTTCGCAGGCACACGCCAGCGGCGGAACATATTGTCGCTGTGGAGCACGGCCTGGTCGTTTACATAGACGTCCGCGTATGTGTCCAGCCCATCGAAAACTAAGTCCACGTGATCGTGCGCCAGCGTTGCGGCATCGGCCTGGAAAGTCGTCCGGTATTCCCAGTCGGTCAGACCAATCCACTGCAATCGCGTGTCGTTGTCCTGGTAGAACGGATCGGGAATCAAACCATCGTGCAACAAATCGGTCTGAACCACGCCCGGCACTTGTGCGGGATGCCAATCCTTCAGCTCGGTGCGATCCGTGTTGCCGACGGCGCGAAACTCCCACTTCGCTTCGAGTGCGCGCGACGCGGCCTGGCCGGCAACTTGCCCCGGTATCGTTAGAAACACGAGGGAGAACAATGCTATGCAGCGAAAAAACCGTACTGGCAGGGGCAAGTTTGGGCCACCTCAAGTAGAATGTCGCGTTGGGAACGCCGTGCCGGCGCGGTTAGAGAATAGATAATGCTGTTACGTGGTGCAAGCGTTTTAAGGTTTGGGCGAATTGCGGTCGCCTGAGGAGGCAGTTCTTGGAAGATCGTTCGAAAACCACTTCAGCGCTTAACGTCGCGCTACTCGGCTATGGATTTGCCAGCAAGACTTTTCACGCGCCGCTGCTCACGAATGTGCCCGGACTGCGACTCACTCATATCGTTTCCAGTGACAGCGCCAAAGTTAAAAAAGATTACGACGTCACAGTGCTCGCGAAAGCCGAAGAAGCGTTCGCTCTTCCAGAAATTGATTTGATCGTGATCGCGACTCCGAATACCACGCACTTCGATTTCGCCAGCAAGGCCCTCAACGCCGGCAAACACGTTGTGGTGGACAAGCCTTTCACC
>Ga0209530_1000140_pt1 | contig 64253 bp, 56 predicted proteins | sample BlaSpr_A8_Ref_O1_FD_187987 | JGI IMG/M metagenome (GOLD analysis project Ga0209530, IMG submission 187987) | Forest soil microbial communities from Thunder Bay, Ontario, Canada - Black Spruce, Ontario site 2_A8_Ref_O1 (SPAdes) (version 2) | ecosystem: Environmental > Terrestrial > Soil > Boreal...
TGAGCTGAGTCCTTTAGAGGTTGGGGTGGGAGACGGGAATTGAAAACGCCCCAAAACTTGAATGCAACAACTTGCAGAGCGTCGGGACGCTCTAAAAACGCTGCAAAGCACTGTAGGAATCGCTAACGGTCAGTAAACGGTCAGTACCGTAGGAGCGTGAAGGGCGAGAAATCCACATCGAAATACTGACTGTTATTCGGTACTGACTGCTTACATCACTTCGAGGGCTTCCCTGCTCATCACCCCCCGCCGCTCTACTACCGAACGCTCGTCCCGGTGGTGGCTTGATCTCAGTTTGCGACGATTCGTAACTCTCCGGAGGCAACTGAAAATAAATAGCGGAAGCCTGTGTGAGTCGAATCTGCGCGAAAACGTAGTTTCATATAGTTAGCTGCGGCAGATGGCACTCTAACACGGCTAGCTGGGTGCAATTCGGTGCTAACGGCACGGGAATGGCACGGGCACGTAATTTCTCAACAGGTGTAATTAAGGTCGAAGTCTATTTCCGCCAAGAGTCTTGACTCACGATAACTGCAACGTTCGAGGTTGCCGAGGCGGAGAGTGGGTTGTATACGGTCGAAGTTGTGGTTCTCCCCAATCTGCGTCGTGCGAGATACTTATTGCTCCCCAGAATGTTTTGGGATTCCCGCTCAATATCAGCCCAAAAGCCTTGGAGAATTCCGCATACACGATTGAAATCTGCGCGCAACTCGGTGTCGACTGGAACGAAATCCGCTTCATTGCGGCGATACATCACGTCTGTCCACCGTTTGTATTTCTGCAGACTCTCTCTACGGGGAATTAGCCTCACCCCGTCGGCGGTCTTCACGCTGGCTTGGATGGGCTCATGCAAGATGTTCCGGTATTCTTTGATGCTGCTTTCGAGTCCTCGCAACTTGTCGGTGCGGACGCGAGATTTCTTCTTCGTTACATCGGCATAAACGTCCGCGAATGCCTCCGCTTGCTTTATGGCGACCTCGACCGTTCGCTGCAGTTGTGCCCAGATTTCTTCGGCAAAGCCAAGGTCATCCGACTTTACCTCGATCTTCTCGCGTGCACGGACAAGGTTTACGTACGCGCTGTAATGATTCATTGCGAACAATTCGAAATCCGGATCGATTCCTTCGCGCAAATCGATTGAACCAGGGTCACGTAATGGTTCAACATGCATTTGCCACAAAATCTCGTACTTCGAGATATAGGCTTGCATCGTGGGCCATGTGAGTCTTTCAAGTACATCTCCGTCATCTGTGAGAGATTTCGGCATCGCGGTTCTCCTGCCATCAACAATTCTAGCCTATCTTTTCTTCGGCGGGACTCAACGGGGTATCCGTGCGGCAGAGCATCGAATAATTTTAGCGACAACTGATCGGGCCGGGCCCCTGGCGCGCCAAAACGCCGCGGCCCACTAGGTAGGGGCCATTTGCGACAGATGGGCACTCTAAACCGGCCACATCGTTTCGTTGGCACGGAAATGGCACCGGGACGGTACGCAATTCTTTAATAGCAACCATCCTCGAAGTTCGATGGAAGTTGGCACGGATTCGGCGTAAAGTCTCTTTGTCGGTGTTCAGATATGAGCGAACGGAAACAGCGCGATCAGTGGCTACAGGATGTCAGAGACCGCCAGAATAATATCGTCTTCCCACAAACGCTGGCGAACGAGACTCGGCTTTGGCGAAACATTGGAACGAGACCAGCTACCGCCTTGACCTGGGCCGGTCTCGCAATTCTCGGCCTCTTTATTTTCGGATTCATGGCTATTCTGCTAGTCATCTTCGTCCGATCAGGTGGGTGGGTGGAAGTATTGGCTGGAGTATTGGCTACGTTGTTGGTTTTCGGTCCAATAGTTGGGCTAATTGTCTGGGCCACTCGGCGCAATCTGCGGAATCCAGAAAACTCGCGCCATAAATCGAGAGCGGGGAAACTCTAAGCGGTAAAGTTGACCAGCATGAAGGCTCGCCGTTTACTTGTGGATTGCTCGTGAATGAGCTGTATGAGCCCTGGTTTTCACGAGTGGTGTTTCACAGAAATTCAGTGTTTTGATCAACAAAAGACCCATCTGGAACCGTTAGGTACATACAGTTCTCCATAAGCGCTTCTTAAGTTGTTAGAATCTTTCCGCGTCCAACCTCCTAGAATATTGTGTTCGTCTCTGAGATTGGCGGGCAGTGAGCCACTAGCCTGCATTATTCATGAACGTCATTACAAACGAGAGCGAGTGGTGAAGGTTGGGATATGAAGCGCGGTAGTTGGGGCTGGTGGAGCGGTCGAGCGAAAGAATCGCAGAGTTCCGAGATCCAGACGTCCAATTTGCAAGAAGGACAGACGGGGGTGCCGCGACCGCTGCCGATATCGGTTGAGTTCGTAACTGTGAAGATTAGCCGGTGGCGGCGCCAAGAGCCAGAGCCACACGACGGAAAGCCGGTAAGAACGGGAAGGAAGTCGGCAGGTGGACGACGATGCGTCGAACCGAGACCAAAACCCGAGCGCCTAACTTCAGCAGTCGTTCCCGCAACGTTCTAACTTGAGCCCGAGCACAAGCGGTACCGGCCGCGCGCAAGCGCAACTCCTGCAGCAGAACATACGCAGTGGCGGTGAGTAGGACGAAACTGGTTGGCCCAGAAACTGGAGCAACTGGTGCGGTCGATCTCGAGGTCATGCAATTCCTTAATGCGGTTCTCGATGTCGCCGCGCTGGCAATAGACATGCTCGTAAATCCACTGCGGACTCCGTTTCATGTTGGTGATGACGAAACGAGGGTTGTCTTTGGGCTCTTTGTCGGCGGCCCGGACAACTTCGGCTTTGATGATGACGCGGCGGCGCCGTGGCCACTTGCCGGCCTTGTAGTGGGATTCTCCGTAAATATGTTCGGTCTTTCCAGTGCGCAGTGACAGCTGGCGCGCTCGCCGCATTCCTGGTTCGGCGACCCGCTTCAACAGCGCATTCTTGGCCATCGCGACGACATAGTCGAGTTTGGGCTGGGCGTCCAGAAACTCGAACACGGCAGGACTCGCGAACCCGCCATCCAGGCGCACGCGAATCTCCACTCCTGGAATATGGCGACGAATCATCTTCACCAAACGCTGCAGAATGGCAACCGCGCCCTTGGCTGCGGTTACGTTGCCAGGTCGTAACACTGCAGCGCAGAGATATTGTTCGGCTTCGTCGTTGAAGCTGACAAAACCCATCACTGGCAGGTAGCACCAAGTGTCATAGTGATGGTTAAAGAACGACAACTGTTGCGCGCCGTGCGTGGGATCGTCGGTCGGGTCCAGATCGATGGTGACGGGATCCGTCAACACTCGTCAAGATATGCTCCCACGATTCAACCGGTTCCTTACGAATTCCTGGCATTCGGTCGTGGACAGGTGAGGTCACAGCATTTGGGGTTGTGGTCAGGACCGAGCAAGTGCTGACCCAGTTGCCACTCGGGTTTTTCCAGCGATCCCAGAGTCCCGCGAACGCGAACAACTCGCCGTCGTTAACTTCAAAGCAGTACGGCTGCTTGGCTTTCCCCGTTCGCACCCACTCGTAGAACCCGTCTGCGGGGATCAGGCATCGGCGAGATTTCAACGCATCGCGGAACGCGGGCTTCGTGCTCGCGGTTTCCGATCTCGCGTTAATCATCTGGGCGGCGATCAAAGGGTTCGGTGCCCATGATGGAATTAGTCCCCATTTCATCAGCGACCGACAAAACAGCACCTATCAGCCACTGTAAAACTGTAAACTGCGCGCAATCGAACCTCCTAGGAGGTTGCCAACTCGAGGGTTAAGCCCCAGGGTGTCAGACCTCCCACCTTTTCCGACGATTCGGAATGCTCCGCACCCGTGGAACTTGCTCAGATTCAGAATCGGCTTTTCTCGTGGGAGTGAACAGCGTGAGGCGGCGTTCACGGCGAGAGGGGCTCAGAACCCACAGAATGCGCTGGAATTATTTTGGGGGACCCGCGTCTTTAAGGGCGAGATAATTCTCATACGTAAGTCGGTCGCGTCGATAGCGTATTGCAAGCCTTCCTCCCTGCACGTGCCCCCGAAGTAAGGCCCGTAGATCTTCAATGCTGTAAAGATAGTGTCCGTCAATAGCGATGATGACATCACCGGCTTTAATGAAAAGCTTGAATGGCTTACCGACGATGGGTCGCAACACTGGGACGGACGCGGCAGTTCGAACGTCACCCGAATGGCAAGATGTTCGGCACCTAGCCGCTGGCGTGTTAAGGGCCTTTGGCTGGCCAGCGGAGCCCCCCAGCTACGCACACGAATACATCTCTACGGATCCTCTTCGAAGGCATCGGAACTAACACGGGTGGGCACGAATGGGTGAAGGCAGGTGGCGGCTGAGTAGCTGCTGCAACCGTCTTCCACTCGATGTCTGATCTCTTCGGTGTGAGGTCGCAGCGTTCGCACTTGTCTCGATGAGTCAGCGAGCCAGTCCTCCGGAACCAATCCCATAATCCTGACGGAAAGTGGCAATTCATTCCGTTTGACCCGGACGGGACTCGGATTGATCCGATGGAGTTTCAACCGGTGGGGCGAGCCGTGCGGTTCTCCCTTTCTGCTGCCCCAGCCCTCCAAAATGAGTGGCCGAGTGAGCGAACGCGTAAGCGCCGCACAGAAAAACTTGGAGATGAAAGAGGCTCCGTTCCTCAACTCTATTCCACGATGGCCAAAACGTCCCCCGGATTCACCGCTGCACCAGGGATCGCCGATATTTTTTTCACGACTCCCTTCTTCGGCGACTTGATTTCGTTTTGCATTTTCATGGCCTCGACCACGACAATGCCCTGACCGGCCTCGACGTTGGAATTCTCTGCGACGAGCAGACGTACAATGCGACCGGGCATGGGCGCAAGAATTTTTCTGGGGCCCTTTTCGTCCCCAACTGCTTTCTGGCGTGAACGCAGCGAACGCGGATCTCTTAACTCAACCACGAAGCAAGTACTGCCGACCCACATGTGGAGATCGGTGGCTGTCTGCTCGCGCTTGATTTCGTAGACGTGACCATCGATCAGCAGCGACAAAACGTCGCGGCGTATGATGACCGCATCGATATCAACCGATCGCCCGTCGAAACGACACGTCCATCCCCCGACGGTTTTTTCGAGTTCGAGTTGATGCGGTCTGCCGCCGAGCTCATTTCTGGCTTCATCGCGCACTATCACTTCGTAGACCATAAGATTCAAGATCGAAAATCAGCGTCCAAGATCAGCGCAGCGCTTCCGAACGTCCTCTCTGTTTCCAATTCGAGGGAACCGCAGTGGGCGCGGCTGGATCTGTGCCGATTGCGCCTGCATTCCCGATGACGGGCCCAGATGGGTCGACCGCGGCAAACAGGCCAGCAGCAATCGCGGCGACCGTCTCAAGCATTTCGGCTTTTTCTTTAACTTCGCCCCCTATCGCACGCGCCGCGCCGGCCTGGTTGCCCTTCCCCAGTAGGCGATCGAGATATCCCGTGTCGAGCTTCTCTGCCTGAAAATCGGCATCGCCGAGTATTTGTTGGAACAAAGAAATGTTGGTCTTGATGCCGACCACGAAGTATTCGGAGAGCGCTCGCTGGAGCCGCATGATGGCCTGTTGCCGATCTGTGCCATAGCCGATCAGCTTGGCGAGCAGCGGATCATAATCCAGAGGAACAATCCAGCCTTCGTACATGCCGCTATCACGACGAATTCCCGGTCCCGAGGGCGAGAGCAGTAGCGTGATTTTGCCCGGGCTGGGGAAATAATTGTTGTTCGGATCTTCAGCATAGATGCGGCATTCGATAGCATGCCCGCGAATCTCGACATCCGACTGCTTGAAGGGCAGCTTCTCACCCGCCGCGATCCGGATCTGCAAATGCACAAGGTCGAGTCCAGTGGTCAGCTCAGTGACCGGATGCTCCACCTGCAGGCGCGTGTTCATTTCCAGAAAGTAAAAGTGTTTTTGCTGATCGACTAGGAACTCAATCGTGCCAGCATTGTTGTAGCTCGCTGCCTCCGCGACTTTGACGGCGACCTCTCCCATGCGCCGCCGCATGTCGAGATCGACAATCGGCGAAGGCGCTTCCTCGAGAACTTTTTGATGACGGCGCTGAATAGAACATTCACGCTCGCCGAGCCAGACCGTATTACCGTGCTCGTCAGCCAAAATCTGCATCTCGATATGGCGCGGATTAATAATCGCTTTTTCAATATAGACTTCGCCGTCTCCGAAAGAACGCTGCGCTTCGCTCTGAGCCGCCGCGAGGGCGGAACGAAATTCCTGGCGGGTTTGCACCAGACGCATGCCCTTCCCACCGCCTCCGGCGGCCGCTTTCAGCATCACAGGGTAGCCAATGCGCTCGGCAATTTTCTCGCCTTCTTCAGGCGAGGCAAGAGCGCGCGACGTTCCAGGAACAACCGGCACGCCAGCTCTTTCCATTTCCTGACGAGCGCGGGTTTTCGAGCCCATCATTTCCATGGATAGGGGACTGGGCCCTATAAATTTCAATCCTGCATCGGCGCACGCTCGAGCAAACCTCGGATTCTCGGAGAGAAAACCATAGCCAGGATGGATGGCCTCGGCGCCAGAACGTTTCGCTGCATCGAGAATTTTGTCCATACGAAGATAAGACTCGGCAGCCGCAGCGGGGCCAATGGGGTAAGCCTCGTCAGATTTACGGACGTGAAGTGCGGCGCGGTCGACATCGGAATAGACGGCGACCGTTGCGATACCCATTTCGCGGCAAGCGCGAATGATACGCACCGCAATCTCTCCCCGGTTGGCGATCAGAATCTTCTTGAACATTTTGGAACGCGCGGTGACGCCCATGATTTTACCTGTGGGAGCGGCGCTTGCATGACACAAATCGCTTACCGCTTCGATCTAGGAGTCTTATACGCGCAACAGACCGGCTGGAAGGTGTGAGGCACTTGCGTCAAAAGCAAAAGGCCCCACGCCGTAAAGCGCGGAGCCTCGTTCTAGGAAGAAACGTCCTGAAAAAGAATACCTGAGGATGAAACCGTTCTACTGTTTCTGATCCAACACTATGCCGCCCGTGCCGGGTTGTTTTTCCGCCTTGGCCTTCTTGGTGGCCATGGTTTTGTCAACCCATTCGTCGGCGGTTTTCAGGTCGGCGGCGCGGGCCGCCGGATCGTCGCATTGAATGTCGGCCCGTTCCCGATACATCAAGTTCAGATAAGCCATGGCATCGTCGTAGTCGGGACGAAGCTGGAGCGCCTTATTCAGGTTGTCGATTCCCTCCTGAACGTTGGCGCTATTCTGCTCCTTCATCTGCGCGCAAACTTTCTTGTCCTTGGCCGGCAGGGAATCATCTGGCTTCAGGCCAAGTTTGGCGCGCTCTTCCTGACGCGGCACATACGTCTGAGTCCAATCGATGACGGCGACCGAGTAATAAGGCTCGGGATCGTTCGGATCGGCTTCGGACGCCTTTTTGTAGTATTCCTTGGCTAAGGGGAACTTCTTCATCTGCAGGTAAAGATAAGCGATGCCCTTGATGCTGTTGATGTTTTTCGGATCCACCTGCAGCACTTGCTTGTAGGAATCAATTGCCTGCTCGGCATAGCGATTGTTCTCGGCGGTATCCGCGCCCGGAATGTATTGCTGGGCAAAAGCCGTCGCCAGATACAGGCGAGCATTGATCAACGACGGGTCTAGGGCGACAGCTTGCTGAAAGTCGTCGATCGCCTGCTCGAACTTCGAACTCTTATAGGCTTGCACGCCCTTGTTGAGGTGGTCGCGCGCCTTAAGTTTGTTGCATCCAGTGCTGGAGAGAATCACCAGCGCGGCGGCGAATACCACCAGGAGCCTTTGCGTCTTTTTCATTGCTTAGTGAATCTCCCTTGTAGCGGAGTCTAAAAACCTGAAATGGAGAGCCAGGCGAGATGCCGACTCTCCACCATTAAGATGATTTTAGTTACCCGCTTCGATTTTAGCGGTGATCAGACCGACTTTGTCGACACCCGCCGAATGCGCGATATCAATTACGTTAGCTACATCGGCGAAAGGCACGTTGTCGTCGCCCTTCACAAACATAACCTTCTCGGCGCGCGTCTTGAAAATATCTTCCAATCGGCCCTGTAGTGTTTCCCAAGTGGCTTCGTCCTGATTGATCTTGAGGCCCGGGGGGTTGCCCGAGCCGTGGTCAATCAGTTGCACCACGATGGTGCGATCGGGAGTTGGCGGCGGTTTCTGATCCTTCGGTGGAGGCTGCGGCACCAACGCGTCCAATCCTCTGGATACCACCGGCGTAATCACCATGAAAATGATCAAGAGCACCAGCAACACGTCAATCAGCGGCGTAACATTCATCGCGGCGCTTGGGCCCGATTTCGAGCCAACTACCATACTCATAACGATCTCCTCCTAAATACTCTCGCCCGCTACTGCTACTGCCCGCCCGTCGGTGGTGGTGGCGTGACTGGCGGCGGAGTTAGAACGGCCTTTTTCTGCTGGGTCAAAAGTCCGAGTTGGTCCACGCCGGCGGCGCGAACATCGTCCACCACTTCGACTACCCAGCCGAATTTCGCCCGGGCGTCAGCTTTCAGAAACACGGTCTTGTCGGTCCGATTGGCCAACTTATCCTTGATCTTCTGCGTGAGGTCGTCCGGCTTGACCAGTTCTTTCCCGAAAAAGACCCTGTCGTCGCGAGTGACGGCAACCTCGAGCGCGTCGTCCTTATCGGCGTCGTGCATGTCCCGGGGATTATTGACCTGAGCCATGTCCACGGAAACGTTCTTTTGCAACATGGGCGTGACCACCATGAAGATGATCAGCAGCACCAGCATCACGTCGACCATGGGCGTGACGTTAATATCGGAGGTGACGTTGGCTGCTTCGTTTCGTTTTGCTAATGCCATTGAATTCTGTCTCCTGCGTTGGGCTTGCCCAACCCCGAACCGCAATGACAACTATGAGGAAGATTTGGCGCCGGCGGGATACCGGCGCCTCTTCAGCAACTCACCTTTGCGATCCTTTACTGCCGCTTCTGTTCTTCGCTTCGGTCTAGGACCGGCGCATGCTCCGGCGCTTCAGGAAGTAATCGATCAATTCGCTCGAGGAGTTATCCATCTCCACGTCGAACGCTTCCACGCGACCGGTCAAGTAGTTAAACATCATAACGGCCGGAATTGCCACAAACAGGCCGACCGCGGTGGTTACCAGCGCTTCGGAAATGCCGCCGGCGACCGATGCCAATCCGGTTGCGCCGTTTTTGGCCATACCGTTGAAGGCGTTCAGAATGCCGACCACCGTGCCGAACAGCCCCACGAAGGGAGCCGTTGAACCGATCGTCGCCAGCCCACCCAATCCCCGCTTTAATTCCGCGTGGACGATGGCTTCGGTGCGCTCCAGCGCGCGCTTGGAAGCTTCAATGGTTTCGCCGGGGATTTCGCCCGGGCTATCCTGGTGAGCCTTGAATTCCATCAGGCCGGCCGTGACCACCTTGGCCAGGTGACTCTTCTTGTTGCGCTCGGCGACTTTGATCGCTTCGTCAATCTTGCCTTCGCGCAGCGCTCCGGCAACTGCGGGAGCGAACGAGCGGGACTGATTGCGGGCGGCGTTGAAAGCCATCCAGCGGTCAATCATCACGCCAATCGACCACCCCGACATGATGAACAAAACAATAACCACGAACTTCGCCAGATAACCCATCTGCTTCCAGAGCGAAATCGGGTCCCAGCCGACCGTGCCCTGATCTTGCAAGAGCCAAGCGGCTAAAAGATGGAAATTACAAAGTGCGATTGCTGCCAGGTTCGCTACCATGAGTTGCTTTTCCTCCTCGGAAATATTTCAAAAATCGTTTCTAAATGCCAAACTTTTCCCGTACCGGGTTCTCGTCAAATTCTCCCGCTCGAAGCAGGCGGTCCAGCGGTAAATCCATCATCGATCCAGCCGACGATCCAGCCCTGACCGCACTCTTGCGCAGGTCAAGGGCTCGCCTGATCCGAACCCACTGATCTTTGATGCAAGAAAGCTTCAAGTGAGCAGAAGCGCCCTCGAGTGCAAGAACCACCCATGCTGCTTCCCGTCTTGGGCAAAGGTAGGACGGGGAGGGCCTAAAGCGCCACAAAATTTTCACTGCCACTAGCCAGCGCGGAGAATCTAGCCTCCGGACAAGCTAAAGTTAACGACCACCTGGGTTTCCACCGCTACCGGCTCACCGTTGAGTAGATAGGGCTTATAGCGCCACTGCTTTACCGCCTCGATCGCAGCCGGCGCCAGCATGGGGTGACCACTGATCAACTGCAGGTTCTGGATCGTGCCGTCTTTGCTGATCTCCGCCTGCAGAACAACCGACCCCTGAATGCGGGCCTGTTTGGCCAGCTGCGGATAATTCGGCTGAACCTTCCTGATCAGAAGACCGGTCGAGACGCCCGACGAAACGCGTACTCGTTGCGGCGTTGCAATTTTCGGAACCGCGACTTGGGTCGAGCTGAGAATGCCGCCCATCACGCCGCCCGCGGAGCCTCCAGGAATGCCGCCCGGGACGCCGCCCTGAACGCCAGCACCAAGGTCCGGGGGCGCCTCTTCTTCTTTAATCATCTGAACCTTGTCTGGAATCTTGGTCGGGGTGCGCAATTGCCCGTTGATCACTTCGCTCTGAATCTTGACCACCTTGGGAGCGGGAGCCGCTGGGGGTGGTGGCGGAGGAGGCGGGGGCGGCGCTACCAAGAAGGTCATCGTCATCGATTTTGGGAGCGCGTCGGTATAAATCAGAGGGATCAGGATCAGGATACCGACGAGCGCGAACTGCCCGAAAAAGGAGAGAACTGTGGTGCTCAACCGCTTGGTCTTCAGTTTGTTGCCGGACTCAATCAGACTGTCTTCAAACATAGGCTTCTCCTACACCAGACCTTACGAAGGCTTAGACACCAGATGCGTCCTGTTTGCTCCCAGTTTTCCAACCTCTTGTTTCTTCGGGCTTTCGCCTCTAAAAACCCCTGTCTCTGCGGACAGTTGAAGATTCTACGCCATATGGCTGAATTTAGACCTTAACTTTTTCCTTGGGCTGCGTCGGGCCGCTCCCGGCCCGCAGCGGCATGGCAATCGGCTGCTTGCCCCGTTCGCCGCGCCACTCCTGGTAAGCCACCAGAATCGGGGCGGCAATCGCGATCGAAGAATAGGTCCCGATCAGGATGCCGATCACCAGCGCGAGGCTGAAATTATGCAGTACCTCGCCGCCAAAAAGATACAGAGCAAGCACGGTAAGGAAAGTCAGGCCCGCTGTCAAGATAGTTCGGCTCAAAGTCTGATTAATACTCTTATTGACGATGTCGGCCAACTTGTCCCGGCGGAGCAGCTTAATGTTCTCGCGGATGCGATCAAACACGACGATGGTGTCGTTATTGGAATATCCGATCAGGGTCAGGATTGCGGCAATTACGGTCAGGGATATCTCTTTGTTCAGGAGAGAGAAGGCGCCCACCGTAATCAAAGTGTCGTGGAAAACTGTCAATACGGCGGCAACACCGTAGATCCATTCGAAACGCAGCGCCAGATAAACCAGCATTCCGGCCAGCGAATATAGCGTGGCCAAAATCGCCTGCTTGCGCAGTTGCTGCCCCACTTGCGGGCCGACAATCTCGACGTTGCGTATGCCAAAGTCGGATAAAAAGAAGTTGTCCTCGAGCGAAGCGACGACTGCGGGATCGGCCACACTCTTCAATTCATCGATGGACCCGAGGACCCCCCCTTTCACCTTGTCGCGATAGTCGACAATAGCCTGCGCGATGGCAGTGTAGCGTGCGTTCGCGTCTGCGTCGGCCGCGAGGTGAAGCGGGTCCTTATCCAAAAGATACTTCGCAATGGCGAGGGAACTGGAGTTGTTGAGATCCTGCCTGCCCGGTGTGGCATGGCTTTCGAGCGCCTGGATGATCAGGTTTTTGCCCTGATCGAGAGCCTGTTCGCTGGTCTCCCGAATATCGAGATCGATCAGCACTTCGTTATTGGTCGCCGGCCCGTAGCTTTGAACGCGTTCGTTCTTCAGTCCCGCGCGCTCAATATCCGAGTGGATGGCGGCCAGGTCGGGGGTGTGGGCATACTTGACGTAGACCAGCGTTCCGCCGCGGAAATCAACCCCCAACGGAATGCCATGCCAGAACGCGATAGAGAGCAATCCAGCTACGCTAAAGATCAGCGAGAAGGTCAGGAAGTACCACTTTTTCCCGAGGAAATCGATGTTTGTATTTTTAAAAAATTCCACGCTGCTTACGATCCCTTCAAAACGACCGTCAATCGAGGACTGACAACCGTCCTAGATACTCAATGCCTCGCCGCGCTGTTTGCGGCTCAAAACCCAGTCAAAAATCACGCGCGACACAAACACCGCGGTAAACAAGTTTGCTGCTAGCCCAAAGACAAGTGTCGTGGCAAAGCCCTTTACCGGTCCTGTTCCGAACAGGAATAGGATAGCGGCCGAGACGATCGTTGTGACGTGCGTGTCGACGATCGTAATCCAGGCGTGACCGAAGCCCTGCTCCACGGCGGAAGGCGGTGTCTTGCCATTCCTTAACTCTTCCCGGATGCGCTCAAATATCAGCACGTTGGAGTCAACGCCCATACCGACGGTTAGGATGACGCCGGCAATGCCAGGCAGCGTTAACACGGCGCCGAAATAACCCATGAATCCGAGCAAGATGACCAGATTCAGAATTAGCGCAATATCGGCGTTCACGCCTGCCCAGCGATAGTAGATCAGCATGAAGATCAGCACGGCGAGCATGCCGAACACGGCCGCGCGTACTCCGGAACGAATTGAATCGGCCCCGAGCGACGGGCCGACCGTGCGCTCTTCGAGATACTTGATACCCGCCGGCAGAGCGCCAGAGCGCAGCGTCATGGAAAGATCCTGCGTCTCCTGTTGCGTGAATCGCCCGTTGATGATGCCAGTCTCGCGAATTGCGTCGTGGATCACCGCCACTTCCTGCACTTTGTTGTCAAGAACAACCGCCAGGTTGTCGCCGACATGCGCAGAAGTGAAGGAATAAAACTTGCGTCCACCTTCAGAGGTAAGAATAAATCGAACCGCCGGCTGACCATTTTCGTCGGTGGTAGGTTCCGCGGTGCGAAGATCACGGCCACTCACAGCTGAGGCGCGAGAGATAAAGTACCACTGCTCGCCGGTATCGTTATTCCGGGAGCCAATGCTCTTGCCTTGCAACAGTACGGCGTCCGGCGGTAGCACGCCGCCCTTGTCCTGCAAAGCTGCCTGCTCGCTCGGATAAGGGCCGCCCAGCGACTGCTTGATTTCAAGCATTGCGGTGGACTGCATAACCTGTTTGACACGCGCCGGGTCGTCCACACCTGGAAGCTGCACAAGAATTTGATACTTGCCGAGTCCGTTCTCTTGGATCACGGGCTCACTCACGCCGAGCTGATCGATACGATTGCGAATGGTTTCGATGGCCTGTTCGACCGCGCGCTTCTTCAGTTCGTCGAGGCTTAGCGGTTTCATCGCAACCGTCCAGGAGTTTTCCGCGCCTGAGGTCGGCTCGTAATCGGGGAGACGGTCGGAAATAATACTCTTGAAATCGCTGGTCTGATCTGGTGAAACTCCCTTAACCACGATCGTTTCCGGATGGTTTAACGCATCTGGTTTGGAGATTTCGGCGTAATTGATCTTGTGCGTCCGCAAGTCTTCTTTCAGCCGTTCCAGCGCATTGTCAGAATCGACATTAACCGCATCGTTAACCTGCACCTGCAGAATCAGGTGCGTCCCGCCCTTGAGGTCGAGGCCCAGATTAATGCGCTTGGTGATCGCCGCCAGCAGACCCGTGCCCGACCATTCCTGCGGAACGCCGAAGATGCCGAACACGAAGACGAGCAGGATTCCTACGATGACCACTAACTTCCAAGTAAGGTTCTTATTCATGAAAAACCAGTCGATCGTCCTGATCCAACCTTGCCAGCGGAGCGTCGCTCCACCGTAGGATTCGTGATGCGGTCACAATACTAGACGACCCTCAACTACTTTCCTTCCTCTGCCGTTGTCACCGATACGACTGACGCGCGGCTGATTTCGAGCTTCAAGTTGTCGGGCGGGACGCGTAAAACCAGGGCATCGTCCTTGAGGCTAATGATCGTCCCGCGCAGGCCGCCGCTGGTCACGATCTTGTCTCCATTCTTCAACTCGCTCAACATGAGCTGCCATTTTTTCTGCTTGCGCTGCTGCGGCATAATTAGCAAAAAGTAAAAAATGGCAAAAATAAACACCAAGGGCGCGAGCGTGAGCAGGTTCGCCCCACCGGGCATCTGCAACCACAACGCCAATCCACCCGTCATGCCAGACACAATGATTTGCACCGCCAAGTCGATCCTCTGCAACAAAACAGGGTACGAAGTACCCGATTAAAACCACAGCCGCCGGAAGCACCCGCCAGGGGTCAGCCGAAGAACTCGGCACAAGTTTGCTTCTTTCGCCGCTGAACTTTCTCTGCTTAACTTCTCTAACTACGGGAGTTCTTTTCTTCTAAGGCCGGAGGACCCTACCGCGTACAGGCTAGAACCGGCGATGCCACGCTCCGGTTGCGCTCGGAACGGCACAGAAAGAAACGGACATTATCCCCAAGTTGAATAGAATGCCGGACCGCTAGCTAGGTGTCAAGGTCGGCACTTGAATTGTACGCCGAATTTACATTCGGGAAACGTCCTCGTTCGTGGTATCTCCCGCACGGATCCATGCCCGGACCGTCCGCATCGTGGCAAGGTAGTAGTGCAGATTGTGGACCGTATTCAAAACCTGCGCCAGCAGTTCATTCGCAGCATAAAGATGTCGCAGATAAGCCCGCGAATAACGCTGGCAGACGCGGCAACTGCACGCCGGATCAAGCGCGCGGTCATCCTGTGCGTACCGGGCCTGCTTGATCGAAACTTTACCTTCGGAGGTAAACAGCAGCCCGTGCCGTGCCGCCCGCGTGGGGAGCACGCAATCCATCATATCGACGCCCGACTGTGCAAACTGCGCGATTTCTTCGGGAGTGCCCACTCCCATCAGATACCGCGGCTGGCTGGAAGGAAGATGCTCAAGCGTAGATAAAACGATGTCGCGAGTAAGCTCTCGCGGCTCGCCAACACTCAGCCCGCCGATGGCATAACCCGGGAAACCGATGTCGATAGTACGCTCAGCCGATTCGCGCCGAAGCGCAGGATCCATCCCTCCCTGCACAATGCCAAACAAAGATTGCTGCTTTTCCGAAAGGCTGATGGCTGATGGCTGACGACTGTTCCCCCAAGGGACTGCATGCTTGTGCTCTGCAAAATAATTCTTGCAGCGTGCAGCCCAGCGCAGCGTGAGTTCCATCGAAGTCCGCGAGCGAGCGGCGTCCGCCGGATACTCCGGGCACTCGTCAAAAGCCATGATGATGTCCCCACCAAGGCCAATCTGAATCTCCATCGCCTTCTCAGGACTAAGAAAATGAGCCGATCCGTCCAGGTGCGAGCGAAACGCGACACCCTCTTCACTGACCTTCCGCAGCTCATTCAAACTGAAAACCTGAAACCCGCCCGAGTCGGTGAGAATCGATCGATTCCACGACATGAACCGGTGCAGCCCGCCCATCTTGCGAACGGTTTCGACCCCGGGCCGCAAATAAAGATGATAAGTATTGCCCAGCAGGATTTCGACGCCCAGTTCCTCCAGCACATCCTGAGAAATGCCCTTGACCGAACCAAGCGTTCCGACCGGCATAAACACCGGCGTCTCGACTTCTCCATGAGGGGTGATGAGTTTGCCGGCGCGAGCCAAGCCGCGCCTAGCTTCAATCTGAAGGTGAATCGACACTGCGGAGGATTCTAAAGGATTGCAGAGTCAAAGGTCCGATGGTAGAGGCAAAACCGGGCCAACCTCCAAAGATTGTCAAAGATTGTCGCTATCCTAAGAGTTCATCCCGCCCCCTTGCTGTATCGGCTTGCAGCCCCGGGCGAACTCCCTTGACGATCAGGAACCCAATCACAGGTGTCTCGTCCTTGTCAGAAGCCTCTTTTCTAAGCTGTACCACGAGGCTGAAACGCGGAAGCACAAAACCCAGGATGTCCGGTGCGAGCCGTGCATCGCTCTGACCTCACTTCGCGTACGAATTCCGAACCACCTCGCCGCCCTTCATCACAAACTTCACGCGTTCGAGCGTTGTGACATCCGCCAGCGGATCGCCATCCACCGCAACAATGTCCGCCCATTTCCCCGGCTCCAGAGTCCCCACCTTGTCAGACCATCCCAAAAGATCTGCGTCGTTAATGGTCGCCGCTTGAATCGCCTGCAGTGGAGTCAACCCCAGCTTTACCATCACCGCGAATTCATGCGCGTTCAGTCCGTGCGGATACACCGCCGCATCCGTCCCGAAACCAACTTTCACTCCCGCGGCAAATGCGCGCGCCACATTCTTACGCGCGGCCGGCATCACTTCTCGTCCCTTGGCAATCAGTTCGGGCGGCGTGCCAATTTTCTCTGCATTCTCCAGAAACCAGTCCGCGAGATAGAGCGTCGGCACAAGATAAGTGCCGTTCTTCTTCATCTCCGCAATGGCCGCATCGTCGATGTAAGACCCGTGTTCAATTGAATCCACCCCCGCCTCCGAGGCCCAGAGAATTCCCTGGGCGCCATGCGCATGCGCTGCAACCTTCCGTCCCAGTCTGTGTGCGTCGGCCACGATGGCCTTCATCTCTTCCAGTGTGTACTGCGAAGCTTGCGGATTGTCGCCATGCGAGAGCACTCCTCCGGTGGCACAGATCTTGATCAGATCGGCGCCGTACTTGATGATCTCTCTGGTCTTGTGCTGAACCGCCTCGATGCCGTCGGCCGCGCCCTCGCTCTGCGCATGCCACTCAAATGGCAGCAAATCCTCGTCGCAGTGGCCGCCCGTAATGCTAAGAGGAGGGCCACTGACCAACATGCGCGGTCCGGGAACATCACCGGCGTTGATGGCATCGCGCAAGGCAACGTCAGTAAAGCCGCGGGCGCCCACGTTGCGGACGGTCGTGAATCCGGCTTCAAGCGTGACCCGAGCATTGCGCGCTCCGTCGAGCGCCTCGCGCGGAATGGAAATCGCCAGCGCCGAGTAGCCGAAGTTCGTAGTCATCGTGAGGTGCGTGTGCGCATCGATCAACCCTGGCAGCACAGTGGCGTTCGAAAGATCGACGACCTGCGCCCCAGCGGGAATCTGCGCGTCGGAGCCAACGCTCGAGATCTTGTCGCCCTGAATTACGATCGCCTGGTTCGAAAGTGTCTTGCCGGTTTTCACGTCAAGCAGGTGCCCGGCGCGGACGACAACCGTCTTCGAAGCTGGCGCAGCCTGTGCCCATGAACATGTGATCGAGAAAAGCGAAACCATAAACGCAAACAAATAACGGCTGAGCTTCATTCCATCCCCCAGAGAGATTGAGTAGAGAATTAGTCTTGGCCGAGTACCTTACAACTTCGGAAACGGAACGGCAAGCCTCTCGAATTCCCCACGCCCGGAGGTCGGTGATATACAGTCGGTCAGATACAGTTCTGCGTGAGCGGAACTAGATTCCGGCAGGTCATGTCGAAGACGCGCACTCCGAAGTCCCGCCGCGAAACGGCCCCGCTTGACGACACTCTCTTCGTCGTCAAGCGGCGCAAGCCCGTTCCGCATGAATTCGTACTCGACGCACTCGCTTCACTCTCACCCAGGACGCGCCCCATGTTCGGCTGCCTCGCGATCTATGTGGAAGACAAGATCGTCCTCATCCTCAGAAACAAAGACAACAACAACGAGGACAAGCGCGACCAGACGGCAGACAACGGAGTGTGGCTCGCCACCACCGAGCAGCACCACCAGAGTCTGCGGCGGGATTTCCCCAACATGCGATCGATTCAGGTGTTGGGGAAGAAGGTGACCGGTTGGCAGGTGCTTCCCGCCGCCGCCTCTGATTTCGAGCAAGCAGCGTTGCGTGCCTGCGAACTCGTTCTTGCCCGGGACCCCAGGATTGGGAAGGTGCCGAAAGCGCGGCGCGCCTCGAGATTGACCGGCCGAAAGAGGGCGAAAGGCGAACTTTAGCCCCGAACCTCATCGAAGAGTATCGGTGAGAAGTATCTGCCGGAAACTCGACCGGCCCCGCGCCCGCTTCCACCGCATTAATTTTCCGTTAAATTCGCTCCGCTCAATTGACCGGGCAGCGGGACAGCATTAACCTGCAAAGGCTATGAGCAAGGACGATCTCGATCAATTGCGTGTCGCCTACAAAAAAGCTGTCGAGCAATGGGTCGACGCTATCCGTGCCGAAGAAGCCTTAGCCACGCCCGACCATTCGATGATCGCGATGGAGAACTGGGATGCCGCCCACTTCAAGGAGCAAGACGCCCACTCCAAAGCTACAGAAGCGCGCGACGCCTACAAAACTGCCCTCCGCACCGTGAACTACGGGATCTAGCCCGCGCCGCCCGCCCATGCAAAATCGAATTACCTAGTATTCTAGAAAAGTATTTTACAAATACTCGTGTAGAGCGGACGCCCTGGTCCGCCAGCCGCGCGTAGCCGGAAACCTGCCTGGGCTCGCGGCAGCCCGGGGTCGCACGAACCTGGTTCGCTTTAGCGGAATTATGATTGAGAATCCCGACAACCCAGTCCCGAGTGGAGTTCGAGCCATAGCCGGATTATTCGCCCTCTGCGGAATCTACCTGGGGATCGCAGGCGCTGCGATGCTCATCCGGCCGGGCGCGGTCTCGATGTCGGCGGGAGCCCCGCTGCTATTCGGTTTGGAATTATCCGGCCCATACATGTTCATCCTCATGGCTGTCGTAGGAGTCGGAGTAGCGTGGGGTCTGTTCGAACTCAATAACATCGTCCGCCACATAGCAACGCTGATCGCCGTCACCGGAATCGTAATGCTCATACCATCCGTTTCCGCTGCAACTGCAATGGTCCAACCCAAAGCGCTGCTTTTCGGCGGGCTCGGAATTATCGTGCGCGTGATGGTGGCATGGTATTTGTCGCAACAAGAAGTGGCAGACATATTTCGCCGTCCGGATAAACAGGCTTCCAAAGATTAAGCCATCATCTCAACCGACTCTTCAGTTCATCCGGATGCACCGCAAACTCGACAGCCTCCTCGCGGTCCAGGTGCCCGTTTCTCACCAGCCGCGACAATGATTCCTCCAAGGCGATCGAACCCTTCCCCTTGGTCATGGTGATTTCCTGGTTGAGGTGTTGCAACGCATTGTGCCGGATGTGCTGACGCGCTCCGTATCCTACGATCAATAGCTCAACCGCCGGAATGCGTCCACACTTGCGGCTGGGCAACAAGGTTTGCGTCAGCACTGCGGAAATCGCCATCGCCAGCTCCTGCCGAATCGTACTCTGCCGTTCCACGGGAAACGAATCGGAAATCCGCGAGATGGCGGAAGCCACGTCGGTAGTGTGCAACGTCGAGAGCACCAGATGCCCAGTTTCAGCCGCCGAAACTGCAATGGCCATGCTTTCCGGATCGCGCATCTCGCCGACCACGAGCACATCTGGCGCTTGTCGCAACGCTGCCCGAAGCGCTGTAGGAAAATCGGGCGCATCGGTTCCGACCTCTACTTGCTCGATGACGCTGCGCAAGTGCTCGTGCTCGTATTCAACCGGGTCCTCAATGGTCACGATATGACGGGCATCGCGTTGATTGATCTCGTTGACCACCGCCGCCAGCGTTGTGGATTTCCCGGCGCCCGCCGCGCCACCAATCAACACCAGGCCGCGACGGAGGCTGGCGAGATGGCCGACCTCGACTGGAAGTCCCAGCTCGCCAAGCGACGGCACCTTTACCGGAAGCGCGCGAATCGTAGCCGCGGCGTGGCCGCGCTCGTGATGCAGATTAATGCGGAACCGTCCGAGGCCAGCAATTCGATAAGAGCAATCGGCGATCTGAGTGTTCCGATATTGCGCCTCTCCAACCGGCGTCAAAACCGGCTGCACCAGGGATTCAATGTCGGAGCCATGGAGCGGAGCGTCGCCGATTTTCTGCACCTCACCGTTTTTGCGAATCGAAGCCGCAACCCCGTGAACCAACAGCAAATCACTGCCGCCGCGCTGCAGCAGCTCCTGCAGAAAACCATGCAAAACATCGTGAACTTTCGTGTCGTCAGACAATGCAGTCGTCCCTCAGGGCAAAATTAACCGTAACTACTGATCGTACTCGAGAGAGATTCTTGCGTCAGGAGAAGGCTTTGACTGGGTAGGATATTTTGAGTTGACCTTGCCCGGAAACACTACCTTCGTCACCAGGAGGAATGCTGCAACGGAATCTTTGCAGGTTCCATGTCGATTGCCCTACGGCCGGGGACGATGGGCGAGATGACGGGTATCTTGCCCGTCCAGCCGAGCAGAGCTCGGATTCGCTCCAGCGCTCCGCAAAAAGACGCGTGCTCAGCTGTTTTTCTTAATCACAATCCACAACACGATCGCGATTGCCACGATCATGGCGTAGAGCGTGTAGAAGGGAGCAAACACGAAAGCATATTACCCTAGGGCAGCCACTACTTTTTCATCTTTACTGCCTCTTTTTCTCCGACACGCTCACTGACCTTGAACACCATCTTCCCCGCCTTCTTATCGGCGTCCACAACAACGTGATCGCCGTGCAGCACTTCGCCGTCCAGAATTTTCAGGGCCAGCGGATCCTGTACCAGCTTCTGAATGGCGCGCTTTAGCGGACGCGCTCCAAAGTTTGGATCGTAACCTTCGGTAAAGAGCAACTCCTTGGCAGCGTCGGTTAGTTCGAGCGAAATCTTGCGATCAGCCAGCAGGCGGCGCAAATCTTCGAGACGCAGCTCGACGATTTTCACCAGCTGTTCCTTGCCTAACGGATGGAAGATGATGATGTCGTCCACGCGATTCAGGAACTCGGGTTTGAAATGCCCGTGCAGAGCGCCCAGCACTTGCTTCGAAGCCTCGTCAAAAGCCGCAGCGTCCCGAATGTTTTCCGATTGCAAATACGACGAGCCCAGATTCGAGGTCATGATGATGACCGTGTTTTTGAAATCCACCTTGCGGCCCTTGCCATCGGTGAGCCGGCCGTCATCCATGATTTGCAGCAGGATGTTGAAGACATCGGGGTGCGCTTTTTCGATTTCGTCGAACAGCACTACCGCGTAAGGATGCCGCCGCACCTGCTCCGTGAGCTGTCCGCCTTCTTCATAGCCGACGTATCCGGGAGGCGCGCCGATCAGACGCGAAACGGCATGCTTCTCCATGTACTCGGACATGTCGATGCGGATCATGGCGCGCTCGTCGTCAAAAAGAAATTCAGCGAGCGCCCGCGCGAGCTCAGTCTTTCCCACCCCGGTCGGCCCCAGGAAAATAAAAGATCCGATCGGCCGCTTGGGATCGCTTAACCCGGCGCGCGAACGGCGAATGGCATTGGCTACGCGCTCCAGAGCTTCATCCTGGCCAACGACGCGCTGACGCAGGCGAACTTCCATGTTAACGAGCTTTTTGACTTCGCCTTCGAGCATCTTCGACACCGGAACGCCCGTCCACTTGGAGACGATCCGGGCTACGTCTTCTTCGTCGACTTCTTCTTTCAACATGCGGTGTCCGGCCTTGCCGTCGATTTGCGAGGTGACTTTTTTTAACTCTTCTTCAGTCTGCCGGAGCAGCCCGTAGCGGATCTGCGCCACGCGCTCCAGGTTTCCTTTTCGCTCCTCGGCCGCTTCTTCGACCTTGAGCTGCTCAAGTTTTTCTTTCAGGGCGCGGGCTTTTGCGATCACATCCTTTTCCTGCTTCCACTTGGCTTTGAGCGCGTTCGATTTTTCCCGAATTTCGGCCAGTTCTTTCTCGACATGCGTGAGGCGCTCTCTGGAGTTGCTGTCGTCTTCTTTTCTCAGCGCCTGTTTTTCGATTTCAAGTTGCGTGGCCCGCCGTTCCAGTTGATCGATTTCCGTGGGCATGGAATCGATCTGGATGCGCAACGACGATGCCGCCTCGTCGATCAGGTCAATCGCCTTGTCCGGCAGAAAGCGATCGGAGATATAGCGGTGCGAAAGCATCGCGGCCGCCACGATGGCCGAATCTTTTATGCGGACGCCGTGATGCACCTCGTACTTTTCCTTCAGCCCGCGCAGGATGGCAATGGTGTCTTCGACATTCGGCTCGCCCACAAACACGATCTGGAAGCGGCGCTCGAGCGCTGCGTCTTTTTCAATGTACTTACGATATTCATTGAGCGTGGTCGCGCCGATGGCGCGCAGCTCGCCGCGAGCCAGCGCCGGCTTCAGCATATTGGAGGCGTCGATCGAGCCTTCGGCAGCCCCGGCTCCGACGAGCGTGTGCAACTCGTCGATGAACAGGATGATCTGGCCCTGGGAGTCTTCGATTTCTTTCAGCACAGCCTTCAGTCGATCTTCGAATTCGCCGCGATATTTTGCTCCCGCGAGCATGGCTCCCAAATCGAGCGCCACGACACGCTTGTTCTTCAGTGCTTCAGGCACGTCGCCAGAGATGATGCGTTGTGCCAAACCTTCAACGATCGCGGTTTTGCCCACCCCGGGCTCGCCGATAAGCACCGGATTATTTTTCGTCCGCCGCGACAGCACCTGCACTACGCGGCGAATTTCTTCATCGCGTCCGATGACGGGATCGAGCTTGCCTCGCCGCGCTTGCTCGGTCAGGTCGCGAGCGTAACGCTCCAGCGCCTGGTACTTCGCTTCGGGATTCTGGTCGGTGATGCGCTGCGATCCTCGAACCGCGCTGAGCGCTTTCAGGATGGCGTCGTGGGTCGCGCCGAAACGAGCCAGCAATTGCTGCGCCGGATCGCGTTTCAGATCAGTCAGCGCCAAAAGCATGTGCTCGGTCGAAACGTATTCGTCTTTGAAGGTGTCGGCCTCTTTGAAAGATTTTTCCAAAAGCGCATTCACCTCCGACGACATGGACGGCTGCTGTGCGCCGCTGCTTCCAGAAACCTTCGGCAGCTTCTCAATTTCTTTGTAGAGATCGCTCAGCACAGACTGCGGGGCAATGCCGATTTTTTCCAGCACCGGCGCAACAATGCCCTCGCGATCCTCCACCAGCGCGGCCAGGATGTGCAGCGGCGCAAGTTCCGGATTGCCGTGCTCGGAGGCGAGCTGGTTCGCGCGCTGCACGGCCTCCTGTGCTTTTACGGTGAATTTATCCCAACGAATTGCCATGGCGTTCAGTCCTCTTAAATTATTTGCTCAGGACGACAGCATATATTGATGTTCAAAATAGAACGGGAGGCGCTGTTTCTCGCCTCCCGCTGAGTTTACAGCTATCGAGCCTCGCTTATGCGGCCTTGCCAGTGCTCTGCGGCTCTTTGCCTTCGATCGTCTTCGCGCTGCCCCGCTGCTCGGTGGCTGGCTTGTTGCCGCCAACGTTCACCTTGATCTGTTTCGGCTTGGCTTCTTCTTTCTTCGCCAGCTTGATCTTCAGCACGCCCTTTTCATAATCGGCCTGCACACTTTCCTGGTCGACTGCGTTCGGGAGAGTGAAGGTGCGCGTAAAGCTGCCGTACCGTCGCTCCACGCGACGATAGTTCTCTTCTTTTTCTTCCTTTTCGAACTTGCGCTCGCCGTGTACGGTCAGCGTGTTGTTCTCGATGCGGATGTCGATATCTTCGTCGTTGATTCCGGGCACCTCAATCTTGAGGGTAATATTGTGCTCGTCTTCGTAGACGTCCACCGGAGGCGCAAATGCGCTGGTGGTCAACGACTCGTCCTGTCCCTCTGGTCCACGGGAATCGCGAAGCAGACGGTTCATGCGGTCCTGCAGGGTGACGAATTCGCGGAAAGGATCGAAACGCGTAATCAAAGTCATAACTGGAAATCCTCCATCTTGAAATTCAGACCGGGGCCTGCAAAGCTCCCGGCATTGTCATTAAGTCTGCAGTAAGCATAAAACATGAGTGTATTATTGTCAAGTCTAGGCAAACACCATTATTTCAATCACTTATGGATAGTATCAAGCACTGCAAATAGCTCGTTTCAGGCGCATTGAGCAGAATTGGGTGGTCCCTAGCGGCCGCTCGGTTCTCGACCACGCGCACGGATTTATGGGCATCTTGCGCGGCCTCGGCCACGACTTTGAGGAAGTCCGCGGCGCTGACGTGGAAGGAGCAGGAACAGGTGACGAGAATGCCTCCGGGTCGCAGCATTTTCAGCGCGCGGAGGTTAAGTTCCTTGTAGCCCCGCAACGCTTTTTCGAGGTCGCGCTTGGTCTTGGCGAAGGCCGGAGGATCGAGAACAATCGTGTCGTAGCGGCGATTTGCGGCGGCATATTCCCTCAAGAGATCGAAGGCGTTGCCCTCAATCCACTCCGGTTCGCGGGCGTGCGGCATCGCATTCATCGTTGCGTTTAATGACGCGTTCTTTTCCGCCATTTCGAGAGCCGGACGCGAACTGTCCACCCCCGTAACGCTCGAACACCTGGGCGCGAGGTGGAGCGCAAATCCTCCCTGATAGCAGAAAGCGTCGAGCGCTTCTCCGTGGGCATATTGCGCGGCCGCGGCATAGTTTTCCCGCTGATCGAGGAACGCTCCGGTTTTCTGGCCTTCCAGACCGTCATAGTGAAAGCGCACGCCATTCATCGTGACTTCGGTCGACCTCTTTTCTCCCCAAAGCAATCCGGATGACAGCGGCGGTAATTGTTCCAGTTCGCGAATGCGGGCTTCGACCCGTTCGACGATCCCCTCCGGCTGCAACTGTTCTCGCAGTGTTTGCACAATCGCTGCGCGCACTGGGGCCGTATCCATGGCCTGGGTCAGAATTTGCAGCGAGATCACATCGTGATAGCGATCGACGATCAATCCCGGCAGAAAATCGGCTTCGCTGAAGACGATGCGGTAGGCGTCGGTGTTCGCGACCAGGTTTTTCCGATAGCCAATGGCAGCGCGAATACGCTCCCCAACCAGCGCGGGCAGATCGGCGACCGAGCCATGCGAGATCATGCGAATCGCGATCTGCGAAGACGAACTGTAGAGCGCGGTGCCCAGAAATTTTCCGCGCGAATCGAGGACGCGCACCAGTGCGCCGGAGGGGATATTCTTTTCTTCGACAACATCCGAGCGGTAGACCCAGGGATGCCTGGCCTGCAGGCGGTTCTCTCCTCGGATAGAAAGTCTTACGAAAGGCTCCGCATGCTTGGCGGAGGCGGCGTGGTTTTTCGGCATGAATAGATGTTATCGTGCGGCGACGGAGGATGTGGTGTATGTGGTGTAGAAGCGCGGTCCTGCCCCGCTGAAACGGCGCGAGGCCGGTCGCCACCAACCTCCTACGACCGAATCACGATCCCATCCAGATTTTGTCTGCCAGAACCCGGAAACGCGCCGACACTTGCCGTAACCGCCCCCGTCATCACCTTCTGCCATGCCACCTGGAACTGCTCCATCTCCGCGGTTGTCCCAATCGTGACGCGTGTGTAGGTCGGCATCGACGGCCAGATGCGCCCGATGAATACATTCTGCTTGGCCATGGCATCAATGGCTGGTTTCGCCGGACGCTTCGTATCGAGCATAAAGAAGTTTGCCTGCGAGGGAATATAGGAATAGCGGTTGCGATCAAGCCAGGCAAACACTTCACCGCGAACCCGGGCGTTGATGCGTTTGCGCTCGGGCACGAGTTGCGCGTCTTTCAGGCTGGCCGATGCCGCAACCAGCGCCGTGATCGGCATGGCATTCCAACCGGCGTAGTTTTCGATTCTGTCGAGCAGGTCGGGACGTCCGAATGCCGCTCCGCAGCGCAGACCGGCCATGCCATAAATCTTCGAAAAGGTGCGCAGCAAGATGACCTCCTTGCCGGCCTTCACCAGATCCATCACCGAGGGCGCATCACAAAAATGAATGTAAGCTTCGTCCACCAGCACCACTGAACTCTTGGGCTTGTTGTCGACCAGGTATTCGATATCGGAGTGGCTGGTCAGCGTTCCCGTCGGATTGTTCGGACTGCAAACATAAAAAACTCCCGCGTCGGGCGCGGCCGCCAGCATCGCCTTTACATCGTGTGCGTAAGTCTTCGTTAACGGGACCTTCACCACCTTCGCGCCGATTGCCTGGGCGGCGAAAATGCCCGCTTCGTATCCGGGATCGGCGGTGACATAGCCGCGCTGCGACGAGGCGAAAGCGCAGACGGTGTGATGCAAAGGCTCGCTTGACCCGGGATACACGCGAACTTGTTCGACCGTCAGACCTTCCATCTCCGCCAATGTCTTTGCCAGGTCGTCGGTGAGCCAGTCCGAATAACGGCCGCCCTGCGAAACGATGACAGCTGCGGCCGCGCGCGCCGCAGCACTCGGACCCAGTGGATTTTCATTGGCGTCAATCCGGATCGCATCTTTTGCAAAAGTGTGCTGACGGGCATGAGCCAGCATCGGTTCGGTGACGATGCGAAACGCCACGGCGGCCGACGCCGCGGCTGACAGGCTGAGAAACGAACGGCGGGATGCAGACGAAAAACTGGTTTTGTCTTCGGAAGCCATCGTTCACCTCGGGTGGGCAATCCTGTTTGGCAATCTTACCGCAGTTTGGGTCGCTACTCAGGTGGCAAATCCCGACCATCAACGATGACCAAGGCACACGGAACGAGCACCACGAAATCAGCATGGACGCAAGACCCCATGCGGCAGATTGCCCTCACGTTTGGGTCTTTAGGCGGGCCACTTTCTATGGACGACCGCATAAATAGGGGCACCTTCTCGGAGAAAGATCACGGCCCCTGATGGCTTCGAAAGAAACTCCAACCAGTCCTGGGTTTCAATTATGAAGTGAGTAGCTAATAGGCGGATCGCGAAACATCGCAGAGAATTGTGAAATGAGCTCGGCCCTAGCTGGCAGCCGGTTGTTCCGCCGGAGAGGCAGAGTGGTCCTTGTGGGTCGCACGATGCTCGCGCCGGATCGCAAGAATATCTTTATGAAGGAGATCAAGCACATTCGAAGGGATTTCGGAGCCCCACTCATCAATCTCTTTTTCGTCCCAATGTCCATTGAGCCGAAGCGCGGAGTCGGTCAAGTCCTCGGGAAATGCCAGGCGGTAAGTTCCTTCGCGCAGCAGCACATCTCCCATTTGGCGCCCGGTGTGCATTTCATAGATACGCCGGGTCGAATTGCCACCGCTATTGGTGAATGCCAGCAGCACCTCGCCTTCCTCGCTGTAATCCGGACGGTAAAACCATGCCTGCGGCGCATCTGACTTCGGACGGGCACGTTTTCTTCCTGTCACGGTCACCACTTCCTGCTCCGGCCTCACCTCGTTCGCGGGATTAAAGTAATAAACTCGCGAGCACGATTCGCAGACCATGACCTTCTCGCCGTTCCGCACCTCGTTGTAGGTCTGCGGACGCAGCATCACCTGGCAGCCCATGCACTTCTGGTCGCGGACCTCCGCCAGCCCGGTCCCGCGAAACTTCGCCACACGCTCATACTGCCGGAGAACATCTTCCGATATCCCCTGCCGCAAAGCGTCGCGCTTGACGTTCCACTCGGCAAGCTTCTTCTGATCTTCCGCCGTAACTCTGCGCGCGTCCTCTTTCTCTTTTTCGATCTCGGCCGTTTCCGCTTTGAGTTCGGCCTCCGCCGCCTTGACGTCTTTTTCGCGCGCGTCAACGTTGACCATCACCTCGAGGATGCGATCCTCATTCAGGCGAATCTCCTGCTCGGCAAACTGAATCTCGTGCAGCAGAGCTTTGTATTGTTCGTTGGTTTTTACGTCGAGGGATTGGTCGCGATACTTGGAAATCTTGCCTTGCAGGTCTTTGATGTTAGCTTCGAATTTCTTGCGGTTGACGTCGTCCGCCTTGGCCGCAGCCCGCACTTTTTCCAGATGGGCATTCGTTCCGGCCAGCTTTTGTTCGATCACCGCCATGCGCTTCGGCAAGGCGGCAACTTCCTCCCGCAGCTTGCGGATCTCTTTGTCCGCTACCTGCAGCTCCAGTAATTTGTTGATGTCAGGAAGCATCGGTTCGGGGAATCACAACTACGATTCTAACACGCGAGAGCCGCCTACCTTGCGGGGAGCAAGCCCAGCGATAAGATCGAGCGATTCCATACGACGACTTTCCCGGTTCCGTCACCGGCCCCTGGGGTTGTGTCGGATAAATAACGAGCCCGAGTAACGGGCTTAGAATCAACATGCCTGGGGCATCACCCCATGATTACGTCCGCCATGGCGCCACCACCCTGTTTGCCGCCCTGGACATCGCCCGCCGGGCGCAGTGTTCACCGAGCGCAAATCGCCCCACCGCCAGCAGGAGTTCCGCTGCTTCTTACGCCATCTCGACGAGTCGGTACCGCGCCGGACTGGACCCTCACCTGATCGTCTGATCGTCGATCACTATGCCACCCACAAGCAGCCAAGGCGCGCACTTGGCTCGTGCAGCGCCCCCCTATCCCTGGTGTAGGCGAGCCTCGATGGCGCTAAAGAATCTTCTTCCCGAACGCCGAGAGGGCCAACTCGACAGCCAAATCGGCAGTCTGGTTGTGCTCGTCGATCACTGGATTCACTTCCACGATTTCCAGGCTGAGCATGCGTCCGTGGTCAGAGATGATCTCCATGGCCAGATGAGCCTCTCGATAGGTCGCGCCACCCCACACCGGAGTGCCGACGCCGGGCGCGTCCTCAGGATCGATCCAATCCATGTCGAGCGATACGTGATAGCCGACAGTGTCGTGTCCGGCCATGCGGAGGGCTTCTTCCATCACATTGCGCATGCCGCGTTCGTCGATATCACGCATGGTGAAGACTTCAACCCCGGCCCTGCGGATATTTTCTTTTTCGAAGCTATCGACGTCACGGATGCCGATCAGTACACAGTTTTCCGGCCGCACTTTGGGCGAAAAGTCGTAGATGTTGCCGAGTTCAGCGGGACCAAGTCCCATGAGCGCCGCGAGCGGCATGCCATGCACGTTGCCGCTCGGAGAAGACTCAGGCGTATTCATGTCGGTGTGAGCGTCGATCCAGAGCAGCCCAATTTTCTGGTCCTTACGCCGATAGAACTCAGCCACGCCCGAAACCGTACCCGCTGCGACAGAATGATCGCCGCCCAAGATGAGCGGAATCTTCCCCGCCTCGAGCGTCTTCAAAACCAGGTCGGCACTCTTGGTGCAAGTGGCCGTGATCTCCTTAAGATATTTGGAGTTGGCGGCGCCTTCTTTTTTCTGCTCAGGAAGGGCGACGGCGACATTACCGTGGTCTTCGACAATGTGCCCAATAGCTTCAAGACGAGCTTCCAGTCCAGCCACACGAACAGCCGAAGGACCCATATCAACCCCGCGGCGGGACTGTCCGAGATCAAGAGGAACGCCAATCACGCGTATCTGGCGCGGGCTTATGCTGCTGAACGTCGTGGTTCGCAGAGGCATATGTTGTCCTATTTAACCGCAGAGATCGCAGAGGAATCGCGTGGAGCTGATCGGCTTGAGCAACCGCGGCGCTCATGCAATGACTTTCTCTGCGAACTCAGCGATCTCTGCGCTTCAATGCTACGGGTACAGTCGATGCAACATGCGCGGAAACGGAATCGTCTCGCGCACGTGTTCCAGGCCGCAGATCCATGCCACGGCGCGCTCGATGCCCATGCCGAAGCCGGCGTGCGGCACGCTGCCGTATTTCCGGAGATCAAGATACCACTTGAAGGCCTCTTCCGGCAGATTGTGCTCGTGAATGCGCTGCAAGAGCAGATCGTGCGAAGCCATGCGCTGCGATCCGCCGATAATTTCGCCGTAGCCCTCGGGCGCCAATACGTCGACGCAAAGAGCGAGTTCCGGGCGCTGGGGATCCGGCTCCATATAAAACGCTTTTACCGTGGCTGGGTAGCGATGAACCATGACCGGCCGATCGTAGAGCGAAGAAAGATAGGTTTCGTCAGGCGAGCCCAGATCCCCGCCCCATTCGAATTTATTTTCTAGCTTGCCTAGTGCATGCCCTTCCTGTAATTTCGCGACGGCTTCGTCATAAGTAATGCGCGGGAACGGCGAATCAACTTTCTCCAGCTTGGTAAGATCGCGCCCAATCGTCGTGAGGTCGACACGACGTCGTTCGAGGCAACGCTTAACCAAGAAAGTAAGCAAGCCTTCGGCGAGCTCCATCAGATCGTCCAGCGTGGCATAGGCAACTTCAGGTTCGACCATCCAGAACTCGGTCAAATGACGCCGCGTTTTCGACTTCTCAGCGCGGAAGGTTGGGCCGAACGAGTAGACCTTGCCCAGCGCCATGGCCGTCGCTTCGATATAGAGTTGGCCGGACTGCGTGAGATAAGCTTGCTCTTCGAAATAGTCCACAGGAAAGAGCGTGGAGGTTCCTTCGCAGGCAGCGGGCGTCAAGATAGGCGGATCGGTCAGAGTGAATCCGTTGCTGTCAAAAAAGTCGCGTGCCGCCCGAATGATCTCAGCGCGCACCCGTAGAATGGCAGCCTGGCGCTGCGACCGCAGCCAAAGGTGCCGATGCTCCATTAAGAAATCGACGCCATGTTCTTTGGGGGTGATGGGATAAGGATCGGCTTCAGAAACGCGCTGCAAGACTTGGACGTTCGATACATCAAGCTCGTATCCGCTCGGCGCGCGCTTATCGGCGCGGACTTTGCCTTCCACGATGACGCTCGATTCCTGCGTGAGCCCTTTAATTGCGTCAAAAACTTCGGGCGCAACCGCATTCTTCGGAACAACTCCCTGGATAACGCCGGAGCCGTCGCGAAATTGAGGAAAGAGCAACTTCCCGCTTTCGCGGAGATTGTAGAGCCATCCGCGAATCGTGACGGACTGCCCTTCATGGGTGCCGATTTCTGCGATCGTGCTTATGGGTGCTGACATAGTCAAAACCTTCAACCGCCGAGGACGCTGAGCGCGTAGAGAAACAACCAGCTAGAACCCGGCTTCACAACCCCTCAAACTACCTTTTGACCGGGAACATAGAGGCGCACAGGGCAGAATCATTCAGAGAAGCTCCGCGAACTCGGCGTTCTCTGCCGTTGAATTCTTACGAATCTTCCAGCTTCTGGAAGGTTGCGATCACTTCGTCCGTCGGACTCTTTTTTTCCTCACCGTCGATTTCCAGCAACAGGGGCGGCTTTTGCGGTGCGGTGCGCAGCAATTCCATCGTCTGCTTCCAGTCGATCGATCCATTGCCCGGCCACAGGTGCGAATCTTTGTCTCTATTGTTGTCGTGGATGTGGGTCGAGCAAATGTGATTCTTCAGCGTCGCGAAGCCCTCGGCGATTCCGTTCATCATGTGAGCATGGCCACAGTCGAAGCAGACGCCGATGTCGTCAAAATGCATGGTCTTGATGAACTCAATGAGGCGGTCGGGCGTAGACAGCTCGTTTGGAATATTCTCCACCAGCACTCTCACGCCGAGCGGTTTGGCGAAGGCGCGCAGATGCTCGACGGAAGTCATCGCCGCTTCGAATTTCTTTTCGTCAAACGCATCGTTGGGATTGCCGATGTGCTGCACAAGAAAGCGAAACGGAATTTGCTCTGCAATTTCGAGCGCACGCTTGATCTCGTCCATGGCATCGATCCGGCCTGCGCGATCAGTGGAGGAGATGTTAACCGGCGGTGAACCGGTGCGTCCCCAGTCATAGTCAGCATACAAAGGCGCGTGCACAGAATTCAGCGGAATGCCGGTGGACTTGAACCAGTCGGCAATCTCGCGGATATGCTGCTTGCGATTGGCGTAGTCAAAATGCTGACGCGCGGCGAAAATTTCAATCGACTGGGCTCCCGCCTTCACCAGTTCATCGAGCAAGCCCGGGTGGAGCCGTTCCTTTACGTAGACGTATGTCGATACCGCCCTCTGCATCAGTAACCTACCGCCTTCCCGTTATTGCGTCCGTCGGCACCGGCAAGTCGTTCGCCGGTCGTGGGATTAACCATGATGCACTCGCCGTCTCCCCAGAAATGTCGTACCGCCAGCTTGTGCCCTTTCGAACGCAGAACATTCATTGTATCGGGAGAGAGGCGGTCCTCGACGAGAATCTGATCCGGGAGCCACTGATGATGAAACCGAGGCGCGTTGACGGCCTCCTCAATATCGAGTGAGAAATCGACAACACCGATCAGAACGTTAGCAACCGTTGTGATGATGGTGGGGCCGCCGGGCGAGCCAAGAACGAGAAACAGCTTGCCGTCTTTCAGCACGATGGTCGGCGTCATGGCGGAGAGCGGACGCTTGCCCGGACCAATCGCATTGGCGGGACCCTGAATGAGCCCGTAGCCGTTCGGAATGCCCGGCTTCGAAGTGAAGTCGTCCATCTCATCGTTAAGCAAAAAGCCCAAGCCTTCGGCGGTGACGCGCGCGCCGAAGGAATCGTTGAGCGTAGTAGTTACAGAAACCGCATTGCCTTCCGCATCGACCACGGAGTAGTGCGTTGTGTTCTCGGGCTCGCGAACGGCACTCGAGTGCAGCTGAGCTTCGCGTTCTAATTCATTGAAGCGCGGCGGGCGTTTCAGCGTCTGGCTGAGGCTCGCATGGTTCGGGTCAATCGAGTCGCGCCAAGCCGCGGCGTATTTTTTGTCAATGAGCTGCGCCACGGGAACATTAGCGAAATCAGGATCGCCCATGAATTCGGCGCGATCATAAAAAGCGCGCCGGAACGCTTCCGCTTCAAGATGAATTGCATCGCCCGACCGGTTACCCAATTTTGCCAGGTCGAAGCCTTCAAGAATATTGAGAATTTCGAGCAGCGCAACGCCACCGGAAGATGGCGGCGGAGCACTGATGATGTCGTATCCGCGATAAGAACCGCGAACCGGCTCGCGCTCTTTCACTTCGTAGGCAGCGAGGTCTTCCGCAGTGACCAAGCCCCCGCCTTTGTGAATGGCTGCGGCCAATTCGCGGGCCATCGCTCCGTGATAAAAGTCGTCGGGATCCTTGGCGAGCCGCTCCAGGGTGCGGGCCAGTTCAGGCTGCGTGAAAATCTCACCCGGCTGATAGAAATTTCCATCGCGCAGAAAAATGCGTTTGGATTCGGGAAACTGTGCCAGGTATGCATCTTTTTTCAGATCTTGCGTATCTTCGTACGCAAGCGGAAATCCATCCCGCGCAAGTTTGATGGCCGGAGCCACTACTTTTTCTATCGACAGCTTGCCGTATTGTTTTTCCGCATAGATGAGGCCGGCAACAGAGCCGGGGACGCCTATGGCTTTGTATCCGACCTGGCTGGAATCTTTGACGACATTGCCCTGAGCGTCGAGATACATGTTCGCCGTGGCCGCGGCGGGCGCCTTCTCACGAAAGTCGATAAAGTGACTTTTCCCGTCCGCGGTACGAAAAAGCATGAAGCCACCACCGCCGATATTTCCCGCCTGCGGATGAACAACAGCAAGCGCAAAGCCGGTAGCAACAGCGGCGTCGATGGCATTACCGCCGGAGCGCAACATCTCCACGCCGGCCCGCGAGGCCAACTCGTGGACGCTGGTCACGATCGCGTGCGGAGCGTGCGTCGGCCGCAAAGGCGCAGCCGTAGCGCTGACGGCGAGCACGGTGCACAAACTGCAGAGGGTGAAAAAACGGATTAGCGAGCGAACTCGAGAGCAATGCTGAATGCGCATGGATGAGGCTGTGAACCTAAGAGGCTAGACTAGCGGAAAGCGCCGAGTCAAACCGTGGGGCGCCGGCGCCACCGCCCGCGTTCCCCGTTTTCCGCCGCCGTCAGCAGCGCGCAGGTGGCAAAGCGCGCCCTGCGAATCCGTGTTCCCCCTTCGCGCTTCTGTGTCCTGAGTCGCAAGGCTAGGGCGTGCGGTGTTTATGCTGCGGCTTCTTACGAGCCGTTTTCTTCTTCGGTGCCTTCGCCACAACTAATTCGTAGGATTCGCGAATCAGAGCCTGGAGTTCATGAGCTGGCAAAACATTGGTGTTCGCCAGAAGCACCCATTGGTAGCGGCCTACATACGGTGCGACAGAGATGCCCTCGATTTCGATCAACTGGCGAAATTTCTCCGGCGCGGACTTGAAGACAATGGGCGCGAGCTTGCCTTCAGAGAGGTGCACGGTAGCGAACAGCTTGCCGCGTACCTTGAAGCACAGCGTTTCGCCCCACTGAAGATTCTCAGTGGTATCGGGAAAAGACAGACAGAGTTTGCGGAGCCATTCGACATCGGGCATTTGGGAAATGATAACGCGACGAAGATAGCGCTCACGAGCCACCAGCGGCGCCGGCGCGGCATCCAGAAGTCCATCATGCGGCTGACAGAAGCAACATGAGCTCGCGGAGGCGAACTGCGGCGAGGCGGAAAAGAGTAGCAGGCAACAGTGCCCGCGCCACGCTAATTACACCTGCTCCCTGGCCTCTCCCAGCACCACCGGAACTTCCATCCGCTTCTTGCCCCGGAAGATCGTCACTTTCACGGTGTCCCCGGCGCGGTGTTTGTTCATAACGTGGTCGAGGATTTGCTGGCTGTCGACTTTCTCTCCATCAATGGCTACAACCAAATCTCCTCCGATCATGATAGGAAAGTTGCCGAGATAGGCACGTTCGGTGCCGCCGCGCAATCCGGCCCGGTCAGCCGAGCCTCCGGGTATGGCTTGCACAATGAGGAGTCCGTAATCGGCGGCCAGCCCAAGTTCTTCCGCGAGTTCTGGATCGATGGGCATGGTGCGCACGCCGAGCGCCGGACGCCGCACGCGTCCGAGGGTGACCAGATCGTTGAGCACCGCCTTCGCGGTATTAACCGGAATAGCAAAGCCGATGCCGGCGCTCTGTTCGACGCCATTGGAAGCGATCATCGTATTGATGCCGATGACCTCGCCGCGATAGTTGAGCAGCGGGCCCCCGGAATTCCCGGGATTGATGGCCGCGTCCGTCTGGATGGCTTCGTCGATTTCCAAACCGTCTGGCTCATGCACCTGGCGGATGGAACTGACAATGCCACGCGTCAACGTTCCTGCCAAGCCGAAGGGATTGCCGATCGCATAGACCTTTTGGCCGACCTGCAGATTGGTCGAGTCGCCCAGCGTCATCGGCAGCAGGTTCGGCGCTTTGATTTGAACGATCGCCAGATCGTGAGCCTTATCGGTGCCCACGATGGTGGCCTTATAGGACTTGCCGTTGTGGAGCCTGACTTCAAGCTGGCGTGCCTCGGCTACGACGTGATAGTTGGTAAGAATGTGTCCCTCTTTGTCGATGACGAAACCCGAGCCCTGGCCTTCCTGAGGAACCAACCCATAAAAAAAATCGAAAGTCATAACCCGCGAAGTGATGTTTACGACAGATGCAATGTTCTTGCGGTAAACGCTAATGTTGTTTTGCTCTTCAGCGTCGAACCCTTCGCTGCTGCCAGCGGCTTCGGTGATTTCAACCTGCTGCGGACGGTTGACCCAGTTGGCGGAATGAAGGCTTCCGTGGCGATAGGTGGTGAAGTAGAAGAAGGCGGCAGCCAGAACAATGGCGAAAATAAGAGAACGCAAAAATCTCATTGCGATTTAATCCTCGGAAGTTGATCCGAAACTCTACAGCTTGAATTCTAGCGAAAAAACTGCTTCCCGAGTCTAAGCCGCCAATGTTCGCCCGGAAACAAACACATTCCCCGCAATGAGGTAACGCAACGGCAGTTCGGCGGACTGCACGATCCCTATGCGCGGGGTGACCGTTACCCCTCGCACCCGATATCCGTCATCAACAATGCGTAGATCCGAGCCCATGCTCACCAAGCTCTTCCCGTTATCCCGCGAGCGAGTGATTTCCAGGGCTTCAGACAGGCGTCCCGGGCCAGAAGCGATCTTCTTGAGAGTTGAAGTCTTCGCGAGTTTCTTATCTCTTGCTAACTCGATCCCCCGCTCCTCCGCCATCCGCTCGATGCCGGCCACCGGTTCGAGCGCCCGAAACAGCACGCATCCGGGCGTTCCCTCCGGCAGACAGGAGACATTCAGGCAGTAGTGATTGCCATAAATGAAATACACATAGGCGTGTCCGGGAGGGCCGAATACGACGGAGTTTCGCGCCGTGCGTCCGGCCGTCGCGTGCGCCGCGGCGTCGTTTTGGCCGAGATAGGCTTCGGTTTCGACAACTCGTCCCGCCAAAACTTCGCGGGGCGTTTGCCGGACCAGCAACTTGCCGAGCAGCGCTCTTGCCACCCATCGTGGATCGCGATCGAAGAAATCCGCCTTCAACAAGGTAACGCGGCCGAGCGAATTCATGTTTGAGGTTTTAGACTTTGTCATTCTGAGCGAAGCGCACGCCCCCCTGTATTTGCTCGCGACGCCGAAAGGCGTGCTTCAGCTTTGCTTTCGGACGTTCGCCGAGGAGGACAGAGTGGATTGATTCCGGCGCCTGCGCACGCCCCAGCTTCGTTATGCCGCGCTCTTCAAATATGCCAGCACTTCTTCGGCATGTCCTTCCGGCTTCACGTTATTGAAGATGTGCTTGATCTTGCCGTCGGGGCCAATGACAAAAGTGGTCCTTGCAATGCCTTTCACCTTCTTGCCGTACATATTCTTTTCTTTGACCACGCCAAAGAGATTTGCAATCTTTTTCTCCGCGTCAGCCAGCAACGGGAAAGGCAAGCTGAACTTCTCCTGAAACTTCTTCTGCGAGGCTGCTGTATCCTTCGAGATTCCGAGCAAAACCGCGCCTGTCTTTTTGATCGCCGAGTAGGTATCGCGAAAGCCGCACGCTTCCATGGTGCATCCCGGCGTATCCGCCTTGGGATAAAAATAAAGCACCACGGTCTTGCCCCGAAAATCTTTCAGGGCAACCTCTTTGCCATTCTCGTCCGTCGTACTGAAGTCCGGGGATTTATCATTGACTTCCATGGGAGCTTCTCCTCGCTGCTCGCTGTTCCATCGCAAGTTATATCGCAAGGGGATGCTCGCCGTCACCCTGGCCGCCACGCTTTGGCTCACTAGTCCGTGCCTGGTGGCGCAAATTCTGGCGCCGACCTACGGCCGAAAAACCCCGGTCGATAAGGGGCCGCGTGCTTTGGGATTGGTCCAGCTCGCGCCCAAAGGCAAGAAAGCCCGCTTCACTCCCATTGCCATCATGATGGACGGAAAATTCTACGATGCGGGCGCATACAAAGCTAACCCTGTCCCCTTGGCTCTCGATTACGGAAACGTCTATGAAGCATTTCGCGGCGGCGTATCGCAGGGCATCTTCACCATTACGCAGCCCGGGCAACTGAATCATGTTTGGATAGCCGAAGGCACGTGGATTCCGGCTGGCGAGCGAGTTCTGGAGAAACGCAAGAAGTACTCAACGCCGGTGATCGCCGACAACGATAGAAATGGACCACCGGTACTTCACCGCCGCCAACCCGCAGACTCCGATTCGGAGAAAGATACGAATCAAGACAAGAAGGACCAGCCAAAGCCTGCGACCACTGCAACGTCGTCGCCAACTGCGAACTCGCCGACCGGCACTCCGACCGCCGGCACACCAACTGCGCCGGAGGCGACTAAAACCGCCGCCCCGCCAGAGCCCGCGAAGCCTGCCGCTCCGTCCAGGTCCGTATCCGACGAGCCGATCGAAGATCCGAATCGTCCCCGTCTTCGTCGCCAAAAGCCGGATCCAAGCGAGCAACACGAATCCTTCACGACGTTCGATGCTGTGAGCGACACGACGGCAAGCGCAGCCACCGGGGCAGCATCTTCGAGCGCGGGAAAAGGCGCGACTACAAAAAACACAGCCGCGCCGCCGCCGCCAATCGTCATCCCAGCGATTTCCGATGCGGGAGGACCTGATCCGCGTCCCTACACCTATGATTTGAAACCAGCGGAAGAAGCCATCTATCGCAACAAGATGATTGATCTGGCCACGACTCAGCTCCAGGCGCGAGCCAAAGCGGCGGCGAAAGAGGCCATGTCCACAAACCGAAGGTCATCGGCAAGTAAGTCCTCTGGCAAATCCAAATCCGACACTGAACTGCCCAAGCCAACATTCGACGACTTGAGCTTACGCATCTTCGATCTTTCCAACTCGAACGAGCCGGTGCTAGTGCTCTCAGCAAAAACTCAACCGCCAGCGGCCAGCCGAACCGGGAGCTCCTCCGAGCCAAAGCAAATAGAGCCACAGGAAATCACACTGATCGCCCGCACCAATCTCGAGGGCGAGCTGCAAAAACTGTTCTTCTCGCAGACAGATTCCCATCACCTCGACATCAGTCCGCGCATGGAACTGATCGACGCTGTCGATGCCGACGGCGATGGCCGCGGCGAATTGCTGTTCCGACGCACCTTCGACGACGGCAGCGCCTACGCCATCTATCGCGTCACGGCCGACCAGCTGTGGCCGCTCTTTGAAGGGACACCGTAATCGCTACTCGTCGCCAATTTCTGGAATCGCTTTCGCAGTCGCTAGCCGCGACCGCGGTTACGCCATGGCTCGCCTGTGCTGCCCGAGCGTCGTCGCCGGAAATTCGTTTCCCAAAGAATTTCTACTGGGGCGCGGCCACAGCGGCGTTTCAGATCGAGGGCGCCTGGAATGAGGACGGCAAGGGCGAATCCATCTGGGATCGCTTCGCGCATACTCCAGGCAAAATCAAAGATGGATCGAACGGCGACGTCACTTGCGATCATTACCACCGCTATCGCGAAGATGTAGCGCTGATGCGTGCGCTGAATCTGAACAGCTACCGCTTTTCCGTAGCATGGACGCGCATCCAGCCCGACGGAGTCGGCAAACCAAATCCCAAGGGTCTCGATTTCTACAGCCGCTTGGTGGACGAGTTGCTCGCCGCCGGCATTCGCCCAATGCTCACGCTCTATCATTGGGACCTTCCGCAAAAACTCGAAGACATTGGCGGCTGGACCAATCGCGATCTCGCCTCACGCTTCGCCGATTATGCCGGGATCGTGTCTCAGGCTCTGGGAGATCGCGTGCAAGACTGGCTGCTGCTCAATGAGCCCGCGGCATTCCTAAGTCTGGGATATCTGGAAGGCACGCACGCGCCCGGAAGGCGCAGCATCATGGATTTTCTCCAGGGTTCGCATGTCGCAAATCTAGCGCAGGGCACAGCATTTCGCGCTGTAAAGGGGATTCGCCCCCAGGCGCGCGTAGGCAGCGCCTTCAGCATGTCCCCCTGCGAACCGCTGACCGATTCCGAAGACGACAGGCAGGCCGCCGAACGTGCCCATGGCATCGTCAACAACTGGTTTCTCGAGCCCGCTCTGCGCGGCCGCTATCCCACCGCATTTTCCTTTTCTCCCGCCGTGTTCATGAAGATTCAACAGCACGACATGAATCTCGTGCGTGCGCCGCTCGATTTCATCGGTATGAACCTTTACTACCGTGTCATGGTTTCCGCGCCCAAGCTGAGCGAACGTCTTTCGGACTCACGCTTACTGCTTCTGCCGGCGCGCATGACAGGTGGGAATACGGGTCCGAAAACAGACAAGGGATGGGAAGTGTGGCCGCAGTCCATGTATGAGATGGTGATGCGCCTCACGCGCGACTATGGTCGCCCGGTTCTCGAAATCACGGAGAACGGCTGCGCCTACAACGATGGCCCTTTTGCCCAGGGAAGAATCGCCAACCGAAAGATCAACGAAAGACAGATTGTCGGAAAAAAAATTAATGACGCCCGCCGCGTCGACTACCACCGAAGCTATCTCTCCGAACTGGCTCGTGCCATGAGCGATGGCGCCGACGTCCGTGGCTACCATGCCTGGAGTCTAATGGATAATTTCGAGTGGGCCGAAGGCTTCAGCCAGCGCTTCGGCCTGACCTACGTGGACTATCAGACTCAGAAGCGCACGATCAAGGCATCCGGCACTTGGTATGCGAATTCAGAATTCCGAAGCTAGTTTCGAAGCCAGTTCCGAATCTAGGAGAAGCCTGGCGAAGCGCTCCATGGTCCCCTGGGTCTCTGTGGTTCAAGCTTCTTTCGGACGCTGAATCAGTTTCCAAGGGGAAGCAAGGGGAAGAGGCAGAATTGCGGTTTTATTTGTAATGTGTAACATGAAACTAAAGATGGAGTTTTCGGATGAAAAGCCTTTTCCTCGGACTGATTCTACTGCTCTGCTGGTCGCTTTCAAGTTTCGCAGCCGATCGCAAAGCCGTTTCCTACAAATCTGGCGAGGAAACCGTCAACGGAATGCTCTACACTCCCGTTGGCAAAGGGCCATTTCCCGCGCTCATCGTGATTCACGAATTCTGGGGATTGAACGACTGGGTGAAAGAACAGGCCGGCAAACTTGCCGACCAGGGGTACGTCGCCCTGGCTATCGATCTCTATCGCGGTAAAGTTGCAGACAATCCGGACCTCGCCCACGAACTGATGCGCGGCGTGCCAGAAGACCGCGCTCTACGCGATTTGCGGGCTGCCTACGATTTTCTGGCCGCGCAGCGAAACGTGAAAAAGGATCGCATCGGTTCCATCGGCTGGTGCATGGGTGGAGGCTACTCCCTCGACGCGGCACTGGCCGAGCCGCAATTGGCGGCCGCAGTCATCAATTACGGGCGTCTTGCAACCGAGCCCTCGGATCTGAAAAAAATCAACGCTCCGATTCTAGGACTTTTTGGCGGACAGGATCGCGGCATTACTCCTGACGATGTAAAGAAGTTTCAGCAATCCATGGAACAGCTGGGCAAAAAGGTTGAAGTGAAGATCTATCCCGATGCGGGGCACGCCTTTGAAAATCCGAACAACAAGACCGGATACCGGCCCGAGGCGGCCGCCGACGCGTGGCAACGCACAGTCAGCTTTCTAGCAACGACCTTGAAGAACTGAACAGATTCCGACTCTGGCACGATTGAGGTCCTATCAAGATAGCTGAAACCTGTGCATTTTCCCGAAACAGCGCCAGACGCACCCGAACAAAATCCATGAAAACACCGCATGTCGACACGCGAAGAATTTCCACTTGCCAGAAGGTACCGCTCTGGTTACTATGCACAGCATCTTTTGTTAAAACTTCGTTAGTCGCTTACCTATGAATATCGGCGAGACCATCCGCAATTTCCGGCTCCAGCGCAGCATGTCGCAGGGCGACATTGAAAAGCGCACCGGCCTGTTGCGCTGCTATCTGTCACGCGTTGAGAACGGCCACACCATTCCTTCGCTGGATACCCTAGCCAAAATCGCCGGGGCCATGGACCTAGCCTTGTCACAATTCTTTGCCGAAGGCAACAGCAACGGCCATAAAGGATTGCCCCAGCTCTCCGATGACGAAGTCCGCTTCCTGAGCCAGATGCGCCGGTACTCGACAAACCTCAACGACAGTGACCGGAAGCTGGTGCTGGCCATGGTGAAGAAAATGGCGTCAAGCTCGAAGTAAACCCGTCCTCAGCCTCTAAGTACTTTCGTACCATGCCTGACGTGCCCAGCGGGAACCTCGTCAACCCCATGCCCGCAACGCTAAGCTGTGGACGGGGGAATCCTTGTGACCACCGATGAAGAACTGAATGTTCTCGACACGCAGCTTCGCCGGCTGAAGATCGAGTACGAGGTTTTCTTCAATAATCCGACCAAACGGCCACCGACGGACGTCGAGTGGAAGGTTCTTTCCCTTATTCGCAAGTTCAGCGATAGCAAACGTCTAACCTTTACGCAGCGCTTCCGCTACAACGAGATGGCGCAGCGCTATGCCGTCCAAAGCGATCTCTGGCGCAAGAAAACACGAATTCGCGAGGAAGGCTATCGTCGCCCCGCTGATGCCATCCTCTCGGTGCAGGGCGTGCGCGTTAGCGCAGAACACGAATCGAAACATCATCCGGTCTATGGTCTCGGTCGCAGCGCCGAAGCTGCCGCTGCTGCTCAGGCCCGGGGCTCCGATCAGCCGTTCTCCATCCAATGCTCTGGCACGGCGGCCGAGCGCGAGCAGGTTGAATCCCTGTACAAGGCACTGACCGAAGCCAAACAAAAGTCAGGAGAGAGAATTTCCGGCAACCTTGATTCGTTTACCGCCTTCGTTGCGAAAAAGACCAGCGAAATTCGCAAGCAACACGGCTGCGACGCCGTGATCTACTCGGTCGAAATGCAGGATGGCCAGGTCAAGCTGAAGGCGAAAGCGAAAACCTAGAGGCAGTTCTAAGTTCCGCGCCCGCCATAAATCATGATGATTATCGGATACGTTTTCTAATATCTGCCACAAGCGAAACCAGCGATACGGGATCCATTCGCTAATGGTCTGTAGGGGCAACGGACAAACCACATCCATTGCAGAGTCGCGCTCCGACCACCGCCCCCAGCTGTCGCAACGATTCCGCCAGCTGCTAGAATCTCTCTTCTCTTATCTGCTGTCGAGGGTTCCCATGTCAAAAATTCAGCGCGCCATTCTAAGTGTCACCGATAAATCTGGACTGATAGATTTCGCCCGCAAACTCGCCGCTTTCGGCGTCGAACTGGTTTCGACCGGAGGCACGGCCAAGCTGCTGCGCGACTCCGGCGTCACCGTGAAAGATATCTCCGAACTGACCGGATTCCCTGAAATGCTCGATGGCCGCGTCAAGACGCTGCACCCAAAAGTTCACGGGGGCATTCTGCATCGCCGCGAAGACAGCGGTCATCGGGCGGCGGTCGCCGAACACTCGATCCCGGCGATCGACATGGTGGTGGTCAATCTTTACGCCTTTAAAGAAACTGCTGCCCAGCCGGGCGTTCACTTCGAAGAGTTGATCGAAAACATCGATATCGGCGGCCCTTCGATGATTCGCTCCGCTGCGAAAAATTTCCAGGACGTCGCGGTCGTGACCTCGCCCTCCGATTATGCCGCCATCGCCGACGAGATGGCGCACTTGAGCGGCGCGCTTTCCCGGGAAACAAAATGGCGGTTGGCGCAGAAGGCATTTGCGACAACGGCAGCCTATGATTCCGCCATAGCATCGACGCTGGAGCGGGTGGGTGGCGACTTCAAGCTGCAAAACGCAGAAAGTTTTCCGCAAAATCTGCGCCTGGCATTTCAAAAAGTCGCAGACCTGCGCTACGGCGAGAATCCGCACCAGAAAGCAGCGATGTACTCGGACGGTTCGGGCGCAGGCGTGGCGAACGCGCGCCAGGTGCAGGGTAAAGAACTTTCTTACAACAATATTGTCGACCTGCAAGCGGCGTGGGATTTGGCGCAGGAATTCGACGAGCCGGTATGCGCCATCATCAAACACACCAATCCCTGCGGAACCGCGACCGGCAAGACGCTCGCCGAGGCGTATGTGCGGGCCCTGGAATGCGATCCAGTGTCAGCTTTTGGCGGAGTGATCGGAGTGAACCGCTCGGTCGATGCCGCAACCGCGAACGAAATGGCCAAACTATTTCTCGAAGTCATCGCCGCTCCCGCGTTCGACGACAGCGCGAAGGCAGCTTTTGCCGCAAAGAAAAATCTGCGGCTGGTGGAAGTTCCCGCCGGACAACAGCCCTGGGTTCTGAAAAATATTTCGGGAGGCATGCTCGTCCAGGATTCTGATGTACAGAAACTGGCGGAAGCCGATTTGAAAGTTGTCACCAAACGCCAGCCGACGACAGAAGAAAAAAGAGCACTCCTATTTGCGTGGAAGGTTTGCAAACACGTCAAGTCGAATGCCATCCTCTATGCTCGCGATGGTCAAACGGTGGGAGTTGGCGCCGGACAAATGAGTCGCGTCGACTCTTGCAGACTAGGAGCCATGAAGGCGCAGTTGCCACTGAAAGGCACGGTGGCAGCCTCCGATGCCTTTTTCCCCTTTCCCGACGGCGTCGAGGAAATCGCCAAAACCGGTGCCACTGCGATCATTCAGCCAGGAGGCTCTGTGCGTGACCAGGAGGTCATCGAGGCAGCCGACCGGCTCGGCCTGGCGATGATCTTCACCGGAGTGCGTCATTTCAGGCATTAATCTTTCGATTCTTTGCCAATCGTCTTTACTATTTTTGACAATCGGCTTCCAAAGCCGCTGTACCTTCGGCTTTAGCCTCAGGCAGCGCTTTCTCCCCGCCAAAGGGCTTGGCGAGGGTAGAATAGGAAGTCCGGATGACCGCGAATGAGCATCCAAAAGAAGTGTGCGGCCGGGTTGGCAGAGCGTGTTCGCAGAGGAAGTTCAGGGCGTAGGATTCTTCATGAAAAAACAGTTTTGCAATATGAGTACCCTCATTCTTACGGGCTCTGTCTTATTGGCCCAGAGTTTATTTGCTCAAGATCAGCCCGCTCGCGCCAAGGATTCTCCGGCTACGGGCAGCCAATCTGCCGAAAAGGCGAAGACTCCCGACCGCGCCGCCGCCTACTATCACTTCACCCTCGCGCACATGTACGAGGAGCAAGTGGCCACATACGGTCGCAGCGAATTGGCCAACAAGGCCATCGAGGAATATCGCGCCGCAATCGATGCGGACCCAACCTCCGCCTATCTGACCTCCGGCCTCGCCGAGCTCTATGCCAAGACTGGCCGCATTCGCGACGCGGTCGTCGAGGCGCAGGACATCATCAAGAAAAATCCGAACAACTTGGAAGCGCGTCGTCTGTTGGGACGAATCTATCTGCGCTCGCTCGGCGACATGCAAGCGGGCAGTGGCTCCGAAAGCGTGCTCAAACTGGCGATCGAGCAATATGAGCAGATTGTCCGTTTGCAGCCCGACAGCATGGACGACCACTTGCTTCTGGGCCGTCTCTATCGTTTGAACAACGATCTGCAAAAGGCCGAGACAGAATTTAAGACCGCTGTGAAACTTCAGCCCGACTCCGAAGAGGCGGTCACGACGCTGGCATATCTGTACAACGAACTGGGCGATACCTCTCGCGCCAGCCAGGTTCTTAGTTCAGTACCGAGCACCGAGCGCTCGGCGAAGCTCTATTCCGCGCTCGGTTACACCTTTGAGCAACAAAAGCAGTACAAAGAAGCCATCGAAGCGTATCGCCACGCCATCGAACTGGACCGCGACAACCTGGATGCAATTCGCGGTCTGGCGCAGAACCTGCTGAATGACGGACAGGCTGACGCCGCTCTCGAACAGTACAAAGTGATTGCGGACGCGAATCCGGAAGATGCGCAGACCTATGTCCGCATCGCCGAAATCTATCGCAGACAGGGCAAATTCGATCTCGCGCTCGATGATCTCAAAAAAGCCGAGTCCATGGTGCCGGATTCGGAAGAAGTTCCCTACAACATTGCCGCCATCTACCAGACGCAAGGCCGATACGACGAAGCCGTTCCGATCATGCGCGATCTGCTCAAGAAATCGGAAAAGGCCGATGGCAATTACTCAAATGGCGAAAAGAGCAATCGCGCCGTGTTCCTCGAGAGGCTGGGCACGATTTACCGCGACCAGGGAAACAATCAAGCGGCCGTCGACGCCTTCCACGAAATCGTCGCCCTGGGTGGCGACGACAACATCGAGCGCGGCTATCAGGAGATCATCGACACTTGGCGTGAAGCCAAGGAATGGCAGAAAGCGACCGACACTGCCAAGGAGGCGGTCCAGAAGGCGCCGACCAGCCGAGATCTGAAACTGGTGCTGGCGTCGCAGCAGGCGGACATGGGTCAGGCCGACAAGGCGCTCAAAGATGTCCATGCCATGTTGAAGGGCAACGCCGACGATCGCCCGGTTTACATTGCGCTGGCGCAGATGTACACGCGACTCCGCCGCTTCAGTGAAGCCGAGCAAGCGCTCGACAAAGCCGAGCAACTCTCGACCAAGGCCGATGACAAGGAGTATGTCTGGTTCCTCCGCGGTTCAACCTTTGAGCGCGAGAAGCGCTATCCCGAAGCGGAAGAGCAGTTCAAAAAAGTCCTGGCTAGCGATCCGGAGCATGCTTCAGCGCTGAATTATCTAGGCTACATGCTGGCCGATCAGAACACGAAGCTCGAAGAAGCCCTCGGATATATCAAGCGCGCGGTCGATCTCGATCCCGCGAACGGCGCGTATCTCGATTCCCTCGGCTGGGCATATTTCCGCTTGGGGAAATTTGAATTGGCGGAAGAGAACCTCCTGAAGGCTTCGCAGAAAATCAATACTGATCCCACCGTCCACGATCATCTGGGCGATCTCTACCAGAAAACCGGTCGCCTGAAACTGGCTGCGACCAACTGGGAGCGTGCGCTCAACGAGTGGAACCGCACCATCGCTGCAGAGGCCGATCCGACAGATGTAGCACGGGTGCAGAAGAAGCTCGATTCCGCCAAGATGCGTCTCGCCAAGGATGAGGGAGCGAAGTAGAGGGCGCAAGGAGCAGGGTGCCGCATAGTTCCTGCTGCTAAACTCTTCCCATGCTCGCCGACTATGCGGTCCGCGTCGAAAACTCCCGCGGACGCCGCCACCCCGAGCCACCGCATCCCTACCGCAACGATTATCAGCGCGACCGTGATCGTGTCGTACACGCGCGCGCCTTTCGCCGCCTGGAAGCGAAGACGCAGGTTTTTACGCGCCGCTACTCCGATCACTTCCGCAACCGTCTGACTCACACCATCGAGGTGGCGCAGATCTCGCGCACCATCGCCGCGCAACTTGGACTGAACACCGATCTGGCGGAAACGCTAGCACTGGTGCACGATCTCGGCCATCCGCCATTCGGACACTCCGGAGAAAAGGCGCTCGACGCGGCTATGCGTCAGCACGGATTTTCCTTCGATCACAATCTGCACGCGCTCCGCATTGTCGAAGACTTCGAACTTCGTTATGCGTCTTTCCGCGGACTGAATCTCACTTTCGAAGTCCGTGAAGGCATCATCAAGCACTCGCACGATTACGATGAAAGAAGTCATCCCGAACTTGCCGAATACCTTTTAGACCAGCGCGCGCCGCTCGAAGCGCAGCTTATCGACTTTACCGACGAAATCGCCTACAACACCGCCGACCTCGACGATGGCTACGAAGCCCGATTGCTAACAGTCGAGCAGATTGCCGACGGCTCGGACCTTTTCGCACGATATTATCGCGACGCCAAAAGGCTGTTCCCGAACGCCCCCGAGAAACTCGTCTTTAACGAGGCGTTAAAAAGCATTCTCGACGGATTCGTCGGCGACCTGATCACAAATACGGCGCAGCGAGTGCGAGCGGCAGGCGTGCATTCTGTTGACCAGGTCCGTCACCACAAAGAGCGCCTCGCTGCCTTCAGCCCGCCCGTCGAAGCCGAGCGCCGCCGCCTGAAAGATTTTCTCTACGAAAATCTTTACTACAGTCCGGCCCTTGCGGCCGAGAAGGAAGACGCCGAGCGCATCACCGGAGAGCTCTTCGCCCACTGGATGGAAGAGCCCGACGATCTGCCGCGCAATTACCGTGAAAAAGCCGCTGAACAGTCCCTCCCCCGCGTCATCTGCGATTACATTGCCGGCATGACCGACCCATTCATCTACCAGCAATATGAGAAATATTGCGGCGAGTAAGGTCGCAGCAAAAATTATTGCAGCTAAAGCTATGTTGTCATCCTGACGAAGCATAAGGAGCAATGTAAAGGAGCAATGTATTGGTTCGCGGCGCCCAACCGCATAGGCGCTCAAGATGACAAATCAGTTTTCATAGGTAATCCGGTAAATCACGCTAGCCGCGTCGTCGCTCACGTACATCGCGCCATCGGCCCCGAACGCAATCCCCACCGGACGTCCCATCCACCGCCCTTTCTTCGTCTCGCCCGGCGCCAGCCATCCCGTGATGAAATCTTGTGCGCCGCCTAGCGGCTGTCCTCGATCGTCAAGTTTCACGCGCACGATTTTGTACCCGGTCGGGACGCTGCGATTCCAAGATCCATGAAATGCCACGAAGATATTGTTCCGATACTCGGCGGGAAACCCCGACCCCTCATAAAACGCAAGTCCAAGCGGAGCCGAGTGCGCCTGCATCTGCACCTTCGGCTCAATTAGAGTCTTGCACCGATCTTCTCCAACTCCGGTTCCGGCAGATTTTGCGAAGTTTAGATCGAACACTCGATCGCCATAACAATATGGCCAGCCGGCATCGCCGCCATCTTTGCCCAAATCGTAAATCGTCTCGGGCGGCAAATCGTCGCCCAGCCAATCCCGCCCATTGACCGTCACCCACACCGTATCCGTTTTCGGATTCACCGCCAGCCCCACGGCATTGCGCAGGCCTTTGGCGAAGATCCTCAGGCCGCCGCCATCAGTATTGAACTCCATCACCGTCGCGCGCCGCGGATCTTTTTCGACGCAAACGTTGCAACTCGATCCGGCGGAGACGTACATCTTCCCGTCGTGAAACAAGATCGTCCGCGTCGAGTGCCCGCCGCCAGTCGGCAGGTCGGCGAGCTTCACCGGATTGCTCGCCCGCAGGTTGGCCTCGTCCCAGTCATAGCGGCGAACCCGGTTGTTCTCGGCGACGTACAGCTTGCCTTCGTAAAACGCGAGCCCGTGCGGCTCATTCAGGCCTTTAAGAACGGTGACCTCCCGCTCCGCCTTGCCCGTATGTTTGGAATCGGGAAATGCGGCCACTCGACCTTCACCCGACTCGCTGACCAGCAGAACACCGCCCGGACTGAAGACCAACATGCGCGGGCCGTCAACCTCCTGGGCAAACACCGAGATGTGGAATCCCGGCGGCGCTTTCAGTTGCGTGAGATCGAAACGAGTGTTGTCGGCGTGCGCAAAAGCAGTGAGAGCAAAAAATGCCAACAGGAAAAACAGCACCGAATAGAGACGTTGCATAAAGGTTGGGATGATGATCAACATGCCTCGTGGATCAACTTACCTTAAATTTATCTTTAATTTTCTACCAAATCCTCATGAAGCGCCCTGCGGTTCCCCGTGGTTCAAATTTTCTCCAGACCCCAAATCAGCCGCTTTCCAGATCCCAGCCTCCAGGAAGAGCATCAGGATTTCACACCAAAACGGGCTGTTCTCGTTCTCCTCTCCAGCAAATGGAGACATCCTCCCATTACCCATGAGAAAAGCCATGCACGCAGTTTTTATATCAGTTCCCGCCAAAATTACCGTCAGCCAGGATGCGCCGCTGAGGGAGTATGAGGTAGAATGTTAATGAAAATAAAGCACTTGCCTTCGGTGTTCAGTCTCCGGGCATTTGGCACGCTAACTGTTATATAGGAATGCAGGCCATGCGGTATGGCCGCCTATTTGAGGCATCCGTGGCGTTGGCGTATGCCTGGTAAATTTGAGAGATTTGTTAGCGAACGACGCAATCTAAATTCTCGCCGCTAAGGCGAACGGAGTGGATCTCCCATTCCGCACTTGGAGGAAGTTTAAAATGAAAAACCGCACCATCTTCGGTCTGCTGCTTGCGGCGATTCTGGCTGTGCCAGTATTTGCGCAAGACAATTCCGCCACCCAGACTCAACCGACGACTCAACCTGCGTCCAGTCAGTCGTCGTCCAGTCAATCGACGACCCAGCCAGCCACCGCCACTGGCAAAGATCCCCTGCAACCGGACACGCGCGAGGGCTTTTGGGGCCGCGTGAACCCGTTCGCTCGCAAGAAATATGTCGCACGTCAGACCGAGCCGATCCGCGATCGCATCAACGAACTCGATGAGCTGACCGCCTCGAATACCAGGGCGATCAAGGACACCGATGCGCGCGCGCAGCAAGGCATCCAACTCGCTTCGGCCAAGGCTAACGAAGCCGACCAGCATGCTATCGACGCCGGCAACAAGGCGCAGGCCGCGCAGCAAACCGCGCAGCAGGCCAACACCCGTCTGACCACGGTCGAGCAAGTGGTTACCAACATCGACCAGTACCAGGCCACGACCCAAACCGAAATCCTGTTCAAGCCCGGGCAGACAGTGTTAAGCCAAAACGCCAAGAACGCTCTCGATGAAATGGCGACTCCGCTGAAAGATCAACGTGGCTACGTCGTAGAAGTCCAGGGCTTCTCGTCCGGTCACGGACAGGTGGCGATTGCCAATTCGCAAAAGATGGCCGAATCAGTCGTACGCTATCTGGCGCTGAACCACGATATTCCGATCTACCGGATCTACCTTGTCGGCATGGGCAATGCCCCAGCACCCACCACGGCAGCAGCCGGTGAAAAGCCGAAGCGCATTACCGGTGGGCGGGTTGAAATCAGCCTCCTGAAGAACAATCTCGAGCAGCTGGCTTCAACGACCACAACCACCAATCAGGATCAAGCTGTACAGAAGTAGCACCGGCAGTACCTTCCCCAAAAGCCTCCCGCGCAAGCGGGAGGCTTTTTTATGGACAGTTTCGGCTGCGATCCCCGATCACCTTGCTTCATATTTCTTAGAATCCTCCAACCTCGTGCTATCCTCCAACCCGTCATGGAGACTCTGTCCTACGTCCGCACACCTTCACCGGTCGGCTCACTGTTTCTTGCCGCTTCGTCCAAGGGATTAGTCCGGCTCGAATTCGAGGCTCACACGCTGAAGTTGAATCCGGACACAATACAACTACGGGAATCGAAATCGACCCTCGCGCCCTATCTGCGTGAACTCAATGAATATTTTTCTGGCGAACGCCGCGCGTTCTCTTTTTCGCTCGATCTTCGCGGAACTGATTTCCAGCTGGCTTGCTGGCATGCGCTGCTCGAAATTCCCTATGGTGAGACTTGCAGCTACCGTGACATCGCCCAAGCGATTGGCCATCCCCACGCCTACCGCGCCGTGGGCATGTCGAACAACCGGAACCCAATCGCCATCGTCGTCCCCTGCCACCGTGTGATCGCATCGAGCGGATCACTTTGTGGCTACGGCGGAGGTCTCGACATCAAGCGCAAGCTTCTCGACCTCGAGCAAGACAGCCATCCTTCTTGTCTTCCCCTGGAAATCGGCGCATAATCTCGCTTCAGTGGGGGGATCCCCATGCTGCCACGCGTCGAGTACTCCGTTATCGTTCCAGCTTCGGTTGACGCGGCGTTTCTGGCCTTTCTTCACCTCGGACGCCTGCTGCATCGCGGAATCTACGATGAAGCTTCCTGGGTCGAGGGTGTTCCCTGGCAGGTCGGTAGCCGTGTGCGTTATATCATTCTCAAGCCTGTTCCCGCCACGGTCACCGCAGTGGTGACCTCCATCAGTCTGTCCCGTTCCATTAGCCTGCTCAACCACGCGCTCGGAATCACCGCCGAGGAACACGTCACATTTGGTCCTGATCCCGGTGGGGCGCACGTTCGCATGACCATGGACATGGTCGGCAAATCGACCGAGTTTTCCGAAGACGCCATCCATCAAGCAATCACTTTTGTTACCCGGGACGCACTCGACACTGTCGTAGCACTCTGCCGCCGCCGCGTTTAACCTGACCGCCACCGCCCCAGTCATCCCGAGCAAAGCGAAGGACCTCATGCTCCCCAAATCGGTCTTCCTGACGCTGAGCAGAGCCGAAGGGGAGGGACCCTATCTTGTCTGCACTACGAAACCCTTTGCCTAGTCTCAACACTAGATCCCACTTTGTTCCAGTGTATTTCGGGATGAGACCTAATCCCATCCATCTTTCCATCTTTCCCGATAACTCCCGCAATAACCTTCAGTAAGATTCCTGTAAACTAGCCGCCGCTATTGTGGACACCCCAAATTCATGCCCGAGCTCCACCCTCCGCAAAGCCAGTCTCTTTTATTTCGTCTTCGTGATGTTTTCCTACACCACCGGAGGCCCCTTCGGACTAGAAGCCATGGTCGCCACCAGCGGCCCCGGCATGGGCCTGCTTTATCTTCTGCTTATACCGTTCTTCTGGTGCATCCCTGTGTCGCTGGTCTCCGCCGAACTCACCACCGCGATGCCCGTCGAAGGCGGCTTCTATCGCTGGAGCCGCGCCGCCTTCGGAGATTTCTGGGGATTCCTGGCCGGATGGTGGAACTGGTCCGCCTCATTCCTTCTTGGCGGATCCTACGCCGTACTGTTCACCGACTATCTGACTTTCTACTTCCCTCAAATCGTAGGCTGGAAACACTGGCTAGTTGCCTTCGCGCTGATCCTCGTTATCACCTGGGTGAACATTCGTGGCATTCAGATGGTCGGCAAAGCTGCCACTCTTTTTGAGGTATTTATCTTCATCCCCGTAGCCGCCATGACCGTGATTGGCCTAGCCAAGTGGCATTCCAATCCGTTTGTACCGCTGCTGCCGCCAAACCGGCCTTCTTCAAAGGTGTTCGGAGTGGGACTGGCCCTTGTGATCTGGGCCTATTCCGGATACGAACAATGCTCTACCGTGGCCGAGGAAGTGGAGAACCCGCAGCGCAGCTATCCGCGCGCGCTTGCTCTAGTCGTTCCGCTTTCCATCGCGACGTATTTCCTGCCGACGTTCGCCGCTCTGGCCGCACTTGGTAACTGGCAACAATGGAAAGATGGATACTACTCCACCGCTGCCTTGCTCATAGGCGGCGCATGGCTAGGCAGTCTAATGACGATTGCCGCCATGATCTGTAACATGGCATTGCTCAACAGCACCGTGCTCACCAGCACCCGTATGCCCTTCACGCTCGCCGAAGACGGATACCTTCCGACATTTCTTACGCGCCGCCATCCACGCTATGGCACGCCATGGATCGCAATCTTAATTTCCGCCGCCATCTACGCGTCGCTGGCGTTGAATTCGCTTGCAGAATTGATCAGCATCTATGTCTGGCTGCGCGCCGCCACCACGGTCCTGACCGTCCTCTCCGCCTGGGGACTGCGCCGCAAACGTCCCGATCTGCCGCGAGCCTTCCGCATCCCCTGCGGCAATCTGGGACTCATCTACGTAATCGCAATGCCCCTGGCCATGACCTACATAGTCCTGCGTTACAGCGACCCCATCGCCCTGCGCTGGGGACCATGGGCCTTGGCCGCAGGCCCGATCGTCTATCTGGTAGTGAAAGGATTTGCCCGGCGCGCTTCAAGACACAACCGCTCTCTGTCGTCCTGAGCGCAGCGGCAGTGAAGGACCCATGCATTTTGTTTGCACAGCGAAACCCTGGGCCAGATCTCAAAAGCCGCTCCCGACTCTGTTCGCGTACTTCGGAACCCGACACTTGAGGAAACTCCGATTTCAGTACCCGGTGCTCCCCTGTGACTGTTTTTTCCTATATGTAGTATCTTTGGCGCTTAGCCTTTTTCTGCGAGCTGAGAGATGAACTTGAGGTTAAGTCCTTATTCCGAAAATGTGCGAGTAAGCCATTTAAAATCAAATAGTTGGCGGAAGTTTCCGCCTAAACGAAATGATTCTAAAGGTCGACAAACTAAAAAAGGTCCGGCGATCCGCCAGATAAAGTTTGATACTGGTTCGGGGGAGGATGGAGGACAGCGTTGCTCTTCAGCATCCAGGAGCTAAGCCCGAAAATTCGCGACCGCTCCATCTCTCCCGTCGAGCTAACGCACGAATGCCTCAATCGCATCGAGAGGCTCAACCCCAAGCTCAACGCCTTCATCACCGTCACCGGCGAGTCCGCTCTCGAGCGAGCCCGCCTCGCCGAGCGCGAAATCTATCGCGGCAACTATCTCGGCCCGCTGCACGGCATCCCCATTGGACTCAAAGACATCATCGATACCGCCGGAGTCCGCACCACCGCGGCCAGCGCTTTATTTAAAGATCGCGTCCCCACCGAAGACGCCGAGGTTGTACGCCGCCTGCGCCGTGGCGGCGCCATCTTTCTAGGCAAGCAGAACCTGCACGAGTTCGCCTACGGCGGGAGTTCCATGATCAGCTTCTTCGGCGAGGTGCACAATCCCTGGGACACAACCCGCATCGCCGGCGGCTCCTCCGGAGGCTCGGCCGCCAGCGTAGCGGCGGCTCTGGGCTTCGCAGCCGTAGGCACCGACACCGCCGGCTCCGTCCGTCTGCCCGCGGCATACTGCGGAGTAGTAGGACTCAAACCGACCTACGGTCGCGTCAGCGTTCGCGGAGTCATCCCGTTGTCGTCGTCCTACGATCATGTCGGCCCCATCGCAAACTCTGTCTATGACGCCGCCCTGATTTTGCAGGTGATCATGGGGCCACGCTCAGCCGATCCCTGTGCGGAGCCCAGTTTCATCTCAGCGTTCGATGAACTACCAGCGAATCTGCGCGTCGGCGTGCCGAGGGAATTCTTCTTCGACGACCTTCACCCCGACATTGCCGCCGCCACAGAAAAGGCAATCGATATCTTTCGCCAACTCCGCGCCGAGATTCGCGACGTCAAACTGGAAGTCTCCACCGACCGCACGCTAGCGAGCGCCGAAGCGTACGCCTATCACGAATCATTCGTATCGACCTCGCCCGAGCTCTACCAGCCCGCGACCCTGGCGCGCATCCAGTCCGGAGCCAACTTCTCCGCATCCGACGCGCTCAGCGCCGGCCGCGAACTCCAGGCCAGCCGCCACGACATCCAAAAGGTATTCGAAGAGGTGGACGTCCTGCTGACCCCCACCGTTCCAATCCCGCCGCCGGCGATCGCCGATGTGCAACAGCACCCCGAGGATTTGCGCCCGCAAGAGCTGATGATGCTGCGCAACACGCGCCCGTTCAATGTCTGGGGAATTCCGGCGATTTCAATACCCTGCGGATTTACAAAAGATGGCTTGCCCATCGGCCTGCAACTGGCCGCCGCCACCTGGCGTGGAGTCGTATTGTTACAGGCTGCACAGGCCTACGAGCAAGCCACCGAATGGCACAAGAAGCGTCCGGCGCTGGTGAAGTTCTAGTACTCGAGAGTATTCGCTGAGTCTTTAGTCAAACTTTGGAAACCTTAACCGAGGCCATTCCAGCGGCAGTAGCGGCTTGTATGCCCATGTCCGCATCTTCAAAAACCAGGCAGTTTTCGGGGGCTATGCCAAGCCTGCGAGCGGCAATCAAGAACGGCTCGGGATCGGGTTTGCTTTTCCTGTAATCGCCAGCGCAAACCAGTGTGTCGAATTTATCGAGGATGTGAAGCGCCCTCAGCGAAGCGGTCACCGACTCCCGAGTGCTTCCGGAGACGACCGCCAGCGGAATTCGGCCATAGCTGGCTTCGATGTGCTCGAGCACTTCGGGGACGGCTTGAAGCCTGGGGAGATTTTCAAAATACAATTCCTCCTTGCGCTTCCCGACATTAGCGACCGGCATATTCAGCCCGCGCAGTTCATTCAGCGTGAAGATAATCTCAGCTACCGACATCCCTCCCCAGGCATAGAAGAGGTCTTCACTGAACGCGCAGCCCTGTTCGGCAAGAGCTTTGCTCCAAGCGACATAATGGAGCGGCATAGAGTCAGCAATAGTGCCGTCGCAATCGAAGAGATAAGCCTCAAATGATCTGGGCGGCAGTTCGAGTTTCATGTGGATGTTTTTCTCAAGCAATGGCATTCGGTGATATTGCGCTGAATATCTCTCAGGAAGGACTGAGCGATACTTTCTTAATCTTGCGTCCAAGCCGCAATGTCAGAGTTACCCCGGCGAGACCCTTGACGATCGGAGTAGTTACTTTCACGCCGTCCACGCTAACCGCGCCTTCTTTGATCTTTCGATCTGCCTCGCTTGTCGATGTGGCAAATCCAATTTTGACAAGCACCTTCGCCAGCCGGACGCCATCGCCTTCGCGATTTGCAACTTCGCTGAAGGGAACTGAGGCTGTTTCAATCTCTTCCGGCACCTGGTCTTTTTGAAACTGCTTGGCCCAGTCCTCCGCAGCTTTTGTCGCATCATCCGCGGAGTGAAAGTCCGTCACAATCGAACGCGCCAGCTCTTTCTTCAGCGCCATCGGGTGCGCCTTCCCACTCGCAGCATCCGCCTTCATCGTCGCGATCCGTTCTGATCGCACGTCCGTCAGCAGCTCGTAATACCGCCACATCATCTCGTCAGAAATCGACATTACCTGGCCATACATCTGTAGCGGAGGCTCATGAATTCCGATGGCGTTTCCGAGCGACTTCGACATCTTGTTCACGCCGTCGAGGCCTTCGAGAATCGGCGTGGTCAGCACCACCTGCGACTCCTGCCCGTATGCCCGCTGCAGTTCGCGCCCCACTAAAAGATTGAATTTCTGGTCCGTGCCGCCCAACTCCACATCGGCTTCGAGCGCCACCGAATCATATCCCTGCGCCAGCGGATAGATCAGTTCATGGATGGCGATCGGCTTCTCCTCGCGGAAGCGCTTATGGAACTCCTCGCGCTCGAGCATCTGCGAGACCGTGTACTTTGCCGTCAATCGTATGAAATCCCCCGCCGAAAACTTCGCGAACCAGCGGCTGTTGAAGTCCACCACCGTCTTTTCCGGACTGAGAATTTTGAAGACCTGCGCCTTGTAAGTCTCAGCATTCTCCGCAATCTGCTCCGGCGTCAGCGGCGGTCGCGTTGCCGAACGCCCCGTCGGATCGCCGATCATCCCCGTGAAATCCCCGATGAGAAAGATGACCGTGTGCCCAAGGTCCTGGAAATGCTTGAGCTTGCGTAGCAGCACAGTGTGCCCCAAATGCAGATCCGGAGCGGTCGGATCGAAGCCCGCCTTCACCCGCAGCGGCTTGCCCGAGGCAAACGAGCGTTCGAGCTTCGAGCGCAGTTCGGATTCCTTGACGATCTCCGCCGCGCCCTTTTTGAGGTATGCCAGTTGTTCGTCAACCGGTGGAAACTTAGCCATGCGTTTCGATTATAACGACCCTCACTTCGAACCACCCTCTGTGTCGGCGTAGCCAACGACTCTAAACCACCTTCCGGTAAAAACTCAGTGCCGCGTCTCCCTGCACCAGCAAGCGATAGCGCCGCAATTCGCCGAACCGCTCTCCCGGATCAAACCTCTTCTCATGCTCCGCGATCACGGTGCAGCGCTCCTGCAACAATTTCGACTCCGCCAGCGCGGTCAGCGTTTTTACGTATTCCTCCTGCATGGAGTAGGGCGGATCAAGAAACACGAAGTCGACAACGCTTGCCGCCGCCTCCCACTGTCGCAACGCCTTTCCAGCCTCGGCTTTCACGATTCGGAATCCGTCCACAATCCCCATGGACTTCAAGTTCGCGGCGATCAGATCCGCCGCAGGCTTGGATGACTCGACGAAGTGCACCATTCGCGCGCCCCGGCTCAGCGCCTCAATACCCACCGCGCCGGTCCCGGCATACAAATCAAGCCAAGTCGAATCCGCCAGGGCAGCGGGATTGCCGGAGCACAGCACATTAAACACCGTCTCGCGCAGACGATCCGCCGTCGGGCGGATCCCGAGTCCGGGCAGTGACCGCAAAGTCCGGCGCCGATACTGTCCCGCAATCACTCTCATAAATTCGTGCTCATAGGCTCGCACTCATCAATTAGTGCCCATCGATCCGTACATCTTCAGTCTCAGCCCTTCCGTTTCACGTTTTCGCATCTCGATCGCGTCAATCGGTGTCTAAGTAGATAGAATACTGGTAGGCATGTCGATGCGCAGTTGGTCCATTCCGCTCGGGCGTCTTTTCGGAATCGAAATCCGCCTACATCTGACTTTTCTGTTTCTGCTGGCCTTCGTGTGGAGCACCGAAGCGGCGAACCAGGATGCCAGTGCTGCCTTGCACGCGCTCGCTTTGGTCGGCATCATTTTCGGCAGCGTCGTTTTACACGAATTAGGTCATGCCCTGGTCGCCCGCGGCTCGGGCATTCCGGCTAAGGGAATCATCTTGCTGCCGATCGGCGGTATCACCATCCTCGACGAAGCGCACGCCATTCCAGACCCGATGAACTCCTGGAAGCGCGACACCCGCATCGCGCTGGCAGGACCACTGGTGAATCTTTTCATCGCGGGCTTATCCGCATTCATATTGCTCGCCGCAATACCGGGCTTTTCCCTTACCGCAAGGCCGCTTCTCCACCCCAGCGCCCTGCTGCGGAGCATTGTCTGGGCGAACCTCTACTTGGGTTTATTCAACCTGCTGCCGGCCTATCCCATGGACGGCGGGCGCATTTTGCGCGCCGTTTTTTCGCGCCGCGTCGACATCGTGCATGCCACGCAGCGCGCCGTACGCATCGGCCACGTCTTCTCCATTCTGTTCATGATGGTTGGAATGCTAACCAGCAACTGGTGGCTGGTAATGATCGGTTTTTTCCTCTTCGTGGGAGCACAACTCGAAGAGCGCTCGGCGGTATTCCAGTCCGTGCTGCAAAGCGTCCGGCTGGAAGAAGTCATGCTCACTGACTTCGCCACGCTCTCGCCTGCTGACACTCTGGAAGACGCGCTTGAGAAAGCCGTACACACGCTGCAAGACGATTTCCCGGTGGTGCGCGGAAGCGACATGGTTGGAGTTATCTCGCGTCAAAAAATTCTCGAAGCACTGCGCGCCGAGGGCAATGGCTATGTGCAAGCGGTTATGAATCGAATTTTCGAGATTGCCGCCAGACAGGAGTCCCTGGCTTCCGCTTTCCGCAAACTTTCCGCCCGCAATCTCAGTATCATCCCCGTCGTCGACGAACAGCGCCTGGTTGGAATTGTCACTCTGCAGAACCTGATGCACTCCATGTCGCTGCTGGCTGAGAGCCGCAAACTGCGCCGCGAAGCGCTCGACTCCTAGCGCTCTGCTTTAGCATAGACTTCCTGCGCCGCTCGGACAGCGCATCCAAACCCCACTCTATTCCCAGTGGTTTCGGCGATCACATGTTCGAGTGCTGCCAGCACTCCGACCGTATCCAAATAATCGTAGTAGCCGATGTGTGCGATGCGGAAAAGCTGTCCTTTCATCTCCGCCTGTCCGTTGGCTACAACCGCACCAAATTGCTCTCGGAAGCGCTTGCAAATGATGTTGGAATCGGCGCCGGCTGGAGCCGTGACGGCCGTGAGCGCAGCCGCTGGAGAACTCGGCGCGAATAATTTCAGTCCCAGCGCTAGCACTCCCGCACGCGTCATGGCCGCGCACAACTCAGCATTCGCGATCAAGGCGTCGCGTCCGGTTGCAAGGTTCCCGTCGCCCATTTGGCGCACATAATCGAACGCCGCTGCCAGTCCGGCAAAAAGTGACGTTGCCGGAGTGTAAGCCGTCTCCGCCTTGGCCGCCGATTTTCGTTCCTTGCGCAGGTCAAAATAATACCGCGGAGATTTTGTCGTCTCCATAAGTTGCCACGCCCGCTCGCTGATGGCGCCATAGGCCAACCCGGGCGGGATCATCAGCGCCTTCTGCGACCCGCCCAGGATGATGTCAATTCCCCAGCCATCCACGTCGAGACGAGTCGTCCCCAAGCCCGTGATCGCATCAACAACTAACAAAGTGCGGGGTAAGGTGCGCACCAACTTCGCAATTCCCTCGATGTCGTGCCGCGCTCCCGTCGAACTTTCGGTCGCTTGCATATATACGCAGCGGATCTCGGGCGTCAGCTTGCGGTGCACGTTCTCGAGCGAAATCGTTTCGCCATAGGGAGCGGTGACCGTCTCCACGGCGCAGCCGAATGCCTTGGCCAGCGATACCCAGCGCTCGCCAAACTTACCGGCTGTCAGCACCAGGACTCGATCGCCCGGCGAAGTCAGGTTCGAGACCGAGGCCTCCATAAAACCCGTTCCCGACGAACTCAGCACCAGCACGTCATTCTTTGTGCCGATGAACTCTTGAACGTCGGCCAGTACGCGCGTGAACAGGGCGCGGAACTCGGCAGTGCGATGATGCGCGCCATAAGAAGCCATCGCCGTCTGCGCGGCGGGAAGAAGAGGAGTCGGACCCGGGGTGAAGAGCCTGGTTTTTCTTAGCATGGGAATCGTATGGCAGTGCGCTGCGATAGCCAGGAAATCAGGATAGTGGAAGATTCCGGATTCGCAAAACTGGTGATTCGCAAAACTGCAAAACTGAAGAGAGGCTAAGCTACATGTTCCTCACTTACGACGGCGAACTGTCGGAGGTTGGCAATCCCGAACGACGTCGTGATGGCTACGTCGGAGGCATCGCGGCCGGTTGCCATGAGCACTCGCCCCAGCCGCGGATGATTATGACGCGCGTCAAAGGTCCACCAACGGTCTTCGAGGTACGCTTCAAACCAGGCACTGAAGTCCATCGGATCCGGAGAGGGGGGAACTCCGATGTCGCCTAAATATCCGGTGGCATAGCGTGCGGGAATATTCAGAGCGCGACACATCGTCACCGCAAGATGCTGGAAATCGCGGCAGACTCCGAAGCGTTCGGTAAACACGTCTAAAGCGCTCTTGGTTGGACGAGCGTATTGATATCCGAAGCTGACTTTTGCGTGCACCCAGTCACAAACGGCCTGCACCCGCGCCCATCCCGGAGGCACGGAACCAAACAACTCCGACGCAATCGCGCAGAACCTGTCGACCTCACAGTAGCGGCTGTTGTAAAGATAGCGCAAGGCATCACGGGGCAATTCTTGCGGCGGAATTTCGCGCGCCGCAGGGTTGACCGCGTCGGGAATGCCGGCATCGTAAATCAGTGTCGAGTTACTCAAACGCAGCGCGCCGTGCTGCGCCAGGAACCGGGTGCAGCGATTTCCAAAACTATCGATGAAACTCTCCACGACCGTTGCTGGCGAGACGCTCAGCTCGTCGGCTGCACGCAAGTCGGCAACTCGCGATGGATGCACGTTCAGCAACGCTACCATCGCCACCGGAGCGGGAATCTCGAACTCGATGTCGTATCCGAGGCACAGAATCATGGCTTCGTTGGATGCCAAAAGATCTGGCGTGGACTGCACAACTCTAGATTTCAGGAACATAGCCGTCAAACTCAAAAATCGCGGGCGTTCATCACCGTTTTCGAAATGGGTGCCGGGTGAAGCTCGGGCATCGCGTTCTATAATCTCCCCATGCCCTTAATCGACCAGATTCAGAAAGACATTGTCGCCGCCATGAAGGCCCGCGAAGAGCAGCGACTCTCCACCCTGCGCATGGTCAAGACCGCACTCAAGAACCGCGAAATCGAGAAGATGTCGCCGCTCGACGACAAGGAATCGCAGCAGGTGCTCTCCACGCTGATCAAGCAGCGCAAAGACTCGGTCGAGCAGTTCACCAAGGGAGGACGCCAAGAGATGGCGGACAAGGAAGCCGCCGAAATCAAACTGATCGAGGTCTATCTCCCCAAGGAAGCAGGTGAAGCAGAAATCGTAGCCGGGGTGCGCGCGGCCATTGCCGAGATGACAGGTCCGCTGACAATGAAAGATATGGGAGCAGTGATGAAGGCCACCATGGCAGGTTTCGCCACGGCCGGGATGCGGGTGGATGGGAAGGTAGTCAGCGAGGCTGTGAAGAAAGAGTTGGGGGAGAAGTAGAGATCACCTTTCCCGCTGCCACTCCCGGTACGCGTCGCTCTTTCCAATCCCACGCTCTTTCGCAACCTTCTTCAGCGCGGCCTTTTCATCTACCTTTTCTTCGGACATGATGTCACGTATGCGTTGCGCGATACTAACGCCTTCCGACGCGGACGGAGCGGCGCCTTCTTCGGCCTTCGCAATGAGCAGGGTGATCTCACCTTTGACGTCTCCTCGGGCTTTAAGTTGTCCGAGAATCTGTCCAGCTCGACCACGCAGGAATTCTTCGTGAATCTTCGTTACCTCGCGAGCGACGACTACGTGCCGCGCATCTCCCAGAACTTCGACCACATCCGCCAAGGTCTCCAGCAACCGGTGCGGAGCCTCATAGAAAACCTGCGTCCGCGGCGAGTCCTTCACGCTTTCGAGCAGCTTGCGGCGCTGTCCTGACTTGGAGGGTAGAAAGCCGCTGAAGCGGAAAGAATCGGTCGGCAGGCCGCTTGCGACGAGCGCAGCCAGGAATGCCGATGCTCCGGGAATCGGCACGACCGGCACATGATGACGGATGGCAAGCGCGATCAGCCGAAATCCCGGGTCAGAGATGCCTGGCATGCCAGCGTCGGTGACAAGGGCGATCTTGGCTCCGCCTTCGAGGTCGCCGATCAGTTCGGCGGCTTTCGTCATCTCATTGTGCTCGTGATAGCTGACCAATCTCGTCTGGATGCCGTAATGACTGAGAAGCTTCAGGGTCTGGCGCGTATCTTCGCAGGCGATCAGGTCGACTCCTTTGAGCACGCGCAGGGCGCGCAGAGTGATGTCTTCGAGGTTGCCTATGGGCGTAGCTACCAGGTAGAGCGAGGATCCCGGTCCTAAACTTCGACGGTGATTGATGATTTCGGTCTGTGCTTCGGCTTGCATATCCATCAAGATTTTCGCTTGCCTTTGGAGCGCACGCGCCTGTACTTGAGCGCGATCATGCCTCTCGAATACGTCTTGTTCTCCACCAGCGAAAAATCGGGTTGCGGGAAACCGCTGGGGAACAGCGGGATGCCTTCGCCGACCAGCCTTGGGACAATGCCCAGGTGGAGTTCGTCGATCAGGTCGGCTTTAAGGAATTCCCGGGCAAGTTCGCCTCCGCCCAGGTCCTTGCCACGCCCTTTCCGCAGCTCACGGACAATGGCGGCGGGCGACCGGTTCGTGAACACTACACCATCACGTTCGCCGGGCGGTTTGGAATGGGAGAAAACGTAGGTTTTCATAGACGAACTGCTGAATGACCCACCCGTCCGGAGCGCCGCATCGAGCGTCTTAGGGCCCTTGACGGCCGTATCGACAGTCGCGAAGAAAGGGGCCATCGAGTAGTCCCTGGGCATAAAAAGAAAGTCGGGAGTGCCAGCGGGACGCGCAATATACCCATCGAGACTGATGCCAAGACCGAGAACGATTTTGCGCATGGCTGGAATTGAAATCAGAAGTGTAGCATCGACCCGTCTGGAGGGAACCACCCACATTAACAGCGATTCCGCAACCGTAAATTTATAGCCAAGATAACCACCTGATTCAATTCGTTTTCCGATTCTCAATCCTTCCGGGAGCAAATTCGCATTTTATTTTGTAGTCACTTTCTGCATTTATGTCTTGTATATTGTAGATATATAAGGTATAGAATAATCTCTGGATGAGCGACGACTTCCATCGCGCCAAGCTTTCCGCTGCCGAACGAAACTTTCGCTCCGAGGTTGCTCGCCTTACCCTCAACCGCTGGTTTCTTCGTGGCTCCTTGTCCGAGCGCTTGGGCAAGTGCGGCAAGCCTAACTGCCGCTGTACCCGCGGCGAACTCCACAAGTCTTTGTACCTAGTCCAAAGCCAGAGCGGAAAGCTGCGCCAGATCTGTGTCCCGCAGGCTTGGCAGGAGCGCGTCCGGCGCGCCGTCGATGACTATCGCAAAATGCAGGAACTGATCGAAGAAGTTTCGGAACTGGAGTGGAAGCGACTTAAAGAAAGGAAGCGTTAACGTTCTCCGCCGCCTGATCAGCTACGGCGAAAAGATTTTCTGCCTCTCGGAGACGCTGCTGGCGCCCTTGGGAGATGGCAGATTGGATCCGCGTCGTTCCACTCCCGCCGTGGTCAAAGCGGCTCTCGTGCTGTTCTGGACCCGCCTGCCCAGCCTCAACGCTTTGGCCCAAATCCACGCCCCGCGCTTCTGGAAACAATGGCTACGCGAACCGCTGGCCAGCGCCGACACGCTGGGGCGAGTCCCGGAGGGACTCTACGCGGATCAACTCCGGCAAAGTATCTTCCTGGTCTATCAACAACTGAAACGCAACAAGGCTCTGCCCGATCATCACGGCATTGGTCTGGCCGTGCTGGACGGCCATGAAAGCCACGCCAGTTATCGGCGTCACTGTGCCGGCTGCTTACAGCGCACCCTCCATACCGAGCACGGCGATCGTGTGCAGCACTATCACCGCCAAGTCACCCTGATGTTATTGCCCGCCGCTCCTCCCGGCCGGCCCGCGCTGCGTTTACTCCTGGATCAGGAACCCCAACGTGCCGGCGAAAACGAAGTCCAAACCGCCCTCCGTTTGCTGGCACGCGTTTTGACACGCTACCCGCGGGCGTTCGACTTGGTATTGGCCGATGCGCTTTATGCAGCGGCTCCCTTTTTCAACTTCTTGCTGGCGCACCGCAAACATGCGCTGGTGGTACTGAAGCAAGAACGCCGTGACCTGTATGTGGATGCGACGGCGCTGTTTGCCCAACAGGCGCCGCAACTGGGTGGCTATCGCGGTCGACAATGTGAGTGGTGGGATGTTTCCGACCTTACTTCCTGGCCGCAGGTGCAGACGCCGGTGCGGGTGATTCGCTCGCGGGAAACTCACCGGGTACGGCGGCAACTCGATCACCAACCGGAGCTCCTGAGCAGCGAGTGGATCTGGGTGACCACCGCGCCTGCGGCCCAACTTCCTATCGAGCGCACTGTCATTTTCGGCCACCAGCGCTGGGATATCGAGAATTACGCTTTCCAAGAACTCGTCCAGCAATGGCATTCCGATCACGTCTTTCGCCATGACCCCAATGCCATCGAATGTTTCTTGCTACTGACCTTTCTGGCCTACAACCTCTTCCATGCCTTCTTCGCGCTCAACCTGAAAGCTGCGGCTCGCGATGACACAAGCCAAGTTCTCTGGGCCCGTTTGATGACGGCTGAGTTTTTGCAAGAAACGGCTTGCCCCAACCGCTCTCCCTGATCCCTCCTACCGCCTTCGGTCAGTCAGTCTCTCCGCTCCCTGTTCCGCCTGACCTCCCTTGTCGTTCAGGCGAGTATCGGCGTGCCTACTTGCCAGATATCGGTCCCCAAAACGTCACGCGAATTTCCTAGCTCATCTCATCAATACCTAAATCCAACAGAACACTCCGGTATATCCTCTTCGCAACCTCCCGTTGCGGAATCGCTG
>Ga0209530_1000141_pt1 | contig 63705 bp, 60 predicted proteins | sample BlaSpr_A8_Ref_O1_FD_187987 | JGI IMG/M metagenome (GOLD analysis project Ga0209530, IMG submission 187987) | Forest soil microbial communities from Thunder Bay, Ontario, Canada - Black Spruce, Ontario site 2_A8_Ref_O1 (SPAdes) (version 2) | ecosystem: Environmental > Terrestrial > Soil > Boreal...
ATCGCGACCCTCCGACAAACCATCGCCCGAGCTCTTCTCCGGCAACTCTCGAGTTGTCCTTTTTGTGGAGCTCCTCATTTATAACACAGTAGTACTAGAGACGCCGCAATACCGCCGTGCTTTGGGCCGAGTGGGCGGCCGAGAAAGGCTACCTCTACGTGGTCTGCGCGGGCAGCCTCGCTTCGAAGAACTCTTCCACCCGCCCCAGTATCTCCGCGCCGCTCTTCGCCTCGTAGATCGCCTTTCTGAGCGCCGCGCCCCCCGGCACTCCATGGGTGAACCACGACGCGAACTGCTTCATCTTGCCTTCCGCTCCGGGCATTTCTTCTTCGAGCAGCATTTGGAAGTATGTACGGATCATCTGGTAGCGATCGGCTTCGGTGGGCTCGTCGTAGAGCGAGCTTGGGTGGTGGCGAGGCTCTGCCCCGTCCAAATCAAGTCTGACGCGACCCACATACTGCTCAATTTGGCGGAAGATCCATGGATTTGCGGGAGCCATGCGACCTATCATCACGGCGTCGCACCCGGTTTGGGCCACGATCGCGCAGGCGTCTTCGGGCGACCGGACATCGCCATTGCCAATTACGGGAATCTTGACGGCTTGCTTGGCTGAGGCGATCCATTCCCAGTGCGCGTTTCCGCTGTAGCCTTGCTCGCGTGTACGGGCGTGCAGTGCGACAGCCGCGAGGCCACAGCTTTCGGCCATGCGTGCCAGCTCTACGCAGACGATTTCATCGTCGTTCCATCCCGCGCGGAATTTCACGGTGAAGGGAATCTTCACCGCAGCTCGCACCGCTTCGAAAATTTGCCGGATCAGCGGCAGATCGCGCAGCAGTCCAGACCCGCCGTTGCACTTCACGACTTTCTTCGCCGGACAGCCGAGGTTCAGGTCGACCAGATCGAAGCCGAGATCCTCCACCAGGCGCGCGGCATCCGCCAGAACGCTCGGACTACTGCCGAAGAGCTGAGCCGAGATGGGATGCTCGTCCTGATAGAAATGAAGGTAGCGGCCTCGGACGCGCTGATCGCGCAGCACGCCATCCGCCGAAGTGAACTCGGTCATGATCAGCCCGCATCCGCCGAGGTTCTTGATGAAGCGCCGGAATACCGTGTCAGTCACACCAGCCATGGGGGCTAGCACTGTGGCAGGAGCCACGCGGACGTTGCCAATCTTCAGCGCCGCGGGAAACATTTCAGCCCGTGTGGTGACGGGCGTCCCGCCCGTCCGATCCACCGCCGCATCCGTGTTGTCCCAGAATTTTTGCACGCCTTTTATTCTACGTCCTTTCGAGCCCTCGCCGAATATGCGTGGCAGAAGGCTTCGTGCCAATCCTGCTACCCCCTTTTGTCGGTTGGCAGGCCGCACGCAGGAAGCGACAATCGCTCGGACAGCCTGGTTGGGATAGCAAAAGTTAAAGCCTCCCGGACCGGGAGGCTTTCGAAAGCTGCGTTCCGCGCGAACTTACTTCTTCGCAGTCTCAGCGGCTTTTGCGGCGTCGGCTTTGCCGGCATCGCTCTTCGCATATTTTCTGCGGAAGCGCTCGACGCGGCCAGCGGTGTCCATGAGCTTCTGCTTGCCGGTGAAAAAGGGATGGCAGGCGGCGCAGATTTCTACACTGATATTGCCCTTATGCGTAGAACGGGTGGTAAACGTGTTGCCGCACGCGCAATGCACGTTAATTTCACTATAGCTGGGATGTATGGCTGCTTTCATGGCTGTTCCTAATCCTCGATTCAGACATTTGATTCTACCGAAGATAGGAAGGATTCAGCAACCGAGAGGTCAGGTTCAAAGCCTAAGGTCTTAGAAAAACGCCGCATCCAAATCTGAGAACTGACCCAGGAATCCTGACATACATGCTAAGAACTGCGACCTGAAAAACGCAACGGCAGGACCGACCTCCTGCCGTCTCGTTCACATCCAAACACTTCTGGGGCCCTCACTTACCTTTGTTGACTACCTTCTTCAGTTCGTTTCCGGGAGTAAATTTGGCGACTCTACGGGCAGCTATCTTGATTGTGGCACCTGTCTGCGGGTTTCGGCCATTGCGGGCCTTTCGCTGCGAGACAGAAAACGTGCCGAACCCGATCAAGGCTACCCGGTCCCCTTTGCGAAGGGCAGCGGTAACGCTGTCCACGGTGGTGTCGATCGCGGTTGTCGCCTGGGCCTTTGAAATACTGCAGGCTCCGGCGATCCGGTCAACCAGATCAGCTTTGTTCATGCTCTCTCCTGACACAAGTCGTTTCGGTTCCCGCGCATTCAGCCGGGGAGGAAAGCTCAAGGCGCGAGCACCGGCGATGGCCATTCTCGCCCATGTGAAGGGATTGTCAATGGGAAACACGTGCCAGTTGCCGGTTTTGACACCTTAGCGTGCCGCACTGTGTAGTGATTGGAGAATGAGACGAAAGTGCCAAGCGCCGGTTTGTTCTTGTCTTCAAATCGAAGTTTTCCGCGATTCCGCGCTGTTCTCCACAACTCGCCACTCGTCTGCACAGGATGTGCACAGGAAGGAAACGGTTTCGAGTTGCGGCAAAGGCAGGTTCGGGTGCAGAGTCTAAGTACGCAATCGAGTAGCAAATTATCGCCTCGCTGACTATGAAGACAGGAACCGAAGTTTGCCCCTTGTGCGCGGGGTCGGGATGGAAGCCGGTTCCGGGAACACCGGAGCGCGGCGTCACCCGCTGCAATTGCCAGATGCAGGCCCGGGGCAGCGCCATGATCGCAGCGGCGCGCATTCCGAAAAGATATGAGCATTGCGAGCTGTCGAACTTTACGATCGATTTCCCGGGAGCCGATCGCTCGGTTTCGCTGGCCCAGATCAGCGCGTCGCGCTTCGTGCAGGAGTTTGATCCGCGCGATGGCAAGGGATTGCTGCTGGTCGGCGGAATCGGGACAGGCAAGACCCATCTCGCAGTGGGCATTCTTAAGGAGCTCATCGCCGTCCGCAGCAGCACTTGCCTTTTTTGCGATTATCGCGAACTACTAAAACAGATACAGAATTGCTACAACGATTCCGTAAAGGCAACCGAGTTGCAAGTGCTAAGGCCTGTGTTTGACGCCGAGGTGCTGCTGCTCGATGAACTGGGCGCTGTAAAACCGAGCGAGTGGGTTTGGGACACGGTCAGCTTGATCCTCAACACGCGATACAACGACAATCGGACCACAATCATCACCACCAATTTTGCGGACGAACCGGCTGCCAGCGTCGTGCGATCGCTTTCGCCAGCGCGGGCTGCGGCCAGGGAGGAAACATTGGGCGACCGTATCGGCGAACGTATGCGCTCCCGACTCCACGAGATGTGCCGCATCGTTAGGATGGATGGACCCGACTTCCGCCAGAAGTTTAAGAGTGCCAGCTTTGGATAATTTCGCGCTGTAGTTCCTCTACGCGTCAAACCCACGCACTACAATCAAGAACGTGCTGACCGAGCGCATCGAGTTCCGGCCGGAGGCTGACGCGGAAATCTTTTCCGCAATGGCCGCCGGCCCCGCAGTGTTTCTATTGCGCGGCATAGACGCCAACGCTGAGCCCTATGTCAGCAAGACTGCTAACCTGAGAAGGCGATTGCAACGCCTGCTCTCCGCCCCGGAAGAACGTACCAAACGCCTCAATTTACGGGATCGCGTCCGCGAGATCGAGTATACGCGGACCGGTTCTGACTTCGAATCGGCATTCCTGCTTTACCAGGTTCTGCGCTCTACCTTCCCGAAGACGTACGCGAATCGCCTCAGGCTGCGCTTCGCTCCGCTGCTTAAGCTCCACCTGGAGAACGAATTTCCCCGCGCCTCGGTTACAACGCGGCTGGGACGCCTTGCGAGCAACAACGTTTACTATGGGCCATTTGCATCGCGGGTGGCGGCGGAAAAATTCATGAATGACGCGCTCGATTTTTTCAAGATGCGGCGCTGCGTAGAAGAACTTCACCCCGATCCGAAATTTCCAGGCTGCGTTTATTCCGAGATGAAGATGTGTTTAGCGCCCTGCTTTCGCGGCTGCACCGATGACGAGTATCGCTCCGAGGTGGTGCGGGTCGAAGATTTTCTCGATTCGCGGGGCGAATCGTTGAAGCGGCAGATGGCCACGGAGCGTGATGACGCCTCGACGAAGATGGAGTTCGAAATGGCCGCCGCCATTCATGCCCGGCTCGATAAACTCACGCCGGTTCTGCAGCAGTTGCCCGAATTTGTTCATCGACTCGACCAGATGCATGCCGTAATCGTGCAAAAGTCTTGGCAAGCGGAGCACGTCGCCTTATTTCGCGCTGACGCCGGCGCACTCGCAGGGTCGCTGGAGTTTCCCATCACCAGCAACGACCACACCAAGTCGCAATCGATGGAGGGGCGCATTCAGGCCGCGCTGGCAGGATTTCCCGCATCAAAACCGGCCAGCGGGATTGAACGCATGGAGCACCTGGCGATCCTGAGGCGTTGGTGCTATCGCGGCATCCGCGCCGGCGAAATATTCTTTGCCGACATCAAGGGCGAGCTCCCCATTCGGCGCCTGGTTCGAGGTATCGGACGAGTGTACAAAGGCAACCCGCCGGAAAGCGAAATGAACCGGGCGCCGGCAGGATGACCTCAAACTTCTCCATCGAGGGTCCGCCTTTGTACTGTCGGCTTTTATACAATGGGACCGCTATGGCGAAGAAAACCAGGAAAGCGCCCACCCAATTCAGATCGGGCAAGAAATCAGCGGCACGCCGAACATCTGACGATCAAGCTCTCCGCGACCACCTGCTTTACTTAATGAAAGGCGGCGGGGCGCATATTAGCTTCGACGATGCCTTTGGGGACTGGCCCGTGCGACTCACCGGAACCAAAGTTGCGCAGTTCCCTCATACCGCCTGGATGCTGCTCGAGCATATGCGCCTCGCTCAGTGGGACATCCTTGAATTCAGCCGCAACGCAAAGTATGTCTCCCGGAAGTGGCCTGACGACTATTGGCCGGCATCGGAGGCACCTGCCGACGAGCAGGCATGGAAGGCGAGTGTGACCGCGTTCAAAAAAGACCTACGGACGATGGCACAGAGGGTCGCCGATCCGAACATCGATCTCTATGCCGCGATTCCCTGGGGTGACGGGCAAACGCTGTTGCGCGAGGCGCTGCTCGTGGCCGACCACAATGCGTATCACCTTGGACAATTGGTGATGCTCCGGAAGAGCATCGGAGGCTGATCGAGTCACCCGGCATCGCCCAACATAAATTCGGTGAATTGATTGATTCAAGCGGAGCCGGGCGGCCTTGACCTCAGCACCCAACGGCCGGCGCGTGAAATTGAGTGGTCTCGGTTCTCGCGACGGAAGCTGACTACCGTTCCCTGGCTCCTGATTCTGACGGCCGCCGCATGGGATAATGCAGAAAGGCAAGCAGCGAGTCGTTTTCAAGCTAGGGGCATCAAAACATGGTGACTGCAAATCAGGAACGCTTCTTCTTCGAGCACTACGGGCTGACAAATCACGATCTTGAAATCTACCTGGCGGCGGCGCTTTCGGCGGGCGGCGACTACGCCGACCTCTATTTCGAATACCTGACCTCGACTTCGCTCATGGTGGATGAGTCGCTGGTAAAGTCTGCTTCACAGGGGATTTCCGCGGGTTGCGGCGTGCGGGTTGTTTCCGGCGAACGTACCGGCTACGCCTACACCGACGATCTTTCTCCGAATAGGATTCTGCATGCTGCCCGCACCGCAGCACTCATAGCGAGCGCTCCGGCCAAGTCGACGGTCGCCGGATTCCAGCAGAAGCCGGCTCGCAGTTTGTATCCTGTTGCTCTGCCTTCGGTGGACGCGGACATCACCGCCAAGGTTGAGCTGCTGATGCGCGCCGATAAAACTGCTCGCGGCTACGATCCGCGAATCAGAGAAGTTCGCGCCAGTTATGCCGACGAATTGAGGACCATCCTGGTAGTTGGCTCCGACGGCACCTTTGCGGAAGACTCGCAGCCGCTGGCACGGATGAATGTCTCCTGCATCGCAAAAACAGATTTGAGTTCGGGACGCGGCACATCAGGCGGAGGCGGACGTGTGGCACTCGACTTCTTTTTCGGAGGTCGAGAAAACGACAAGACTCCTGAGTTCTTCGCCAAAGAGGCCGCGCGCCAGGCGATTCTGCAACTCGATGCACGCGAAGCCCCAGCTGGCGACATGGAAGTCGTGCTGGGTCCGGGATGGCCGGGGGTTCTGCTGCATGAGGCTGTGGGTCACGGCCTGGAAGCCGATTTCAATCGTAAGAAGACCTCGGCATTCGCTGGTCTGATCGGCAAACGAGTTGCCAGCGCGAAGTGCACCGTCGTCGACAACGGCACGATGCCGTGGCGCCGTGGCTCCTTGAACGTGGATGATGAAGGCCAGCCGACGCAGGAAACCGTCCTCATCGAGAACGGAATCCTGAAGGGATATCTCAGCGACAAACTCTCGTCGAGGCTCATGGGCCTCGCCGACACCGGCAACGGACGCCGCGAGAGTTACGAGCACATTCCGATGCCTCGCATGACGAACACCTACATGCTGGCGGGGCAAGATGACCCCGGCGACATCATTCGTTCGGTAAAAAACGGCGTGTACGCGGTGAACTTCGGCGGCGGCCAAGTCGATATCACGAATGGTAAGTTTGTTTTCTCCGCGTCGGAGGCCTATCTCATTGAAAACGGACAGATTACCGCTCCGATCAAAGGTGCAACCTTGATCGGCAACGGGCCCGATGTGCTGACGCGCGTTTCGATGGTGGGCAACGACTTGAAACTCGATGAAGGCGTCGGCACCTGCGGCAAAGATGGCCAGGCCGTTCCGGTTGGTGTGGGGATTCCGACAATTAAGATCGACCGGTTGACCGTCGGCGGAACCGCGAAGCGGGAAACCGGGGGTTTCATGCAGTAACGGCAGTTCTCACGGAGTCATAGAGGGGCGCTTCGTTCTTGATCGAAGCATTCTCTTCCCGACACATGGTTTATAATCAAAGTCCGGGGGCCGCCGCCCCTTAAGCGAAACAAGCTGTTTGAAATCAGGACTTTGCTGGAGATTGGCAGGGTTAGCTTATTGGCTCCAAAGAGACGCCTGCATTCGTGCCAGATAACTCATTTGCAACCAAGCTAAATGCTTTTGGTGAGATTTCCTGTACGGGATGAGAGATGAGAACGGTTCGAGATCTCCCCGTAATCCCGTGATTCTAAATTACAGAGCGTCCGTGGTAGATTCTGATTCGAAATGACTACGACTCTAGAAACCAGCGAAACAAAACTCGCAACCGATCTCAAAGAAATCGCCGCGGACGTCGTCCGCCGGGCGATGAAAGGAGGCGCAACTGCTGCCGAGTGCGTCGTCCGCGAAGGCGACGAATTTTCGACGGTGGTGCGACTGGGCCAAGTCGAAACTCTAAAAGAATCCGGGTCGCGCGCCATCGGCGTGCGCGTCTTCTTCGGGCAGCGCGCAGCCAGCACTTATTCCAGCGATTTTTCCGCCGCCGGAATCGAGCGTATGTTGAAGTCCGCGCTCGAACTGGCGAAGATCTGTTCTGAAGATCCGTACTCCGGAATTCCCGACGCCGCCAAATTAGGCTCGCTCTCGGGCGACCTCCATCTTTATCACGAGGATGTTTACTCGCTGCCCGGCGCCGAACGCATCGAATACGCGCGCCGCGCCGAAAAAGCCGCGCTCGACGCCGATCCTCGCATCCAGAACTCTGATGGCGGGTCGTTTGACGCCGCAACCGGCAGAAAAGTGCTGGTGAACTCACACGGCTTTGTCGGCGAGTATCGGAGGTCGTACTGTTCCGTCGCCGCGGTGCCCATCGCGCAGGATGAAAGCGGTGGTATGCAGCGCGATTACTGGTATTCGGTGGCGCGCAGCCTGGCCAAGCTCGATTCGGCGGAGCAAGTGGGAAAAGAAGCGGCGCGGCGCACCCTGCGACGCTTGGGCGCGCGCAAGGTGAAGACGGCGCACGTGCCGGTGGTGCTCGATCCCATGGTTGCCACTTCCATGCTCGAGCATATTTTCGAAGGCGTGAATGGTGATTCGATTTATCGCGGGGCCTCATTCCTGGCGGACAAACTCGGCGAGAAAATTGCCGGACCAAATGTCACCGTCGTTGATGACGGCACCCTCTCCGGCGGCTTCGGCACCGCGCCCTTCGATGGCGAGGGCATTCCCACACGCCGCACCGTAGTGATTGAAAACGGAATTCTGAAGTCGTATCTGCTGAATACCTATACTGCAAAGAAACTGGGTCTTGAAACCACCGCCAACGCCTCTCGCGGACTTGCCGGAACGCCCGGCATCGGACCGGGAAATTACTTCCTCGAACCGGGGGCGAAGACTCCCGACCAGATCATTGCGGACATCAAAGACGGCCTCTACGTAACCGAGTTTCTAGGCCACGGCGCAAACCTGGTTACCGGCGATTACTCCCGCGGAGCCTCCGGCATGTGGATCGTCAACGGCGAACTGGCCTATCCCGTCGAAGAGATCACTGTAGCTGGCAATTTGAAAGAAATGTTCTGCAATATTTCCGAGATCGGCAGCGACCTCGAATTTCGCGGCAGCGTAGCCTCCCCGACGATTCGCATCGATGGCCTCACCGTAGGCGGAGAGTAAACGCCGAAGGCTTCGAATGAAATTCGCCAAGATTGTTTTTTGGATCGCTGGCATCTGGGGCGTGCTGGCGCTCACTCCGCTGTATTTCATGTTGAACGTGATTGGCCGCCAGGATCCGCCGGCGATCACTCATCCCGCCTTCTACTACGGCTTCGTTGGACTCGGCCTTTCCTGGCAGATCGCCTTCCTGATCATCGCCATGAACCCTGTGCGCTATCGCCCGCTCATGGTTGCCTGCGTGATCGAAAAGTTCACCTACTCAGCGACGCTTACCGTCCTCTACCTGCAGCATCGTCTGCACGCATCCGACTTGGGGTTCGGAGCGATCGACTTTGCGTTCGGGGTGTTGTTTGTGCTCGCCTTCTTAAAGACGAAAGACTTGGCTTAAAAAAGGCGGGGAATTCCGGCGCCCGGAACATCGACTTACGAATTAACCTGGTTGTAACATTCCCCCTGTCATTCGCCGTTAACATTTCCGGCATGCCTGACCCGTTGTTGCACATCGAAGAGCTTGCCGGTTCGCGGGACGGAATCCACATCCTGCGCCTTTCGGGACCACTGACGCTTAGCAATCTATTTGGCTTTCAATCGAAGGTACGGGCCGACAATTCGCGTGCGCTGATTCTGGACTTCACGGACGTTCCTTTGGCGGATTCTGCGGGGATTGGAGCGCTCGTCGGCGCCTATGTCACTCGACAAAAAGACGGACGCAGCCTTGGATTAGTGGGCGTCAATCGACGTATCCACAATGCTCTTGAGGTTACGCGAGTGGAAAACTTTTTTCGTTTCTTCGGGACGGTGGCTGAGGCGGAGCAGGCGAGTCCTCCATCGCAGTGAATTCAGTTTGGCCAACAAATCGGCGTAGGGTCCGCATACGGCGGTTCGGCGGGTTGAGCTCGGTGTGGAGCAGCCAGGTTTTCTGCATAGTGTGTCGCCAGAAGGCGATTCGGTTCCTTGCTGCCCCCTCGGGGCTTCACCCCTACAGGCCTCCGCAAGGCCAGGCAATATTGGCTCTTCCGCCGTCATCCGACGGGGTAACTCACAGGCCGTCACCGATGCTCGGCAGAGCAAAAGAAAAGCGGCCTCGTGGCCGCCTCTCTTTCTCCGAATTTTGGTTGTGGCTTAGACGCCTTTGACGTTCTCTGCCTGCCAGCCCTTGGGGCCTTTTACTACATCGAACTGAACTTGTTGACCTTCCTGCAGGCTGCGAAAACCGTTTGCCTGAATGGCGGAGAAATGGACGAAAACATCTTCACCATTCTGGCGGCTGATAAAACCATAGCCCTTGGCATCGTTAAACCACTTTACTGTTCCTGTTTCCATGATGTTGCAGTGTTCCTTTTGTTGAAGTATGCGCCGGATCTCGCAGGATAGTGCTGGCAGATCAAGCTCAGGCAGGTCACGCTGTGAGGCAGGTCACGCTGGAGAGCAGGGTACTGCTGACGACCGCAAAGTCAAACGCTCCTAAATTGTACATATTCAGGGGTAAATGGCTAGAGGATTCAGGCTTACCGGGGTAACAGAATCAGGCATAACTCCGGGATCAAATTTTTCTGGGCATACGCTGCGCAACTGCAGCAGATACAGCACTTTCTGTAGGAACACATTGCTCGCAGACCTCCGAAAATTACCCGGTATTCAGCCGCGCATTTGTCCTATCCAATTGAAAATACTGTCGGCATGTATTTGGCAGGAGCCTTGCATTTAGCCTGACCAGTTCGGAGGATTCGCAATGCTGGCAATCCAAGTGGAGAAAATAAATGAGCTGTCGGTGGTGGCATGTAAAGGCCGAATCGTAAATAGCGATGCCGTTTTAAAGCTACGCGACGTCGTGCTGGCGCAAGCACCCGCTCACTTCATTGCGTTGGATCTCTCCGAAGTGATGGCAATAGGGGGCGGTGGCCTCGGCATGCTCGCCTTTCTGCAGCACTGGGCCGACCAGAAGGACATTCAACTAAAGCTATTCAGCCCATCCAGTGCGGTAATGGACGAGCTCGAGCGCACCCGCCCTATTCTCAATTTCGAAATTGCGACCTTCCACGAAATGGTCGACATCCTGTCTCATTCCGATGGCCGGTACGATCTTGCCGCTTAGCATCCCCGGTCGACCTGCTGTGGGGCGATACTGGCGCGCAAGAATTCACGGGCGGCGGCATTTGCAACTTCCTGACGCCTCATTCATCATCAAGTCATGCGTTCTCGAAGGGCGAAGTTAGGCCTCCTTTCCGGGGGAATTTTCCTGTGCATTGTTCCGCTGCTTATTGTTCCATCGCTTGCCCAGCCCGATCTGATCGGGGATGTTCGTTCACAGTTGGCGCAAAACTCTCTTGCTGCCGTCGATTCTGAGCTCAGCACTTATAGGGCTCAGCACGGCGTTACTCCCGAGTATCTCGAAGCCTTATCTTGGATGGCTCGCGGAGCCGCCGCAAACAAGCGATGGGACCAAGCCGCCGCCATCGCCAGCGAGACGCGCACTCTATCGGAGCAGCTACTGGCGACGAACAAGCGCAAACCGGATGCCGAACCTCACTTACCCATTGCCCTCGGCGCCGCCTACGAAGTTCTCGCCCAGGAGCTGGATGCAAAAGGGCAGCACGCGCAAGCGATCAGCCTGCTGCGCTCAGCTTTGGCGCGTTATGGAAATACCTCCATTCGGCCTCGGCTTCAAAAGAATCTCAACCTGCTCGCCCTGGTCGGGCAGCCTGCGCCGCCCTTGCAAGGGACTCAGTATCTCGGACCAAAACCTCCGGCCATGTCGTCGTTGAAGGGTTCACCGGTTCTTCTGTTTTTCTGGGCGCATTGGTGTATCGACTGCAAAGCGGAAGTCCCCATCATTGCCCGCTTGCGGCAGGAGTTCGCTCCCGAGGGCCTGGTCGTCATCGGTCCAACCCAACTCTACGGGTACGCTGCCCAGGGAGTCGAGGTCACGCCCGAACAGGAACGCTCCTACATCGAATCCGTCCGGGAGCGCTATTATGCCAGCCTACAGGACATGCCCGTGCCTTTGAGCAAACAGAACTTCAATGCTTACGGCGCAAGCACGACGCCGACTCTGGTCGTTTTGAATCGCGCCGGGCAAGTGGCCATGTATCATCCAGGAGCGCTTTCTTACGACGAATTGCGCTCCGCTTTGCAAAAAGCTGTAGCCCGCTGAATCGCGTGATGAATATGGACTTAAGAGCGCAGGCCGAAGTCGAAGGCTGGAAAACTTGATGAACACTTATGGATAGAAGCGTGTTCGTCGAAGTGACCGGCGGCGCCATCTTCATGTTCTGCTTCGGCATCGTCTGGTTGCTGATCGGTTTGCTTCAAGGACGCCCATCGCCCGCGTGGTTGCGGCGGTTGCTACTCGTGGTGGGTCTCGCGCTGGGAGCATCCATCGCGACTCTGGGCGTGCGGGGATCGAACCTTCGGCACAGCCCGTCTGCGAAGAGCGCTCAACAGCTCGCAACCGGCGCCGAAATTGCACGGCATTTTTACATTATTTTCGGCGTCGAGTTGGCTGCGATTTTTGTAGCCGTGGTTGTGCTCAAGGCTCTTCGCTGTCCTGATTACATCTTGTGCGGAATCGCGATCATTGTGGGCGTTCATTTTTTTCCGTTGGCCGCCTTGTTCCGAGCACCTGTCTACTACGGGACTGGACTGTTCGGATGTGCCATCGGCCTAACCGGATTTCTTGTAGCCGACGCAGGTCTTCGCCAGAAAATCGTGGCCCTGTCGTTTGGGTTTCTGCTCTGGATGACGGCAGCCTGGATCACAGGGCTCGGTTTCACCGCGCCGCTCGTGGTGAGGAACTTACCTCCGATGTGAAGTTTGCTTCGGAAGTCCTGCGTTCTACAGTGCCGCGGCTTGATCCCGACGACGTCCTTGAATCTCGATATAAACATTAATCAGAGAGACCGCAGCCGGTGTCACGCCCGGAATACGGGAGGCCTGGCCGAGCGTCTGAGGGACAACATTGCCCAGCTTCTCCTGCATTTCGCGCGACAGCCCGCTGACTTCCCGATAGTTGAACCAATCGGGAATGCGCCGCTGCTCTGCCTTCTTCAGCCGATCAATCGCGCGCTGCTGCTGATCGAGGTATCCAGCATACTTAATTTCGGTTTCGACAGACTTCAGCTCGTTGCGAACCGCGGACGAAAGCGTTTCCGCCGCTGATGTCGAGTTCGGCGGCGAATCTCGTTCGAAAAATCCCGGCACGATGCCTCGAAGAATCGGCGCCAGTTGCTCGATAATGATCTCGGGCCGCTTCAGCAATTGCGCCAAAGGCTGCCCAACCGCCGAACTGAGATCGCAGGGCGCGTGGGGGGACGAACGCCCCCGCCCGTCCGAATCGAGCGCAGCTCGGCCGGTTTCGCCGACAGCAGAGAAAGCGCGTGAAATTCGCTCCGCCATCGCTACCGTCACCTTCGTCTTCTCCAGCACTTGCTTCACTTCTTCCAGCCGCAGCTGCTTAGCCTCGAACTCCGCCCAAGCCACGTCCGAAACCAGCCCCACCCGCCGTCCATGCGGAGTAAGGCGATGATCAGCATTATCAATCCGCAGATGCAACCGGAACTCCGCCCGCGACGTGAACATTCGATACGGTTCGTTGGTTCCTTTCGAAATCAAATCATCGATCAGAATCGCTGTGTATGCTTCGGTGCGATCGAGCACTAGCGGAGCTTCGTTCTTCACCTTCAAAGCCGCATTGATTCCCGCCATAATTCCCTGGCACGCCGCTTCTTCGTATCCCGACGTGCCATTGATCTGCCCGGCGAGAAACAGGCCGGCAATCTTTTTCGTCTCGAGCGTGCGGTTCAGCTCGGTGGGATCGATCGAGTCATACTCAATCGCGTAACCCGGCCGCATCATCTCCGCGCTTTCAAGTCCCGGAATTGACTTGAGAATCGCCAATTGCACATCAATCGGCAGCGAAGTACTCATGCCGTTGACGTAGATCTCATGCGTGTTCAGCCCTTCGGGCTCCAGAAAAAGCTGGTGCGTCAGTTTGTCGGGGAACTTGACGATCTTGTCTTCAATCGACGGACAATAACGCGGTCCCGTCGACTGGATCTGCCCGCTATACATCGGCGAACGATGCACGTTCTCGCGAATAATGCGATGCGTCTCGTCGGTGGTAAAGGCGATATAACACGGCACCTGCGAGTCGTGATGCGCAACGCGCCGCGTGCGAAAACTGAATGGGGTGGGATCCAGGTCGCCCGGCTGCCGCTCAAACCGCGACCAGTCAATCGAGCGTCCGTCGAGACGCGGAGGCGTCCCTGTCTTCAGACGACATCCTCGCAGCCCAAGCTTCTTAAGCGCCTCGCCCAGCAGAACCGCTGCGGGTTCACCGGAACGTCCCGCCGGATACTGTTGCTCGCCGCAGTGGATCAGCCCGTTAAGAAAAGTGCCGGTGGTGATGATGACGGCATCGGCCGAAACCCGCCGTCCATCGCGGAGCAGAACGCCGCGAATAAAGTTCTCAGTTCTCGGTTCCCGGTTCTCAGCAGTATGATGGGCAACTGATGTCTGACGGCTGACGGCTGGCGGCTGTCCCAAAATCACATCCGATACTTCCGCCTGCTTGATCTTCAGATGCGCCTGCGCCTCGAGCACTTCGCGCATCTTGAGGCGATAAGCCTGCTTGTCGCATTGCGCCCGCGGCGACCAGACTGCCGGCCCGCGCGAGGTGTTGAGCAAACGAAATTGGATTCCGACCGCATCCGTGATTTCGCCCATGACGCCGCCCAGAGCATCCACTTCACGCACCAGATGCCCCTTGGCGATGCCGCCGATCGCCGGGTTGCAAGACATCTGAGCAATCAGATCGACGTTCAACGTATAGAGAGCGGTCTTCAACCCCATGCGGGCGGCTGCTATCGCAGCTTCGCACCCAGCATGACCTGCCCCAACCACCACCACCTCGAAATGTTCGTCAAAAGTCTGCATTGTGCACTTATTCAGGACCGCCCTGGTAGGAACTACCACGATGTCAATTGTAGCAACCTTCTCCGATGTAACCTGGGGACGTGAAGGTCGGAGCCGGCGCCGATTGAGTGAACCGCTACTCGAATGCAGCACCCTCGGCAACTCTTGAAACGTTGCGCGTGTCGATTGGCCCCCAATTATCGATAAGCCGGTGGCAACGGATTAAGGTTCGGGAATTGCCGCTGGTGCCAATAGGGATAGGCCACCTGCGGTGTGCTGGCCTCATCGAGTTTTGCGACCTGTGCGCTCGTTAGCGTAAAGCTCGATGCGGCCAGATTGTCGCGCAACTGCTGTTCGTTGCGCGCCCCGATGATCACGCTGGCAACCGTCGGCTTGCGCAGCAGCCAGTTCAGCGCTACCTGGGGCACGGTCTTGCCCGTCTCCGCCGCAACCGCGTCGAGTGCGTCCACCACTTGGTAGAGGTATTCATCCGCGACCACCGGACCACCCTCTGCCGCCTTATGCAACCGGCTCACTTGCGGCATCGCCTGACCACGCCGGATCTTTCCGGTAAGACGCCCCCATCCCAGTGGACTCCATACCAAAGCGCCTATCCCTTCCGCGTACGCTTGCGGCATCAGCTCCCATTCGTAATCGCGCCCGACAAGGGAGTAGTAGACCTGATGCGCAACGTAGCGCGCCCACCCATAACGTTCGCTGATGTCGATTGATTTCTGGAGATGCCATCCCGAGAAATTCGACGCCGCGATATAGCGCACTTTACCCTCACGCACAATCTGGTCAAGCGTGTTCAGCGTCTCTTCCATCGGAGTGAGCGCGTCGAAGCCGTGCATATGATAGACATCGATATAATCGGTCTTCAGCCGCTTTAAGCTGCCTTCGACTTGTTGCGTCAGATGGATCCGCGACGAACCAGCGTTGTTGGGCCCCTCGCCAAAGGGGAAGGTCGCCTTGGTCGAAATCATAAGGCTCGCACGCGGCAGATGCTGGATTGCCTCGCCCAGAATCTCCTCGGAAAGCCCCTGCGAGTAGACATCCGCGGTGTCAAAAAAGCTGACGCCGGCTTCCATACAGAGATCGATGAGCCGTGTGGCCTCCGCCACATCCGTCGCACCCCAAGCGCGGAAAAACTCATTTCCGCCGCCAAAAGTCGCAGTGCCGAAGCAAAGCACCGGAACCTTCAAACCACTTTTCCCGAGTTGTCGGAATTCCATGTAAGGTTGGACGGTCCGGGGCAGCTGCAGGTCGCAACGTTTTTATTCGCCCAAAACTGGCGCCGGCTATTGTTGTAGCGATACCTCCAAGCGCAGCCGACTGGCTACCGGGCGACCGCCTTTGGATGCCGGAATAAACTTCCAACTCAAGGCTGCGTTTACGAGCTCCGGGTCAGCCCCTTTCATCTTCCCAACGGGCTCGGCCGACCTTACTTTTCCGGCCCCATCCACCACTAGCTCCAAGGTCACGTCGCGATCGGCCGGGTCTGACCGTCGAACGTCCGATATCGGAGGGCGCTCGAGCAGGATCGCTGCAGGCGGAGTAACCTCCAGTCTTGCTCCTGACCTTGACTTGCTGACTGCGTCGAAAATCTGCGCGTGTTTCTTCTTCCCCGGAGCAGGTCCGGCGGAGGTATGGTCGGCTTGACTACGAATGCCTCTCGCCCGTGCACTCAGGAGCGCGGCGCGAATGCGCTCGATGTCAGCCGGGGGCCACATTTCGGCGAGCAAACGCCAGGCATTCTGGTCCCGCCCGCTGTAAAGATAAGCCCACACGATTTCCAGTATCTTGATCTTCACCATGCGCAAGCGGTGCAGCCGCTCTGCGGAGCTCGGAGTAGCAAGGGCTACCAATCTGCCGTCGCTCGCTTTGAAATCTTCCAGATCCTCCGAATGAATCCCGGCCCGTATCGTTGCAATTTGATCATCGAAATACGATTGGAATTCGACACTCACGTCTGCTAATTGACCGTGTGCAAAGCGCAAGGCGATGGCGGGAGGAAAGTCCAGCTCACTCAGCGCCAGATTCTCAAAGCCATTCACAGCAGCGGCATCATGGGTCCAGATTTCGACGCTGCCATCAAGGCCGATGTCGGCTGCGCTATAGAAATCTCCCCCCGCGATCGTGCGCAATAGACGCGGCATTTTCTCCAGGGAATAAACCCTGTATTCCATGCAGCAGACGGCATCCGAGCTCTTGATCTGAAAAGCGGCCACCGGCACGCCATCGCCCATGTCCACTCCGAAGGCGTCAAGATCAAGCTGTGAAGCACCTGCCGCCACAACCACGTCTTGATTTTTCCTGCTAAGTTTTGCCGCGCAAGCGCGCGTTGCCAATGTCACCAATCCTTCGCTTCGTGCCGCTCCGACATGCACTCTTACTCGGTGCGAAATTCCGCATCAAAATTTCCAACCCCACCCTTGCAAAGGACACTGTGGTTCTGAGCTGGGCAAATATTCAGCATCGCCCAGAACAGAAATGACGACCTTGCAACAAACCGGCTGTGACTGGAGAACCGAGGCTCAGACCGTTCCCGACAAGTCGACATGAACAACATCGAATGCTCCTACTCTGGCGCGAATCGATTTTACGAGACTGGGCTCGGAAGCGTATCCACGATCAGTACTTACTTATCAGTACGACTCGGTAGATGCAACGCGGCGGGCTTATCGTGTGTCCGACAATCCGTGTGCCCGACAACTTGTGCTATGCGGCTCCCGACCGTATAGTGAACGCTTGCTTTTGCGATCTCCCGTTTAAAAACCAAGAATGGCCAGACCCATCCCCATCGGCGTGCGCGGTGAGGCGGTTGAGACCGTTGAGTTGAAGCACACACTCGCCGCTCATCATCCGGAGTTGCCGCCGGTCTACTCGACTCCGGACATGATTCGATTGATGGAAACGGCTTGTTTCCACGCGCTGCAGCCTTTTTGCGATGAGGGTGAAATCAGCGTGGGAATCTCGGTTCACGTCGAACACCGCGCTGCCAGCGGAGTCGGAGTGGAAATTCGTGCCGAGGCGGAACTCGAGTCATTTGACGGTCGCTTTTACATCATGCGCGTCCTCGCCCACGACGGCACGCAGGAAATCGGGCGCGGCACCGTGGGGCGCGCCATGGTGCATGTCCCCAGTTTCATCGAACGCATGCGCGAAAAAGCTCGCGGCGGCTAATGTGGCGTCAAGGCTTTTTGCTCACCCGTTAATCAGATTCATCATATGTTCCGGGTAGCGCATTCCCGAAGCAGCGCCGGAGGGGAAGACCTCGCTCAGGCGACGCAAGTCCTCCGCAGTCAGTTTCAAATCGGCTGCGGCGGCATTTTCCTCGAGATATTTGCGTCGCTTCGTGCCTGGGATCGGCACAATATCGTCACCCTGTGCCAGCACCCATGCGAGCGCCAACTGCGATGGCTGGCATTTTTTTGCGCGCGCCATCTCTTCCACTTCTTTCACCAGATCCAGATTCTTCTGAAAGTTTTCCCCCTGAAAGCGCGGCGAGAAACGGCGGTAATCATCGGCCGCAAGATCTTCGAACGTTTTGAAGTGGCCAGTAAGAAAGCCGCGCCCAAGGGGACTATAGGCGACGAAGCCGATGCCGAGTTCGCGGCACGTCGGGAGGATTTCATCTTCCGGATCACGCGTCCACAACGAATACTCCGTCTGCAAAGCCGCGATCGGATGCACTTTCACAGCCCGTCGAAGTGTCTCTGCCGCAGCTTCGGATAAGCCGATATAGCGGATCTTGCCCTCTTTGACCAGTTCCGCCAGGGCACCAACGGTTTCCTCGATCGGCGTATCCGGATCGACACGATGCTGATAATAGAGATCAATGTGCTCCACACCCAAGCGCTTCAAACTTCCTTCACAGGACTTCTTCACGTAGTCAGCTTTTCCGTTAACTCCACGGACATTGGGATTGCTGGGATCGCGAACGATGCCGAACTTAGTGGCTAACACGACCTGTTCCCGCTTACCTTTGATCGCTCGCCCGACGAGTTCTTCGTTCTTGAACGGACCGTAGACATCGGCTGTGTCAAGAAAGTTGACACCCAGTTCGAGGGCGCGATGAATGGTGGCGATCGATTCGGCATCATCGCGTCCGGAGTAAAACTCCGACATGCCCATGCAGCCAAGACCGAGAGCAGAAACTTTGAGACCAGAACTTCCAAGAGTGCGAGTTTTCATTCAGCCGCTTCCTTTCGGGAATCAAATAAAGACGCGCGAGGATTTGAGAGATTCAGAGATAAACGGTCCCTGGTCCAGTTCAATAGATGCGACAACAGCAGGGAAGGTTCCGGTGCCGGAACGGTACCCACAAATTGCATCTCTAGGGCTCGCTTTGGCATCTTGCACGGGGACCTAATTTACTGCACCTACCGATATGAATCGAGCCCCGCTCTGGTTTGAAAGAAAGTTTGACTTCACGTTTCCGGTGGAGGTGTATCCGAATCTATGCGCGCGTTTGCGAGGCACACCGGCCCGGCTGGAGGAAACCATGCAAGGCGCCGCTCGCGACCTTCTGCTGGCCAAACCGGCCGGAAAATGGTCAGCGCAGGAACACGCCGGCCACCTCGTGGACCTCGAACCTCTATGGCTGTCAAGAGTTGACGACTATCTGACGGATACCTCAAGACTCACAGCGGCGGACCTGAGCAATCAGAAAACGCACCAAGCACAACACAACCAGCGCTCACTCAACGAAATTCTGGCTGACTTTCGAAGCGCGCGATTAGGACTACTGAACCGGGTGGAAAAGATCAATCCGGCATTGTTTGCCCGCGCCATTGCCCATCCGCGGCTGCAAACTCCCATGCGACTGGTCGACCATTTGTACTTCGTGGCAGAACACGATGACCATCACCTGGCTCACATCTGGGCGCTCCTCAACCAGGACCCTGAACGCAAGTGAACAGAATCGCACTATCGCGAAGCGATTCGGATCAAGGGCTTCGTGCGCGGCGCCACTTCGCCAATTTCTACGGCGGGAACTCCGGCAGTTTGCAGAGCTCGGGTAAGAGCTACGGAATCATTGTCGGCAACCGAGATTAATAATCCGCCAGCAGTTTGCGGGTCGAAGAGAATTGTTTTCAAGTCTTCGGAAATTCCGTCTTCATATTCGACCACGCATTCGGCAAAATCCCGATTCGCTTTGAGCCCTCCCGGAATATGACCGCCTCGGATGCAAGCAAGAGCGCCTTCGAGCACCGGGATGTTCGTGGAGTGAAAGACGAAACTGACGTTCGATGCGAGCGCCATTTCGCGCGCGTGGCCAATCAGACCGAAGCCCGTGACGTCGGTCAGGGCGTGAACGGCTTTGCCGACGTCCCCCGTGATCACTTCCGCCGCGGCCTTGTTCAAAGTCGTCATCGACTTCACCGCAACATCGATCCACGCCAGCTCGGCTACACCTTTTTTTACGGCCGTCGAAATTACACCCGTGCCGAGCGCTTTGGTGAAGAGCAGCTTGTCGCCCGCTTGCGCACCCTGATTCGCCAGCACGTGCTTGGGATGAATTACGCCAGTGACCGAGTATCCGAATTTCGTTTCCTCATCGCGGATGCTGTGGCCGCCGATTACTGTGCATCCCGCCTCCTTCATCTTCGACAAACCCCCGGCCAGAATACGTTCCAATATTCCCAAATCGCTTTTTTCGGGAAAGCACACAAGCGCCAGCGATGTCAGCGGCTTTCCGCCCATGGCATAGATGTCGCTCAGAGCGTTCGTGGCAGCGATCTGGCCGAAAGTGTAGGGATCGTCCACAATAGGCGTGAAAAAATCGACTGTCTGCACAAGCGCGGTCTCTGGCGTGAGAAGATACACGCCGGCGTCGTCGGCATGATCGAAGCCAACCAGCACCCTCGGGTCGTGTTGTCGGGGCAATTTCCGAAGTACCTTGTCGAGGATTGCCGGACTCAGTTTCGACGCACAACCTCCGGCCTTTACGGTTTCCGTGAGACGGATTGGTTTTACCTCAGGCATGACAAGATTGTACTGGAGGAGAAAAGACGGCAGCCTTCTGCGACTACTTTGTGCTGACCTGCTTGATCTCCAAGTCTGGACTCGCATGATTCCAGCGGTTAGAGAGGTTTTCAAAGGTCAGGCGGAATGGCTTACTCTGACCCGGAGCGAGCGGTGACATGGCGAGGTCCACGGCTTCATCGTACGGCCCGGTTGTACGCAGAACGCGGATGGGAATCTCCTCCCGCTGGGCCATCTGTCCCATGTCGTCTTTAAAGGTAACTTGCGCCACTGCGTGGACTAGCGTCTTGTCACCAGTGTTGGTGATGACGCCATCGATATAGCTGAACGTGGCACCAGCAAAATTCTGCGCGGCGCTTGTCTTGAAGTCCGAGAATTTCAGGTTCGCGGCATAAGCTGGAGGAGCCTCGTTTTTTTTCTCCTCGGTGTGGAAAATCAAAGCCAGCGCGCCAACCACTATACCGACGACGACGACCCCGATCACGATCGGCCGCACGCTGGACTCTTGCCGCTCATTCGTCGGATTTGCGTTGGGCTGGATTAGTCCATCCATGGCGGGATTGTACTACCGTCGGTTGCATCGTCATCCGTGAGCAAAACCTATCGGGTTCCACCACCGGAAGATGCTTTCGCGGTTTTAGGCAACAGCCTCGAGTCGACAACGTGGTAGTCGTTGTACTCGATCGTCAGGGTAGCGCGGCCACCGAGCCGTATGTAGCTGATCGATTCGTTGCGCCGGGGAAGCCAGAAATTTTGCACCTTCATATACTCGTGATGAATTTCGTTTTTTTTGGTCCAGAACGAAGGGCTCAGCGCCGGCTCCGCGTCAATCCGCGTTACTGCGAAATCGGTGGCATCGACCCACACCTTGCCGCGATAGACATACTTGCTTCTCTCTTTCGGATAAACGGCGAGCACATATTGCCCGCTCTTGTCCGAAGCATTGGTGCCCGGAGCCTCGAAGCCGACCATCGCAATATTGTAATTGTCCCGGTTCAGGAGCATGCGGGCGTGCATCTCCGGCTCGATCGCTTCTTTCTCACTGTCCAGTAATCGTTTGAACACACGGTCAATGATCAGCTTTGACCCGGATTGCGAAATGATTTTGAAGCTCTTGCTTGAAGGGCTGTCAAAAGTCGCATCCACAGTCATTTCGGCGTCGCGATCGCTAGGGAATCCGCGATATGAAAGCCGGTAGACACGCGTGGATTCTGAGTGCCGCAACGCTTGTGTGCGTTCTTCATCCCGGCGGATGAGATTGTCGACCACTTGATCTGCGGAGAGTGGCGCGGTAGTGATGGAAGGTGGAAGCGCATCCGAATCAGCACCCGACCGACCGACGCCAACTATTGCCACTAATAGCAAGAAGAAAAATCTAATCGAAATTTGCACCAACCTTCGGATTGAACTCCGAATCGAAGTTTGGACCGAACTCAAGACTACCCGCATGCGTCATCCGTCAACGCTAGATTACCACCATCGCTATGTGTCCCCTCGACCGGGCGGGCAGACGGCGGAGCAGCAATATTGCCAATTGTTCGGCGCGGGATTGATTACCAAGCGCGCAAATATCACGAGTGCATGGAAATCTTACCGATCCCAGGCAAGCAATGCGCCATGTCCGGGTAATATTTTCAGATACTTGCCGAAAATGACAAAAGGGTTAGATAATTGCTGCCAGATCAGACGACTCGAGGAGCCCTCCCCCATGTGGATCCGTGAACGCGATTGTTATGTTCATTGTAACTGGATCGCCATCTTCTCCTACACCGCGTCACTGGCGGTCAGCTTAGCAATCTGGCGAGGTGTATTCCGAGCCATTGGACATCTGGTGAAGTAAGGCACCGGAAGCTAAGCGTTATGAATGAATTTCAAGCAAAAGCAGTCGTTCGCCAGGAATCGTCCCGCGACTGGTCGCTGTGACTGAGGATGGCCGTTGCTGATCACCGCCGCTATCGATCATAGTGCAGCAGCGAAAAAACCTCATACTTCGCGAGCCTCTCGCGGCCTTTCAGGAAGTCAAGCTCTACGACAAACGCTAGTCCTGCAATTTCAGCCCCGAGCCCGCGAGCCAACTCAGCCGTGGCGACAGCTGTTCCACCCGTAGCCAGCAGGTCGTCCACAATCAGAATGCGCTGGCCCTTTCTGATGGCATCTTTATGGACCTCTAGCGCATTGCTGCCATATTCGAGCTCGTAGCTGATCTTTAAGGTTTCGGCAGGTAGTTTTCCCGGCTTGCGCACGGGAACGAATCCCGCATTCAACCGGTAGGCGAGCGCTGGTCCAAAGATAAATCCACGAGCCTCCATGCCGAGCACCAGGTCAATCTCTTTGCCGATGTAGTTTTCTGAGAGCGCATCGATCAAACGCGCGAAACCTACTCTGTCCTTGAGAAGCGTGGTGATGTCGTAAAACAAGATGCCCTTTTTCGGGAAGTCCGGCACCTCTCGAATTAGCTTCTTCAAGCCGTCGCAATCCGCTGGCTTGGTCGATATGCTGGCTGGCGTCTTAGTGGTTGGCGTCTTAATGTTAGGCTCCCCGAACCTGAAATGAATGCAGACCCGTGACCGGCTGTGCCTCGGACTCTTCTACGTGATCCACCCGCGCCGCTCGCGGGCCCTCCTGCAACCTCGATCGCAACCCAGCCAGCTGCTCGGGCGTTCCGATCGCTAGCACTTCAACGCTGCCATCGGGATTGTTGCGCACCCATCCGGCAATACCGAGAATGTGTGCTTCGCGCTCCACGAACCAGCGAAAACCGACGCCCTGGACACGTCCGCGCACGAGAAAGCGAAGAGCTTGGACGCGAGATTGATCGCCGGTGAGAGCCATCGTTCGTTCGATTGAAGAGATCAAAGATCCGATTGCAGAGCTGAAAATCCAATCCGAAAGTTCTTACCTCTGCAATCTAAACTCTTTGACCTTTATTGCGCCCGCGACAAATATGTTCCTTCAGCCGTGTCTACTTTGATTTTTTCGCCCTCATTGATGAACGGAGGCACCTGCACAATGAGACCAGTTTCGGTCTTCGCTGGCTTGGTCACGCTTGATGCGGTCGCACTCTTTAGGCCGGGCTCGACCTCCATCACGGTTAAGACGACGGTCTGGGGCAACTCGATACCGACCGCCTTGCCGTCGAAAAATTCCACTTTGATCTGGAGATTCGGGGTCAGGTAATCCACCGCGTCGCCAAGCGTGTCGCGGGTCAGGTGGGTCTGCTCGTAGTTTTCGGTATTCATGAAGTAGTAGTCGTCACCGTCACTGTAGAGGAACTCCATGTTCTCCTCATCGACATTGACTTTCTCAATCGGGTCGGGCGACCGGAAACGGTGCTCAAACATGGCGCCCGTACGCAAGTTGCGAAGTTTGGCCTGAATGAATGCGCGGAGATTGCCCGGCGTGCGGTGCTCGACGCTGAACACGGAGTGCAGGTCATTGTTGTGCTTGATGATCATGCCGGGACGGAGTTGGGTCGCTGGAATCGACATTGCTGGTTTACATCTCCTTCACTCTGCTAGGAATTCTGGGCAGCGGGGCAGGTCGACAAGACGTCCGCCGCACTTGGAATCAACATTTCATTTTACACAGGCAGCAAAGATTGTGGGAATGGTTCTTGGTTATTACGGGTTATTACGCCACTGATTCCATCGCGCACTGCCGATCGGGACCCAGATGGTGCAGCCGCGGACCCATTACGACCGGTCTGAAACTAAAATCAGCTTCGTTTCTTCCCTACCCGCTCGCTCCCAGGAGGCAGGTACGGAGGACTTGCCCGCTATATGGGTCTAGAATAGGGATATGTGGAGGATTTATGCGGATTGGAAAATATGAGAGTTCAGAAGGTAAGACCGGAACGGCAGTCACGTTTTTGTTGATTGGACTCGGCGTCGGTGCGGCGGTCGGTCTGTTGCTAGCTCCTAAGACGGGACGGCAATTCCGGAAGGACCTGCGGCGTTCCTATGCTGATGCCTTGGAAACCGCCTCCGACTGGACCGAGGAGGCGAAAGACCGCATCGAAGAAGTGGTCGAAAAAAGCGGGGCCCTTGCCGACGATCTGCGCGCCAAAACCAAACCGCTGAGCGATCTGCTGCGCCGCTCGTAATTGAATTTATGGTCGAGGCCAAACGGGAAGCACCGTCGGGGTTCGAACCTCGCCGCACAGCTGTTGCGAGGTTAGCTTTGTGGCCCTTCGCCGCCCGATCTTCGATCGACGGCAGCCGACGCAAGACTTAGTTCTATTCTGGTTCGGTCTCGTCTTCCAGCGTGCGCTTCTTTTTGTGCACACTGCGTATGACAACCCCCACTGAGAACCGGAAATTGTCCTGCTTCTGCTTGGGCTGCAGCGGGAATGCGGTACCGGTCAGGAAGTAATCGGCCTTGAATCGAAGGGCGTAACGAGGATTGATTTTGCGATCAAAGCCACCGCCAGCTACGATTGCCAAGCCGGTTCCGACTTCCGTGAACTGAGTCCCGACGGCGGTCGCTTGGCCGCGAGTGCCCTGATGTCCGTACAGAATCTCGCCAAATGGCGACCAGCGTTCCCACTTATTGCGCCGCGAAAATTGTGCGCCGAAAAGAAAGTTGTACTCGCGCGTCGCGACATCGAACGTGGGCGTGGTCTGTGGGCAGAAACCTTGTGTGCAAGTCGGAAATGGCGCCGGCGTCCCGGTGGGAATCTTCGACGTTCCGAAATATTCGCCGCCTTCCACTACGAACCCCAGCCAATGGGTCGCGTTCAAACTAAGCGAAGAGTCCCAGCCATATAGACCCGCCCAGTGTCCAGCATTGAAAAGACCGGCTTCAGCATAGGTACCGCCAGCAAAAAATTCGAGACGTGGAAACGGTATTACCGGTGCGGCAGTGTTGGTAGCAGCCGGAGTCGGAATCGGGACTGCCTCGGTAGGCGGAGCCTGGGCCGGAGCTTGTTGCTGCGCTGCAGGAGCCTGCCCTGGAGTTTGTGCCCACGACATAACACACAGCGCAGCCACGCCGGCCAGAACTCCCAGGTATTTCCTCACGATTCCTCCTTAAGGAATATAGTCGCCAATGCCCTATCAGTGGGCTTCTGCCAGTGATTTCTTGACTTGTGCCGTGCCGCGCCAATTTCGATCCACAACTTGCCTCGACGCTGGATCCTGCTATTGACCACGCGGAGCTGGTTTTCCGAAAACCGTATTGTAGTGAAGCCTGATGTCCCCGCAGGTTCCCTGCTCGGGTGAATACACTACGCAGGTATCAAAAGGCCGAGAATAGACGTGCAGCGATACAGCACGCTGGTTCGCTTCGCGCGGATTCACCACTCGATGCACCGGCTCTTGCGGATCGACAGCGCACGGATTGACCGCAGTCAACTCAACTGTGTTAGATGCGACCAGCTGGCACTTGCCTGCCTCGATATCTTCAAATCCTACGCGAAAATTTTCGACCAGCAGCCGACCGACAGGCGCCGCCATCCAACAATTCTGGTTGCGATGATTGTGCACTGAACTGCACTGCCCAACCTCCCAACAAATGGCCATCACTTCGTACAGTTGCGTCTTGTCGATCAGGTTACGGGTGTAGTGCTGGCGGTCCCACGTTAAATAGGGCACGAGACTGGCTTCTTCGACAGGCTTGTTCGCCAGCAGGGAACGCACCTCCTCCGTCCCCTCGAAGGCGGACGCGGGAAGCAAATGAAGTTCCCGAATTAGCTCGTCAATCGCGACGCGCGGGTGTTTGGTCAGTTCAGTCATAACGATATCTGCGACAAACTATTGAGTATACCGTGCCCGCCGGTGCAGTGACGGGCCCTCGCCCGTCCGGCATCGAGGGGGGCGGGTGGTCACGCCAGGCGTTCCTTGGTTCCGGCGACTCTATACAATGAATGAAATCCATGGAATTGCGACTGACTGAGAACGAAGTCCGTGTGCTGGGCTCATTGATCGAAAAAGACATCACCACGCCGGAGTACTATCCGCTGTCGCTGAACGCGCTGGTGAACGCCTGTAACCAGAAGTCGAATCGCGAACCCGTAATGCAGCTGGACGAAGACGCGGTACGCGATGCGCTCGAAGGTCTGCAGCAGCAGCGCATGGCTGGACCGGCGCGCGGCGCCGACAGCCGCGTGACCAAATACGAGCAGAGATTGCAGGAGTTATTCAACTTCACCCGCCCGGAGATTGCGGTACTGTGCGTCCTGCTGCTGCGTGGTACGCAAACGCCAGGCGAGTTGCGAGGACGCGCCGAACGCATGCACCGCTTCGAAGCGCTCGAAGATGTGCAATCGGCCTTGCACAAGCTGATGCAGCGCGAGCCGCCGCTGGCAAAAGTTTTGCCAAGACAGCCCGGCACCAAAGAATCGCGTTATGCACACCTGCTAGCCGGAGATGTAGTGGAAGCAGAAGCTCCGGTAAAGTTCGTCGCAGCGGCGGAACGCAATTCCGCCGATGCGGAGCGCCTTGCCCGGCTGGAGGAAGAATTATCGGAACTGCGGAGAGAAGTCGGCGAAGTGAAGGATCAGCTGGAAAGATTCCGCAGACAGTTTGAGTGAGGTTCATCCCAAACGCCGGAACATTCGATACATTCCGCTGTCCTACCCCGGGCCCAGTGTGTGGTTCAGAATTTGCATTTCTCTCTGCAGTGAATTTTTACAGCACCCGTTCCTGCGCATATCCCGCCGCAGCTAACGCCGAGATGATTTCAGCAATATGATCCGGCCCCCGCGTTTCCATGGTGATCTCGATCGCGGTCTCACCCAGTCCCACGCCGTGATAGGCGCGGTCGTAGTCCGTCTCGACGATATTGGCCCGATGCTCAGCCAGTATGGAGGTAAGCCGGTGGAGCGCACCGGGATAATCCGGCAAGTGGACGCGCAGACGCACCAGGCGTCCGTCTTTCACAAGGCCGCGCTCGATGATGCGCGAGAGCAGAGTGACGTCGATGTTTCCGCCGCATACCAGCACAGCCACTTTTTTCCCGACCAGCGTCAGTTTGCGATTCACCAGCGCAGCTAGAGCCGCCGCTCCCGCGCCCTCGGCCAGAGTTTTTTCGCGTTCCAGCAGCAGAAGAATGGCGTTGGCGATCTCCTCTTCTTCCACGGTAACGATGTCGTCCACATACTTCTGCACCAGCGGCAGTGTGCGGTCGCCGGCGCGTCGGACAGCGATGCCATCCGCGATGGTCGAGGCCGCCTTGAGCGTCACCGGCTTGCCTTCGGCAACAGCAACTTGCATCGAGGGCAGGCGCGACGGTTGAACTCCAAATACTTGAATCTTCGGATTCGACTCTTTAAGAGCACAGGCGATGCCGCCAATCAGGCCTCCGCCACCGATCGGGACGACCACCGCTTCCAGATCTGGATGCTGCTCGATCAGCTCCAGTCCAATGGTGCCCTGCCCGGCAATCACAGCGTCGTCATCGAAGGCGTGGACAAAGGTAAGGTGTTCGGCCTGACTGCGGCGAACGGACTCTTCAAAAGCCTCGTCATAATTCGCGCCATGCAAAACCACGTCCGCACCGTAGCCGCGCGTCGCCGAAACTTTGATCAGAGGCGTGGTCAACGGCATGCAAATCTGGGCGCGGATGCCAAGCTTGCCGGCATGGTAGGCAACTCCTTGCGCGTGATTTCCAGCCGAGGCGGCGATGACGCCCTGGGCACGTTCTTCCGGGCTGAGCGAGAGCAACTTGTTCAGCGCCCCGCGCTCTTTGAACGCCCCGGTGCGCTGCAGGTTGTCGAGCTTCAAATAAACTTGGTTGCCGGTGGATGCGGAGAATGTCTCCGAACGTGCGCAGGGTGAAAGGTAGATGGAACTGCGAATGCGGTGCAGGGCCGACTGGATGTCGTTGAGAGTGATCATTGTCTGACTGCGGCGACCAACGCTTCAAGGATGGCAACAATCTTACCTGACGGCACACGAAGGGACGGGCAGTGACATGTACGAGTACCACTTCCGTAATGGCCCTTTTTAACAGGGGCTACGCCCTTTGGAAACCTATACAACCGCCAAAAGGGGCGTCAGAATGGGGTTTTAGAGGAGTTCACCCCTGGGACTCATGTCCAGCTCGCCCGGCGCCACACCCGCCCCTCCCCCTGTCCATCGAAAATCTGTCGCGCGCGTAGCGCTGTTTGACTTGCCTGACGCGTCCGCACAGTTGGTGACAGAGTGTTTTCGCCAATCCGGGATCGATACGGTTCCAATTGCCCGCGACCACGCGCATCGACTGCAACGCGAAAAATTTGAGGCCTGCGTATTGCCCCTAGGAGAGGACGCCGGCAGCATCATCGAAATGGCGCGAGCATCGGCTTCCAATGGCCGGATCATCGTCTACGGGCTGGGCGGTACCGCGCAGGACGCAATGCGATATTCAAAATTGTGTATCAATGCAGTCTTTCACGAACCGCTGGAGCGGTCGGCGGCCATGAAACTGGTGCGCTCGACTCGAATGCTGGTGTTGCACGAATTCCGTCGCTACGTTCGTATCCCAGTGATGACTGAGGTGGGAATCGTAATGACCGACGGTGGCCGTATGACAGCCACCAGCCAGGAAATCAGTTCGGGCGGCATGTCCCTCAAGGGCAATCAGGTGCTGGAACCTGGCACTGCGGTCGAAGTATCGTTCTCTTTATTGACGCTGCCCCGCGTGTGGGTGCGGGGGAACGTCAGTTGGAAGAAACCGAACAAGACCTTTGGGGTTCGCTTCGACTCTACCGACGAGCGGCGGCAACGGCTGAAAGAGTGGATCGTGGGCTATCTGGAAAGTTAGGCGGCGGTCAGCTTTCGGCCCTTGGTTCATTGCCTCTACAATATCGGCGTGAGTTCTTTTTCAACCGCGGTTGAGCCTGAGCCGCCCTCGGTTCTCGACACACGCTCCTTCTCCTTGCGCCAAAAATTTCTTTTGTGGCTCATCAGTTGGGCCAGCTATCTGACGATTTCGCTGATCGGTCCCACTCTCCGCTATTCAATTTCTTGGGAAGAACCGCCTTCCCCACCCGACTCAACTTACGAAAAAAGGGTGATCTATTCTTTCTGGCACCGCGCGGTGTTTGCCAGCACGTGGTTATGGAAAAACACCGGAATCGCAGTGATGGTAAGCCACAGTTTCGACGGTGAATACATCGCCCGGACCATTGAAAAACTTGGCTTCGTCGCTGTCCGGGGATCGAGCAGCCGGGCTGGCGCGACAGCCCTGCTCGGCTTGAAAAGCCAGCTGGAACAAGGCAATCTGGTCGCATTTACGATTGACGGCCCGCGCGGGCCCAAATACATAGCCAAGCCCGGCCCTGTGCTGCTGTCACGCGCCAGCGCTTTGCCGATGACGGCATTCTACGTCGCGCTCAGTGATGCTTGGGTTCTGAATACCTGGGACGCGCTGATGATTCCGAAACCATTTTCAAAAGCCCTGGTGCGCTTCAGCGCCAAGATCCAGGTTCCCGCCGATGCCGGCGCAGCGCCAGGCGACGCAGATGGCGACGTAAAAAACGATGCAAAGAGGCATGCGCAGATGGCAGAGTTTCAACGGCAATTGCAGGCCGCTCTCGAACGCGTCACTCGGTTCGCCGAGGAGCACGTAGCAGAAGTCGGATCGCCGGAATTCCCCATCCGGGACCTTGCGCAGCGGGCAACTGGAAGTCATGCAACCGATCGCCGCTGACGATGCAATCCGCTTCTTGCCCGGTGCGTCGTGAACACTGCCGGACAACGCGGATCCGATGCCATCATCAGGGCTCGTCGCATGGCAACCCTAATCGCAAAGACTCTTTCGTCAGTATTACAGTTCCTTTGGGGAGAACGATACGGGCAATGGCAAGCGTCTACCGGCGGCTGCCAGCGCTCTGTTTTGACTCGACGGCGGATCGAAGCTCGTTGGCCCGGAGATCATCCCCCGCCACGGGTCGGCGTGTCGGCGCGACCGACCCTCCGCCGTTGTAGCGGTGGCGTACCTCGTGGAGTTTCTCAACTTCCTTCTCTCCGAGCGGTTGCTCGTTGCCGAGCAGGTGCGTAACCAGAGCAATCTTTGCGAAATGCTCCACCGTCTCCATTTTCATGTAAGCACCTTCGAGCGAAGAGCCGAACGTCACGACTCCGTGATTCGCCATCAAGATGGCGTCATGGTTCGGAATCAGCGGTTCAAGGGCATCGGTCAACTCCGGCGTACCGGGAGTGCCATAGCGAGCCAACGGGATCGAGCCCAGCCCGACAACAACCTCGCACACCAGGGGGCGGGTCAGATCATAACCAGAAGCCGCAAACCCGGTAGCCGTCGGCGGGTGCGCGTGAACGATGCCCTGCACGTCTGGGCGCATGCGATAAATCAGCAAGTGCATCCCAATCTCGCTCGACACCCTGCGCTTCCCCGAGAGGCGCTTTCCGTCCATGTCCACAATCACCATGTCAGAAGCGCGCATCCTGCCCTTGCTGATACACGTGGGAGTCACCAGCAGGCGGGTTTCATCGAGACGGACCGATAAGTTCCCGTCCGTAGCCGCAACAAAACCGTTTTGGTGCAGCATCCGGCCAAACTGCACAATCGCAAAACGATGCTGACGGTCGCTAGCCATTGAAAACTCTGCGCGGCCATGTTACAGCACGCCTCGGAAGCCTTACAACCATTTATAGAGTCAAGATATGTAAAAGCGGTGGAGACCTAGGCGCCTCGCCCAGCCGCCTGCGACAGAGGGGCGAGAATCCCGGTTCCTCTAGCACATCGCCTCCTGACCTCAAATCTTATAATCTCCCCCATGCTAGTCTCGGACTTCCACTACGATTTGCCGGCCGACCGGATTGCTCAGGAACCATTGCCCGACCGCGCCGGATCGCGCCTGCTGCACCTGAATCGGCAGTTCGCTAGTCGGCAGGATCGAAAGTTTAGCGAGTTCCCCGATATATTGCGGTCAGACGACCTCCTGATTCTAAACAACACCCGAGTCTTCCCGGCCCGGCTCTACGGCTACCGGGGCGGCGAGCGTGCTCGGTTCCCGGGCCCCCGGAACCCGGCCGCAAAAGATTTCCTCCGCGGACGAATCGAGGTTCTGCTCACGCGCCAGCTCTCAGAAGATGCATATGAATGGGAGTGCCTGGTACGGCCCGGACGCAAGATCGGCGTTGGAGAAAAGCTGTGCTTCGGTGATCCGCTCCGCAGTTGTCCACCCGGCGATCGACACGGAGACGATCGCGGACTGGAAGCCGAGGTCACAGAACGCGGCGAATTCGGCGAGCGACGCATAAGATTCGCGCCGGTTGGCGATTTCTTTGCCCGAGTCGAGCGCATCGGACACGTGCCCCTTCCCCCTTACATTCGCCGTGGCATTGACGACAAAGACGATCGCTACAGAGACGGCGGCAACAATGATCTCGCCACAGACCGCGACCGCTATCAAACCGTCTACGCGCAGTCTCGAGGATCTGTAGCGGCGCCGACCGCCGGCTTGCACTTCACGCCCGAGATCCTTCAGCAAATTCGCGCACGCGGAATTGAAATCGCCGAAATCACCTTGCACGTCGGCCTAGGCACGTTTCAGCCCATCCGAGTAGAAAACGTAGAAGATCACAAGCTGCATCGGGAGTGGTTCGAAATTCCGCCGCGGACTGCCTGCGCGATCAACCAGGCGAAAGCCGAAAACAGGCGCGTAGTTGCCGTGGGCACTACCACGGTCCGCACCCTAGAGTATGCCTCGCAACGCGCAGGCAGCGATCGCCTAGATGCCGGACGGGGCGATGCGGACATATTCATCTATCCGGGCTATCGTTTTCGCATCGTGGACGCGCTGCTGACAAATTTTCATCTGCCGCAGTCGACCCTGTTAATGCTGGTATGCGCGCTCGGCGGAAGAGCGCTGGTGATGGACGCATACCGCCATGCCATCGAGACAGGCTATCGCTTCTACTCTTATGGGGACTGCATGTTCGTGGAGTAGTTTTTCAGCGATTTTCCGGGCGCTGCACTCAACGGGCGGTCCCAAACGTATGTAAACTTGTCCTAAGTTGATCGCAATACTAACCCACTCCCGCCCGGTAGCGATTACACTCCTTGCCCTGGCCCTGAGCCTCGGAGGGCAAACTCAAAGCAAGGCTACTCCAAGCACGAAGGCAACACCCAATGCCGACGCTCAGCTCTACCAGAACGTCTCTCTCGGATTCCGTTTCCAGATTCCCTATGGCTGGGTGAGCCGTACCCAGGAAATGGGCAGCCAGAAAATAGCCGACCCGCCTGCGCACAGCGACGACGCCAGCAAGTCAAAACTGCTGCTAGCAGTGTTCGAGCGCCCGCCTGAGACCACCGGAAACACCATCAACTCCGCAGTCGTGATCGCCTCCGAGAACACCGCGTCCTATCCCGGACTCAAGAAGGCCGAAGATTACCTCGGCCCGCTCACGGAACTCGCGACCGCCCATGGTTTCAAGGCCGACGGTGAGCCCTATGCCATCGAGGTCGAGTCCAGGCAGTTGCTGCGAGCCGACTTCATCAAGCCGCTCGCCGACAATGACAAGACCACCGCTGACAAAGCGACTGATGACGAGGCGGACGATAAAGCGAACGACAAACTCACCATGCACCAGTGCACGCTCGTCCTGCTCACCAAGGGACAAATCATCTCCTTCACCTTCATCGCCGGCAGCGACGATGAACTCGACGACCTGATGGACGGCCTGCACTTTACCCCCGCGAAATCGCCGATACACTAGAGCCGCTCGAAAAGGCGGCCGCCCGGCAAGCGGGTGGTGACTGGGCCGTGCTCGGTCCAAGCGGAGCGCAGCTCGGGCTGCGCACAGCGACCCTCCAACCAGGTCCCTAAGAGCAACAAAAAACGCGGTTTACGCTCTCGATTCCAACCTCAAAATGAGCGACTTTTGTGGTAAAATAACTTTAGCTCTGGTGCTGGCTAAATAGCCGAAAATTCAATAAGTTGAGCTCACCCGAGCACTCCCGGAATCGTCCCTCCAATCGAGCGCCCGATCCGGCTTTCTCCAGGGAGAAGAATGGCCACAAAAGAATTGCAAGCCGAACTCGTTGACCTGAAGGGCAAAAGCGTCAAAGCCCCCAACGGAGACTACACCGCCGATTCCATCAAAGTCCTCGGCGGCATGGAAGCGGTGCGTAAACGTCCCGCCATGTACATCGGCTCGACCGGCGAACTGGGCCTGCATCACCTCGTCTACGAAGTCGTTGATAACTCCGTCGACGAAGCGCTCGCCGGCCACGCCGACAAAATCGAAGTCACCATCCATCTCGACAACTCGATCACCGTAATCGATAACGGACGCGGCATTCCCGTCGACAACATGGACATCGACGGAGAAAAAATTCCTGCCGCGCAAGTTGTGATGACCACGCTGCACGCCGGCGGCAAGTTCGACAGCAACTCCTACAAAGTTTCCGGAGGCCTCCACGGCGTAGGCGTAAGCTGCGTCAACGCGCTCAGCGAGGAACTCGATCTCGAGATCTGGCGCGACGGTTTCACCTGGGAGCAGACTTACTCCAAAGGCGAACCCACCAGCAAGCTGAAGAAAACTGGTGCTGCCAAAGTAAAGACCGGAACCAAGGTTCACTTCGTTCCCGACAAAACAATTTTCACCACCACCGTCGAATACAACTTCGACACGCTCTCGCAACGCCTGCGCGAACTCGCGTTCCTCAACAAGGGCCTGGTCATCACGCTCACCGACGAACGCCAGACCGATTCCAAGACCGGCGAAGCCAAGCACTCCGAGTTCAAGTACACCGGCGGCATCGCCGAATTCATCAAGCACCTGAATCGCGGCAAGCAGACACTGCACGACAAGCCGATCTACATGGAAGCCGACAAAGACGACGTCCACATTGAAATCGGCCTGCAATACAACGACGCCTATTCCGAATCCGTATTCAGCTTCGCCAACAACATCAACACCGTCGACGGGGGCACGCATCTGTCCGGCTTCCGAACCTCGCTCACGCGCACGATCAACTACGCCGGACAGCAGATGGGCCTGTTCAAAGACGTAAAAGAAAATCTCACTGGAGACGACGTCCGCGAGGGCCTCGTGGCCGTGATCAGCGTAAAGCTGCCGCAGCCTCAGTTCGAAGGCCAGACCAAGGGAAAATTAAATTCCGACATAGCCGGCATCGTGCAGGCCGTAGTCAACGAACGGCTGGGCGCTTTCTTCGAGCAGAACACCGCCGTAGCCAAGAAGATCATCAACAAAGCCATCGACGCTGCCCGAGCCCGCGAGGCCGCCCGCAAAGCTCGCGACCTCACTCGCCGCAAAGGCGCCCTCGATGGTGGAGGACTTCCCGGCAAACTCGCCGACTGCTCCGAGCGCGATCCCAACCGCTGCGAACTTTTCCTCGTGGAAGGCGAATCCGCAGGAGGAACCGCCAAACAGGGCCGTGACCGCCGTTTCCAGGCCATCCTCCCGCTCAAGGGAAAGATTCTGAACGTAGAAAAAGCGCGCTACGACAAGATGCTGGCCCACGAAGAGATCCGAGCCATGATCACCGCGCTCGGCACCGGAATCTCCAAAGAAGACTTCGACCCCACAAAAGTCCGCTACGGCAAGATCATTCTGATGACCGACGCCGACGTAGACGGCTCGCACATCCGTACCCTGCTGCTCACGTTCTTCTTTCGACATATGCAGGAGCTGATCAAGCGCAACAACGTCTACATCGCGCAGCCCCCGCTCTTCGGCATCAAGAAGGGCAAGACGCACCAGTACATAAAAAACGAACACGAATTCGTCAAAGTGATGGTCAAGCGCGCCTCCGAAGGCCTGATCATCCGCTACGGAGAAGGTGCGGCCAAACTCGAAGGCGCCGCTCTGACCAAATTCATCACCGTTCTGAACGAGTATCTTGGATTCCTCGAAAAGCTCAACAAGCGCCTACGCGCCGAGGAAATTACCAGTCTCCTGCCCAAACTCGATTTGGCCAAGCGTGCCGACTTCGAAGGCGACAAGAAAACTCCGCCCAGGAAAATCGAGAAGCTGGAAAAAGAGCTCAAGCGCCTACAGAAAGACCTGAAGTTGAAGAGCGTAGAAACGCGTTTCGACGAAGAACACAACCTCTGGGCGCTGCACTTCGTAAACTCGCAAGGCGCCGAGCACCTCATCAACTGGGAACTGGCCGCAACCCCGGAATGTCGCCAGCTCATCGCCAAGTTCAAGCAGATCGAGCAATATCTGGAACCGCCCTTCATCGTTGAGAGCTTGCCGAAAGCCGCCAGGACGAAAACCAGCACGGAAGAAGCAGGCGATGACAAGAACGTAGACGGCGGCGAGAATGATGCCGGTGAGAATGACAACGAAGACGAAAATCTGAGCGCTGCCGAGAAAGAGGAATCCGAGAAAGCGCAGAAGAAATCCGGTAAGCCAGCCCTCAGACGAGTAAAAGAGCCCGAGATCGTCGAGAAAAATACCGCCCGCGACCTTTTTGACTATGTCCTAAACGAAGGCCGCAAAGAGTACATGGTGCAGCGCTACAAAGGCCTCGGAGAAATGACCGCCGAGCAGCTCTGGGAGACGACCATGGATCCCGAGCGCCGCACGCTCCTGCAGGTCCGCCTCGAAGACATAGCCGAGTGCGAAACCATCTTCACCACCCTGATGGGCGAAGACGTGGAAGCCCGCAGAAAATTCATAGAAGACAACGCGCTCGACGTAAAGAACCTGGATATCTAACTCTTGTTGCGGCGGACACTCCTGTCCGCCGTTGACTTTGATGTTGGTCTTGATCGTTTGGGGACGGGCGCCATCTCCCGTCCAAGCCGAGCAAAGTTCGGCGTCGCCTCGCGAGATTGTATCGTCAGAATCAGTCCGCCTTTGACCGTCCGGGCAGAACTGCGCACCCGGTCTCCGAATCATCTAGAATGGCTTCGCTCTACCCAAATCAATCCCCAAGCGCATCCTAACTTATTTAAATACAGAGGTTTAGCGAAATTTTCCAGTGCCCACTCGCGACCCGCGGTGAAATCGAAACCAAATGTCTTACCAAGTTGTCTGCTTCACGAAGAAGAAGATGAAAGCATCCGACGACTCGCTCGGTCGTTCGCCTCCGGATAAGCCCGGTCAAACAGGACCCAAAGCGCTCCGATCACGACGAAAACAAGATAGCTTCCTTCCGGACCAACCGAGCCGCCGGTCAGCCATTCGGGACCGTGGAAACTGGAGTTCAGTAAATGCCCTGGCAAGAGCGTCCCACTGTCAGGAACGGAGTACAGATAGCTCTCGCCCCAATCCCAAGCCAGGTGGAAGCCGACCGCCCACCACAGATCGCCCGTGCGCCGCAGCGTGAGACACAAAAAGAAACCAATCAATCCCGCCGCGATGAGACCAGTTTTCGCTTCGCCTGGATTCGCGCCGTGGATATAGCCGAAGGCAATCGATAGAACAGCCGCTGCCGGCCAGAAATTCATCCCCTGCGAAAGTACCCATTGCGAATAACCCCGCATCAGGAAATCTTCAAAGAAGCCCGTGATCAAAAAAAATACGCCGTAATAAGCGGCAAACTTGAAGATGCGCGCACCATGCAGCGACAAAGTCCCGAATTCAAACGCGCCGGTAAGGCGCAACGCAACCATCAGGATGCTCAAGGATGCGATGCCCCAGAGCGTTCCGACCCAGAAGTTTCGTCCGAAGGCACGTCGGGCTGGCAAGCCGAAGTCGCCGAAGTAACAATTTTCAATGCGAGCCATCACAAACCCCGGCAAGATCGCTGCCAGCATCATGCAGACTTCGATCAGCATGCGCCACCACAAGGCGTTCACGTGCGAGCGGAGCGACACTATCAGCCAACCCTCGACCTGGAAAACGACAAACGCCATTGCCAGATAAATCAACCAGCGCGTGCCCGGATACATTCCCTCTGGCCCGGCGAAAACTTCGCGCAACGGCGACTCGCGGTCGGCACCAGTCGTGGATGCAGACGAATCTGCGCACGACGCCAAAGACGATGGCAGACCCAATGGTAAAGCCACCGGCGAAACCGAAGACGCATCTGGTTTAGGATCGTCGATCGGCACGGTCGGTTTCGACTCCCCGGAAGAAGGAGACAACGGTTTGTTATCCATCATCGTTCCGGACATGGTAAAACACTCGGTCGCGCTTTTGTTGCGCCAATGTTGCGCCGACTTCTTCATTCCGATGCTTTCCGCGCTCCGCAATTTGCCGCTGCGGCGCTATTGCTCGCCTATCTTCTGCAATGCGCGTGGCTGGTCCGCGTGCAATCGATGCGTGCCGGACCGGACTCGGACCAAGCTCTCCGCATCTATCAAGGCCTCGAGCAATGGAAAAACGGCGTTATCGCCGGAACTCCCGAATCGTTACGCTCGGAAGCCATCACCGGCGTTCCCTCCGCGGCGCGAGCCGGACACCTCCGCGTGCGCGACGGTTACGACCAAGACCGTTCGCCCCTTTACTATCTGGTCGCCGCTGCGCCGCTCCTGTTGCGTCCCGGTTCGTGGCTGCCGGATTCCTTCGGGCCGTTGGTGGCTGCCAGCCCATACCTGTTCTTCGGCCTCATGCTCGGAGCCTCGCTCTGGTACGTCACGCGCCGTCTCTACGGCAACGCAGGTGGATACACCGCCCTTGCTCTCTATTGCTTTTCGCCCGCCATGATCGTGAACGTCGCCGGCACGCAGAGTTTGGGCGAGATGGGCGCGGTTTGGGGAGCATTTGGGACCGTCTTCACCGCCATCGCCGTGGCCCACACCATCTATGCTCCGAGAGAGGTTGTGCTCTGGAACTGGAGGCGAATTCTGCTTCTGGGACTATCTCTGACGCTTGTAGCCGGCGATCAATTTTCGCTGGCTGTACTGGCGGTAGTGATTTTGCCGCTTATGCTTTGGGTGGCACCGGTGCGACCGCGCGCTTTATTCGCAATCTGGACGACCGCGGTCGCGGTCGGCATGGCACTGCTGTTTGCAGCCTATTTTTTTGAAGCTCGATTGTTCTGGCAGGGGATGCGACACGCGCTCTGGATCGATTTCGAACCCGAGGCGTTTGGAGTTTTCGTCTCCTATCGCAATGCCTGGCAAACCGTCTTCACCGGTAGCCCGGCGTTGATGCTCGTCCTTCCGGCGGCGCTGATTGGGTACTTGGGATGGAAACGCGCGCGTTATTTTGGCAACGCGGCGCCGCTACTGATGGCCTTGCTGATGCTCGTTTTGGCCATGGGAGCTTCCAATTTTAAGGGTCAAGGATTCTATTTGTGCATGCTCATATTTCTCTTCGTCTTCGTCGCAGGCGTGTTTGCTGATCTGCTGGAAACTTCTCAAAGCCTATTCGTGATGGCCGCGCTCGTCGGATTGCTAAGCGCCTCTGCGATCTGGAACGTGTGCGAATTGGCTCGACTGATGTAGTGTCTAGGCAAATCCTAAGGGTTAAAATAGATGTTCAGAGCATTTGGAAGGATCAACCGAGCCAGACCCTTATGAGCACCCCCGACCCGATTCCGACACCGAAAACCGTCTACGTGACCCGGGCTGGCCTCCCGCTCACTTTCAAGCTCGACTGGCCTTTTCGCCGTGCCACTTCCGGGGCGGACTTTGATGTTCTGCACGCGGTCATCACGCTAGAAAATTCCGACGGCCTGCGAGCGCTCGTGGCTGTAAATCTTTCCGCTACGCTGCGAGAAGTGTTGCCTTCGCTCGAAGCAAAAGACACGGAAGCTCCCATCATCAATGCTCTGCGCAAGGAGGTTGACCGCAAACAGACGGAGTTTGCGAAATCCGGCAAGCTGGTGCCACTGCCTTTTTCCAGCCGGCACTATAACTTCAAACTCAAGCAGTGGGCTTTCGGTAAGGCGAGCAAAGAAGAAATCGCCCGGCTGATCGAGCGCAAAGTGTACTGGCAAACGCGTCTGGCCAGCGGAGATGCTTGGCTGGCCGACCCGACCGAGGCGCTCTATTTGGACACCACCGCCACCCGCATCGCCGAAACGGCTGCGGGACTCGCGCAGCAGGGACTGCTCAAACTGGCCGGGGAATATGCCACCGGGCTGCCCGCGCTAATGGATCAGAAAGACCGCTTCGAATCTGAAGTGGCAGAAGCAATTCAGCAATTGGAAGAAAAACACGCCTTCGAGCGCGGATAGAGTTAGGGCTCGGCGATGGTGGCTCTCCCCCGTGAGGACTCATCACACGTTCACGGTACGACTACCAAACCCGGCAGGCATTCTCCCGCACCATAGGTTGCCCAGACTTGCAGTGAAATGCCGTGCGAAATTCTGTCATGTTCGAGACCACGCCATTCGCGCGGTACTTCTCCGGCGAGTGCGGATCCACTGTCGCGCGCAGCCGCTTATCCTCATCGCGCTCGTTGGTACACCAGCTCTGCCCGTAGGCAACGAAGAAGCGCTGCTCCGGCGTCAAGTCGTCGAGCATCTCAAGTTTTTGGCCCTTCGTATCTTCCTTCCACGCCAGATAGGCGAGCAACGTCCCGCCGAGATCCGCCAGATCCTCGCCATTCGTCAGTTTGCCGTTGATCTTGATGTCGTCGATGATCGTGTACCCGGAATATTGATCGACCACGCATTGGGCGCGCTTTTCAAATTCCTTGCGGTCGGCATCGGTCCACCAGTCGCGCAAATTTCCCTGCGCGTCGAACTGGCTGCCCTCATCGTCAAAAGCATGCGTGAGTTCGTGGCCCATAGTAGCGCCGGTGTCACCATAGTTAGGCGCGGCATCGGAGAGCTTGCTGAACAGAGGCGGCTGCAGGACTCCTGCGGGAAAGTTAATGTCGTTCCTCTGCGGATCGTAATCGGCATTGACCGTAGGCGGAGTCATATCCCACTCCTTGCGGTCGACAGGCTTGCCGATTTTCGCGAGCCAGCGGTGGAATTCGAACCAGGAGGCCCTTTCCGAGTTTCCGATCTCATCTCCGCGCACAATTTCGAGGGAGCTATAGTCCCGCCATGTATCGGGGTAGCCGATTTTGTTTGCAATCGCGTGCAGCTTGGTAAGCGCCTGTTCCTTGGTTGCAGCCCCCATCCAGGGCAGCGACTGGATCTCGCTCTGCATGGCCGCTTCGACTTCTTTCACAATCTTCAGCGCAGCCTGTTTTGCCTCTGGACTGAAGTACTTTGCCACATAGGCCTGGCCCAGCGCTTCTCCCAAGTCATTGTCTACGTCATTCGTGCATCGCTTCCATCGCGGCGGCAGTTCCTCCCGGCCTCGAAGTGTCTTGCCGTAGAAGTTGAAATTCTCGTTCACGAATGCGGAAGATAGAGCGCTGGCGGCCTCGTGCGCGGCGTGCCAGCGCAGGTAGGTTTTCCAGTCCGCTAAACTCTCTTGTTCGATTTCTTCACTCATACGGCGAAAATAATCGGGCGTTACCACGTTCAGATGAACGAGCGATCCCACTCCGGTCTTTGCGAAATACGTCTTCCAGCCGAATGCGGGGGAAAGCGTTTGCAGTTCCTCCACGCTCATCTTGTGATAGAGCCGGGGAGGGTCGCGCCGCTCGACGCGGGTCATCTGAGCCTTGGCGAATGCGGTCTCGATCCGCATGACCGTTGCTGCTTCGGTCTGCGCATCGGCAGGCTTGTCCCCTAAAAGTTCGAACATCTTCGCGATGTGTAGCACGTAAGCTTTGCGTAATTCTTCCGACTTCGCATCGTCCTTCAGGTAGTAATCACGATCGGGCAGGCCGAGTCCGCCCTGATCGACCTCGGCGATGACCTGCGTGGAGTCTTTGAAGTCCTGATTCGAGCGGAAGGTAAACAGGGTCCCACCGCCGTAGAGCGACGGTGGGAACTGCGCAGTCGCAGTATATTGCGCCAGATCCTGCTTCGATTGCAGACCCTCGATGCGTTCCAGCTCCGGCAAGAGAGGCGTGGCGCCAAGCTTCTCAATGGCTGGCTCATCCATGCACGAGGCGTAGTAGTCGCCAATCTTTTGCGTGACCGCATCGCGTGCGCCGCTCGGTTTTGCAGCATCTTCGAGAATTATCCTCAACTGCGCGCGGTTCTCGTCCTCGAGCTTGCCATATGTCCCCCAACTTGACTGGTCCGGAGGAATAGCATTGTTTTTGATCCATCCGCCGCAGGAATACGCGTAGAAATCCATGCACGGATCAACCGTTCGATCCATGGCGGAAACGTCGAGTACTGGCTCGGAGGCAGAGTGTTGAGCACAGGCGGGTACAACAACCGCAACCGCCATCAGAATGAGTGCGGAGATTTTCCAGGTCATAGGGATTTAAGTCGCCAAATCGCTCTATGAGACTATCGTTTCGTTCAGAACTTAGCCAGTATTACCAATCCGTCTGATGCGTGCGATCAATCCATTTCTGGTCCCCCTTCATTTTGCCGCGGATGTCGTGACGCCCGAAGATGCCTCCGACTGTCATGGGAATTTTGTCCGTGAGGCTGCCTTTGCTAGCGTGCGAAGCCAGAGAAAGCGTGATTTTTCGCACGAAGGCACTCCTCGCGACTTGGACACCCATCAATCCTGATTCAGACGGAAGTGTGGAGTTTTGGCTAGGGAGGTCGCGGAAATTCCTGTGCTCCCGGTAAAACTCGTATACAAAGCTTTCACAGCAACGTCAGAAACAATGTTCATTCCTATTCGCCGATGTACGTTCGGAGCAAGCCCACATTCTTAGAGCATTTCTTTTTCGGGGAGACGCCGATCGCGCTGGGGTGATATCAAGAGTTCCCAGCCACAGAGGACAACTTGAGCCGTGGGACGACTGACGTAAAATCAGAACAACAGTGCCAGACGCAGATTTCGGATGGCAGCCGGAAGGCAAACGGAATACGGCATGGATATCACTTGGGTCACCGAGAGAGTTGCGATGGGTGGCGGGATCTGGAATGCGGGGAACATGGGGGCGCTGGCGCAGGCCGGGATAACCCACGTTCTGAACATGCAGCTCGAGTTCGATGACCGGCCACTCGCGGAACCCTATGGGGTCCGCGTGCTGTGGAATCCGACCGACGACGATTTTTTGCCAAAGCCTCCGGAGTTGTTGAAACGCGGCGTTGATTTTGCGCTGGACGCTTTGGAACATCCGGAGGCAAGGCTTTATGTTCACTGCGCCGCGGGAGTACACCGGGCTCCCATGATGACGCTGGCGGTATTATGTGCGATGGGGTTTGAGATTGACGCGGCTATGGTGCTAATTGAAACGCGAAGGCCGGTGGTCGATTTCGCGGACGTTTATGTGGAAAGCGTGCGGCGATTTATGGATTCACGGGTTGAAAGCAAGCCGCGAAGTTCACGGTAATAATCGGATTGTGCTAGGAGGGAATAGGGAGAAGGCGCGCCGCTCACCCGAGCGGCTTTTTTATTGGCCCGAAGGGAGAGTGCCCCGACGTCCGCGAGATCGGCGATCTGGTGGTTATGTGGAGGCGATTTCCGCTGCGCTCAGACACGATTGGGCACCGGATGGTCAGGAATGTGGCAGTGGAGGAGATAAGCCTGGGCTCCGCGACGACGTTGCTCGATATTTATAGAACGATGGGACGGGCCGTTATGTTGGCGGAAACGCCGCCGGTCCGATCGAAAGAAAAATCGAGATCATCGGGTGATTTAAAGTCGGCAGCTGGGGCATCGTGAGCCTTCGAGGTCCCGATGATCCGATTTCTAAGCGGTTAGCCGATTTCTTCGCTCCAGCTTTCTAGCGTCTTCTTCACCAAGGCCATGAACTGGTCGGCGACGGCACCGTCGATAATGCGGTGGTCGTAGCCTAGCGTGAGGTGAACGACGGAACGGATGGCGATGGAATCTGCGCCGTCTTTGTCGGTGATCACCATTGGTTGTTTGGTGATACCGCCGACACCCATGATGGCGGCGTTTGGCTGGTTGATGATGGGCAAGCCGAACACGGCTCCGAACTGGCCGGGGTTGGTGACGGTGAAAGTAGAACCCTCCACGTCCGCCGGCATCAGTTTCTTGGAACGGGCGCGTTCACCGAGGTCGGTGATACCGCGCTGCAGGCCGAGGAAGTTAAGCTCGTCGGCACTTTTGAGAACTGGGACGATGAGTCCCCAATCGAGCGCGACGGCGATGCCAGCGTTGACGTGTTTGTGGTAGCGGATGCTATCGCCTTCGAGCGAGCTGTTGACGATGGGATATTGCTGCAAGGCAATGATGGCGGCGCGCACAAAAAACGGCATAAAGGTAAGGCGTGCGCCGTGGCGCTGCTCGAAACCGTTCTTGAGCTTGTTACGCAGATTGACGATGCGAGTCAGGTCCACCTCGAACATGCAGTGGACGTGTGCACTGGTGCGGCGGGATTCGATCATGCGCTGCGCGATAATTTTGCGCATGTTGGACATGGGCACGAGCTCACCCGGAGTTGCAGCCGGCGCAGGAACTGGCGCTTGACGTGGAGCGGAGACCGGAGCTGGAGCAGCCACGCGCTGCTCTACGAAATCGAGGATATCTTGTTTCGTGACGCGGCCGCCGGTGCCGGTGCCGCCGACCTTTGCGAGATCTACATTGTGTTCGCGGGCGAGCTTGCGAACGAGCGGGGAGGAGCGGACGTCGGAATCCTCTTCGTCCTCGGGAGCACTGGCGGAGGGAGGCGGAGCTGAGGCTTCTTTCGTTTCCTTTTTCGCGGATGCGGGAACGGATGGAATGGGCGCAGCGGGTGCCGCTGCAGCACTCTTGGCGGGGGTGGAAGCGGAAGCGCCACTGCCGTCGCCAATCACACCAACGATGGTGTTCACCTGAACCGTGTTGCCTTCGGGAACTTTGATCTCTTGAAGGATTCCGCTCGAGGGCGCGGGAATTTCGGCATCGACCTTGTCGGTGGAAATCTCGAACAGAGGCTCGTCGCGCTGGACCTTGTCACCAGGCTTCTTGAGCCACTTGGTAATGGTTCCTTCGAAAATTGATTCGCCCATCTGGGGCATTACAACGTCGGTCGGCATAGTTCCCTTTCCATAAAGCCTGGCTGCAGAAGCGAGAGCAGCGCAAACGAATATTATAGCGAAGGCGTGAGCAATGGTGTTCGCGTCTTCGGCGAGTTGCGCCGGTTGTTAGAAACGGTTCCGGCCGATGCGGGCGCCCCGAAAGCAACACACTGGCAGACCGTGGATTTCTAAGGCTTGACACGCTGTAGGACGCCGGTGGGAGATTTCGAATCATATCGATTTCTTGATTGTTGGATGCGCTCCCGGTTCTCTTGCGCCCACTTCGCAAGCGACTGAATGGGCTTACGCAAAGTACGGCCAAGATCGGTTAGTTTGTACTCCACGCGCAACGGGATGGTGGGATAGACGGTTCGAGTTACCAGTCCGTCTCGCTCCAAGCCTTTCAGCGTGAGCGTCAGCATGCGCTGTGAGATTCCTTCGATCGCGTGCCGCAATTCACTGAAGCGTCTAGGGTTGTTCGCCAGCATTTGGACAATCAAGACGCTCCACTTATCGCCTACGCGATTCAATACCTCGCGGACTGCGATACAGGAATCATGAGGAACATGCTTGTGACTCGGTGACATTAATGTGCCTACTTGCGTTCTTCCTTTTCGGTATCTATTCTATGGTTGGTTACCTAATTATACCTGCAGCCAAATAAGAACCGAGGTAGAAATCGATGCCAGAAGCAAGAGCCATCGCGCAGCCAACAAAACTTTCAGACGATGCACTGAATCAGTTATTCCGCCAGGCCCGGACGCATAACGCGTGGCTTCCCAAACGCGTGCCCGTCGAAGCGCTACGCGAAGCCTACGAGCTTGCGCGCTGGGGCCCGACGAGCGCGAATTCCAGCCCCGCTCGTTTCGTATTTCTCGAAAGCGAAGCCGCTAAGGCGCGCCTTTTGCCCGCGCTCGCTCCCCTCAATGTCGAAAAGACAAAGGTGGCGCCAGTCACGGTGATTGTTGCCTGGGATACGGAGTTCTACGAAAAGCTCCCGAAGTTGCTTCCTCAAAAAGATATGCGTTCCTATTTCGCAGGAAATCAGGCTCTCGCCGATGAAACGGCATTCCGTAACAGTTCGCTGCAGGGAGGCTATTTCATACTCGCCGCACGAGCGATGGGCCTTGACTGCGGACCGATGTCCGGCTTCGATAAAGCGAGGGTGAATGCCGAATTTTTTCCCGACGGGAAATGGGAAGTCAATTTTCTCTGCAATCTCGGCTATGGAGACCACAGCCAGTTGTTTCCGCGTAATCCACGTCTTGAATTTGATGAGGCATGCAAGGTGCTGTGAGGGAGACGAACAAGTTAATCTCGGCGGTCGCTGGAGACGGACGTTTCCGCACTTCGGTTGGAGAGGCGAGGCGCCCGTCGCTCGACCACAGGTTTATGCATTCGATTTTTTATCGACCTTTTTCTCGACCCTCTTCTCGACCTTGGCCCAGGTATCCTTCAGCGCCACGGTGCGGTTGAATACGGGCTGTCCGGGCTTGGAATCCGGGTCCACGCAAAAATACCCCAGGCGCTCGAATTGATAGCGGCCTTCGACCGGCGCATTCGCTAGCGATGGCTCCATCTTGGCATTGGCAATTACTTCGAGCGAACCGGGATTCAAGTTTGCGGTGAACTCCTGGCCTTGTTCAACCTGATTCGGATCTTCTTTGCTGAAGAGTTTGTCGTAGATACGCGCTTCCGCGTCGACGGCGTGGGCAGCCGAGACCCAGTGAATGGTCGACTTGACCTTGCGTCCATCGGGAGCGTTGCCGCCGCGCGTGGCTGGGTCGTAAGTACAGTGCACCTCAACCACTTCTCCTTGGTCGTTCTTGACCACGCTCTTCGCCGTAATGAAGAAGCCGTAGCGCAGGCGCACCTCGCGCCCCGGAGACAAGCGGTAGTACTGCTTCGGCGGATCCTCGCGAAAATCGTCTTGCTCGATGTAGAGCACCTTAGAAAACGGCAGCTTGCGTTTCCCGGCGCTTTCATCTTCCGGATTGTTAACCGCCTCGACTTCGTCGACGTGACCTTCCGGATAGTTGTCGATCACGACCTTCAATGGCCGCAGCACGGCCATCACGCGGGGCGCGCGCTTGTTCAGATCTTCGCGAACGAAGTGCTCGAGCATCGCTAGTTCCAGCGTGCCGTTCGTCTTTGACACTCCGATGGCGGCGCAAAAATTACGGATTGCCTCTGGCGTGTAGCCGCGGCGCCGCATGCCGGAGAGCGTCGGCATGCGTGGATCATCCCATCCCGTGACGTGTTTACCCTGCACCAATTGGAGTAGTTTGCGCTTGCTGAGCAGCGTGTAGGTAAGGCCGAGGCGATCAAACTCCAACTGCTGCGACGGAAAAATACCGAGTTGCTCAATGAACCAGTTGTACAACGGACGATGATCTTCAAATTCGAGCGTGCAGACGGAATGGGTGACATGCTCAATCGAATCCGACTGACCGTGCGCGAAGTCATACATCGGGTAGATGCACCACTTGTTGCCGGTGCGGTGATGCTCCGCATGCAGGATGCGGTACATGACCGGATCGCGCATATTCAGATTCGGTGATGCCATGTCGATCTTGGCGCGGAGCACGCGCGATCCGTCAGGGAACTCGCCCCTGCTCATACGCTCAAAAAGGTCGAGATTCTCTTTCACCGTGCGGTTGCGATGCGGACTATCTTTGCCGGGTTCCGTGAGTGTGCCGCGATACTTACGAATTTCCTCCGCGCTCAGATCGTCAACGTAGGCATTGCCATCGTGAATGAGCTTGATCGCCCACTCGTAGAGCTGATCGAAGTAGTCGGAAGCGTAGTGAAGACCATCCCACTCAAAGCCCAGCCAGTGGACGTCCTTCATGATGGAGTCGACGTACTCCTGCTCTTCCTTCTCCGGATTGGTATCGTCGAAGCGGAGGTTCGTTTTACCGCCGAACTCGTCGGCTAATCCAAAGTTGAGACACATGGACTTGGCATGGCCGATGTGCAGGTAGCCGTTGGGCTCGGGAGGAAAACGAGTCTGCACCGGACCGTCATATTTCTTCGTCTCCAAATCTTTGATGACTGTGTCGCGGATGAAGTTCGAGGGGCGAGACTCGGCCGGAAAGATTGGGACGGCTCCGCTAGATGAATTCGCAGCATGCATGCTCTTATTATCTTATATGGGAAAAATCGATTCGCGGCTGCCAGCGGCCTCTTTGCGGATTCCATCTGTACGCCGGATGCCTCTCGGTTCGATAGAGCGGAGGCGGCGCTTAGCGAATCGGCGTGATAATCTGCGGTACGAGATGCTGCGATGTTTCAGAAGTTCGCAGCCTTAATTTCATCTTTCATGGCAAATTGCGTTCAATGCGGTCGACAGCTTCCCGCCTTCAGCTTGGGCAAGAAGCTTTGCCAGTGGTGCGTTCAGCATGAAGCCGCGCAGCGCGGCGAAGATTCTCCTATTCAGCGAATCGAACCCGCACCCTGGACGCAGCAGCAGTCCGGTTCGATGGTGGTCACGCAGGCGCTGATTGGCATCAACGTGGCGGTATTTGCTGTCATGACACTGCGCGGCGTATCGCCAATTGCGCCAAGCTCTGAGGACCTCGTGTATTGGGGAGCAAATTTCGGCCCCTATACGATTGGAGGCCAGTGGTGGCGGTTGTTGACCTGTGTCTTCGTGCACATCGGCATCATGCACATCGCGCTCAACATGTGGTGTCTGTGGGGTCTGGGAAGACTGGCGGAGTCGGTATACGACCGTTGGACATTCGGTGCCGTTTATCTCGTCACCGGGTTGTCGGCCAGTGTGACGAGCCTGGCATGGAATCCGGTGCGCGTCAGTGCGGGGGCCTCCGGAGCCATCTTCGGAATTGCCGGAGCGCTGATCTCGGCCTTTTATCTGGGCGAATTCTCCCTGCCGAAAACAGTGGTTTCGGGGCTGCTGAGGAGTGTGCTGAAGTTCGCCGGCTACAATCTTGTGTTGGGAGCACTGTTGGGCTTCGTCGACAACGCCGCTCATGTGGGTGGGCTTGTTTCTGGGCTGATTCTCGGCGCACTGATTGCCCGCGTCGCTCCCCAACGTGAAGACTCGGCGCGGCGGGTAGGAATCCTATTGCTTGGGGTTTTGCTCGTCTTTGGCGGCGCGGTGTGGTTGCGGCACCTGCATCCGCTTATCCAGGGGCAGTAGTTCGGCTAGAGCTTCTGCATCGCGAGCGCGATCCTTTTTTGTGTGGTTTCCCTTCCCAACACTTCCAGCGTTTCAAACAATGGCGGCGCGTTCTTACGGCCACAAACCGCGACGCGAATCGGCTGAAACATCTGTCCAGCTTTTAAACCCAGTTTCTGGGCAGCGGCACGGAGTGCTTGGTCCAGGGGATCGTGTTTAAATTCAGTTTGCGCGAGCACTTCTCGAGCGTGGGTCAGGACTTTTAGCGCCATCGCCGCATCCCCCTTCTGTGGAATGAGCTCGGCTGGGTCGTAGGGCGGGAGGTCCTCCACGAAGAAAAAATCGGCGGCCGTGAGAACATCGCGCAAGAGCTTGATGCGCTCGCGGATTAGGGGCGTGATGGCCCGCATCTTTTCCGGCGTAACTGTAAAACCAGCGTCGTGGACGATCGGCAGCAGCCGAGCGCTTAGCTCGTCCACCGACAGGGCACGGATGTGCTCTGCATTAAGCCACAGAGCTTTGGGGTCAAAGGTCTCGTCCGGTATTGCCGCGGGCTCGGTAAAGTTCTCTTTGAAATTAACGACAGCGTTCGCGCGGTTGATGCCTGCAAGCGAGAAAGCGTCGACCAGTTCCAGGCGCGTCATGTTTTCGCGGTTGTCTTTCGGGGACCAGCCGAGCAAGCACAAGAAATTAATGAAAGCTTCCGGAAGGAAGCCAGCGTCGCGGTAGGTGGTAACGCTGACTACAGAGCCGTGGCGGCGTTTCGAGAGCTTGGATCCATCCGGCGCTACCAGCAGCGGAAGATGTGCGAACTGCGGCGGACGAGCTCCAGCGCCATCGAAAATCAACACATGCTTGTAAGTGTTCGAGAGATGATCTTGCCCGCGAATAATGTGGCTGATGCGCAAATCAATGTCGTCGGCACACGAAGCGAGGTGGTAGGTGGGCATGCCATCCGAACGGAGCAGCGCAAAGTCTTCGATGTCGTCGGCGGATTTGATCTGTTCGCCGTATACGGCATCGTCAAAGCGAACTTGTAACCCATTGCCACGCGGAACACGGAAGCGCAGGGCGAAAGATTCTCCGGCCGCGGCACGACGGTCGCTCTCGGCACGAGAAAGTTCGCGCATTCCAGGATTAAAAAGCCAAGTTTGATTCGCTCCGGGTTTTTCGCTTTCCCCCGTATGAGCGGGGGTAAAATCGCGGTACGCCAGGCCTTTCTGCAGGATCGCCTCGGCGATTTGGCGATGCAGACCCAAGCGCTCGGATTGCTTGTACTGTTCGTCCCACCCGAGGTCCAGCCAGCGCAGCCCCTCGAAAATGGAGTTAACCGAAGCGTCGGTATTGCGCTCGACATCGGTGTCATCGAGACGCAAAACCACGGTTCCTCCATTGTGGCGGGCGTAAAGCCAGTTGAAGATGAAGGTACGCGCACTGCCAACGTGCAGAAAACCGGTGGGAGACGGCGCGAAGCGAACGCGAAGCATAACTTTTGAGTATAGCGGGATCGAGGCCTTCGCTCTAGGCGGCTCTGTCAGCCGGAGAGATCCGGATGGTTCCATGCCGGCAGCCGGACGCTGCCGAGACCCCGCCACCGAAGGCTCGATCCTTGCAATTCGGCCGGTTACCAATGGGTTACGGAGGTAACCTTTCTAGGGAAGATCGTCATAGCGCCTTCGCATCTCATAAGAAGATACTGTTGAAAACGCCGTGCCCAGGGCGGAACCTACCGGAAGACACCTGTTGTTTTGATCTGTCTGGTATGACAGGATTCTGGTGTAACAGATTTAGGCCAGCGGCGATCGCGAGAGTTCCATCCGGGCCGCAATTTCGATTGCTGAATACGAGTGCTGAGGAAAAGGGTAGGCTATGAACACAGTCGCCACAGGTCTGGTTCTGATTCCCGGGGCCGTGGCCCTTCTAGTGTTCTTGGTTTTCACTTACCTGTATGAGCAGAACCGTCATAACTATTTTCGCGCTTGGCAACTGGCTTGGGCTGCGTACACGCTGCACTACGGGCTAAAGGCGGTTGAGTATTTCCGTGGCGCATCACCACTATTGTCCTTCCTGAGTTCGCTTTTGTTGGTGGCGATGGCGCTTTGCATCTTCGTCTCCACTCGGCTGATGAAAGAGCCGTTCCAGCTGAAGTGGTATGACGTCGCGCTGGGAGTGACCGGGGCACTGCTATCGTATGTGAGCTTGCGGGCACATATGGCAAGCGGAGTCTTCAGCCAGACAGCGGCTACGCCGCCCATTTACTTGCAGCTGGAAGTTGGGCTCGCGGCAACGCTGCTTTATTGCTCATTCCATTTTTACAGATACGCTTTTCGCAGGAATTCCGTGGCCTTCCGGACGCTCGCGTTTTCCTTGGCCCTGTGGGCGGCCTTGATGGGAGCGGGCGAACTCCATCAGCCTTTCCTCGATATCGTTGGCCAACTCGGAGGATTCCTCGGTCCGATTCCGCAGATGCTGCTGGCCATCGCCATGGTGATGGTGCTCTTTGAAAACGAGCGCAATGCGGTGCAAGAAAATGCCTTGGCATTTTCCACTCTGGGCGTTGATCCTCGGCGATTATTCTCGGCATCGGACCTCGTACCCAGTTTGCAGAGTTTTGTGGAGAGGTTAGTGGCACCCTTGCCTTCGCGGCGCGCGGTCCTTTTTGTTTCACAGCAGTGGCGTGGCACCGTGCCCTCGGTACAAAAGGGCTTTTCAGCAGAATTCCTGGAAAAGTTGCAAAAGACCGGCGCTGGCGATTACATCGCTGAACTCGCCTACCGGCGCGGTGGAGTTGTCACCTTCCGGGGCTTAAAGGAACTGGAAGAACCTTTGCCCGCTCTTTCGGGGGGAAGGTTTGAAGCCTGCAAGCAAACCTTGCTCGCCGAAGGAATCACCGACCTGATGGCGGTGAGCCTGCAGACCCGCGAGCACAACTTCGGAGTCCTCTTATTTCCGCATGCGGAACGGCGCATGTTCGGCTCCTCCAATTTGCGGTTGTTGATCGGCCTGGCACTGCAGATCGCGCTGACTCTGGAAAATTACGTCGTAATGCATGAAGCGCAGCGGCGCACCAAGGAATACGAACTGCTCACCGAGATCGGGCAAGCCATCAGTTCTCATCTCAATCAGGACGAGGTGCTGCGCACGGTACAGGAAGAGCTTGGCCAGATCTTCGACACCAGCAATTTCTATATCGCATTTCAGGAAGAAGATGAAATTCGCTTCGAGCTTGAGATTGAGGGCGGCATTCTTCTGCCGAAGCGCTCGCGTCGCGTTGGAAACGGATTGACAGAGTACATTCTCAGGACGGGAGAGCCCCTGCTGATCGAATCGGATCTTGAACAAGTGCGGGCAAAACTGGGAGTCGATTTCGTACCTCCCTCTCCCGCCCGCTCCTTCTGCGCCGTGCCTATTTTTCTCGGAGGTAAACCCGCCGGAGTGATGGCGGCATTGAGTACAGAACGCGAAGCGCAGTTCCTCTCCAGGGATCTCGAGGTCATGCAAACCGCGGCTGGCCAACTCGGGGTAGCGGTCGAGAACGCGCGCCTGTTCACGGAAGAGCAGCGCCGCGCCCGGCATCTCGCGTTTCTCAACAATATTTCGAAGATGGCCATCTCCAGCGAAGATGCTGAGCAGATGATGGCCGACATCGTGCGCGAGATCCAAAAGAATTTCCGTTACGATCACATCGGTATCGGCATCATGGACTATGCGACGAAAGATATCGAGATCAAAGCCGAAGCCGGAACCACCTCGCAGACGCTGGGCCGCCGCATTGCGGTAGGCAGCGGAGTTCTAGGCAAGGTTGCCCGCACCGGCGTAAGCGCGCTGGTGCAAAACGCAGGGCCCGGGCAGCTCGCTGGTGTGCTGCCGGAATCGCGCGCTGTCCTTTGCCTCCCGATTAGTTACGGCGAGACTCTGCTCGGGGTGCTCAACGTCGAGAGCCGCGACGAAAACGCGTTCGCCCCGCAAGATGTTCTGATTCTGAACACACTGGCAGATCTTTTGGCAACGGCGTTGCACAACTCCTTCGTCTTTAGAAAGCTCCAGCAACAATCCATCACGGATGGCCTGACCGGCATCAAGACCAGACGCTTTTTCTGGGAGGCGCTCAGTTCGGAGTGGAAGCGAGCCTCACGCTCCGGTCGGCCGTTCTCGGTGGTGTTGGTCGACTTAGATAAATTCAAAGAGGTGAACGATTCGCTGGGCCATCTCGAAGGTGATCTTGTGCTGGCCCGCGTGGGCCGGCTGCTCGAACAAAAGTGCCGTCAGTCAAATGTTGTGGCCCGCTACGGTGGAGACGAGTTCATTATTCTCATGCCCGAGACTGGAATCGAGCAGGCACAAGTGCTGGCGGAAAGACTGCGTCTCTGGGTGGCCACCGATCCCATGCTGGAAGAGCACCACATTACCGGCAGCTTCGGTGTAGCGAGTTTCCCGGTTCATGGATTCTCGATGGAGGATCTGATTCGAGTAGCGGATGCTGGTATGTACGTGGCCAAGCACGCGGGCGGTAATCAGGTTTCCACTTCAGATGTCTTCGGCGAAGGTTCCGCGGTGCAGCGCCAGCTGGTCTCCGGTTACATTGAAGGCTTTTTGCAGCGCGAGCATAACGGACCCGAGCATCTCGAGGAACTCGTCACCACCCTCCGAAAATTGTGCGGGCGTGAAGACGAAAAAGATCACAAGGCAATTAAGGAAGCCGTAGAGGCTTTGTCGCGAGCCGCTGAACTGCGCGAGCATAACGCTGCCGGACACGGCGAGCAGTGCAGCCATTACACCGGCATGATTGCCCGCGGTCTCAATCTCTCTGCGCAAGAAGTGGAGGACCTCACCTTCGCAGGGCGGGTGCACGATGTAGGCAAACTCTTCATCCCCGATCGAGTCCTGAACAAGCCGGGCGCGCTGACAGAAAACGAATTCGCGGTAATCAAGAAACACCCTCAGGTAGGAGCAGAGGTTCTAAGAGCGATTCCTGAAATCGAGCATGTGGCGCAAGCCGTCGAATCTCATCATGAAGCCTTCGACGGCAGCGGCTATCCGAGGGGACTGAAGGGTGAGGACATCCCGCTCTATGGCCGCATTGTCGCCGTCGCCGACGCCTACGTGAACATGACGAGCGATCGCTCATTCGCTCCGCCAAAAACCGACGAGCAAGCCATGGCGGAACTGGGAAAACAGAGTGGCATCCGCTTCGATGGCATGATCGTGCGTTTATTCGCCCGTCTGCTAAAAATGGAAAGAGCCACCAGCTTTGGTGGCGGCGCTTAGAGGATCAAGCCTAACCAGTGTTGCTTAGGTTTGACCGGATGTTTCCATAGATTCCCCGGTTCTCGATCCCTCGAAACAATTGCCGAGCAGGCTGCAGGTGAGCCATGGCAATGGGGCTCCCTCGTGTCGCGAATGGATCGCTCCTCGGGAGGAAGTTTCGGCTTGCCTGTCCTGACATCTCCCGCCGTGAAGTAAAGAATACTTGACACAATGTATATAATAAGATACATTATGTCATGAAACATAGACACAAAAGGGGGTTTTTGCCATGTCCTTTCGCGAAAAGAGCGCCTGGATATCGATGTTATCGATGTCGGGCATTTATGGGTTCTATTTCTGGTCGGTCATTCGTTCCGGGCCGCACGCCGGCAGCTTTCACTTCGGTGGACTGCTGGAGACGATCATCGCTCTGGTGGTTGTAGAGATCGTGCTGACCGTCGCGGTCGCCATCTTCACGCCCAAAGAAGCGAAGGCGCCGCGCGACGAGCGCGATAAATTGATCGAACTCAGGGCCATGCGGGTCGCCTATTCCGGTCTTGCGACCAGTGTGGCGCTTGCCTGTTTTTTCGCTGGGTTCAATCCTCCGTTGCTCTTCAACGCAAATGCCCTGCTGTTCATTCTCGTGACAGCCGAGATCTTGCGCTCCGCCTGCCAGATCGTCCAATACCGGCGTGGTGCGTGACATGGGAGCGATCCGCAATGAAATCAGACGACTGCGCTTCGAGCATGGAGAGATGACGCAGCAGGAATTGGCTGAAAAAATCAACCTCACTCGCCAAACCGTGAACGCAATCGAACTGGGAAAATACTCGCCGTCACTGGAAGCTGCATTCCGCATCTCTGCCGTGTTCGGCAAACCACTTGAAAGCGTATTTCACTATTCCGGGGACGAATGAGCGGATTGCACGACTTGGTGCTCCACCGGACTGAGTAGACAGCCGCCGGCGAGCGCTGCTCTCTAGCTCACGGTTAGCAGCAGGTTTGAATCCCTAGGCAGGTAGCTCTTGCGGCGAAACCAGTCTTCCATGGCGTCCCGTAGCTGATCGATGGGGACATGCGTCCCAATCTCCATCCACCCGTCCGCCACCGGCAGCGTGTCGTCAAAGACCGAAGCGTTGGTGAAGTTGCGCATGCTGAAATTGTCCAGCCACTTTAGTGGACAAAGTTGGAGTTGCCCGCCGTGCTGATATTCGACGCGGACTTTCCGGGCAAACATACCCCTACTTCGTGGCTTTCCGCAATCGCGCTTCCAACTCATCCACTTCGCGATTCAAACCGTCGGGAAGATGGCTACCAAATTTGGCAAAGTACTCTCGGATGAGAGGGATTTCGGCGAGCCATCCCGACACATCTACGTCCAGCAACTTATCAATATCCGTAGGGGAAAGATCAAGTCCCTCGGTATCGAGGTCCGCAGCCGCGGGAAGCCTGCCAATCGGTGTATCCACCGCGTGCACACTGCCATCGCAGCGTTCGAAGATCCATTTCAACACTCGGCTATTTTCGCCGTATCCGGGCCAGAGGAATTGTCCGTCGTCGCCTGCACGAAACCAATTCACATAAAAGATCTTGGGTAGTTTCGCGCCCGCCCGCGTGCCAATTTTCAAATAGTGAGCAAAGTAATCGCCCATATGGTAGCCACAGAAGGGCAGCATGGCCATCGGGTCACGCCGAAGTTCGCCGATTTTGCCGGTCGTTGCCGCAGTCGTTTCGCTGCTTACCGTCGCACCTAAGAACGTTCCATGCTGCCAATTGAAAGACTCAGTCACCAGCGGAACAATCGTCGCGCGTCGCCCGCCAAAAAGTATGGCGTCAATCGGCACACCCTTCGGATCCTCCCACTCTGGAGCAATCACGGGGCACTGGCTGGCGGGACAGGTAAACCGCGAATTCGGATGAGCGGCGTTGCGAGAAGAAACCGGAGTCCACGGACGACGCAGCCAATCGACTAATTCAGCAGGTTTTTCCGACGTCATCCCCTCCCACCAAATATCGCCGTCGGGCGTCATAGCGCAATTGGTGAAAATGGAGTTCTTCATGGACATGAGCATGGCGTTTCGGTTCGACTTCATGCTCGTTCCTGGAGCCACGCCAAAGAAACCATACTCGGGATTGATAGCGTAGAGCCGGCCGTCAGCGCCAAACTTCATCCACGCGATATCGTCGCCAATGGTCTCAATTTTCCAGCCTGGAATGGTCGGGATCATCATGGAAAGGTTTGTCTTGCCGCAGGCAGAGGGAAACGCTCCGGTAAGGTACTTGACCTGACCCGATGGGCTGGTCATTTTCAGGATGAGCATGTGTTCCGCCATCCAGCCTTCGTCACGGGCTTGCACGGAAGCGATGCGAAGAGCGTGGCATTTTTTGCCGAGCAGTGCATTGCCACCGTAGCCGGAGCCGAAGGACCAGATCTCACGCGTCTCGGGAAAATGGCAAATATATTTTTCCTGTGGATTGTTGGGCCAAGTTGAATCCGCTTGGCTGGCCGCGAGCGGAGAACCGACCGAATGCATCCCGCGAACAAAATCTCCATCGCTTCCGAGCACCGCCAGGACGGGAGTCCCGACGCGAGCCATGATATGCATGCTGGCTACAACGTAAGGTGAATCCGTGATCTCGACACCAATCTTCGCGATCGGAGATCCGATCGGTCCCATGCTGTAAGGGATGACATACATGGTGCGCCCGGTCATGGCACCGGCAAACAATCCCTTGAGCCTGTTCTTCATCTTTGCCGGATCTTCCCAGTTGTTGGTAGGACCGGCGTCCTCTTGCGTCCGGGCACAGATGAAAGTGCGGTCTTCGACGCGAGCTACATCGCCCGGACTCGACCGCACCAGGATGCTGTTCGGTCGCTTGTCACCGGCAGTCCTGATGGCACCGCCGGTCAACACCATCCGTTGGAGCATGGCCTCATATTCCGTCGCCGAGCCATCGCACCATTGCACTCGGTCCGGTTTACAGAGCCCGGCAACTTCTTCCACCCACGCCGTCAGCCGCGGATGTTTCGTTTCAGCTCTATTTTCAATCAGGGTTTCCATATCGGAGGTTAGGCTGGACATATAAGGACGCTCTCTCCAAACAGCGGACCGCACAATCCCGTACCGTGCCATAAAAATGGTAATCACGGATAGAAAGGCGACGCTGCGGGGGGTTTTGCCCGCCAGGGCACAGGACTGCTATCTATTGTCCCTCATTTCGGGGGGTCTTTCCAGCAGGTAGTGGCGGAGTAATTCATTGAGATTGGGATGGAACCGAATCTTCGAACCGCGGGCTCGTGACCAGCTAACGAGTGACTGCCGCAGGCTCGACTTGGGCCACGACGCCTTCCAGATGCTTAAGAGTTTCCCCGACGGTAAGTGAATAGATCTCGCGACCAAGACCTTCGCCAGTCTCCAGCGCTGTTTTCAGAAAATGGCCGGCGATTTCCTTAGCCAATGGATCCGTAATCAGCTTTCCGGTACGCTTCTTATATTCCACCCAGGCCGGATGCGGAAGTGCAACCCAAACCGGCCGCCCATCGACCAGAAATTTGATATCCACCGCATCAGCATGGCGAGTGGCAATGGCGACGATCAAGGCCTGATAAAGGCAGTGAACTTGTTTCTTAGTCCAGCGGTCTGTGGCAGTAAAGTCAGTAAACATAAAAGAGGTGAAAACCAGTACTGATAAATTATAGCCCGTCAGGGAGCAGGAGCAAACGCCGCGGTATCTTCTCGCGCCCCGGAATCACCCCAAAAAACTTCCCAGGTACGGAATGCTCTGCTAGCCTATCCCTATGCCGCAGTCCGTCAAAGAACGCGTTGGAAAGTTGCGAGAAGAAATCGCCGAAATCAGCGAAGCCAATCGTCTGTACCTACAAGGTGGCAAGAAAATGATCGGAGCCTCTGATCAGGAGCGCCGATTGCAGAGATTGCAGGAGATTATGGACGAGCTAATGTCACTCACCGATTGGAAGAAAACCTGATCCATCCTGGCCGCACCTACGAACACCGCTAGTCCGAAGCCTGCACTTGCATGTTCTCCGTAATCCACAGCTGCGCCGGAGCCCCTTTCGTGGTGCGTGTGGCAGTGGCCCGAAAAGAGTTCTCCATGATTTCAACGTCGTAGATGTAAGGAGGTCGCTCGCCCTTGATGGAGAGGTAGTTGCCGGAAGTCAGCTCACCCAGGGAAGCGTATTTCCCCTGCGAAGCAAAGAATCCGCGCTCGGCATTGCCGATTCCGATGAGGTCATTCTTTACGCCGGAAATGGTAGCGAATTCTTCCGCATTGCCGTTGCCCTCGCCCGGAGTCAGGGTTTTGACCTGCAACGAGTAAATGTACATTCCGATCGCTAAGGTGACGACCGTCCCCAGAAATCCAAAAGCACGTCCCATGTTCAGCTCCGTAAGTGTTATTGCATCGCGAACCTGGACGGACGGCAAGTGACCAGAGTGCAGGCGCTACAGATCACCGGGAGAACTGGCGGTCGGAGGAAAGATCCTGCAAAGATAGATCTTCTGGAGATTTCGTCAGGTCAGCCTGGCGACCCCGGAGGGAGTCGAACCCCCAACCCTCAGATCCGAAGTCTGATGCTCTATCCAATTGAGCTACGGGGCCGCTCCGCCAAAGCTCACCTGGCAGTGATCCGGCGATCTAGATTCTACACCGCGGGCCCGTCTGAATCACCTTGCCAACGGAAATTCCGCCAGCGTTGTAACATGAAAACACAGCATTAAAACTGAATGTCGTTCGTTCCCCAACCCGTAACCCACACCAGTTCGGGCCTGCTGGAGTTTCAAAACCTGCGCGACCTGTTAGCCGGTTACGCCTCTTCGCCATTGGGCCGAAACCGCATCGCCGAACTTGTCCCGTCACTGGACCGAGCGTGGATCGAAACCCAACAGCAACTCACTACGGAAATACGCGACTACCTGCGAGTTGGCGGACGTTTCGAATTCGCCGGTTTGCCCGAAATCAAAACGCTCATAGAAAAATCCCGCATAACTGGAGCCGCTCTCGAAACCACCGAAATCCGAGACGTAGTCCTGATTGCCGACCGCGCCTCCGAATGGCGTGAAATCATAGGTCAACCGCCAGCTGCCATGCGCTCCGACTGGAGCGCTGTCAAAGCTCTCGCCGGTGCCATCCAGGATTTCACCAGCTTCCTCCGCCACTTTCACAACAAGATCCTGCCCGATGGCACGCTGGACGATAAGGCATCGCCCGAACTCAGTCGCATTCGGCGGGAGATCGAAAAACAAAGGCGCCAAATTCAGGAATCACTGCGCGGATATCTCCGCAAACTCGCCGAAGGCGGCACTGTACAAGACGAACTCATCACCATCAGAGGCGAGCGTTTCGTTATCCCCGTAAAAGTGGAACAGAAACGTCGAGTGCAGGGAGTCGTTCACGGAGCCAGTTCGAGCGGACAGACCGTCTTTGTGGAGCCGCTTGAAACCATAGAGCAAAATAACGAGCTAGTCCGGCTGTTCGATGAAGAACAGGCCGAGATCCATCGCATCCTCCTGGAGATGACTCGTCAAATCGGAGAAAACGCAGGGCCGATTCAGGCGGCAGCCGAAGTCCTCGCCGATCTCGAACTCCAATTCGCCAAAGCGCGATTCGCTGAAGACTACGACTGCGTCGCAGTAACACTTACGACCTCCACTGCTAGAGACGAGGCTCGCCGCGTCTCAGCCGCCAAATCTGATACCCCGCACCTGCTTCTCCATCGCGCGAGACATCCATTGCTCGAGCGCAACTTAAAACAAAAGAACACGAAAGTAGTTCCAATCACCATCGAGTTAGAAGGCGACCACCGGCAGCTCGTAATCACCGGACCCAATACCGGAGGCAAAACGGTCTCCCTGAAAACTTTGGGCCTGTTGGCCCTCATGGCCCAATCGGGAATCCCCGCCCCCGCTGACCGCGCCGAGATGCCAGTCTTTGACGCCGTTCTGGCCGACATTGGCGACTATCAATCGATCGAGCAGAATCTTTCCACTTTCTCAGCGCACGTAACCAACATAGATTTCATTTCTCAAACAGCGACCAGAGATTCATTAGTCCTTTTGGATGAATTAGGTTCTGCAACGGACCCTGAAGAGGGAGCTGCGCTGGCTGTAGCCATTGCCGAGCATTTTCGCCAGATCGGGTGCATGATCGTCATGAGCACCCATCACACTTCGCTAAAAGTCTATGGAGCGAATACCGAAGGCGTGATCAATGCCTCCGTTGGCTTCAACGAATCCACCTTACAACCGACTTATGAGCTCAGGATCGGAGTTCCCGGAGCATCCGCCGGAATCAACATCGCGCAGCGGCTAGGCCTTAATCCTGCCATCATAGAATCCGCAAGAGCGCGTCTGGGTTCGCAAACAAAAGACATTGCTCGCTTCCTCGATCGCCTGCATGAAGACCTGCGCAACCTCGAGCTGGAGCGGTCCAAAATGCAAACCAGAGAATCAGAACTGGAAAAAGAAAAGTCAACTCTGGCCAAAGAAGGCCGCAAAGAGCAGCAATCCAAGATTCGCGAAATGGAGGGCAAGCTCGAATCTCTATTTCGCGACTTCGAATACCAAGCGCGTGAAACCGTCAACGCGGTGCAGGATCGAGCTGCGGCGCAAAAGCTCTCCAAAGATGCCGAACGCCGAATTGCGAAAATGCGTCGCGAATTTCGCGAGCAGTTCGATGCCACCGTGGTAGCCCATCACACCGGGGCCGATCGAGGTGATCCAAACGCCCAGCCGAGCCTGGTAAAGCACGTAAGTGAAGGCGATACCGTCAAACTAAAATCGTTGGGCCGAGCTGCCATGGTGAAAAAGAGAATCGGCGAGAATCATTTCGACGTCGAAATCGGCTCGATGAAAATGCGCATCGCCAGAGATGACATCGCCGAAGTTCTGTCGAGCCCGGAAGCGCAAACCCGAGTCACTCCCCTTGAAGCGGCCAGGGCCAGAGGCATAACCGTATTTGTGCAAAACGAAACGAGCGGCCTGAACACGCCTACCGAAATCAACGTAATCGGCCGTACCGTCGACGAAGCCACCAGCGAAGTGGAAAAGTTCGTCGACCGCGCCTTCCTCGCAGGAATGCCGCGAGTGAGAATTGTGCATGGCAGCGGGATGGGCGTTCTCCGCAAGGCGCTTCGCCAGTATTTGCAGAAGCATCCGCATGTGGAGTCGGTCACCGAGCCACCCTCGAATGAGGGCGGCGGCGGAGCTACTGTGGTCGAGTTACGAGTCTGAGCTTGTGCCGCCCCCCTCCATTCGGATTGATCAGAATCATCCAGTTAGCGTATTTTTCCGTACAAAGTCTTGCAAAGTCATCGCTTACATGGAAAGTATTCACAAATAAAGACTTAGCTCGACTCCGAAAATAGACTCTGAAAATAAATGGGGTTGGGCAATTTCGACCACCGCCTTGCACATGGACACACACCTGCTTGTTCCGGTCTGGGAACATTGTCGCGCTGGACGGAGTGGAAATCTGTGATGCCGCTCCCAGATGGTCTGTGACGAAAAAGTTGGCCTCCCAGTTCCGGGATAGGGAGGATCCCGGCCTCCCCGGTCCGAAAGACCGCTTCGACCTGGGCTTGCCTGTTGCCTTCTCGCCAATCGTTAAAAGCGGGTCTTCCACATCTTTCCCACAGCAATCCGCTTGCTGAACTATTCCTCTGCGGGCCTTTGACCCTCATAATCACTATGGGACCTGTGTGCGCCCTCGATGACTTCGCCATCTTCCGACAACTTTAAGGAGTCTCTCAAACAGCAGGCGGATATCGTCCGCATCGTCGGTGACTACGTCAAGCTGAAGAAGGCTGGGGCGCAGAACTTCTCGGGGCTATGTCCCTTTCACAACGAGAAAACTCCTTCGTTCTCGGTTCACGCCACGCGGCAATTCTTCCATTGCTTCGGTTGCGGAGAGTCGGGCGATGTCTTCACTTTTGTTCAGAAGCTGGAGAACATCACCTTTCCGGAAGCCGTCCGACTGGTGGCGCAGAAATTGGGCGTCGCCATGCCGAAGATCAGTTTCTCCAGTCCGGCGGAGGCGCGCGAGGCGCAGGTTCGCCTGGCACTGCTCGATGTGCATGTGCGAGCTACGCAGTTTTTTCAGGAATGTCTGCGTCGACCTGAAGGAGCGAGCGCCCGCGAATATTTGAAAAGTCGCGGCCTGGATGCGGAGACGATTCTGCGCTTCCGTATTGGCTACGCGCCCGACTCCGGCTTTTTGCTGCGTGACGCGCTGCGGCGAGAATTTGATGAAGAGTTGCTACGGGAAAGTGGGCTGTTTTCGTGGAAAGAGGACAGCCGTCAGTCCTCAGCCGTCGCTCCTCAGCAAAAGCCGAATGGCAATCTCGTTCAGAGCGCTGAGAAGCGAGAGCCGAGAACCGAGAACTCCGCCGCGATTTATTCCAAATTTCGCAATCGAGTCATGTTTCCCATCGCGAACGATCAAGGTAAAGTAATTGCCTTCACCGGACGCACGCTGTCGACTGATGAGAAAGCAGGACCGAAATATCTGAACTCTCCGGAGACGGCGATTTACTCGAAGTCGCGCGTGCTTTTCAATCTGGATAACGCCAAAGAAGCGATCCGCAAGTTGGAATACTCGATTCTTGTCGAGGGACAGATGGATTGTATTTCGGTCTATGCCGCCGGCTTCCACAATGTAATTGCCAGCTCCGGCACGGCGTTTACTGAGCTGCAGGCTAAATTGTTGGGCCGATTCTCGAAGAAAGTGGTCATGAACTTCGACCCTGACACGGCCGGAGCCCGAGCCACTGAACGCACGCTGGGACTGCTGGTGGAGGAAGAATTCGAAATCCAAGTGGTCACGCTGGAGACGGGATTTGACCCCGACCTCTTCATCCGCCGCAAGGGGAAGGACGCGTACGGCGCGGCGCTCAAGTCCTCGCAAAAGTATTTCGACTATCTGATCGATCGGGCTCGGGCCATGTTTCCGGTGCGGAATTCACAGAGCAAGGTTAAAGCTGTCAACCATCTGCTTCCCCACATTCAAAAGGTGCCGAGCCGCATCGTGCGCGATGAACTTGCCATGGAAATTTCCCAGAAACTGGGAATAGATTCGGCCGTCCTGCGGCAGGAATTGAAGCACGCCGCGACTACGCGCGCGGCTACCCAGGTCAAAGCCGCGGCAGAGGCACAGATCACCGGAGCGGAGCGCGTTCTCGTCCGGGCCCTGGCATCGGCGACGCAGATGCAGGCGAACGCGGCACGGAGTTCCACAAGAGAAGGGACGGATGAGGAATTTGATCCGGCGCGGCAAGCCCAATATGCGCTGCAATCGGAGCACCTGTATGAGGGATTGGCCGCACAATCGTTAATTGAGGCCCTGCTCGAGGCCGGGGCCGAGGTCGCAAATGTCATGGCGCTTCCCAAAACGGAAGAAGATCGCCGACTTCTGGCGTCGATCCTGATATCTGAGGAGGAAGAGCTGACGCCCGAGACCGTAGAAGGGGCGGTGCGGGCTCTGCGGAGGATTTACCTGCGGCGGCGATTGGAGGAAGTGCAGCGGGCTCTCGAACGTTCTGGACCCTCGAGGGAGGAAAAACATGCCCTTTTACAGGAAATGGTGCGTTTGAAGCGGGCTCTGATGGATCCCGGACTGGGCGAAGCTGGCAGCAAGGCGTCCTAAGTGCACGGGACAAGGAGAGATTGGAACGAAATTGGCTCGAGCGTCATCTAAAGACTTAGCGGAAAAGAAGATACGGGCAGCAAGAGATAAAAGCAAACGGGCGTGAATTTCCGGTAGCGCCGGCATGAACAGTATTCGGCGTGCTATACTTCTGAAGTTTGTGCGCCCACGCGCACAACTCCGTAAAAACTTCCCACCGCCCAATAATTTGGCGTCCGCGAACCAACGGCGCCTAACGAGGATAATCTGGCTTGGCACTTGATGACAAGTACGACGACATAAAAAAGCTGATCGACGCAGGCAAAGAGAAGGGATATCTGACCTATGATCAGGTCAACGACCTTATCCCG
>Ga0209530_1000143_pt1 | contig 63424 bp, 52 predicted proteins | sample BlaSpr_A8_Ref_O1_FD_187987 | JGI IMG/M metagenome (GOLD analysis project Ga0209530, IMG submission 187987) | Forest soil microbial communities from Thunder Bay, Ontario, Canada - Black Spruce, Ontario site 2_A8_Ref_O1 (SPAdes) (version 2) | ecosystem: Environmental > Terrestrial > Soil > Boreal...
ACCGCCGACCAGCGTCAGCGTCGCCGCAGCGGCGAACACCTTGCTCTTAACTGACATGGATTAGTTCCTCCTTGGAACCACAGCCGCACCCTGCGCGCGGCTGTCGCTGTACTGGTCAGGACAGGAACGGCTGACCTGACCGACAAACTTCTCGAGAGAAGGAAGACTCCCGGGAGAACCCGGTAGCTCAAGGGGACAACTGGCCCACGGGGAACAAGGACCGGCGCGCGGGCAACCTATGCCACGCCGTCGGTGAAAGCCGGTACGACTGCCGAGCCGAGTAACGGCTACAGTTGTACACAGATCCTCGCCCTCCTGTGCAGGCCGGGGGTTCAGGCCCTGTCCGGTGAGTTGCGGTCACCGGGCGGGGCCGTCTAACGGGCTTACGTTCTTAACCTGTTCTTAGGACGCTTCACTGTATCGCCCGGTTGACAACAGATGAAGCAAATTATGAGGTTTTCTTCTCTCTAGCCACATCAACGCACTTAGTGTCCGTGCAGTCACACGGAGCGGGCGAAGTGGGGGACAAAAACAGCGGCGCCGGACTCGCCCGCGGGTGGGATGCGGGGAGGCCGGCGCCGCTGGCTTAGAGCGGACCTGCGAGAGAGTAAAGCGTTGTCCCTAGAGGACGCCGTTCACGTGGGTCCAGACCTGGTTGTCGATGACCGTGCCGTCAGAGAACTGGTTCAGGTTCCGGGTGACCAGGGAACCGCTGCTGTCGGTGAGCACCCACGGCCGGGAGAAGTTGTTGTCCGAACCGTTGATCAGCGGGCCGACGAACTTGCCGCTGCTCCAGTAACCGTTGACCGCGTCCCGGACCCACAGGGTCTTGGAGGACTCGCCACACGGCTGAAGCGTGACCTTGGTGCCGTTGCCGGCGGTGGAGCCGACGCCGATGCACAGACCGGACTGCACGCCATACGGCGCGTAGGCCAGCTCGAACGCCTGGTCCTTGGAGTAGTGCAGCTCCAGCCCGGCCGAGACGAGGCCGAGCTTGTAGAACTCGCGCACCGAACCCTGAGCGGCGTAAGTGAAGTCCTCGGCCGGGTCGCTGTTGGTCGGGGTCCACATGATGATGGGCTGGCCGGTCTTCGCGACCCGCTTGTACACGTCGCCTACGCCACCCAGCGCCGGGCTGGTGAGAGCGGTGCAGCTAGAGCCGCAAGGCGGGGTGGCCGCGTGCGCAGTCGCTGCGCCAGCCACGCCGAGCCCGCCGGCCATCACGGCCAGCGCCGCAGCGCCGCCGAGAACCTTGCTCTTGATGGACATACAGTTTCCTCCTCGGAGTGACAGCTGCGCCCTGCGCGCCGCTGTCGGTGCCCGTGTTTGCCGGCACCACGTATGAGACGCGTGGGCCGATTGTCCGGTTTACACGCTTTAGGAAGAAAACTGCATTTTTTACTAAGAAGCTCTAGAACGCCTATCTGTACTGGGTTTCCGGTGTCATGCTTACTGACCGTTTCGGTGCTGCAGAGACTGGTGGGGTGCCTCGGCCGGCTCCGCGTAGCTGTCGGCCGCGGGGAAGGAGTGAGCCATCGCTGCGGTCGCTGCGCGGCGGTCGCTACGGCGGCGTCCAGCCCCCGCCGCCTCGCCGAACACGTTGGTGATGTGACTACCGAGACGAGCGCTATCAGTGAGCCCGAGGAGCACAATCGCCCCCGCGTTTCCGCGGAAGTTCCACGCCCCGCGGAGGAAAAAGAGTCAAATCTGACTCCTTTTCCTCCGTCGAGCATCAAAGTTCCGTCACTTTCCGCTGGCCGCGGGGAGGGCACGGGCCGGCCAGCGGACCAGGACGCGCGGGATTAGGCCAGGCCGGCGGCCTGGGCGCGGGCTACGACGGCGAGGGCCATCTTGCGGGAGGCTTCGTCGATCATCTCGTCGCCTAGCATGACGGCGCCGCGTAGTTCCACGTCAGTGGCCTGCGCGTACGCGGCCAGGATCGCCGACGCGCGGGCGACCTCCGCCGGCGTGGGCGCGAACACCTCGTTCGCCACCTGCACCTGTGATGGATGCAGGACCCACTTGCCGTCGTAGCCGAGCGCCGCCGCGGAGCCAGCGGACCGCCGGAACCCGTCGGTGTCTCGTACCCGCAGGTAGGGCCCGTCCACTGCCTGCAGCCCGGCCGAACGCGCCGCGACCAGGATCCGCATCAGCGGATAGTGGTAGGCATCCCCGCCCGCATATCCCGAAGGCTGCTCCCCCACCTCCAGCGACCGCATTCCCACGCTCGCCATGAAGTCGGCGGGCCCGAACACCAGCGCCTCGAGCCGGGACGAACACGAAGCGATGGCCTCCACGCAGGCCAGCCCCGCCGCATCCTCGATCTGCGCCTCGATCCCCACCGCACCATGAGGAAGACCGCGCAAGGCCTCCACCTGCCCCAGCAGCACGTCGAGCCATATGACGTCACGCACCGACCGCACCTTGGGCAGCACGATCTCATCCAGCCGCGGGCATACCACGGCGAGCACATCCTCGACCGCCCACGGCGTCGACACGTCGTTGATCCGCACCCCGACCGTCGAGGCCGCCCACTCACCGGAAGTCAACGCGGAGACCGCGGCGGCCCGCGCCTGCGCCTTGGCTCCGGCCGCGACCGAGTCCTCCAGGTCAAGGAACACCTCATCCACGCCGGCCCCACGAGCCGAGGTGATGAACCGGTCGCTGGACGCCGGCACGGACAGGCAGGACCGGCGCACCCGGTAAGCACGTTCCACCCCGGTAGCGTAACGAACAGCAGGTGAACGTTTACCGCTGGCCGGTAGGGCCGGTCTCCGCCATGCTTATCCTTACCTCCGTGCGCTCCGCTACCTCTCCGCATCGGACCGGCCCGCATCGGACCGCACTGCATCGGACCGCAGCGCTCGCGATCCTCGTCATCGCGGCCGGAACCCTGACTGCCTGCAGCAACGCCAGCGCCCAGCCGCCAGCGAACCTGATCAGCGTGTCCAACGGCGGCTGCGGCAGCACCTGGCGGGTGCCGCACCCAGGCCCGTACACCTTCCAGATCTACAACGCGGCCGCCGAAGCCGGCGAGGTTGACCTGGTCAACCCGGCTACCAGCGGCGTCTACGCGGAAGTCGAGGATCTGGGCCCGGGCACCACCGCGCCGATGTATCTGGACATGGGCTCCGGGCAGTACGCGTTCCGCTGCCTCTTCGACGACTACGACCCGATCACCGGCGCCACCGAGACCATCCCCGGTCACGCGAGCGGCAGCCCGGCCACCCTCCCGGTCACCACCAATGACCTGCTGGAACCCGCCAGGGAATACCACGCGTACGTGCAGGCCGGGCTCACCACGCTCGCCGCGCAGACCGCGACGCTGAACAAAGACGTGCAGGCCGGCAACCTGGCCCAGGCCCGCACCGACTGGCTGACCGCACACCTTATATATGAGCGGCTCGGCGCCGCGTACGACGCGTTCGGCAATTTCGACCAGGAGATTGACGGCCGTCCCGACGGCCTGGCCGGCGGGGTGAACTCCAGGCAGTGGACCGGCTTCTACCGGCTGGAGTACGGCCTGTGGCATGGCCAGCCCGTCGCCGAGCTGAAGCCGGTCGCGACCACGCTCAACGCCGACGTGGAGGCCCTGCTCAAGTCCTGGCCACCCACCGAGATCGACCTGCTGCTCATCGGCCTGCGCACCCACGAGATCCTGGAGAACGCGCTGGAATTCCAGCTCACCGGCCACGACGACTACGGCAGCGGCACCGTCCTGGCCACCGTACTCGCGAACATCACCGGCACCCGCGAGCTGCTGCAGGTCCTGAACCCGCTGCTCGCCGCGCGCTACGCGCAGCTGCCCGCCGTAACCACCTGGCTGGACCGCCTCCAGTCACTCATCCAGAAGTACGGATATCAGAACGGCCGTTGGTCCCCGGTTACCTCATTGTCTACGCCCATCCGGCAGGAGATCGACGCGGCGTGTGATCAGGCCCTGGTGGAGCTGGCGCCAATCGCTGCCATCACCGAACCTCGGAGCACGTGATGACGCAAGCCCCCCGGCGCTCGTTTCTCAAAGGTGCCCTGACCGCGGGCGTGGGTGCGGCCGCCGCCGGCGCGGCCGGCTACTCGCTGCACGGCACCCCGGCCGCGGCAGCCGTGGTACCCGCCGCCGGTTTCCTGCCGCCGGTGCCGTTCCACGGCGAGCACCAGGCCGGCATCGCGCCCGCGTCGCAGAACCAGACCGCCGTAATCTCCTTCACCGCGACCGCCGAAGGCCGCGCCGAGCTCACCGACCTGTTCCGGGCCCTCACCTCACGGGCCCGGTTCCTCGCTACGGGCGGCACCCCGCCACCGGTCGGCATCAGCGCGCCGCCGTCCGACTCAGGAACGCTCGGGCCGACCGTGGTGCCGGACGGGCTGACCGTGACGGTCGGCGTCGGGTCCACCCTGTTCGATGACCGGTACGGCCTGGCCGGTCAGCTGCCCGCCAAGCTGTACCCGATGCAGCCGTTCCCCAACGACGACCTGGACCAGGCGCAGTGCGGCGGCGACATCGTCCTGCAGCTGAGCGCCGGCAGCACCGACACGGTCATGCACGCGCTGCGTGACATCGCCAGGAACACCAGGGGCGGGATGCAGGCGAACTGGCGGATCGACGGGTTCACCAGTCCGGCCCGCCCGGCCGGCACGGTGCCGCGCAACACGTTCGGGTTCATGGACGGGATCTCCAACCCCTCTCCCGGCGAGTTCGACAGCCTCGTCTGGATCCAGCCGGGCACCAGGGGCGAGCCGTCCTGGACCGCGGGCGGCAGCTACTTCGTGGTGCGGCTGATCCGGATGCTGGTCGAGTTCTGGGACCGGGTGGACATCGGCGAGCAGGAGGACATGATCGGCCGCCGTCGCGCTTCCGGCTATCCGCTGTCCGAGATGAGCATCTACGCGGATCCGCAGTACGACCTGGATCCGGACGGGACGATCATCCCGCAGAGCGCGCACATGCGGCTGGCGAACCCGCGCACGCCGCAAACCGCGGACAGCCGCATCCTGCGCCGCGCCTACAACTACGACCGCGGTATCGACGAGGTCGGCAACCTCGACGTCGGGCTGGTGTTCACCTGCTTCCAGCAGGATGTGCAGCGGCAGTTCGAGGCGGTGCAGACCCGGCTGATCAACGAGCCGATGGTGGATTACATCAGCCCGTTCGGCGGCGGCTACTTCCTGGCGCTGCCCGGTGTCCAGGACAGCAGTGACTACTACGGCCGCACGCTGCTGGAGTGAAACCGTACTGAGTTAATAATTCTTGACCGCTCGTTTGCTTGCTGGTCAGACGTGAGGCGTCTGTACGCCATCATGCTCTGCCAGCTTTGCTCCGGAATAGACACATCAGCTGACCTCCAGGAGGGGCACATGGGCGAGAGCCCAGTCCAACGCCGCGGCAGGCACCGGCTTTCGCGCCGCGCCCGGTACTTCACCGCCGCCGGCGCAGCCATCGTGCTGGGCTCCGGCGCGGCGGCGGGCGCCGCACTGACGGGCGGAAGCGCGCAAGCCAGCGGGCTGAACGCGATTCCGGCCACGGCCAGCGCGCCGCCCAGCACGTGGGTGCTCACGTCGCACACCACGACACCGATCAAGCACGTCGTGGTGATCTTCGACGAGAACGAGTCGTTTGACCACTACTTCGGCACCTACCCGTATGCGGCGAACACCGACGGCAGCCCCTTCCACGCGAAGCCGGGCACCCCGACGGTCAACGGCCTGTACACCAAGATCACCAAGAACGGCCCGGTCGGCCCGCTGCTCACCAGCAACCCGAACGCGTACAACCCCGAGCGGCTCAGCCACTCGCAGTACTGGACCTGCTCGCAGAACCACAACTACCTGCCCGAGCAGGAAGCCGAAGACAGCGGCAAGATGGACAAGTTCGTCCAGTACACCAGCACCGAGTCCACCTGCGCCCTCGGCGGCTCGAACGAGGACAACTCGCCTGGGCTGGTGATGGACTACTACGACGGCAACACGGTCACCGCGCTGTGGAACTACGCGCAGAACTACGCGATGAGCGACAACAACTACGACCCGGACTTCGGCCCGTCCTCGCCGGGCGCACTCAACCTGATCTCCGGCAACACTGGCGGCGGCTACGCGGTCAAGCCGACCGCCACCGACCCGACGCCGGCCGACGCGGTGGCCGACAGCAGCACCAGCAACGCCAGCGGGGTGGGCACCATCTTCGGTGACATCGACCCTTACTATGACGACTGCTCGGACACCAACCACACCTCGACCAGCCCGCTGGGCGTAATGACCGGCGAGAACATCGGCAACCTGCTGGACAACAGCAACGTCAGCTGGGGCTGGTTCCAGGGCGGCTTCGCACCGACCGGCACCGACTCCGAGAACGGCCAGACCTACGAGGTCTGCGGTTCCGAGCACGAGAACATGGGCGGCGAAGAGGTGACGGACTACGTGCCGCATCACGACCCGTTCCAGTTCTACGAGTCGACGTCCAACCCCAAGCACCTGCCGCCGACCTCGGAGGCCGCCATCGGCCACACCGATCAGGCCAACCACCAGTACGACATCTCGGACTTCTACCAGACGCTGCAGGACGGCAACCTGCCGTCGGTCAGCTTCCTCAAGCCGGCCGCGTACGAGAACGCCCACCCGGGTAACTCCGACCCGCTCGACGAGCAGACGTTCCTGGTGAACACGATCAACCAGATTGAGAAGTCCAAGTACTGGTCCTCCACCGCGATCATCATCACCTACGACGACTCCGACGGCTGGTATGACAGCCAGGCCGGGCCGATCGTCAACGGATCCGACACCGCCGAGGACGCCGCGATCTGCGAGGCGGCCCCGATCTCCCTCGGCACCGCCACCGACCGCTGCGGCTACGGCCCGCGGCTGCCGCTGCTGGTGATCTCTCCGTACGCCAAGGAAAACTACGTCAGCAGCTCCCTCTCCGACACCGCCTCGGTCACCAAGTTCATCGAGGACAACTGGCTCAGCGGGGAACGGCTAGGCAACGGCTCCTACGACGCCAGCTCCGGCAGCCTGGACGACATGTTCAACTTCAGCCAGTTCCCGCCGAATGTCAACCAGGTCATCCTCAACCCCACCACTGGCGAGGTCGTTAACGGCGACGGCCTGCACCCCTGGAGCTCTTAACACCCACTAGCACGCCATGCCAATGGCGCCAACGGCATGCCTGAGCCGCCCCCCGTGACGGCTTGAGCGGACCCGTTGGCGCCATTGGCATGCTGGGGGCGGGGATGCTGGGGGCCGAGGGGCGCTGGGGTCGGGTTGTGCTGGGGGCTGACTTGAGCTCGGGGTAACACACAGGCCGTTCTGATTAAGATTCTGTTATGAGCCTCCCGACCCACGAAGTAGTGACCCAGGCACTCAACGGAGTGCTTGACCCCGAGATCAAGCGCCCGATTACCGAGCTTGGCATGGTGAAGGGCATTGAGATCGCGCCGGACGGGGCGGTGCTGGTGCAGGTGTGGCTCACCGTGTCGGGCTGCCCGCTGCGCGACACGATCACCCGCGAGGTGACCGCCGCGGTCTCGGCGGTGGCCGGCGTCACCGCGGTGCGGGTCGACCTGGATGTGATGAGCGAGGACCAGCGGAAGGCGCTCCAGACCCAGTTGCGCGGCGGCCGGCCGGACCCGGAGATCCCGTTCGCGCAGCCGTCCTCGCTGACCAGGGTGTACGCGGTGGCCAGCGGCAAGGGCGGCGTGGGGAAGTCTTCAGTGACGGTGAACCTGGCGGCGGCGCTGGCCGCGGCGGGGCAGAAGGTCGGGATCGTCGACGCGGACATCTACGGGCACTCGGTGCCGCGGATGCTCGGCGTCACCGGCAGGCCTACGCCGGTAGAGAACATGATCATGCCACCGTCCGCGCATAACGTGAAGGTCATCTCCATCGGCATGTTCACCAAGGGCAACACGCCCGTGGTGTGGCGCGGGCCGATGCTGCACCGCGCGCTGCAGCAGTTCCTCGCCGACGTGTACTGGGGCGACCTGGACGTCCTGCTGCTCGACCTGCCGCCGGGCACGGGGGACGTGGCGATCTCGGTGGCGCAGATGCTGCCTACGGCGGAACTGCTGATCGTCACCACTCCGCAACTCGCCGCGGCCGAGGTGGCCGAGCGGGCCGGAGCCGTCGCTTCGCAGACGCATCAGCGCATCGCCGGGGTCATCGAGAACATGTCGTACCTGGTCTGCGATCACTGCGGAGAGCAGAGCTTCGTGTTCGGCTCCGGCGGCGGCGAGGCGGTGGCCGACGCGCTGACGCGGCTGTCCGGGGCACCGGTGCCGCTGCTCGGCCAGGTGCCGCTGGACGTACGGCTGCGCGAGGGCGGCGACGCCGGGGTGCCCCTCGTGCTCAGCGCACCTGACTCCCCAGCCGGGCAAGCCCTCGCGAAGATCGCGGCCGACCTCGGCACCCGCGCCCGCGGCCTGGCCGGCCGCAGCCTGGGCCTGACGCCGGCCTAGGTGGCTTCGATGTCGTAAGGCGGGGTCTCGCCGGGGCTGAGCGGGCCGGTCAGGGCGCCGGGGCGGGGCGAGATGGCCTGGCCCGTGCTGGTGTGGGCTGGCGTGGCGCTGGGGGCGCTGAAGCCCGCTTCCAGGTCATCGAGCAGGTGCTTGCGGACGAAGTTCTTCGGGTTCAGGTCGTCGAAGTCGAAGTCGTGGAACTCCGGGCCAAGCCCCTCGCGCAGGTCGTTCTTGGCGCCTTCCGCTATCCGCCGCAGCTCCCGGAGCAAGTTGCCAGCCTTGGCAGCCATTGCCGGCAGCTCTTTCGGCCCGAAGACGACGAGCGCGATCACCGCCAGGACGAGCAGCTTCCAGAAGGACAGGTCGAACACGACACCACTCTAACCTTTTTGAGGGCATTCTGGTCAGTCGGCAAGGTCTTGATCAGCCGAAGGGGTTGGCCAGGTGCGCCAGCCGCGCGAAACCATGGGACAGACGCTTCCAGAACCCGGGCGACTCGTCGTGCGGCAGCACACCTACCGCGGCGACCACCGTCTGAGCTGGAGCGTCCGCGATCAGTGTATAGACCATGCCGCGGCCAGCCCACGTCAGTGACCCCTCATCCGGCTCGGCGGCATACACGGTCTGTCCACCCAGCTTCACCTTCTGCCAGCCGGCCAGCGTACTTGCCAGCTTACCCCGTTCCTCGAACACGGAGACGACAAATAGGCCATCCGAGTAAGCTAGATCGAGCACCGGGCCGCTCTTCGTAACGGTCCTGCCGCCGGAGAACAGGGTCAGCCCGCCCGGCATGGTCGACTTGACCACCCAGCCGTGTCCGTTGAGTGCGAGCAGGACTGGGGGTGCCATCGTCGCCATCGCGGCGGCCTTGGCAGCGGCCGGAACCACCGCAGGCATCTGCGACGGCACTCCGAACTGCACCTCGTTGAACGCGTCCAGGCTGATGACATGGGCGCTCTTCGGGCTCACGCTGTCGGTGAAGACCTGCCGCTGCAGTGGCAGGTCAGTCGCCTGGTCGAGCCAGAACTGGGCCGCCAGGCTGCCGTCCGCACGCCAGACTTCCACCACCCGGGCCGGCCTGCTGTCGAGCTGAGCGACTCCCCCGTACGTCACGACGTAGTGCGTTTCCAGCAGCTTGACCAGGGTCTGCGTGACGCCGAGCACACCCTCGGGTGACTGGCCGTTCAGGTCTTCTGACTGGTAAGGCTGAGCGCTCACGTTGGCGCCTGCGGCCTGGGTCTGGGTGATCGTCTGCCCGCCGCTGACGTGCCAGACCTCCGACTCGAACTCCGATACGCTGCCGTCCGTGCCGGAGTTCGTGACGATCTCCACACCCCAGTAAGAGGTGAGCATGGCGGCCTGGGCTGCCTTCGTCAGCAGGCCGAGCGCCAGTGGGCTGCTCTTGCGGCGAGGCTGCGTTCTGGCCTGCGCCTGAGGGCTGCTGGCCGTGGTGCTCACCAGGGCCTCCGCGCGGGTCTGGGACGCGGGCTGCCCGCCGCAGGCCGCCACGAGCAGCGACACGGTCACGGTCATCGTCGCCGTCACCGCCGCGGTCATCGTCGCGCTCAGCAGGGCGAGCCGGCGCCGGTGGTTCACCGTGACGTACACGCTGACCTCACGGTTCCTGCGCTTGTCCAGCCGGCTCCAGCTCGGGGGACGTGCTGGACCCCGCGGGCGGCCCGGTTAGCGGTACCTCGCCGGTGTCGATCGCGTGCTCTTCGCTGTAAAGCTCGTACTGCGGCGTTATCCGTGGCCCCGGAGCGGTATCGGTGCCGCCGCCTACCGAGAACGCGGCCGTACCGAGCGTCACCATGATCGACATCGCGCCCAGGACCAGGAAGCGGCGGTTCCGCTTCGACAGCTTCGGCTGCGTCGTCCTGCCCGGACCACCCGGTCCCCGCTGCCTTTCCGGACCGCGCTGCCTTTCCGGACCGCGCTGCCTTTCCGGACCGCGCTGCCTTTCCGGACCGCGCTGCCTTTCCGGACCGCGCTGCCTTTCCGGACCGCGCGACCCTCCGTGGATGCGAGCAGGCACGATGTGGTGCTTGCGCTGATGGGCCGGGACGATCGGTCCCGCGGCCCCCGCCTGGGCGGAAATGGCCAGCAGGCGCTGGGTCATGGCGGTGCCGGCATCGGCATGGTCCAGCGGCTCGGCGGCAAGCGAGCGCAGTTCACGCTTCAGCTCACGCAGCGCGGCCGCCTCCTCGCGGCATTCCGCGCAGCGGGCCAGGTGCGCCGAGACCCGGTCCCGGTCCGCCCCGCTCACCTCTCCGTCGACCAGCGCCGACAGCAGGTCCCCCAGATGGCTCATGACAATCCGCTCCGGTCCTCGGGCCGGCCCTGGCGGCGGTGCTCGAGCGCGACGCGCAGCTGTGCCCGGCCACGGTGAATCCTGCTGCGCACCGTGCCGAGCTTAACGCCAAGTGCCGCGGCGATTTCCTCGTAGGAGAAGCCTTCGATATCGCACAGCACGACGGCCGCCCGGTACTCCGGCGGCAGCGCCCGCAGCGCCGCGTGGATATCGCCATCGAGATGCGCGTCGTCGAAGGCCTGCGCCGGGGTCGGCTCACGACCCGCCAGCCGGTGTGCGGTCTCGTCGGCCAGGCCCTCGATGCGGATCCGCTGCTTGCGCCGCGCACCGTCCAGGAACAGGTTGGTGGTGATCCGGTGCAGCCAGCCCTCGAAGGTGCCTGGGGTATAGCTGGACAGCGAGCGGAAGACGCGGACGAATACTTCCTGGGTCAGGTCCTCCGCATCGTGCGGGTTACCAGTAAGCCGGTAGGCAAGGCGGTACACCCGGACGGAATGCGTGCGGACGATCTCATCCCAGGAGGGCAGCTCCCACTCGGCCTCCTTGGCCTCGGCCTCTGGCGCGGCCTGGGCCGCGGCGGTCTGCGGCGCGGCCTGAGCCTCGTCCATCAGTCCACCCCCCAGGTGCTTCACTGCTGTGCCAGTTACCATCGTGCCCCGGTTTCCGTCCTTACGCCAGTTGTGGTCTCCACGCCTGGTAACGGATCGGGCCTCGGCAGAGTTCCCGCAGGCGGGTGCCGGTGCACTAGGCTGCAGCAGTGGGGCCACTGGGTAACGCCGCTGAATATGTCGCTGACTATGCCGCCGGGTACGTCAGCGAAGACGAACCGCTGCTGTTCGCGCGGGCCAATGCGCTCGACCTCGGCGGTACCGAGCCGGTGCGGCCGGCCGTCGGCGCGGCGCTCCGCTTCATCGCCAGTGCCGTCAGCGCGCGGGCCGCCGTCGAGATTGGCACCGGCTGCGGTAGTTCCGGAATCTGGCTGCTCCGCGGCATGCGCCAGAGCGGCACGCTCACCACCGTGGATACCGAACCCGAGTACCAGCGAATGGCCCGGCAGGCCTTCACCCGGGCGGGCTTCGCCGCCAACCAGAGCCGTCTCATCCTCGGCCGCGCCCGGGATGTGCTGCCCCGGCTCTCCGATGGCGCATATGACATTGTGTTCTGCGACGCCGACCCCCGGGAGCATCCGGACTTTCTCGCGGACGTGGTGCGCCTGCTGCGCCCGGGCGCGGTCGCCGTCTTCAACGACGCGCTGTCCGGCACGCCCGATCGGGGCGACCCGGATCTGGCCAGCATCGTGCGGGAGGACGAGCACCTCGTCCCGATGCTGCTCCCACTCGGCGATGGACTGCTCGCCGCGGTGAAGCGCGCCCTCTAATAACCCGACCACGGACTTCAGCGCTTCACCCAGCCTCGCGGCCTCGTCAGCTGTCAGTTCAACGACAAGCCGGCCGCCACCCTCCAGCGGAACGCGCATTACGATGCCGCGGCCCTCCTTGGTGACCTCAAGCGGACCGTCGCCCGTCCGCGGCTTCATCGCCGCCATCATCCATCCCCTCTCCTCCGGAGCCCGCGTGCAGTCCTCGCGGACGCCGCGCACTCGGCGCCTACGGCGGAACCGGCCAGCCACATTCGTTTCGATGAGTCGCCCTATTATCTCAGGGTTCGGCCGCCGAATGGTAATGATCGGGGCTCAGTGCTGTCAACGTGACGTACGCAACGGCTTTTTCACGGGTCCTTCTGCGCTTCTGGAGCGATTGCCGGGCCGGCGCGTCGCTTATTGTAATTGTGTACCTACTCTATGCCAGCAGCTCGCCGGAACAGCTGCTGGGCGGCCAGGATGAGCCGCGCGTTCGACTGCGGACCGGTCGTCCCGTGAAAGTCCGGATCGAAGGCGTGCATGCTCGCGTAGCACAGCACGGCGGTCAGCTCCGGGTCGGCGACATCGAAGGCGCCCGCGGCCTTGCCCGCCGCGAGAATGTCGTGGAGGACCTGTGCGACCGGACTCAGACCCGACTGCTCGGCATGCTCGTGATGGACGTGATGGACGTGATGGACATGATGGAACAGCACCTCGTGCAGGTCATGAAGGTCCCGGTAGTAGCCGAAGCCAGCCAGGACAAAGGCATCCAGCTTGTCCGGCCAGTCCGGTTCCGCCGCCGCGGCCACGCGGACGCGCTCGGCGAACTCCCGCGAGAACTGGTCCTGCAGCGCGAGCACCAGGTCCTCCTTGGCGCGGAAGTACAGGTAGAACAGCCCTTTGGACACCCCGGCGGCGCGGGTGATGTCGTCAAGGGACGTCGCCGCCACGCCCTTGGCCAGGAACAGCTCCCTGCCCGCCGCGAGCAGGTCGGCGCGCCGTTCCTCGGCGGGCCTGGTCCGGGTCATCCCGTCACCTCATTTCTGACTGACTATCAGTCAGTGTATTGACTGACGGCCAGTCAGTTAGCTAGCTTATCGGATTATGAGCAAGGTGACCCGGGTAGCGCGACGCTTCCTCATCGACCTGTCACCGCTCCGTCGCTCGCGCGACCTGCGGTATCTCGTATCCGGGCAGCTCATCTCCGAGCTGGGCAGCCAGCTCACCACCGTGGCCGTGCCGTACCAGGTATACCTGCTGACCCGCTCGTCGCTCGACGTCGGCCTGGTGTCGCTGTGCCAGCTGGTTCCGCTGATCATCGGATCGCTGTTCGGCGGCTCGCTGGCCGACGTCGTCGACCGACGCCGCCTGCTGCTGGTCACCCAGGTACTGCTGGCGGCCTGCAGCGCCGGCCTCGCCGTCAACGCCGATGCCGGTGCGGTGCTATGGCCGCTGTTCGTCCTGCCCGCCCTGGGCGCCGGCTTCAGCTCACTGGGCGACGCTGGCCAGAGCGCCATGGTCCCCAACATGGTGCGACGCTCCGAGGTCGCCACCGCCAACGCCATGTTCCAGGCGCTCTTCCAGCTCGGCCTGGTGGTAGGACCGGCCGTGGCGGGGCTGCTGCTGGCCGGGACCGGCATCCGCTTCGTGTACTGGATGGATGTCGCGAGCTTCGGAGTGGCGGCGATCGCGATCTTCGCCATCTCGCGGCAGCCGGCCACAGGCACGGCCAGCCACCCGCCCGGCCTGCGCTCGATCGCGGAAGGCCTCCGCTTCGTCCGCGGCCGGCAGGCAATCCAGGGCGCGTACCTGATCGATCTCAGCGCCATGGTGTTCGGCATGCCACGCGCCCTGTTCCCCGCGCTTGCCGTCACGGTCTTCCACGGCGGCCCGGCCACGCTCGGCCTGCTGTACGCCGCGCCGGGCGCGGGCGCCCTGATCGGTGCCCTCACCACGGGCTGGGTCGGCCGGGTGCGCCGGCAGGGCCGCGCGGTCATCATCGCGGTGCTGGTCTGGGGCGCCGCCATCACCTGCTTCGGCCTGGTGCCCGCATCGCACGCGCTGCCCAGGTCTGCCGTGCTGTCCGTGGCCCTGGTGCTGCTGGCCATCGCCGGGTGCGCGGACGTGATCTCGGCCGTATTCCGCAGCACCATCATCCAGCTTGCCGTGCCCGACGAGCTGCGCGGGCGGCTGATGGGCCTGCAGATCGCGGTGGTCACCGGCGGGCCGCGGATCGGCGACGCGGAATCGGGGGCGGTGGCCGACGCCTTCGGCACGCTCACGTCCGTGGTGTCGGGCGGGATCGCCTGCATCGTGGGCGCATTGCTCGTAGCGCGCGCCCTGCCACGCTTCCGTCATCAGACAGAGCCGCAGGCAGGACGCGCATAAAATGGTGGAGACGGCGGGATTCGAACCCGCGTCCTTCGGGACCTTACCAGGGCTTCTCCGTGCGCAGCTTGCTGTGCTTTTCTCAGCCCCGGCGATCACGCAAGCAAGACGCCGACAGGCTCAGCCACTGTTTGCTGTCCCGCCTGACCTCGCGGCCGGGTCAGACGGTAATCCTCCTAGCTGATGCCAGGATCCGGGTCGAAGGCATCCCCGGGCTGACAGATCTCAGGCTATCGCTTAGGCAGCGAAAGCGAGATCAGTGCGCTTTACGTTGGCACTTATTGGTTTGCGGTCACAGGATTAACGAGGTCACAACCGCAACCCTCGGCACGCTTCCCCTGGCTCGACCACCAAAGTCGAAACCATTCGTCCCCTATTGAGTTATCAGTCGAGCCATCACGCTCACTACACCCGACCGTACACGTACAACGCCAGCAAGCCAAGTCAGATTCCACAGCGCCGCCCGGACCCGCTGATGTCACTTTGCGTGCTGATGAAACTACAGTTCGTTCTGATATGGGGTTCTTACGGGGCGTTGCGGGCTCCCGCAGCGCCCCGCGCGGCCGATTTAGACGGAAGATTGAAGCCTGGCGGAAAGAAAAGAGTCAAAAATGACACCTTTCTTTCCGCCGAGCACGGATGCTCCGTCGAAAACGTGGGCCCACGCTCGGCGTAATGGATATAGCTGGACATAACGGACGCCGGGGGTCGTGGACCAGGACAGGTGGCGGACGCCTGGGGTGGAACGGGGGCACGTTAGCGGGCACGGGGCACGGGGCACGGGGCACGGGGCACGGGGCACGGGGCACGGGGCCGCGCGAGAGGGGGCGGAAATGTAAGTGGCCCCTGCGGGCGCTGGCGGTGGCCGAAACGCGCCCACAGGGGCCGACCGGCAGGGTCGGAGCCGGTCCGGTGGCCGGATCTCCCCCGAGATGAGATCCGGACCTTCCATTGTGACTGGGCCGCAACCCCCCAAGCGAATCCCAGTCACTGGTAAAGACGCCGTGGGGTGTCCGTATGGTTGCTCCGAGTAAGAATATTTCGGTCACGCATCGGTAACGGTGTGTAAACGCTGCAGGCTAGGGGTGCCGCGCGCACGGGTCCGGGATATCCGAAATGCCGACTGGATCTGGTCAGCCGGACAGTGTCAGCCGGACAGTGTCAGCCGGACAGTGTCAGCCGGACAGTGCGGCGCTGCCCAAGGCGGACAGGAAGGCGCCCGCCAGCGAGGCTGCGGACAGCTGCGGGGTCCGGCCCGCCTCGATCAGCGTGAACGCCACGTCGCCTCGGTAGCCCACGAACCAGCTGAGCCAGGTGGAGCCGGTATTGGTGAGGCCGACCTGGCCATAGACCGGCGCCCCCGGCACCGACGCCCCGTGAGCCGCGCCCGAATGCACCGCTTCCCACATCAGCCCGCGCAGCCCGCTGACCGCGGTCGCATCCACGGGCGCGCCGGACGCGCCCGCTGGGCTTGGCTGGCTGGTCAGCACCGTCGGGGCATGCCAGCTGCCGGTATCCACTTCTGCGGCGACCAGGGCCATCGCCAGCGGGCTCACCTGCACATTGCCGCCGCCGATCGTCTCCGCCGCCAGGTTCGCCTCATCGCTCGCGGCGGGGACCGAGCCGGGGAAGGCTGGTACCGGCATCTGCGGCCACGCGGTCCCGAGCCCGAAATCCTTCACCACGGCGGCGAACGAAGGCGCGGTCAGGCGCGTGGACAGCCCGGCGAAGGCAGTCTTGCAGTCGTCGGCGAAGTCCGCGCTGAACGGTTTCTGCAAGCCGGTGCCGTAGCTGCTGAACGTCTGCCCGCCGACGGTGAAGGAGTTGGTACACGAGATCGGGGTGTTCGCCGTCAGCCCGGAGTCCAGTAGAGCGGCAGTGGACACGATGGTGAATGCCGTCCCCGGCGACAGCTTGGCATCCAGCGTCCCCCCCGCGGGAAGGGCGCCGGTTCCAAGATGCTGGGCAACGGCGAGGACGTTTCCTGTGGATGCCTGAACGGCGACGAGCTCACCGGAGTTGGGCACCGAGTCAAGCGCACCGATCGCGGCGTTCTGGACCCGGGCGTTGATGGTCGTCAGCACGGGCTGACCCGCGGTGCCCTGCCAGTGCATGAGCTGGCCAGCCACCTGACCGGCCTGGTTCAGCACCACCACCGAGGTGGTCGGGCTGCCCAGCAGCTGCCGCTGATAGACCTGCTCAAGACCGGACAGCCCGATCGTGGTGCCGGGCAGGTAAAACGCGCCATCGGCGCGCAGCGCCCTGTTGACCTCACTGCCCACGGTGCCGACCAGGCCGGTAGCGAGGGACTTGTAGAGGACTTCCGTCTTCGGCTTGATGACCAGGCCAGGCACCCGCGCCAGCTTGCTCCGCAGTTTCGCGTACGTGTCTGGGTCAAGCGAGGCCAGCTTGAGGAACTGCTCAGGGGGCGCGGCGGCGATCTGGCCGGAGACCTGGGCGGCCTCCACCCCGGTGACGGCGGCGAAGTCGGCGGCGGTCTCCCCGAGATCGGTCAGCCGAGCCGGGACCACGCCCACCAGGTACACCTGCGAGGATGACTGCAGCGGCTGCCCCGCCGAGTCCAGCACCAGCCCGCGGCTCGGGAACGTGGTGAGGACCCCGAGCCGGTCGCCCCGCTGCAGGCCGGGCACGATATCCGAGGGCGACCAGTCCACCAGCCAGCTGCCGCCGGACTTCGTCAGGTCGAAGCTGCCCTTGTAGGTCCACACCCTGCTGTCGGCGGCCAGATCAACCGAGGCGGTGAACGTCGCGACCGCCGATGCGCCGTGCTCCACCACGGAGTCCATGGACAGGAACAGCGCGGTGGCGTCCAGCTGGCTGAAGGCATCGCTAAGCTCCGTGGCGACCCCGGACGGCGTGCCGTTGGTCAGCGCACCCGCCGCCGCGTACTGCTGCTGCTGCCAGTCCAGCAGGAAGCCCTGGGCGGTCGGCTCCGCCGATGCCTCGGAGCCGAACCCAACCGCGGTGCCAAGGACGATCACCCCGATGACCACGATCACCATCGCGGCGATGCGATCCCTGGGCATCCGCTTGCGCGGCGTGCGCTCCGGCCGCGGGCGGGCGTGACCGCCCGATCGCTGCCCTGCGCCACCCGGCCGACCCGAACCTGGCGGCCCCGCAGGCCCGGGCGACACACCGGGGCCGGGAGGTCCCGGACGGGGCGCTGCCGGGCCGGGGGGTCCCGGACGGGGCGCGGCGGGACCGGGAGGTCCAGGGCGCGGCATGGCGGGGCCAGGGGGCCCCTGAGGCCTCATTGGCCCCGAAGGCCCTGTGTGTCCCGAAGGACGGACAGGTGAGCTCACCGTTACCTTCGCCGTCGCAGCGCACGATCCATTTCCCTGGCCGCATCGCGTTTAGCCAGGTCCTGCCGTTTATCGTACGTCCGCTTGCCGCGGGCGACCGCGATTTCGGCCTTGACGTGGCCGTCCTTGAAATACAGCGACAGCGGAACCAGGGTCAGGCCCTGCTCAGTGGTCTTGCTAAGCAGCCGCTCGATCTCCGAGCGGTGCAGCAGCAGCTTCCTGATCCGGCGGGGAGCATGGTTGGTCCACGTGCCCTGGGCGTACTCGGGAATATGCACGTTATGCAGCCAGGCCTCGCCATCGGTGATCTGAGCGAAACCGTCCGCTAGCGAGGCCCGCCCCTGCCGCAGCGACTTCACCTCAGTGCCGGTCAGGACGAGGCCAGCCTCGTACGTGTCCTCGATGCTGTAGTCGTGCAGCGCGCGACGATTACGGGCAATGTACTTCTGCCCCTTTTCCTTAGCCATGCGCCTCCCGTCCCATCAAGTCCGCAGGTAACGGCGCAACGTAATGAACGATGTCGCACCGCAGAGCACCACGCCGATCAGCATCGAGAGGAAGATGACCTCGATCAGATCGCCGGTCGACAACCCTATGTTGAAGGAGAAGTACTGCTCCAGGCTATCTAGCCACAGCGACTTGACGGCAACGATGAGCCCGGCGGCGATCGCCCACCCGATGAGCCCCGTTATGGTGCCCTCCAGCAGGAACGGCAGCTGGATGTAGAAGTTGGACGCGCCGACCAGCCGCATGATGGCGGTTTCCCTGCGCCGGTTGAACGCGGACAGCCGGATCGTGTTCGCCACCAGCAAGATGGCCGCGACCAGCAGGATGAGCGCGATGATAACCACCGCGTTTCTCGCCCCGTCGAGGAGCTTGTAGAACTTGTCCAGGATCGTCATCTCGTTGACGATGTTGTCGACCCCTGGCGCTCCCTGGACCGCGCTGTAGACGACGTTGAAGTCGGCCTCCGGGTTCTTGAGCTTTACCTCAAGCGAATCCGGGATGCTCCCGTTCGGCGTGTTCTCCACCAGGCTCTGCTCGTTGGAGAACTCCTGCTGGAAGTACGCGTAGTTCTGCGTCTGCGAGACGTAGTGGGCATACTGGACCTGCGGCATCTGCTGCAGTTCGTGCTGCAGCGACAGCTTGTCCCCCTCGGTGGCCGGGCCCTGCTGCTCGCACGTCGGGTTCGGGCTGGACTTGATGCAGAAGTAGACCGACATCTCCACCTTGCCCTGCCAGAACGACCGGGCCTGATCCACCTGCTTGACGAACAGGAACCCCGTACCGAGCAGCGACAGGCTGATGGCTACCACCACGATCAGCGCCATGGTCATCGTCAGGTTGCGGCGCAACCCGATCCAGATCTCGGAGAAGACAAATTGTGAACGCATGGTGGCAGATCCCTCGGTAGTCCAAACTTTCGCGCCGCTGAACCGGCGCTGCGACAGGTCAGTAGGCCTGGCCGTACACTCCGCGTGACTGGTCCCTGACGACCTTGCCGTACTCGAGCTCGATAACTCTCTTGCGCATGGAGTCCACGATGGCGGCGTCGTGCGTAGCCATGACGACGGTCGTCCCGGTCCTGTTGATCCGGTCGAGCACCTTCATGATGCCGATCGAGGTGGCCGGGTCGATGTTGCCGGTGGGCTCGTCGGCGAGCAGGATCATCGGGCGGTTGACGAAGGCACGGGCCATCGCCACCCGCTGCTGCTCACCGCCGGACAGCTCATCGGGCATCCGGTCGTGCTTACCCTCCAGGCCGACCAGGTCGATGACCTCGGGCACGACCTTGCGGATGAACCGGCGGTTCTTGCCGATGACCTCAAGCGCGAACGCCACGTTCTGGTAGACGTTCTTGTTCGGCAGCAGCCGGAAATCCTGAAAAACGCAGCCGATGCGGCGGCGCAGATACGGAACCTTCCAGTTGGTGAGCCGCGCGAGATCCTTGCCCGCCACATGGATCCTGCCGTCGGTCGGCCGCTCCTCCTTCAGCACCAGCCGCAGGAAGGTCGACTTGCCCGCACCAGAAGACCCGACGAGGAAGACGAACTCGCCTTTCTCGACGGAAATATCCACGCCTTCCAGGGCTGGCCGGCTCTGGTTGGGGTAAACCTTGGTGACGTTCTCGAAGTTGATCACAGATCCATCACAGCAATGTCGGTACGGATGGGACCGCGGCATGGCATGACCTAGGTCCCCGATATACGGGTAACCTAGGTAAGGCCAGGCAACAGTCTAGAGGGAAACTGGCAGCTAAGGCCCGACATCACGTCAAGTGCCGGCCAGAAGGGGCTACCCATGAGCTGCGAACACCTGATTTGTGCCCAGTGTGCCGGGCCAGTTGCCGAGGGCCGCTGCCCTGCCTGCCGTGCCAGCAGGGAGCATGTCCACCACTCGCATTCCGGCACCGGGCAGCAGTTGCTGATCGCCGGAATCCTGGTGCTGATGCTGTTCCTGCTGCTAGTAGTTACTCACGTAGCGGGATAATACGACTACCGGCCGTTCTGCCGCATCCAGCGGATTTCCGCGTCAAGGAACTCGTCAATCTCGCCGTCGAGCAGGGCTAGCGGATCCCCGCTCTCCAAGCCGGTCCGCAGGTCCTTGACCATCTGGTACGGATACAGCACATAGTTCCTGATCTGGGTGCCCCAGGCGCGGGCTCCGTCGCCACGCAGGCCCTGCAGCTCCTCCGCCTCCTCCTCGCGGCGCCGCTCCAGCAGCTTGGCCTGCAGCACCGCCATCGCGGAGGCGCGGTTCTGGATCTGGCTGCGCTCGTTCTGGCAGGACACCACGATCCCGGTGGGCAGGTGGGTAATCCGGACCGCCGAGTCGGTGGTGTTCACGCCCTGCCCGCCAGGACCACTGGAACGGAACACGTCGACCCGGATCTCGTCCTCGGGAATATCGATGTGGTCGGTCTGCTCCACCACCGGCGTCACGTCGACCCCGGAGAACGAGGTCTGGCGGCGGCCCTGGTTGTCATACTTAGAAATCCGGACCATTCGGTGCGTACCGTGCTCGCCGCGCAACGTTCCGTACGCATAGGGGGCCTTGACCGCGAAGGTCGTCGACTTGATACCCGCCTCTTCCGCGTAGGAGATATCGTAGACCTCGGTGGGGTACTTGTGCCGTTCCGCCCAGCGAAGGTACATCCGCATCAGGTTTTCCGAGAAGTCGGCCGCGTCAGCACCGCCGGCCTGGGCGTTGATTGAGATCAGCGCCTCGCGAGCGTCGTACTCGCCGTTCAGCAGCGTCCGCACCTCAAGCTGGGCGATCTCGCCGCGCAGCCCGGTCAGGTCCCTGAGCGCCTCCGCCCGGGTCGGCTCGTCGCTCTCGCTCTCCGCCAGCTCAAACAAGGTCAGGGTGTCGTCCAGGCGATCGCCGAGGCTGGCCAGCCTGTTCAGCTCGGCCTCTAGGTAGGACAGCCGGCGCGTAACCTGCTGCGCCCGCTCCTGGTCTGCCCACAACCCAGGGTCGCCTGCCTGCTCACGCAGGCCTTCCGCCTCATTGGCCATGGCGGAAACGTCAAGGACCGCCTCCACGCTGGCGAGCGTTGACTTCAGTGCCGCGATTTCATCGGCAGGATCGATACCAGCCATACCTGCTAGCGTAGCGTCCCACCGGCCGCACCCTGGACAGCCGAGAAGCGGTATCCTGCCCTATCGTGACAAACGCTAGGCGTAGGACCAGAACGGTGCTGGTCACCGCCACTCTGGCCATCTCGGCCGCGCTGGCGGTGCAAGGCTGCGGCCGTGGCACAGCCGCCGAGGTGACCAGCAGCACGCATCCGGACATGACCGTCGCCGATGCACAGGCCATCTACCAGTCGTACCTGGCCACCAGTGATACCGCCGCCGCAGCCGGCAACTCAGTGACCGGACTGTCCGACGTCACCAATGCCGCCTGGGAAGCCGTACACGCCCAGTACACGGCGCTGACCACGACCGGTATCCCGGTAGATCGCTACCAGTACGGCACCCCCACGTTCTACGTGCCGATCGTGACCAACTACCCGCACTGGTTCCTGACAGTGGTCCCGCAGCGACTGCGGGGGGCCAGCGAAGGCGCCGGCGTGACCACGCTTATGGTGTTCTCACAGGCCACCAAGGCCTCCACCTGGGCGCTTGCGGGCTCCACCGCGCTACTCCCCGGCCAGGCCCTCCCGGCCATCGCCCGCGACGCCCGCGGCTACGCCACCGCGCTGGCCACCTACGACCAGAGCGTGCTGCTGTCACCCGACGTGGTCGGGGCGACCCAGGCGTCCGTCGTCGACGAGGGCTCGACCGCCGAGGCCGCTTCTGTGATCACCGACTCCCCGCAGACCACGGGGCGCTATGCCCAGCAGGTCACCCAGCGCCAGCCCTACGCCGCCGAGGGCCTGGACTACACCTGGCAGATGATGGGCGCCGACTTCCCGGTCTTCGCGCTGCGGACCGCCGACGGCGGCGCGCTCGTGCTGTACGGCATGTACCTAGATACCACCATCGCGCACCCGCTCAACGTGTCAGGCACCCCGATTCCGATCCCGGCGGCCACCGCCCCGCAGATCGCGATCCCCGGCGAGGTCAGCAACCACGCGGTCTACACCGAGTGGACCTACGAGTTCGCCGCAACCGACCCCCCCGCCACCGCCTCCTCCACCACCAAGGCAGAGGTCATAGCCGCCACCGGCGCCATAACCTTCGGCCGCGCCTACTAACGCCCCCGAGCCAGCGTGCCAATGGCGCCAACGACACGCTCGGGTCCGGCATTTCGGACACGGGAGCGAACCCGTTGGCGCCATTGGCACGCTGCGCGGCGCCGCACGCTGCGCGGCGCCGCAGGGCCGCGGCCCCTGCGGCGTTAGGCGTGGGGTAGGTGGCTGGCTGCTACTAGGGTGCGGATGGCGCGGAGGGCTACGGACAGGGTGGTGAAGGTGAAGCGCTCGCTCTCCCAGATCTCGCCGAGCATCTGATCGGCCATGATCACCGCGGCCTCGTTGTGGGTCACCCAGGCGGCCAGGCGCTGCTCTGGGGGGAGCGCCGCGTTACCGGAGGCGCCAAGCACGTCGCTGGTCAGTGACGCGTGCGCGGCGTACAGGTCATCGCGCAGCGCGGCCCGCGCCATGGTGGACCAGCGGTCCTCGCGGGGCAGCGCGGTGATCCGGTCCCTGAGCCGGCTGATCTGCAGCCGGTCAGCGAGGTCGAAGTACACCCCGGCGGTGTCCTCGATCGAGCCGCCGGAGCCGGACGCGGCCGCAATCTGCACGATGTCGAAGGCGGAGTACGTCGGCACCATCGCCGCGACCTGTTCCGCCAGGCCCTCGGGCACCCCGCGCGCCACATAGGATTCCGCGCGCTCGGTGAATCCCTCCAGGTCCCGGCCGACCAGCAGCTTGGGCAGAGAGGAACGCACCGTCTGCACCCCGGATGCGAAGAACGAGATCGCGGGCTCCACTCCGAACCCCGGCCGCCGGTTGTGCACGAGCCACCGGGCGGTCCGCTCGGTCAGCTTGCGTCCCTCCAGCAGCAGGACCATCTGGGTGCCGATGTCGACGGTTCCGTCCAGCGCTGCCACCGCCGCCCAGAAGGAAGGCATGTCGAACACCTCCCGCGCCACCAGCCAGGCCCGGGTGAGGTCGGGCACGGATGCACCGGTCTCCTCGATCAGCCGGAACAGGAACGTGGTGCCCGAGTAGTCGACCATCTCGTTGACCAGGGACGTGGTGATGATCTCCCGCCGCAGCGGGTGCGCCGCCATGGACGGGCCGAACCGCGATCGCAGCGGCCCTGGGAAATACGCGGACAGGATCCGCTGCAGATAAGGATCGTCGGGCAGCGTAGAGCCGAGCACATCCTGCCCGGCCGCGATCTTGGTGTGCGCGAGCAGCAGCGACAGCTCGGGGTTCGTCAGCCCCTGCGCGGCGGAGCGGCGCTCGGCGATGGCCCGGTCGCTCGGCAGCTCGTCCTGCTCCGGGTGCAGCCGTCCGTCCCTGACCAGCTTGCGCAGGTAGCGGGCGTGCACATGCAGCATGGAGGCGCCCTGGGAGCGGGCGATCGCCAGCGCCATGTTCTGCGAGACGTTGTGCCGCAGCACGTGCTCGGCCACCTCGTCGGTCATCGACAGCAGCAGCGGATGCCGCTCGGCACGCGGCAGCGAGCCGGACCGGATCGCGTCGGCGAGCAGGATCTTGATGTTGACCTCGTGGTCGGAGGTGTCCACCCCGGCGGAGTTGTCGATGAAGTCAGTGTTGACCAGGCCGCCGTTGAGGGAGAACTCGATCCGCCCGGCCTGGGTGAGGCCCAGGTTCCCGCCCTCGCCGACCACCCTGGCCCGGAGCTGGCCACCGTTCACCCGGACCGCGTCGTTGGCCCGGTCCCCCGCGTCCGACTGTGCTTCGAAGGCGGCCTTCACGTAGGTACCGATCCCGCCGTTCCACAGCAGGTCGACCGGGGCGAGCAGGATGGCGGTGATCAGCTCGTCCGGGGACAGCGCCGTCACCCCGTCATCCAGGCCAAGGGCGGACCGCATCGCCGCCGACACGGGAACGGACTTCATCGCTCGCGGCCAGACGCCGCCGCCGGCGGAGATCAGCGCGGTGTCGTAGTCCGCCCACGAGGACGTGGGCAGGTCGAATAGCCGCTGGCGCTCCGCGAACGACACCACGGGATCGGGGGCCGGGTCGACGAACACGTGCCTGTGGTCGAACGCGGCGATCAGCTTCATGCACCCGGAGAGCAGCATCCCGTTGCCGAACACGTCACCGGACATGTCACCGACACCGACGGCGGTGAACTCATCCACGTCGGGGTTCAGCCCGAGCGAGGCGAAATGGCAGCGCACCGACTCCCAGGCACCGCGGGCGGTGATGCCCATCTTCTTGTGGTCGTAGCCCTCGGACCCGCCGGAGGCGAACGCGTCGTCCAGCCAGAATCCGTACCGGCCGGCCACCTCGTTGGCCGTGTCGGAGAACGTGGCGGTGCCCTTGTCCGCGGCAACCACCAGATACGGGTCGTCGCCGTCCCGCCTGATCAGGTCCGGGGGCGGCACGATGGCACCGTCGACGATGTTATCCGTCACATCGAGCATGGCGCTGATGAACGTCTGGTAGCAGGACAGCACCTCGGCCTTGTAAGCCATCCGGTCCGACGGGTCCGGCAGCCGCTTGCAGACGAACCCGCCCTTGGAGCCCGACGGCACGATGACGGCGTTCTTGACTTCCTGGGCCTTGACCAGCCCGAGTACCTCGGTGCGGAAGTCCTCAGGCCGGTCGGACCAGCGCAGCCCGCCGCGGGCCACCCGGCCGAACCGCAGGTGCACCGCCTCGAACCGGGGCGAGTACACGTAGATCTCGAACTTGGGCCGCGGGGAGACCAGACCTGGTACCAGCCCGGGGTCGAGCTTGAGCACCAGGTACTCCGGCCCGTGCGCCTGGTAGTAGTTGGTCCGCAGGGTGGCCTCTATCAGCGCCAGGTAGGACCGCAGGATGCGGTCGTGGTCCAGGCTGGTCACCTCGTCAAGCTGGCCGCGCAGCTCCTCGGCGATCGCGTCACAGCGCTCGGTGGCGCCGCCCTGCCGCGCCGGGTCGAACCGGGACTCGAACAGCCGGACCAGCAGCCTGGTGATCGCCGCGCTCGACCGCAGCACGCGCTGCACGTAGTCCTCGCTGAACGGCATCCCGGCCTGCCGCAGGTACCGCGCGCAGCCACGCAGCCGCGTCACCTCACGCCAGGTCAGCCCGGCGGTCAGCACCAGGGCGTTGAACCCGTCATCCTCGGTCTGCCCGAGCCACAGCGCGGTCAGCGCCTCCTCGAAGACCCGCGCGGAATGGCCGCTCACCGTCCCGGCCGGCGCCCGCAACCCAAAGACATAGATCCAGAACGGCCTGTGTGTTACGTTCCCCGCGAATTGATACGGATGCTCGTCGACGACCTCCAGGCCCATGTGCTGGAGCTGGGGCAGGACATCGGACAAGGTGATCAGCGAGCCGGTCCGGTACACGCGCAGCGTCCACCGGTTGCTATCGTTAGGCTGGCCGTCACCGCCGAGCTGGACCGCGAACTCGGTGCCGAGCTCGCGCAGCCTGGCGATGGTGCTCAGGTCGGTAACCGCCTCGGCGGCGGAGACGTCGGCCTTGTAGGTTTCCGGGATATCCTCGCCGTACTCATCAAGCAGCGTCCTGGCCTGGTCCTCGCCCAGAATCCGGTTCGCCTCATCGAGCAGGTCCTCGTCCCAGGACCGGACCGCGGCAGCGATCTGCCGCTCGATCGCCACGCCCTGCTGCGGGGTCGGCGCGGGCAGCAGGCGGCCCTTCTCGCCTCGGACCACCACGTGCAGCCGGGCCAGCGCGGACTCGCCCACCATGGCGCTGTAGTCAACGGAGGCACCGTGCAGCGCATCCTGCAAGATCTCCTGCGTCTTCAGCCGCACCTTGGTGGTGTAGCGGTCCCGCGGCAGGTACACCAGGCAGGACACGTACCGCCCGTAGGAGTCGCGGCGCATGAACAGCCTGGTCTGGCGGCGTTCCCGCAGCCGCAGCACGCCGAGCGCGATCGGGGTCAGCTCGGTGGCGGGAATCTCGAAGAGTTCGTCGCGCGGGTAGGTCTCCAGGATCTCGATCAGGTCCTTGCCGTCATGGCTGCCGACGGTCATCCCGGCGTCCTCGAGCACCCGGGCCGCCTTGTCCCGCAGCACCGGGATCTGGGTGATGCTCTGCGCCAGCGCGTTGTAGGTGTACAGGCCGAGGAAGCGATACTCCCCGGTGACGTTCCCGTCAGGGGATATCCGCTTCACCGCCACGTAGTCCAGGTAGTTGGGGCGATTCACGGTCGAGCGCGAGTTCGCCTTGGTCATGACCAGCCGCTGGGCCGCGTTGGTGGCCCTGGTCTGCGCCTCGGGCGGCAGCGCCACCACCGAGTCAGGTCCCGGCCGGTCGTGCCGCAGGATGCCGAGCCCGGTGCCTGGCACACCGCGCAGGCCCACCCCGTCCGGGCAGTCCACCAAATCGTAGTCGCGGTAGCCGAGGAAGGTGAAATGGTCATCCACCAGCCAGCGCAGCAGGTCGGCCACGGTCTCATCCTGCTGCTCTCCCGAGGCGAGCTGAGCCGCGAGCCGAGCGGCGGCCGAGGTCATCTTCGCCTCGTCCTCAACGGCGACCCGCACGTCCTCTAGTATCCGGCGCAGGTCGGCGGCCAGCTGATCGGCACTGACCCGGTCTCCCGGCCGCCCGATCTCCACGTGGATCCACGACTCGGTGAGCTCCCCGGTTGCGTCATCTGGGGGAACCGTGCCGCCATTGACGCCGCGGACGCCCTGCAGCGCACCGGTCACATCACGGCGCACCCGCAGCAGCGGATGCACGATGACATCAATGTTGGCGCGATGCCGGTTCAGCTCGGTGGTCACCGAGTCCACCAGGTAGGGCATGTCGTCAGTGACGATGTCGACGCTGATTGCCCCGGCAGTCCTGGTAGTGGCACCGTCCTCGCTCACCTCGACCAGGGCGCGCCCCTGCGGCCGGTGCAGCCCCAGCTCGGCGTGCCGGCGCGCCACCGCCGCCAGCTCGTCCGGCGAGGTCAGGTCCTCCGTGGCCACCCGCTTGTAGTAGGCCCGCAGGTAGCCAGCCACGTCCGCTAGCGCAACCCGCGGATGGCTGCCCCACGCCTGCTCGGCTTCGGCGATGAGCTTGTCCCTGGCCTCGTCCATCATCTTGCGTCCACTCCTTTGTGGTAACGCCCATAGTGAAAAAGCGACCCCACGACCCTGCCACCCCATTGTGACAGCGCCGTTTCAATCAGTTACGGCTTAAAATAATTCAGTACCTCAGGGTCGACCAGCGCGTTCGGGTCGACCGCCTTGGCGGGATCGGCGCCAAGGAGGATCTTCCGCACCGGAACCTCCAGCTTCTTCCCGGACAAGGTGCGCGGAATCCCCGGCACCTGGTGAATTTCCTCCGGTACGTGCCGCGGCGACAACGTGGAGCGCAACGCCGACCGCAGCCGGCCAGCTAGGTCGTCGTCGAGTTCGTGCCCGGGCGCGGTCACCACGTAAAGGATCAGCTTTCCGTCGGTTCCCAGCTTTCCCGTGTCCACCACCAGACTATCGCTGACCTCAGAAAACGCTTCTACTACACGGTAGAACTCACTGGTACCCATTCGGACCCCGCCCCGGTTCAGGGTGGCGTCGCTGCGGCCGTAGATCACGCAGCCGCCGTCGGGCAGGATCTCGATCCAGTCGCCGTGCCGCCAGATGCCCGGGTACATGTCGAAGTAGCTGTCCCGGTACCTGACTCCGTCCAGGTCGTGCCAGAAGCCGACCGGCATCGACGGCATCGGCTGTGTCAGCACCAGCTCGCCGACCTCACCGATCACCGCGTTGCCGTCCTCGTCGAAGGCCTCGACCCGCGCGCCCAGGCACCGCCCGGAAATCACCCCGGCGCGCACCGGCAGCAGCGGGCACGGCCCGACGAACCCGGTGCACAGATCAGTCCCGCCGGAGAACGACCCGAGCAGCACATCGGTCTTGACCTGCTCATATACCCAGACGAAGCCCTCAGGGGGCAGCGGTGACCCGGTGGAGCCGATGGCCCGCAGCCGGGACAGGTCATGCTCGGCACCCGGATGCAGCCCGGCCTTCATGCTGGCCAGCAGATAGGGTGCGCCGACCCCCAGGTAGGTGACGCCGTGCTCGGCCGCCATCCGCCACAGCCGGTCCGGCTCCGGATAGGTCGCGGCCCCGTCGTACAGCACGATGGTCGTGCCGGTCAGCAGGCCGCCGACCAGGTAGTTCCACATCATCCAGCCGGTCGTGGTGTACCAGGCGAACACGTCACCTGGCCGCAGATCCTGATGGAAGGCCTGCGCCTTCAGGTGCTCGAGGACGATCCCGCCGTGACCGTGCATGATCGGCTTCGGCAGCCCGGTAGTGCCGGATGAGTAGACCACCCAGAGCGGATGCTCGAACGGCACCTCCTCAAACTCTTCAGTTCCAGCCAGCAGAGCCTCGGTGCTGTGCGCTGGCTCCTCCTCGGTACCGAGTTCGTCCCAGGTGGGGGTGCCGACGGTGACCAGCGCGCCCAGGCCAGGCAGCGCCGCGACCACGTCGGCGGTCTTGCCGGCCAGGGCGTACTCCTTGCCGCCGTAGCTATAGCCACAGCAGGTGATCAGCACGGTCGGCTCGATCTGCGCGAACCTGTCGATCACGCTGCTGGCGCCGAAGTCCGGCGAGCACGAGGACCAGATCGCGCCGATGCTCGCCGTCGCCAGCAGGCCGATCACCGCTTCGGGCACGTTGGGCAGCAGCGCCGCTACCCGGTCGCCCCGGCGCACCCCGAGGGCCCGTAGCCCCCTCGCAACCCGGGCGACCTCCCGCGCCAGCTCAGCGTAGGTGTAGCGGCGAAGCACGTGTCGTTCTGATTCAAAGACGATCGCGGTGCGGTCCGGATCGGTCCACGCGGTCCTCAGCGCGTTACGGGCGTAGTTGAGGGTCGCACCCTCGAACCAGTGCGCGCCCGGCATCGGGCCGCCGGTGAGCGCCGGCGCGTCCGCGCGGTCGCCCATCACCTCGAAGTAGTCCCAGATGGTCGACCAGAATGCCGCGGGCTCGGCGACCGACCACTCCCACAAGGGCTCGTAGCCGTCGAATACCAGGCCATGGCTGTCACTGAGCCAGGCCAGGTACCGGCTGATCCGTGCGTTCCGCCTGGTCGCGGCGTCCGGCGTCCACAGCGTCTGCCCATACCCCTCTGCTGCCATAAGACAAGCATCGGGCCAGCGCACACCGTTTTCAACGTGCACAATCCCACGTTGCCGGAACCTCGGGAGCAGATTTCAACAGAAATTCGATGCCAGGCTCTTCCGCCGCCCGCTAGGGGATCAGGAGACGGAGCAGCGCGGCGGGGTCGGATAGGTCCGTGAGCACCGCGTCCGGGCCGGCGTCGCTGAGCTCGGTCACCGTGCTGCGGCCGCTGGCCACCGCGATGGACCTGGCGCCGCCGGTCTTGGCGGCGGCCACGTCACGGGGGGAATCGCCGATGTAGAAAGTGTTGGTCTCGTCAAATACCGCCTGGTACTTCTGGCCCGCGCGATCGCGGACCACACTGAGCAAGGTTCCCTTGGGAAACACCTCGTCGCCGTAGCCGCCAACCTCAAGATCGAGGTAATCCTCCAGGCTGAAGGCGGTCAGCTTGAGCAGAGCGTTCGCCCTGCTGGTGCCGGTCAGCACCGACTGAACGCTGTCCGGGACGTTGTGCGCGGCCTTGAGCGCGTCGGCGGCGCCCGGCATCAGCTGGCCTTGCGTGGTCAGGTCATCCCGGCGTGCCCGCATGGACCTGGCCAGCTCGGAGCTGAACGGCTCGAGCAGTTTCTCGCATGCCTCGCTCATGTCGGCATCGTTGATCGCGAGCGCGTCGAAGAAAGCCTCCGGCTGAGTCCTGCCCGCCAGCTGCGGCAGGTGGACGAGCGGACGGCCGACCACCTTGGCGAACGCTTCCGCGTACGCCGCTCTGGTCACCCTGGCAACATCGACCAAGGTCAGGTCAATGTTCCACAGCACCAGCTGGTTATATGTCATCCCATGCGAGGCTAGCGCCGCCGCGCAGTCAGTGCAGCCCGATGCGGAAATGGCTGCCCATCTGAGGAACTTGTCTCATCTCAGTCCAGGTCAGTGCGCGCCAGTTCAGATCCGCTGGCTCCCCTCTGCGGCTCCCCCGGCACTGCGGTGACCCGTTCTCCCCTGGTCGCTGCGGATCGCCACGCGGCAGGGCTCCCACGACGACCGGGCGATGAGCCTGCTGCAGGCGGCCGGACCGCCGAGGCGACGGTGCGGTGGTGGCAGGAGCGAAACATTCCGGCACGTCGGAGATGGCGGATCGCGCGTCAGGTGTGCTTGAGCGGTGCCGGCCATATCTCGTGCTCTGGATCCCAGAACACGACATGGAAAACGTTGCCCAGCAGGAAGCCGTAGAGACGAGGTTTCCCGCCGAGCCGCAGCGCCCAGATCTTGGTCTGGTCGGCCAGCCCCGCTTCCTCCAGGCACGCCAGCGCCTCAGAATTAGGGAGAGCCTCGACGTCATAGTCTTTGCCGGGATAGCCGCCGTTGTGGAAAACCTCGTTCAAGGTCATGGACTCGAACTTCCTGAGGTGTCCGAGGATGTCACAGAGGGTTTCTGCGATTACGCTGCTGAACCCCCACGGCTTGGTGTTGTCGACGTGGGTAAAGCGCCAGCACAGCCGATCCCCGGAATTCCCTGATCCAGGCAGCCCAGGCAGCCTCTTCGGAGGCTCCTTGCGCTTGGGTGAATTGGGGGTCGGCGGATGCTTAGTCTTCCCGCTCATCGGCGTCCGCCGATGTCAGGGCGTCGAAGAACTCGAAGATCTCATCGTCGCTCAGCTCTTCATTACTCCGGTCCAGCGGTGCAGCCCCCGCCCGGTGCCGGGCGGCGACCCAGGGGCCGTTGCTGTGGGTCATGGCTGAGAGCTGGTGAGCCGAGAAGCTCCCGTAGGCCTCGAGAACGAGATCGACAGACTCGCGCTCCCCCGGATCAAGTCGGCCTTCGCGGGTGGGCTTGATGTCACCCGGCCGCAGGGCGAAGTGCCCGCGGTGCATGTTGTAGAGCGGTGGGCAGACGGGACCGTTCGCCCACGCCTCGAACCGCTCAGGGAAGAGCTGGCGTTCCTCCCAGGCCAGATGATAGCCGTAGGCAAAGTAGCAGAGCTTCTGGAGCTTCATTGCCGACATCCCGCCGACGCCGGCGGCCTCCAGAATGTAGGCGGCGGCATCCTGCACGTGTGCCATCGTGCGCGCCTCCCCCCTCGGCGGTCCAGTACCCTTCGTCTTCATCATCAACCCTGAGTAGCTATCGGGGCAATTCCCGGTTTCGTGAACAGTCCCATGTGCAGGTACATCAATGTCCTGCCATCCCGTAACCCGGCCTGGAAGCCGTCACGCTACCACCTACCGGTGAGAGCCCGGCGCGGCAATCGCGAGTCGTGCGTGATCCATGATTCGGCCGGTATTCCCGGTCATCTACGGGGTTCGGCTTCCAGCGAACGGGACGGACTCGCGGGTCTCCCTATGATCCTGCCGATGGCCGGGCAACGGAACTTGACTGTGCGTATGTTCTAATAACAACATGGGACAGCTATCTAGTCAACCGGGTGTGCGGGGACACCTGGACTCGGAAGTCAGGACCGAGGGCATCGCCGACGCGGTGAGCCACGTCAACTCGACGGTGACGAAGGTGGTCTACCGGCACCAGCTAGCCGGCGAGACAACGACCTCGCGGATGCCATATTCGGCGAGTCGAGCACCGAGTGAGGGCCCCATAAGGCGGGCTTAGGCTCCTGCTCAGGCCCCCGCAGGCCAATGCAACGCTCTGACCTGCGGGGAATCGCCCTTCCGTCATCCCATGTGGGGGTAGCGGTAGTCGGTCGGCGGCACGAAGAGTTCCTTGATTGTCCGGGCGGATACCCAGCGGATCAGGTTGAATATCGAGCCCGCCTTGTCGTCGGTGCCGCTCGCCCTGGCCCCACCGAACGGCTGCTGGCCCACCACCGCGCCTGTCGGCTTGTCGTTGATGTAGAAGTTGCCCGCCGAGTAGCGGAGCGTGTCCGCCGCCTGGGCTATCGCCCGGCGGTCGGTGGCGAGGATCGAGCCGGTCAGCGCGTAGGGCACGGCGTCCTTAGCCTGGTCAAGCACGGCTTGGTACTCGCTGTCCTGGTAGACGTACACGGCGAGGATCGGGCCGAAGTACTCGGTGGTGAAGATCTCATCCGCCGGATCCTGGCCTTGCAGGATGGTGGGGCCGACAAAATAACCCTCGGTGTCGTCGGCCGTACCGCCTGCCAGGATCTCTATGGTGGCGGTACCGCGGGCCCGGTCGAGGGCGGCCTTGTGCTTGGCGAAGGCGCGGTCGTCGATAACGGCACCCATGAACAGGGACAGGTCCTCGGTCACGTTGCCCATGGTGAGCTCGCTGACCTGCTGGATGAGGGCGTCCTTCTGCCGGTTCCAGATGCTCTGCGGGATGTAGGCACGAGAGGCGGCCGAGCACTTCTGGCCCTGGTACTCGAAGGCGCCGCGGATCAGGGCCGTGTTCACGATGGCCTCGTCAGCGGACGGGTGCACGATGACGAAATCCTTGCCACCGGTCTCGCCGACCAGCCGCGGATAGTTCCGGTACCTGGTGATGTTCTCGCCGACCGTACGCCACAGGTGCTGGAACGTGCCGGTGGAGCCGGTGAAGTGAATCCCGGCCAGGTCAGGATGGGTCAGCGCCACGTTCGACACGGCCTTGCCGTCACCGGTCAGCAGGTTGATGACGCCCGGCGGCAGCCCGGCGGCCTCAAGCAGTGCCATCGTGTAGTGCGCGGCGAACTGCTGCGTAGGCGACGGCTTCCACAGGACGACGTTGCCCATCAGCGCCGGTGCCGTCGGCAGGTTGCCGGCGATGGCGGTGAAGTTAAACGGGGTGATGGCCAGCACGAAGCCCTCGAGCGGGCGGTACTCCATCCGGTTCCAGGTGTTCGGGCTGGAGTCGGGCTGCTCGGCGTACAGCTTGCGGGCATACGCGACGTTGAAGCGGAGGAAGTCGATCAGCTCGCAGGCGGCGTCGATCTCCGCCTGATACGCCGACTTCGACTGGCCAAGCATGGTGGCCGCGTTCAGCGTGGCCCGCCAGGTTGAGCTCAGCAGCTCGGCCGCCTTGAGGAAGATCGCCGCCCGGTCATCGAAGCTCAGCGCCCGCCATCCCGGCGCCGCCTGCTTGGCCGCGTGGATCGCCTCGGCCACATCGAGGTCCGTGGCGTTCGTCGTGGTGCCAAGCACATGGTGGCGGTTGTGTGGCTGGACCACGTCGATGCTCTCGCCCTGTGCCATCCTCCGCTGGCCGTTGATCGTCATGGTCAGCTCGGCTCGCTGGCCGGCCAGGTCCTTGATCCTGCTCTCCAGCACCGCTCGCTCGTGGCTGCCCGGTGCGTACTGCCGGATCGGTTCGTTAACCGGGTTCGGCACTCTAGAGACGGCATCCATCACTATTACTCCCAGGTTGTCCGCTTGCCCCTATCCTCGCATGCGCGGGCCACGCCGGATGATCATGCCCTGCGGACGGCCGGTTTAGACGGGCTTATACGAGGTCAGGGAGCTCCTGGGCGGCGTACCAGCCCAGCTCATGGCCTTCTGCCTGATCTACCTCGAAGGCGGCATCGTCATCACCCTGGTCGGCTTCGGGAAGAGCCTGGATCGCCTTCTGGATGTCGTTTTCTGCCTGTGCGTCGTCGGCATGAGCGCAGACCAGCCTGGTGGTGGCGATCGGCACGGTGACGGCCACCTGGGCCGGATTGTCCGCGTCCGCGGTGATGACGACCAGCGAGTCGTCCACGTCGGCGGCGAGCACTACCCGCCTGCGCAAGGCCTCCGGGTCGGCGGCGAGCAGTCGGAGCGAGGCACGGGCCCCCTGCGTGAGCGCGACGTACTCCAGTTCCTCCTGGTCACCGCTGGCGTACGCCTCACGAAGCGCCGGCGTCACAGCGTAGGCCGTGCCGGGCTCGATCTGGCGGGCCCGCAGGATCACAGCCAGATCGGACAACGTAGAAGGCAGGTACACGCGCATAGACGTCACAGTCTGCCACAGTTCAGCCAACCGCCAGCCGGCAGCCAGATTTGGACGGAAAATCGATGCCCCGCGGAAATAAGCCGGTCGTTTTAGACTCTTTTTCTTCCGCTTGGCGTGGATTTTCCGTCGCGGCCGGGGCTGGAGGGCGTGATGCGAGGCGGGCGGCCCTTGTGGCGTTGCCGAGGGCGGTGGTGACGACCGCGACTGCCTCGTCTAGCGGCATGTGCTCCCACAGCCTGATGACGGTCCAGCCGGCCGTGGTCAGCGCGTCGTTGTTCAGCTGATCCCGCTCGGTGTTTCGCTGCAGCTTCGGCGACCAGTACCACTCGTTGTTCTTCGGCTTGGTGCCGTGATCTGGGCAGGCATGCCAGAAGCAGCCATCCACGAAGACAGCAACCTTGCGCGCCGTGAACACCACGTCCGGCCGCACTCGCCTGCCATCGATCAGGTCAAGCCGGTAGTCCTTGCGGTAGCGATAGCCGCGGCGGTGCAGTTCCCTGCGCAGCGCGAGTTCCGGTTTGGTGTCCGTCCGCCGGTTGGCCCGCATGTTCGCCGACCGGCCCGCGCTGGCCGGATGCGGATAGTCCGCCACAGCTGGCAAGCCTAGCCCGTTCGGCGGTTTCGCTCATGCGGTCAGCGGTACACCGAGCAGTTCTTCTAGCGCCGCCGCCGTCGCGGCCGGGTCCACGTGATGGACGCCGGCCATTCCGCAGGCGGCCGCGGCGGCCACGTTGGCCTCGACGTCATCGATGAACACGCACTCGCGTGGCTCGAGGCGCAGGGCTGCGGCGGCATGCAGGAAGATCGCCGGCTCCGGCTTGCGCATGCCGATCTCACCCGAGATCACCACGCTGTCGAACAGGCCAGGGAAGTCGGCGCGCGGGTACTCATCGCACCCCCAGGAATTGGACAGCAGCGCGGTGCGAAAGCCGGCCTGGCGCAGTGCCTGGATCATCTCGTACATCGCAGGGACGTGCGTGCTGGCCGCGAACATCCGCTTGAGCAGTCCCTCCGCCGTAACCGGGGCGCCGCTAACGGTCAGCAGCCGCGCCGCGAGGAGCGCCTCGAACTCGGCGTTCGCACACTCCCCACGCTCCAGCCGCGGCACCGGGTTCGGATCGCTGTCCTGCTGGTAGGCGCCGAAAACCCAGGGCCGCATGACCGCGACATAGCTGTCCCAGTCGATGCCATCGGCCTGGATCCAGGCCCGAACCGTCGACAGGATGGGCGTGGTCAACACGCCTCCCCAGTCGGTAACGACGCCACGAATTACCGCACCATTGACCACGAAACCGAGTTTAGGCTCTATCGGCACATACAGGAAAACTCCCCGCGTCTGGCACAAGAAGGCTTTGTGACCGGCCAAAATGTCAGTGGTGCGCGATACAACGGGGAGCACTACCCGCACCAAATTGCCATGGGGGGACCATGCAGGCGTCGATGACCTTGCCAGGGCTGGCCACACCGCAGCTCACCACACCGAAGCTAGCCACGCTCCGGCTCGCCTCGGTGCCCGATGCGGCGCCCCCCTACGACTGCGAGGTGCACGGCACCGCATGCCAGGTACCACCCCACTCGTTCGCCGACCCGCTTGACGTCGCGGCGATGACCCCGGTTCGCCCGGCCAGCGGTAACCCGGCCAGAGCGGACGCGCACTGCACGGTGGGCATCTGGCCAAGGCAGTTCGCCCAGGCCATCGTCGAGACCCTCGCGGGTACCCGCCCGGTCCGGCAGATCATCCAATGGTCCACCGAGCGGGCCCAGGCACACATCCGCGCCCTCGGGCCGTTGCTGCGAGCCGACACCGGCGCCAGGATCCAGCGCGTGCTCACCTCGCAGCCCGCGCCCGCCGTCGTGGAGGTTACCGTGATCGCCGGATTCGGGTCGCGGATCCGCGCCGTCGCCATGCGGTTCGAGCACGTGCCGGAGCGGCAGGCCGTGCCGGGCCTCCCCGGTCGCCCGGCACGCTGGATCTGCACCGACATCGAGACCGGCTGAGGCCGCCCGGCTAAACGTGCGGCTATGCGTTCCTGGGGTCGCCGTGGCAGCGCTTGAACTTGCGGCCGGAGCCACACGGGCATGGGTCGTTGCGGCCAGCGGTGGCGAACGGGTCCGCACCGTCCGCGGGGCCGCTCCCCTGCACCTGGGCGGCACCGCCGTCCTCTGATGGCCCCGAGTACTGCATCCGCTGCGGCCGACGTGGTGCCAGCCCAGCCGGGACGACAGGTGTCGCCGGCGCGCCACCAGGTCCGCCCGCGCGCAGCCCAGCTGGCCCACCAGCACGCGGCCCGGCGGGTGCGCCCGGCCGCGCCCCAGCGGGGCCGCCCTGGCGCGGCGTCGCTGTGGCGCCCGGTCGCGCTCCGGCGGGTGCGCCTTGGCGCGGCCCCGCGGGTGCTGCCTGACGCGGCGCCGCAGGTGCGGCCTGACGCGGGCCTGCAGGTGCTGCCTGACGCGGCCCCGCGGCGCTAGCGCCCGCAGGCGGAACCGGAGCGGGCCCGCCCGCGGAAATCCCGGGCGTGCCGTCGGTGGTTTCCTCGACGATCGGGTTTTCCTGGAACTGCACCTGGACGTTGAACAGGGTGCCGACGGACTCTTCCCTGATCCCGTCCATCATGGCGTTGAACATGTCGAAACCCTCGCGCTGATACTCGATCAGCGGGTCGCGCTGCCCGTAGCCGCGCAGGCCGATGCCCTCGCGGAGGTAGTCCATCTCGTACAGGTGCTCGCGCCACTTGCGGTCCAGGACCGACAGCACCACCCGGCGCTCGATCTCGCGCATGACCTCGGCGCCATACTCGTTTTCCCTGCGCTCGTACGCGGCAAGCGCATCGGCCTGCATGACATCGGTGAGGAACTCCCCGGAAAGCCCGGACTTGTCCCCGCCGGCCTCCTCGATCACCTCGTCGATGGACACCCCGACCGGATACAGCTGACCGAACGCACGCCACAGCTTGTCCAGGTCCCACTCTTCCGGGTACCCCTCGGCCGTCGCTCCGGCAACGTACTGGGCGACGACCTCACTGAGCATGGTGCTGATCTGCGCGTGCATATCCGCGCCCTCGAGCACCTGGCGCCGCTCGGCGTAGATGACCTTGCGCTGCCGGTTCAGCACGTCGTCGTACTTGAGCACGTCCTTGCGGATCTCGAAGTTCTGCTGCTCAATCTGAGTCTGCGCGGACCTGATCGAGCGGCTGACCACCTTGGACTCGATGGGCTGGTCCGGGGGGATGTTCAGCCGCTCCATGATGCCCGCGACCCGTCCGGAGCCGAACATCCGCATCAGGTCGTCTTCCAGCGACAGGTAGAACCGGGTCAGGCCCGGGTCGCCCTGCCGGCCGCCACGGCCGCGGAGCTGGTTGTCGATACGCCGGGATTCGTGCCGCTCGGTGCCGAGCACGTACAGGCCGCCGGCGACGAGCACCTGCTCATGCTCCGCGGCGACGGCATCCTTGGCCCGCTGGAGCGCGTCCGGCCACGCCTGCTCGTACTCCTCGGGCGTCTCGACCGGGGACAGGCCCTGCTTGTGCAGCGCGGCGTCCGCGATGAAGTCCGGGTTGCCGCCGAGCATGATGTCGGTACCGCGGCCTGCCATGTTAGTGGCCACGGTCACCGCGCCCGCCCGGCCGGCCTCGGCGACGATCTGCGCCTCACGCTCGTGGTACTTTGCGTTCAGCACCTCGTGCCGCACGCCGCGCAGCTTCAGCATCCGGGACAGGATCTCGGACTTCTCCACGCTGACGGTGCCGACCAGGACCGGCTGGCCCTTCGAGTTGCACGCCAGGATGTCATCGACGCAGGCCTCGAACTTGGCCTGCTGGCTCTGGTAGACGACGTCGGATTCGTCGCCACGGATCATCGGCTTGTTCGTCGGGATCGGGACGACACCAAGCTTGTAGATCTGGTGGAACTCGTTGGCCTCGGTGGTCGCGGTACCGGTCATGCCGGCCAGCTTGTCGTACAGCCGGAAGTAGTTCTGCAGCGTGATCGTGGCGAGCGTCTGGTTCTCGTCCTTGATCGCCACGCCTTCCTTGGCCTCGATGGCCTGGTGCATGCCCTCGTTGTAACGCCTGCCGTGCAGCATGCGGCCGGTGAACTCGTCGACGATCATGACTTCGCCCTCGACGACGACGTAGTCCTTGTCCCGCCGGTACAGCTCCTTGGCCTTGAGCGCGTTGTTCAGGAAGCTGACCAGCGGGGTGTTGACCGGATCGTAGAGGTTGTCGATACCGAGCCAGTCCTCGACCTTCTCGATGCCGGTCTCGAGGACGCCGATGGTCTTCTTCTTCTCGTCGACCTCGTAGTCACCCTCGCCGTCCTCGCCCCGGCGCAGCCGCGGCGCGATCTTGGCGAACTCGGTGTACCAGCGGGCGCTCTGCTCGGCGGGCCCGCTGATGATCAGCGGCGTCCGGGCCTCGTCGATGAGGATGGAGTCAACCTCGTCCACGATCGCGTAGTTGTGGCCGCGCTGCACGCACTCCTCAAGCGACCACGCCATGTTGTCGCGCAGGTAGTCGAAGCCGAACTCGTTGTTGGTGCCGTAGGTGATGTCGGCCGCGTACTGGACGCGCCGCTCCGCCGGGGTCATCTGGGCCAGGATGACACCCACCTCGAGACCCATGAACCGGTGTACCCGGCCCATCCACTCCGAGTCACGCTTGGCCAGGTAGTCGTTGACGGTGACGACGTGAACGCCCTGGCCCGCCAGCGCGTTGAGGAAGGCCGGGAACACGCCGGTGAGCGTCTTGCCCTCACCAGTCCGCATCTCGGCGATGTTCCCCAGGTGCAGCGCGGCGGCGCCCATCAGCTGCACATCGAACGCCCGCTGCCCGAGCGTCCGCCATGCGGCCTCGCGCAAGGCCCCGAAAACCTCAGGGAGCAGATCGTCCAGGGTTTCGCCGTCGGCGTAGCGCTCCTTGAACAAGTCGGTCTCGGCGCGCAACTCGGCGTCGGTCATCTTAGCGAAATCTTCTTCGATCGTATTGATCTGCTCGCTGATCCGCTTGAGCTTGCGCAGGATCCTGCCTTCGCCAGCGCGAAGGACACTATCGACTATGGCTGGCACTTCTCGTCGCGCTCCTCAGCGGATCGTTTTACTCTCTAAACGGCCGACGGCCCCCTACAGGTTCCGGCTCGCCGCCCGGATGTCATCGTAGGCGAGATAAGACACAAAACCGATTCGCATGCCTGCGGTGGGGCCGGCTGCTGCCCAGTCTCCCACTTCCCGGAGAATAATAGGAGCGGCATCGAGGAGAGGAGCACGGCGTGGCCGAGCAGACGGCAATGGAGGCCATCAGGACCCAGACCGGTGAGGCGCATCATCACGCCAGCCACCACGGCCGCACCTCGTCCTGGGTGGCTGTCGCGATCATCGTGGTTGGCTTCACCGTGGGCGGCGTGTCGATGTTCTTCACCCCGATCCTCTGGGCGATGTTCTGGGTCGGCGCCGGGATCGTGGTCATCGGCGGGATCATGGCCCTGTCCACCCACATTCTCGACGACTGGTACTGACAGTCCTCGCCGTGCGTGATGCCTCGGCTACGGCAGGCGGATAGCCGGAAATGTCAGACCCCCCGGCTACGCTCTGGGCATGAGTCTGGACGTGCTCACCCCTGACGAAGTACGGCGGATGACCCTTCGCGCGCAAGGATTCCTTGGCACTGGCGGGCGGCGGGGCGGCGTGAGCGGGATGCTGGACCGGGTGGGCGCGGTTCAGCTGGACACTATCAGCGTGCTGGCCCGGTCACACGAGCTGGTCGCGTACGCCCGCCTGGGGCCGGTGCCCAGGGACCGGATCGAGCGGGCATACTGGCATCCGGGCAAGCCAGCCACCTTCGAGTACTGGGCCCACGCGGCCTGCATCCTGCCGCTGGCAGAGTGGCCGTACTACGCCTTCCGGCGGCGCATGTACCGCGCCCAGGGCCAGCGGTGGCACAGCGTGTCACAGGCCGCCTGCAAGCAGGTCCTGGCACAGCTCGCGGACGGGCCGCTGACCGCCACCGAACTCGGCGGGGCGAAGGCCGGCGGACCATGGTGGGACTGGTCCGAGGTGAAGATCGCCGCCGAGTGGCTGCTCGACATCGGTGAGGTGGTCTGCGTGAAGCGGGTCGGCTGGCGGCGGGTCTATGACCTGCCGGAGCGCGCGCTGCCCGCCGAGCTGCTCGGCGCCGAGCCAACCGATCAGCAGTGCCTCAGCCGTCTGCTGGCAGTCAGCGGCCGAGCGCTCGGCGTCATCACCAGAGCGGACCTCACCGACTTCCACCGGCTCGGCAGCTTCCTTCGGAGTCAGCAGAGCCTTCGGAGCCTGCAGGGCACGGCCGGCCTCAGCGGCTCGGCGGCCGCGCTCGCCGAGGCCGCCGCGGCGGCTGGCCTGGTGCCGGTGGAGATCGCGGGTATGCGGTCGGCCAGCGCTGCCGCCTGGGCCGATCCGGTCGCCCTGGCCGAGCTGGGTACGGCCGGGCGGGAACGGCACCGTGTCACGCTGCTGTCGCCGTTCGACTCGCTGATCTGGGATCGCAAGCGGACGCTGCGGATGTTCGGCTTCGAGCACAGCCTGGAGGCCTACGTGCCGAAGGAGAAGCGGGTGCACGGCTACTTCACCATGCCCCTGCTAGCCGGCGGGCGCCTGTGCGGCCGGGTCGACCCGGCCCGGGAGGGCCGCACCCTCGTGGGACGGAAGGTATCGCTGGACCGGGCATCGGCCGCCGAGCCCATGGCGCAGGCGCTGCGCGAGGCGGCCAGCTGGGTTGGCTGCGATAACGTGCGGCTGGAACAGGTGGTACCCGCCGAGCACGCACAGCGCCTGACCGCCGCGCTGGCCGGCGCCGAACCCAGCTAGACCCCGCGACCAGCAGGCCAACGTCACACGGAAAATCCGTGCTCAGCGGAGGAAAAAGCGTCTGATTTGACTCCTTTATTTCCGCTGGACATCGAACTTCCGCCTAAATCTGGCCTACGGCCTGTGCGGGTGCTCGAACTGGCTGATCAGGTTGCGCACACGATCAGCGCAGCTCGATCAGCTTCTGCCGCACGGCAATCATGACCGCTTCCATCCGCGAATGGATCTGCAGCTTCTCCAGGATGTTCCGCACGTGATTCTTCACGGTGTTCTCGGAGATAAACAGTTCCTTGGCAATGTCGCGGTTGTTCATGCCACGGGCAACGAGCTTGAGCACTTCCATTTCACGCTCGGTCAGCTTCGGCGCGGGTACCCGCTGCGCGCGTTCCTCATCCGAGTCGCGCCTCGCCAGCGTGGCGAACTCGGTGATGAGCTTGCCTGCCATCGACGGGTTGATCAGCGACTGACCGCCGTGGACCGCCCGGACGGCGTCGGCCACCTCGTCCAGCGGGATGTCCTTCAGCAGGTATCCGCTGGCGCCGGCCCTGATGGCCTCGAAGAGGTCCTCCTCCTCATCGCTGATCGTCAGCATGATGATCTTGGCGCTGGGGGCTACCTCCTTCATGGCCCGGCATGCCTGGATGCCGCTGATCTTCGGCATCCGGATATCCATCAGCACGATGTCGGGCAGCGACTCGCCGGCGACGGTGACGGCCTCGGCACCGTTGCCCGCCTGGCCGACAAGCTCGATATCGGCTTCGTCCTCGAGGACCATCTCCAGCCCGCGCCGGAACAAGGCATGATCGTCAGCGATGAGCACGCGGATCGGCTCAGGCCGACGGCCTGCTTCCGGTACACCGGGAACCACGTGTCGTTCTGATCGTTCTTCCGCGCCGCTCACTTCGCTGCCTCCCTGGGGGGACGGTCACCCGTGACTACCTGAGGCAGCCAGAGGACCTGGATCGCACGCGTTCGTCACGATCAGACTCTGGCTGACCCGGGGCCATGATGCAAGCCCGGCATCAGAGCCCCAGATCCACGCCAGCGCCAATTACTCCTCGACCAGCCTGATTACACCGTAATCGTAACCCCGGCGACGATAGACCACACTAAAGCGATCGCAATCGCTGTCATGGAAAAGAAAGAAATCGTGACCCACGAGTTCCATCTCCAGCAAGGCCTGGTCGATGGGCATCGGCTTGGCCATGTGCTCCTTTTCCCTGACCACGAGCGGGCCGTCGCCCTCCATCTGGATGGGCACGACATGGCCGTCGGCATCCGGCTCGGGCCCGTCCCCGGGGTCCGGCAGGCCGGTCACGGGATGGAAGGGAACCGGGTCCGCGCGGCCGTCGAGACCACCGCCATCGAGACCGTCGTCGTCGAGCGCGGCACCGTTAAGCGGCGCGTCGTCAATCAGGGCACCAGCGGCCGGATCGACCAGGAGGCCAGTGCGGAGGGTAGCGGTATCTCCGTGCCGTACCTTGCGGCGGTCGCTAGCGCGCCGGAGGCGGGACTCCAGCTTCGCGAAGGCCAGGTCAAGCGCCGTGTATCTGTCGTCCGCCGCTGCCTCGGCGCGGATCGCCGGGCCACGGGACCTGATGGTCAGCTCGACGCGTTCCCGCGTGTCGGACTGCCGTGAGTTGCTGTCCTTGGAGACCTCTACATCAATACGCATCGCCTTCTGGTCGAGCTTGGCAAGCTTGGCCATCTTGTCCGTAGCGTGCTGACGGAACCGCGCCGGAACACTGACGTGGTGTCCCCTGACAATGATTTCCATCTAGAGCCCCCTTCCAGTCTGAGTATGCTGGACGGCACTCGCCCGGCCGACCTGGTTTTCGACCCCACATCCGCCTGCGGAGGGGTTCGCAGCTACTATGGCCACTACTGCCCTTCTCCCTACTCTGGAAACCCGGTGCTCCCAGGAGAGGCAGGACTTACCTCTAAGCCGCACCGTGATCAGTCGACGAGAAGTCGCCTTACGTGGACCGTTTTGCCTGCGGCTGGCATCGGCTTGCCGGGCCGGGCTCCGGAACCGGAGCCGCGACCCCGCGCAACCACGGGCCCGGGCGAGTGCCATGCCACGAACCTAGCTCTCTTGAGCCCAATTGTCAGGAGGGACTTGTAGGCGATCGGTTGCAAATAGTCATATAACGGCAACATAAAGTCGCAGGCAGCGGCCCCAGCCGCTGTTATGTGCCCGTTTAGCCACCAACGGCCGACGTGAAATTTCTCATGGATTGGGGTCATAAGCCGGCGCGGCGCCCCGGCCCAGGGGCTGCCAGGTCCCATTGAAGCTGTCGTAGTACGCAAGCTGCCCGTTGGAGAAACCGACGACGAGCACATTCGCTGCCCCGTCCCCGGCGATCGACTCCGCGTACACCCCGGCAGGCTGGGGAGGGAAGCTCGCCAGCGGGCTCGCCGCCTGCCCGTTGACCGGCACCTCTTTAACCACGCGGCTCGCGCCTGCTCCGGCAATTACCCTGAGGTCGTCGATGTCATACCAGGTCACCGCGACCGCATCCGTGACGCTCGGACCGAGCAGGATCGGGCTGCCGATAAGGAACTGCGGCGTGTACACCTTGCCGGCGGACGGCGTGTTCCGGGCAATGGCCGCGAGTTCCAGCTCGCCGTTCACGATGGCGGCCACCCGCACCCCGTCCGGGGCGATGCTCAGGGCGCTCACCGTGCCGTCAAACTGATCCTGTGCCTGGACGGGACGCTCGGCACTCGGCTCGAGCACCCAGATGCCATTGGACGTCGTGACCCACAGGTCGTGCTGCCGGTCCCAGCTGATGGACGTGATGCCCGAGCCATTCCATCTGTAGACCGGGCTACCGTGAACGCCCACCTGCCAGATCGAGACGGCATCCTTGTTGGGTGAGACACCGGCCACATAGGTGACACCCGACAGGCTTGGCGACACCGCGACCATAGACAGCGGATTCGCGGTCTGCTGGGTCGCGGCATGGCCCGGCTTGGCTGTGGCCGACGGGGCCAGCGACGCCGACGGTGACGGGGCCGGGCTAGCGAGACCGCAGCTGGCGACCCTCGGCTCGTCAGCGACACCGAACACCGGTACCGCCGGTGCCAGGCCGTTCACCGAACCACACTGCGACTGCGCCGCGCCGCTATCGTCCACATAGGTAAAGCTGGCCGGAGCTTTCAGGTCATACGGGTTGTACCCCGAGTAGGCCGCGGGAGTCAGCGCTATCGAGCCGTTCGGCTCCCACGGCGTCCCGTTGACGTACAGCTCCACTGCCGTGATGCTGTACTGGGACCCAGATTGCGCGGCAAGCGTCCAGACCAGCTGAGCGGCGATGTCCGGCAGCAAAGCGCTCGGGATGGTGCCGCCGAGATACACGGCAGCGGTCGTGCTGCCGCTGCTCACCGATACGCGCGCCGTCGTGTTCAGGGGGAGGGCACTGCGGGTGGCATTGTTGTCGCCCAGCCAGGTCGGGTCAGGCCCGGTGATCAGCGTCTTGACGAGCGTGGTGAGCAGATTGGTCACCGAGGTGCCCAGCGGCACGAAAACTGTATCCGGTACGAGCCTGTCGGAAGCCGCATCGAAAAAATACACGTCCTGCGTCTGATACACCTGGACGAAGTCGGACTCGTCGATCAGCAGATTCGGCGGCAGATGGGCGATGCGCCACTGACCTTGGTACTTGGTCAAGGTGAACGGCTCGCAGGTAGATCCCGCCGAGGAGGCGGATCCGCCGCATGCATCGGACTGAGACGGCTGAGCGCCCGGCGCGGCCGATAGCACCTGCTGGCCGTTGCCGTTCAGCGTGGCCGCTACCTGGCCGCTTACCGTGACCGTGGCCTGCTTGGCATCCTCCGGAACATACTGATTCAGCTTCGGCACCTCAGTGAACACGGTGACCGCACCCTCCGGGTGCCAGTTGTCGTTCTCCGTGGGAGTCAGGTAGGCCCGGGCGACTTGCTGCTGAGCGGGGTTGGAGTACCGCAGGCTGGCCAGGAGAAAGCCCTGCACGATCTGCTCAGGGGTGTACCCCGCCTCAGGCGGGTTCGCGTAGAGGACGGTGTAGTCCTGGTTCTGCCCGGTACCGCTCTGGGTGGCCTCGAGCGGCAGCGGCGGACCGCCGTTAGGCATGCTTACGCACCCGGCCGCGGACAGCACGACGGCAGCCAGCATGATCGCCCAGCGAGCGGCGGAACGCGGGCGCCGGGCGATCAGCGAACGGGCGCTAGGCATTCGGGCCGGCTCCAGGGATGTCAGGTCCCGGATACGCCCCGGCACCGCTGATGCTCACGATTTCCGTGTCATCCGGCTCAAGCGGAAGCGGTGACCCGGCCAGTTCCTTCCCCGCCGTCCGTGGCACGGTCAGCCGGAAGACCGATCCCTTGCCGCGCTCACCCCAGGCCTGGAGCCAGCCGCCGTGCAGCCGCGCGTCCTCAAGCGAGATGGCAAGGCCGAGTCCGGTCCCGCCCGTCGTGCGGGCTCGCGAAGCGTCGGCTCGCCAGAACCGGTCGAAGACCAACTGCTCCTCACCCGGCGCCAGGCCGACCCCGAAGTCCCTGACCCCTACCGCGACCGCATCGCTGTCCGCTGCCGCGGTGACGATGACGTCCTTGCCCTCGCCGTGCTCTACCGCGTTCACCAGGATGTTACGCAGGATCCGTTCTACCCGGCGCCGGTCCACCTCGGCAAAGCAGCCCTCCGCGGGCAACCGGAATTCGATCCGGCTGCCCTTGCGCTCCGCAAGCTGCTGCGCGTCGTCAGCGGATCGCCGCACGATGTCGCAGACATCGACAGGCTCAGCCTCCAGCGTGGCCGCGCGGGCGTCGTACCTGCTGATCTCGAGCAGGTCAACCAGCAGGCCCTCGAACCGTTCTACCTGGCTCTGCAGCAGTTCTACTGGCCTGCTGACTGCCGGGTCGAGCTCGTCCCTTGAGTCGAACAGAATTTCGGCAGCCATTTTAATGGTGGCGAGCGGTGTGCGCAGCTCATGCGAGACGTCCGACACGAACTGCCGCTGCACGCTGGAGAGCTCCTCGAGCTCACGGAGCTTGTCCTGCAGGCTCGCCGCCATCTCGTTGAACGACGTGGCCAGCGCGGCGAGGTCGTCACTTCCCAGTACCCGCATGCGCTCGTCTAGCCGCCCCGCCGTGAATAGCTGGGCTGCCTCGGCTGCGTGCCGGACCGGGAGCACCACCCAGCGGGTGACGAGCGAGGCGATCGCGGCGAGCAGCGCCACCAGGGCTATCCCCACGCCGATGAGGATCTTCTGCACCAGGAGGAGGTTGGCCTGCTCCTGGATGAACGGATACACGTAATAGAGCTGGTAAGACGTGCCAAGCGGCGCCCCAGCGACCAGAGCCGGCCCGGCGACGGAGCCATCGCTCAGGGTCAGGCTGGTCGGCTGCATCCAGACCAGGACCTTGGTGGCCTTCTGCTCGTTGTCGACCTTGCTGATGAGAGTTGTCGGAATGGTCTTCTCTGGGTTGATGTCGTACGGTCCGGCCCAGGCCAGGTAGACGGGGAAGGTAGTCAGGCCGACAAAGAAGCTCCCGGAGGTGCCGCTCGTCTTCTGCAAGGACTCCGCCGTTGCGCGCATGGCGCTTGAGGCGTACGGACCGTTGGGGGGCGTCACGCGCATGTTGTAGGCCGGCAGCCCGCCGGCGGTGACGAGGGCATTCTCGACCTGGTTGGTCGCCGCCTTCTGAGCACTGCTGAGCATGCCGTTTGCGATGGCATTGACCAGGAAGAAGCCGAGTACCGCGATCACCAGGGCAGACAGCAGCAACGTCGTTGCCACCACCCGGAGCTGCAGCGAGCGATGCCAGCGGCTTCGCAGCTGGGCGGCTACGCGGCGCTGCCACCTGCGGGAAGCCCAGACCCGCCGCCTGATCCTGGCCGGCATTCGCCGCAGGATCTCACGGCCGAGGTCCGAACGCCCGAAGGCGGTTATCCAGCCAATCCGCCCTTCCGCACCGCCAGCTGCTGCCACCTTCATCGAATCGGGACTATCCAGGTCCCGCCTTGTAGCCGACGCCACGCACGGTCACCACGATCTCCGGATGCTCGGGATCCCTCTCGATCTTGGCCCGGAGCCGCTGCACGTGCACGTTGACAAGCCTGGTGTCAGCCGCATGCCGGTAACCCCAGACCTGCTCAAGTAGGACCTCGCGGGTAAACACCTGCCGAGGCTTGCGGGCGAGCGCGACTAGCAGGTCGAACTCCAGCGGAGTGAGATTGAGAGTTTCCCCGTCGCGCTTCACCGAATGACCCGCCACATCAATCACGATGTCGCCGATCTGAAGCATCTCCGGGGCTGGCTCATCGGTCCGTCGCAACCGCGCGCGGACCCGGGCGACCAGCTCCTTGGATTTGAATGGCTTGACAATGTAGTCATCTGCGCCGGATTCGAGGCCGAGGACGACATCTACGGTGTCGGTCTTCGCGGTCAGCATGACGATCGGCACGCCCGACTCGGCACGGATCTGACGGCATACGTCGATGCCGTCCGAACCTGGCAACATCAAGTCCAGCAAGACCAGATCAGGCCGGGAATCCCGGAATGCCTCTATCGCCTTGTCGCCATCTGAGACAAACGTCGGTTCGAACCCCTCGCCGCGTAGCACGATGCCAAGCATCTCGGCGAGAGCTGCGTCGTCATCGACGACAAGAACTCGTCCTTTCATGGGCCCCATCGTTCCATGTGGTCGGTACTGCGTGGACGCAGGTTACCCTTCTTTTCCAGCTTCGCAACACCCGTTCGGGGGTAGCTTTTCCGTTTACGGGTACATTCAACCCACTTTGCGCGAAGCCGGACCGTCCGGCAGGGGGACACACATGACTGATTCACCAGGCTGGGGGCCACCGGAGCCGGCCGACTCGGCGGATACGCCCGGGGAGCCGGCACCGGACCAGGGGCCCGCCGGCCAGCCGAGCGCGGGGCCGCCCGGACCCGGAGCGCCCTGGTACGGGCAGGCACCTTACGGGCAAGCGCCGTACGGACAGCCGGGGTACGGACAGGCACCCTACGGGCAGACGCCGTATGGGCCGCCGGCATCCCCTTACGGGCAGTGGACGCCGCCGGCGCCGAAGCCTGGCATCATCCCGCTGCGCCCGCTGGGCGTGGGCGAGATCCTGGACGGCGCGTTCACCGCTGTGCGGCGCAATCCCAAGGCCACCCTGGGGCTCGCCGCGATCGTCATGACCATCTCCGGGCTTATCACGGCGCTCACCAGCTATGCCCTCTACCACGCGGCCGGCAACAGCCTCAGCTTTCCCGCCGCGGGCCAGACGTTCACCGATGCGCAGTGGCGGCATCTGTTGACAAGCTTTGCCGAATACGCCCTTCCGGCCCTCGGCATCATCGTGATCATCTCGTTCCTGACCCAGACGATCCTGACCGGGATGCTTACCGCTGTTGTCGGGCACGGCGTGCTAGGACGCAACGTCAGCATCGGCGAAGCCTGGCGGATCGCGCGGCCCAGGCTGTGGGCGCTGATGGGGACGACGTTCCTGGCTGGGCTGCTGGTCTTCGCGATCTGGGTCGGGGGCGGGGGCCTCGCGGTGGCACTCGGCATCGTGCTGATCCGAGCCCACCTTGCCCCCATCGGCGGCCTGCTCATCGCGGCCGGTGTCATCACCTCCACAGTCTTCGCGGTGCTCTGCTATGTCCGCTGGGTAGTCGCGGCACCGGCAGTCATCCTGGAGGGGCAAGGCCCCCGGGCCAGCCTCGGCAGGTCCTGGCGCCTCACGAAACGCAGCTGGTGGCGGGTGTTCGGCATTCTGCTGCTGGTAGAGCTGATAGTGCTCGTAGCCAGCGGAGTGCTGGGAGTGCCCTTCGACATACTCCGGGCGGTAGTCGGCTCGGGCACCGGCGGCAACGCCAGCGGAGGCGGCCTGACGGTGGTGTTCGGCGCGCAGACCGCCGCCACCTCGCTCGCCGCCACCCTCATCACCGCAGTGGGCGGCATTGTCTCCGCATCGGTGACCCGGCCGGTCCTGGCCGGCGCCGTGGCGCTGCTTTACGTCGACCTGCGGATGCGCCGCGAAGGGCTGGATATCGCCTTGCAGGGCGCCTCTAGCCAGCAGGATTCAGGCACCGGCGCCCTCGGCTCCGTGTGGGCTAGCCAGACCGGTCCTGGCAGCGTACCCAGCCAGCAGCGATGGTGATCGCGGACGGCCCGATCAGCAGGGGGGCGGCCCAGCAGCTCGCCAGGAACGAACTCGCGAAGTCGATCTATCACCCGCACGAGTCCGTCATCCAGTGGCTGCTGAACGAGCTGGCGAAGCTGTTCAACGCCGCGAGCGGCGCGGCCCCTGGCGGCTGGTGGTCCATTGTCGCGCTCGTCGCCATCGTGGTCCTTGTCGCCGCCGTCATCCTCGTCCGGATCGGCCCGCTGGCCCGGAACCGCCCTCAGCCGGATTCCGGGCTGCTCGGTGCCGCGACGTCGATGACCGCGCGGGAGCATCGCGACCTAGCCCGGCGCTACGATGCGGCCGGGGACCACGCGGGTGCGATCCTGGAGTTCGTCCGGGCCATCGCGGCCGAGCTGGAGGAGCATGCCGTGCTCACGCCCGGCCCCGGGCGCACCGCGGACGAGTTCGCCGCCGAGACCGGACGTCTGCTCCCCGACCTGGCCGGAGAGCTGACCGCCGCCGCCGCGCTGTTCGACGAGGTGTATTACGGCGACCGGCGGGGCACCCGCGAAGGCACCGAACGGCTGCGCGCGCTGGACGCCTCGATCATCACGGCCCTGCGGCGCAGGCCCGTGCGCACGAGTGCGGCATCATGACGGATTCGGTGAGACGGCAGCCGCCATGGCGGCTGCCGGTCATCATCGCGGGAGTGGTGCTGCTCGGCGGCGCGGTGATTGCCTGGCTGCAGCCGAAGGCCTCGTCGACCGCATACCTGAATCCTGGCAACACCCAGCCCGACGGAGGGCACGCGCTGGCCGCGATCCTCGCCCAGCGGGGCGAGCAGGTGATCACGGTGACGACGGCGAACGCCGCTGTCAACGACAGCGCCGGCACCGATGGGGGCACCATCCTCGTCACCAGTCCCTCGATGCTCACCGCCGATCAGCTCGCCACGATCGGCCGGGCCCGGGCTGATGTGGTGCTCACCGACGCGGATCCGGCGGCCCTGGCAGCGCTCGCGCCCGAGGTCACCGCCGCGGGGCAGGCCCCGGCTACCGTGCTGAGCCCCGGCTGCACCCTGCAGGCGGCTGCCCTGGCGGGCACCGCGGACCTGGGCGGGACGCTGCTGAGCACGCGGCTCCCGGCGGCGCAGCGATGCTACCCAGACGCCGGAATCCCGTCCCTGATCCGCTATACCGCCGGAGCAAGGCAGATAACCGTCCTGGGCACCGGCGCGCCGTTCACAAATCAGTACCTTGCCAGCGTCGGCAATGCGGCGCTGGCGCTGAACGTGCTCGGTCAGGAGAGCGGAGGGCGCGTTATCTGGCTGGCCCCCACCGCGAGCGCGGCCGCGACGCCGGCAAGCGGTGGTCAGGCCTCATTCACCAGCCTCATCCCGAAACCGGTCTTCATGATCGCGATCCAGCTGCTCATCGCCGTCCTGCTGCTGGCTCTGTGGCGAGTCCGCCGTCTTGGGCCGCTGGTAGCAGAACGCTTGCCCGCAGTGGTGAGGGCCGCGGAAACCGCCGAGGGGCACGGGCGTCTCTACCAGGCCCGCCGTGCTCGCGGCCGGGCCGGCGAGGTACTCCGCAAGGCCGCGATCGGCAGGATGCTGCCTGCGCTCGGCCTGCCGCCCGACGCCGAGGCAGACGTGGTCACAGCGGCGGTCGCCGCGCGCGCCGGCGAGCCTGCCGCGGAGGTCACCACGGCGCTAGCCGGGCCAGCGCCAGGCGATGATGCCGCGCTGGTGATGCTGGCCGATAGGCTCGACGAGCTAGAACGCAGACTGGAGGTCAGGTGACAGCCGAACCAGACTACTCGTCACGCGTCTACGACGACTCGCGGAACGCGATCACGGCCGTGCGCGGCGAGGTCGCCAAGGCCGTTGTGGGGCAGGACGCCGTGGTAACCGGGCTCCTCGTCGCGCTGGTGTGCGGCGGGCACGTGCTCCTCGAGGGCGTGCCCGGAGTGGCGAAGACGCTGCTGGTGCGGGCACTCGCCATGGCGCTGGACCTCGACACCAAGCGGCTGCAGTTCACGCCGGACCTGATGCCTGGCGACGTGACCGGCTCGCTGGTCTATGACGCGCGGACGGCCGAGTTCGAGTTCAGGGACGGGCCGGTATTCACCAACCTGCTGCTCGCCGATGAGATTAACAGGACGCCACCCAAGACTCAGGCCGCGCTGCTCGAGGCCATGGAGGAGCGGCAGGTGTCGGTGGACGGCAGGCCACGGCCGCTGCCCCTGCCCTTCCTCGTCGCGGCCACTCAGAACCCAGTGGAGTACGAGGGCACCTATCCGCTGCCCGAAGCACAGCTCGACCGGTTCTTGATGAAGCTCGCGGTACCGCTGCCGGAACGCGACGAGGAGATCGGGATGCTGAACCGGCACGCAGCCGGATTCAGCCCGCGCAACCTTGCCGCCGCCGGATTGCGGCCGGTTGCCGGCCGGGCCGACATCGAGGCCGCCAGCAACGCTGTGCAGCGGGTGACGCTCGCGCCCCAGGTGGCCGAATACATCGTTGACCTGTGCCGGGCCACCAGGAGCTCGGCCGCGCTCCGGCTCGGCGTCTCTCCTCGAGGTGCCACCGCGCTGCTCGGCACCAGCCGGGCCATCGCCTGGCTCGCCGGCCGGGACTATGTGACACCGGACGACGTCAAGACCGTGGCCCGTCCCACCCTCAGGCACCGGCTGCAGCTCCGGCCCGAGGCAGAGCTCGAGGGGGCCACCCCCGACCGGGTGCTTGAGGGCGTCCTGGCCTCGGTGCCGGTCCCCCGGTAGGCACGGGATGCGCGTGAGCCGAAGATGAGCAACCGGTGGCCCTGACCGGGCGGGCGGCGGCGGTCGCGCTGGCCGGGGTGCTCGTGGTGCTGGCGATCCGCAGCTGGCTGGCCGTAGCCGGCCTGGCAGTCGCGCTGCTGGCCGCGATCGTCCTCGACGTCCTGCTCGCCGCGGCGATCCGGCCGTTGCGGCTGGCCAGGTCAGGCGACACCACGGTCCGGCTCGGCGAGACCGCCACCGTGACGCTGACCATCACCAATCCCGGCCGCCGGACGCTGCGCGCAACCGTCCGCGACGCGTGGCCGCCAAGCGCTGGTGCCGCGCCGAGCCGGATGTCCGCCGTTGTCCCGGGCGGCCGCCAGGTACAGGTACTCATCACGCTGACGCCAACCCGGCGTGGCGACAGGAACGCGGACCGGGTGACGATTCGCTCGGCAGGGCCGCTCGGGCTCGCCGCCCGGCAGGGCAAGCATGTCATCCCGTGGACGGTCCGAGCATTGCCGCCGTTCCGCAGCCGCAAGCACCTGCCGGAGAAGCTGAGCCGGCTACGGGAACTCGACGGCATGCACAGGTCGCTGATCCGCGGGCAGGGCAGCGAGTTCGACTCGCTGCGGGAATACGTGGCCGGCGACGATGTGCGGTCCATCGACTGGCGCGGCACCGCGCGCCATCAGCAGGTCCTGGTCCGCACCTGGCGGCCGGAGCGGGACCGCCGGATCCTCGTCGTGCTCGACACCGGCCGCACCTCGGCGGGCCGGGTAGGGGACATGCCCCGGCTGGATGCCGCCATGGACGCCGTGCTGCTGCTCGCCGCGCTGGCCGTCCGGGCCGGTGACCGGATAGACCTGCTGGCCATGGACCGGCGGATTCGGGCCCGGGTCATCGGCACGCCGCGCCCTGACGTGCTGCGCGCCTTCACCGCGGCGCTCGCGCCTATTGAAGCGGAACTTATCGAGTCCGACAGCGCCGCTATGGCCAGCGTCATCCTGGCCCACGCCCGCCAGCGCTGCCTCGTCGTCCTGCTCACCGACCTCAACCCGGCCGCCCTCACCGAGGGCCTGCTCCCGCACATCCCCCTGCTGGCCTCCCGCCACACGCTGGTGCTCGGCTCGGTGGCCGATCCGCGCCTGGACGAACTAGCCGCCGCCCGCGGTAACGCCACGGCCGTCTATGCGGCCGCCGCCGCCGAGACTGCCCGCACCGCCCGCACCAGCCTGGCCATCACCCTCCGTCAGCTCGGTGTCACCGTAGTCGATGCCCCACCCGACCGGCTTCCCCCGGCCCTGGCTGACGCCTACCTCAACCTGAAAGCCGCCGGCCGCCTCTAGCCGCGCACCGCGCCGCGCTGTGCCACGCGAGGTGCAAGAGGTGTGCAAGGTGCCACAGATACAGGATAGTTGCAGGTGCTGAGGGTACTGGAGGTGTGAATACGCACCAGTGGTGCAAAATGAGCCGCACGGGAGCCGCTTTCGGCGGAAGAAAAAGAGTCGGAAATGACTCCTTTTCTTCCGCCGAACATCGAATTTCCGTCTAAATCGGGGAGCTGGCCTGGCTGGCGTGGGTGTGGAGCGAGGTGCGTGGCAGTCGGCGCGGGTTTGCGGAGCGCGGGCGCGGGCGCGGAGCGTGGGCGCGGTGCGGAGCGTGGCTGGGTGAGTGCGGGGACGGACAGCCGCGGTAACACCCATTAGGCGGTTACGGGGAGGAAATCTGGAGCTTCTTCGATGTCTGAGGATTCGCTGGCCTGGACGGCGCGGCGGCCCAGGATGAAGACGTACGCGAGGAACCCGCCCTCGGCGACGGAACCGATACCGATACGCGCCCAGGTGGGCAGCGGTGACGGGGTGACGAAGGCCTCGATGACGCCGGACACCGCTAGGGCCACGATCATGCCGAGGGCGATCGTGATCATGGATCGCCCTTCCTCGGCGAGTGCGCGGGACCGGGGGCGGGGACCCGGGTCGATGATCGTCCAGCCAAGCCGCAGGCCCGCCGCCGCCGCCAGGAACACCGCGGACAGCTCGAGCATGCCATGCGGCAGGATCAGCGCGAAGAACTCCGTTGCCCGGCCGTGCCCGATCATGAAGCCGCCATCCACGCCGAGGTTCAGCGCGTTCTCCAGCAGCACGAACAGCGTGGGGATGCCAAGCAGGATGCCGAAGATGAGGGACTCCGCCGCCACCCACACGTTGTTCGTCCAGACCTTGGCGGCGAAGGACGTCGCCGCGTACTGCGAGTAGTAGCCGCGGAACTCCTGCTGTACCAGCTGCTTCGCCTGTGAAGGCGGCAGCAGGCTGGCCTGGACCGCGGGTGTCCTGGCGATCCAGGCCGCCGTCAGCACCGCTACGACGATGGAGCCGGCCGCCGCGCCGAACCACCACCACCGGACCCGGTACGCCGCGGCGGGGAACCCCACAATGAAGAACCGGGTGACCTGACGCGCCCCTGGAACATGCGCGCCGGTCACGGCACTGCGCGCTCGCGCTACCCGGCTCGACAGCTCCGCCGTCAGCCGGGGGTCAGATCCAGCCGAGCGAACCGCGGACAAGTGGGTAGTGACCCGCTGGTAGAGGCTGACCAGCTCGTCCACCTCGTCGCCAGTCAGGCGGCGGCGGTGCCGGACCAGCTGATCCAGCCTGGCCCACTCGGCCCGGTGCGCGGCGACGAAGACATCGGCTTCCACGATGCGCAGCGTAGCCGCTAATCTTGGTCGCGGAGAAGGGGACATCTGTGGACGAAGTGGTCAGCGGTGAGGCCGTCGTCATCGACCTGCCCTGCGCCAGGTTCCCCAGCCGGATGCTCGCGATCTTCATCGACGTCCTGGTGCAGGTCGCGCTTGGCCTCATCCTGATCACCATCGTCGCGGCATCCGGCGGCCACCTGAACGCGGCGTCGGTGGCCGCGGTGTCCCTGGTCGCCGTGGTCTTCATCATCGTCGGCTACCCGGTGATCTTCGAGACGCTCAGCCGGGGCCGGTCCCTCGGCAAGCTCGCGCTCGGCTTGCGAGTCGTCAGCGACGACGGCGGCCCTGAGCGGTTCCGCCAGGCTCTCGTGCGCGGCCTGGCCGCCGTCGTCGAGATCTGGGCGCTGTCCGGCGCACCCGCCCTGATCACCTCCATGCTCTCCGCTAAGGGAAAGCGGCTCGGCGACCTGTTCGCCGGGACGTTCGTCGTCCAGGAGCGGCAGTCCGCCAAGCCCAGGCCCGCACCGCAGATGCCGCCGATGCTCGCCGCCTGGGCCAGCACCCTCGAACTGTCCGCGCTCCCCGACACGGTTGCCACCACCGCCTGGGATTACCTGAGCCGGTACTGGGAACTGACGCCGCAGGCGCGGCACGAACTCGGGCTCAGGATCGCCACCGATGTCGCGGCGCGGGTATCGCCGCCGCCTCCCCCTGGCGTCCCGGCACCCGACTTCCTGTCCGCCGTGCTCGCCGAGCGGCGACGGCGCATGGTCACGTCACAATTACGCGGGACAGCAACGACAGACCGTTCTGCTATTAGGGTTTTCCACTACAGTGCTGCCCATGGCAGAGGCGCTGCATAACATCATGGACCCCGGCTGGGCGGACGCGCTGGAACCGGCCGCGGGCCAGATCGCCGCGATGGGCGAGTTCCTCCGGGCGGAGATCGCTGCCGGACGGCGGTACCTGCCGTCCGGGGACAACGTGCTGCGGGCGTTCAAGCAGCCGTTCGACGACGTGCGGGTGCTCATCGTCGGCCAGGACCCTTACCCGACGCCCGGGCACCCGGTCGGGCTCAGTTTCTCGGTCGCAGCCGACGTCAAACGGCTGCCGCCGAGCCTGGTCAACATCTTCCGCGAGTACTCGACCGACCTCGGCTACCCGGCGCCCAGCTGCGGAGACCTCACACCGTGGACCGAGCGCGGCGTGCTGCTGCTCAACAGGGTGCTCACCGTCGAGCCGAAGCAGCCGGGATCGCACCGGAGCAAGGGCTGGGAAGAGGTCACCGAGCAGGCCATCAGGGCCCTGTCCGCACGGGTTGGCGAGCCGCTTGTCGCCATCTTGTGGGGCAGGGACGCACGGACCCTGGTACCGCTGCTCGAGGATGTCCCGTGCATAGAATCGGCTCACCCAAGCCCGTATGCGGCAGCGGGTGGCTTTTTCGGATCACGCCCGTTCAGCAGGGCAAACGAGATGCTTGAGGAACTTGGCGGAGAACCTGTCGACTGGAAGCTGCCGTAATTCTTCAGATATTACGCATCCTGCACGACCCCTGGGAAAAAGCTGATGATAGGCTGATTTGACCTGCTTCCGGGGGCAGTTTTATTCAGGTTAAGCACGTGGACGGGCGGGTACCGGCACAGTGGGACACAAGCAGGCAGGTAACGAGAACCACGACCTTATGTCAGTCCATGAGCACTGGCTCACCCGGAACCGGGCGCTAACCGCAACCGGCGCCTTCGCGGTATACGCGACCGGGCAGGCCATCTACACCGGCGGAGCTGACCAGACCTGGGCGGTCTGGGCAGCGGTCGGCTATGCCGTAAGCGCCGTGCTCATCCTGGCCACCCGGCATACCAGGGTGCCGCTGCTCGTCCCGCTGCTCGTGGGGCTTGTCGGCGCGCTGGCGGCGCCGCTGTACTGGCTGTCCACGCGGGACGTACCCACGCCAGAGGTCAAGGTCATCTCGGCGTCAGCCTCGCTGCTGCTGCAGCACGGCACCCCCTATCTCGCGCCCGGCCAGTTCAACAACTGGCTCTCCTATAACCCGTACATGCCGCTGATGGCGGCATTCGGCCTGCCGCACGCGCTGGGCGCCACCGGTCTGCTTGGCGACCCGCGGCTGTGGATGTCGCTGGTTTCCATTGTGCTGATCGCACTGGCCTTCTGGTTCGCGGCACCGCACCTTACCTGCCGGCCGTGCTCGCGCAATGTGGCGCTGTCCACCGTGTTCGCGGCGGCGTCCCCCGTCATCGCGTTCCCGCTGGCTGTCGGCATCACCGACCCGCCGGTCATCGCGCTGCTGCTGCTCACCCTCGCGCTCGCCGCGCGACCAGGGCGGCGGGCGATGTGGGCGGGCGTCGCCCTCGGCTTCGCGTCGGCGATGAAGGCCACCGCCTGGCCGGCCATCCCCATCTTCGCCGCCCTGCTGGCGACCAGGGATGGCGTCAAGGCCATGTGGCGATTCGTCGGCATTGCCATCATCCTCACCGCGGGCATCAGCGTCGCGATGGCACCCGCGGCGCTGTCCGACCCGACGGCCTTCCTGCAGAACACCGTGCTCTTCCCGCTCGGTCTCACCCGGTACAAGACGCCGGCCGCCAGCCCGCTGCCCGGGCACCTGCTGGCCACGACCGGGCCGGCCGGCCACCTCGCCGCCGTGGTCCTGCTGGCCCTGGCCGGGCTCGGGTTCGCAGTGTCGCTCATCGTCAGGCCGCCGGCCGACTCCCGCGGGGCCGCGCTGCGCATCGCCCTCGGGCTGTCGGTCATGTTCATTCTCGCGCCCGCCACCAGGTGGGGATATTTCGTGTACCCGATCGGGCTGATCGGCTGGGTGGCGCTGACCGCGGAGGGCATAGCCTTCAGTGAGGGCGAGACCTCGGGCGGGCTCACGCCGGCCATTGCCGTTGGCGGGGGCGGTGGCGGAACGGCTGGGGGCATTGGCGGGCCGCGGACCAGCGCGCCAGAACCCGTTTCGCAACGCTAAGTAGTATTTCCGCTGCGGAGTGTAGAGGCTGTTCGGCCCGGGTACGGGCCTGGTTGAATGGCGGGGGCCTCGGGGATAGGGGCGCGAACCCTCGCAAACCAGGTCCGACAGGGGGAAAATCATGGGCATCTTCGACAACTTTAAGAACAAGGCCACCGAGCTTGTGGACAAAGCCGGCGACATGGCCGGCGACATCGGCGACAAGGTCGGTGACAAGGTCGGTGACCTCGCGGGCAAGGCGAAGGACCAGGCCGGCGACATGGCGGGCAAGGCCAAGGACCAGGCCGGCGACATCGGCGACAAGGTCGGCGACCACGCTGGCGACCTTGGCGACAAGATCGGCGACCAGGCCGGCGACCTCGCCGACAAGGCGGGGGACATGGGCGACAACATCGGCGACAAGATGGGCGACCTTGGCGACAAGGCTGGCGACCTCGGCGACCAGGCCAAGGACCAGATGAGCGACGGCGTGCAGGTTGCCCAGCAGCGCATGGGCGACGCCGACGAAGCCGCGCGGGCCGCGGCAGAGCAGCACCGCTAGTCCGCTCCGGCTTCCGCCGCCGGCGCCCCCCTTGGTCAGGGCTCAGGGCGCCGGCGCGCGGACGGGCGTCAGGGCACCGGCGGGCGAGCGGCGGGGATAAGGCGACGCGGATCACGACGGCGCTCGATCCGGCGCCAGCCGTACCACAGGGCCGCGATCAGCAGCGGGATGCAGCCGAACGCGATGGCCTGCTCGGAATTCGCGAACGGCATCAGCACGAGCACCACTGCCAGGCCGGCCAGCCCGATCCAGTTAGTGACCGGCGTGCCGAACAGCCGGAACGCAGGCCGCTGCACCGCGCCGCGTTCGGCCGCGGCCTTCAGCCGCATCTGGCAGACCAGGATCGTCACCCAGGTGGCGAGCACGCCGAGCGAGGCAAGCGCCGTCGCGATGTCGAACGCACGGCGTGGCACGAAGATGTTCAGCAGCACGCCAAGGAAGTACACCGAGCAGGTGAGCAGGATGCCGCCGTACGGCACCTGCTGCTTGTTCATCCGGGACGTGAACTTCGGCGCTTCACCGCGTGCCGAGAGCGAGCGCAGGATGCGGCCCGTGGAGTACAGCCCGGAGTTCGTCGCCGACAGCGCCGCGGTCAGGATCACCGCGTTCATGATGCTGGCCGCGCCCGGCACGCCGAGCTTGGCGAATACCGTCACGAACGGGCTCTGGGTCGGGCTGTACTCGTTCCACGGCAGCACCATGACCAGCAGCAGCACCGAGCCGCAGTAGAAGATCGCGATCCGCCACATCACGCCGTTCACGGCCTTCGGTATCACCCGCTTGACGTCCTTGGTCTCCCCCGCCGCGATGCCGACCATCTCGGTACCGGCGTACGCGAAGACGACTGCCTGCAGCGACATCAGCACGATCGGGAAGCCCTTAGGGAAGAAGCCACCGTGACTGGTCAGGTTGGACACTGTGGCGTGCGTGTCGCCGATGCCGGCGCTCGCCAGTACCAGCACCAGCCCAACCAGCAGGAACGACACGATGGCCAGCACCTTCAATGTGGCGAACCAGAACTCCAGCTCGCCGAACAGCCGGACCGTGACCATGTTCACCGCCACCAGGACGGCCAGTGCCGCGAGCGCACTCAGCCACTGCGGAATTCCTGGCGCCCAGTACTGCACGTAGATGCCGATCGCGGTGATCTCGGCTACCCCGGTCGCCGCCCAGTTCAGCCAGTACATCCAGCCGCTCGCATAGCCCGCCCAGGGGCCGATGAACTCGCGCGCGTACTCCACGAAGCTGCCGGCCGTGGGACGGTACAGCACCAGTTCGCCCATAGCACGGATGACGAAAAGGGCGATGACGCCTGCCACCGCGAACGACAGCACCAGCCCGGGCCCGGCCGCGGCGATCTTCTCGCCAGTGCCGTAGAACAGGCCGACGCCGATGGCGCCGCCCATCGCGATCATCTGTACCTGACGGTTGCTGAGCGCCGGCTTGTAGCCTTCGTCGCTCGTTCCTGGGCCGGCCGCTGCCGACTGCTCCTGCTCGTGCGGTTCTGGCCTGATTTCGGGCGCGGTTTCCACCGGCCATCTCCCCCCGTACTGCGCCTTTGCGCAGCGATAAGCGCACGCCAGCCCCCTGGCCTCCTGCGGGTGACGATGGTAGCACCCAGCGTGGCCGCCACTCCGGGTGAGAGGCACGCAGTCACCAGCGGCCATGACGAAGGCCTGGCCACGCCCCACGTGACGGAACATCGATGCTCGGCGGAAGAAAAAGGGTCAGAATTGACTAGCAAGTCTCCGCCGAGCATCGAATTTCCGTCTAAATCTGGCCCCGTGGCCTGGTGGCCTCGCCGGACGGGACGTACTCGTGGCCTTGCTCAGGAGCCTATGCGCCAGGATTCCAGGTACTGCTGCTGCGTCGGGGTGAGCACGTCGATCTGGGTGCCCATCGCGGCCAGGACCAGGCGGGCCGCCTCGGCGTCGATGCCGGCGGGAACCGGGTGCACGTCGGCGGCCAGCTTGCCCGCATTGCCCGCCAGCCAGACCAGTGACAGCGCCACGATGCCGAAGGCAAGGTCCATCACCTCAGCAGGATGCCCCTCCGCGGCGACCAGGTTGACCACCCGGCCCTCGGCGAGCAGCAGCAGCCTGCGGCCGTCGGCCAGCTCATAAGCGTCCGCATGCGGCCGCACGCCCTCGTGCACCGCCACCGCCACCGCACTCAGCGCCCGGACATCGATCTCGGCGTCGAAGTGCCCGGCGTTGGCGAGGATCGCCCCGTCCCGCATCCGCTCGAACTCCGCGGCTCCCACCACGTCCACCGAGCCGGTCGCCGTGATGAACACCTCCCCGAGGGAAGCCGCGAGCGCCATGGGCAGCACCTGATACCCGCGCAGCGAAGCGTCCAGCGCCCGGACCGGGTCCACCTCGGTCACGATCACCCGCGCGCCCAGCCCGGCCGCACGAGAGGCGATTCCCGCCCCGCAGGCACCGAAGCCCGCCACTACCACGGTCTTGCCCGCCAGCAGCGTGTTCGTGGCCCGCAGGATGCCATCCAGCACCGACTGCCCGGTACCGCAGGTGTTGTCGAGCATCCGCTTGGCGGGCGTGTCGTTCGCGGCGATCACCGGGAACGCCAGCGCGCCGTCCGCCGCCATCCGGCGCAGCCTGATCACGCCGGTCGTGGTCGACTCACAGCCGCCCCGTACCCGGCCAAGCACGGCGGCGGCGGACGTGTGCAGCGTATGCACGAGGTCGCCTCCGTCGTCGACCACCAGGTCCGGGCCATCGCCGATGGCCGAGGCGATGTGCCGGTAGTACCCGGACCGGTCCACCCCGGCCCGGGCGAACACCTCGATACCGTCATCCAGATGCAGCGCGGCCCCGATGTCGTCCTGCGTGGACAGCGGGTTGGACGCCGCAAGCGAGACCCGGGCGCCACCGGCTCGCAGCAGCCGCACCAGCACCGCCGTCTCGGCCGTCACATGCAGGCAGGCCGCCACGGACAGGCCATCGAAGGGCAGCTCGTCACGAAACCGTGGCAGCAGCCCGGACATGAGCGGCATGGCGCGCTGCGCGTAGTCGATACGCGCAGCGCCCTGCTCAGCCTCGGCAAACTCAGTAACGGTACTGCTCCGCCTTGTACGGGCCCTCGACCGGAACCCCGATGTACTCCGCCTGCTCCTTGGTGAGCTGAGTCAGCCGCACGCCGAGCGCGTCGAGATGCAGCCTGGCGACCTTCTCGTCCAGGTGCTTCGGGATCGTGTAGACGCCGAGCGGGTAGTCCTCCGGCTTGGTGAACAGCTCGACCTGCGCGATCACCTGGTTGGTGAAGCTGTTGGACATCACGAAGCTCGGGTGCCCGGTCGCGTTACCCAGGTTCAGCAGCCTTCCCTCACTGAGGACGATCACGCCGTGCCCGTCGGGGAACATGAACTCGTCCACCTGCGGCTTGATGTTCTCCCTGCGTACCCCCTGCCACTTTGACAGCCCGGCCATGTCGATCTCGTTGTCGAAGTGGCCGATGTTGCCGACGATCGCCTGGTGCTTCATCCGGCTCATGTGCGCGGCGGTGATGATGTCGCGGTTGCCGGTGCAGGTGACGAAGATATCGGCGGTCTCGACGACGTCCTCCAGCGTGGCGACCTGGTAGCCGTCCATCGCCGCCTGCAGCGCGCAGATCGGGTCGACCTCGGTGACGATTACCCGCGCGCCCTGACCACGCAGCGACTCGGCACAGCCCTTGCCCACGTCGCCGTAGCCGCAGACCAGCGCGACCTTGCCGCCGATCAGCACGTCCGTCGCGCGGTTAATGCCGTCAACCAGCGAGTGGCGGCAGCCGTACTTGTTGTCGAACTTGGACTTGGTGACCGAGTCGTTGACGTTGATCGCCGGGAACAGCAGCGTGCCGGCCTTGGCCATCTCGTAGAGCCGGTGCACGCCGGTGGTCGTCTCCTCGGTGACGCCCTTGATCCCGCCCGCGATCGCGGTCCACTTGCCGAAGGACCCGCGCAGCGTCTGGAGGATGAGCTGCCACTCCTCCGGGTCGTCCTCGTCGGCGGCCGGCACGGCGCCGGCCTTCTCGTACTCGGCGCCCTTGTGCACCAGCAGGGTGGCGTCCCCGCCGTCATCCAGGATCATGTTCGGGCCCGCGCCGTCCGGCCAGGTCAGCGCCTTCTCGGTGCACTGCCAGTACTCGCCGAGAGTCTCGCCCTTCCACGCGAAGACCGGGATGCCGCTGGGCGCGTCGGGGGTGCCGTCCGGCCCGACCGCGACGGCCGCCGCGGCGTGGTCCTGGGTGGAGAAGATGTTGCAGCTCGCCCAGCGCACCTGGGCGCCGATCGCGGTGAGCGTCTCGATCAGCACCGCGGTCTGCACGGTCATGTGCAGCGACCCGGTGATCCGCGCACCACGCAGCGGCTGGCTGGCCGCGTACTCCGCGCGCACCGCCATCAGGCCGGGCATCTCGTGCTCAGCCAGCTGGATCTCCTTGCGGCCGAAGGCCGCGAGCCCGAGGTCCGCGACCTGAAAATCGGCAGTCATGCGCTCTCCCTTAGCTTGTGGTTCCCCGTCAGCTACACGGTACGGCGCACGCACGGTTATCGCACGCTCGGAACGGTATTCCTGACGTAAAATTGTCAGAATGCGCATAACGGAGGCCGCACGGCGGCTCGGCACGTCCCCCCGCATGCTCCGCTACCGCGAGGAACTGGGCCTACTCCCCGAGGTACGGGACAGATACCGGCCATCGCGCGGCTCGACGCACCGACAGTTCGGCGAGGAAGACCTGACCGCGGTCGCGGCCGGCCTGGACCTAGAGCGCCGCTTCGACATCAGCCCCGCGGCGCTCGCGTTCGGCCTGCGCGTCATAGCCGAGCCATCGGTCCGTGCCGCCGTCGTCGATCTGGCCCGCCAGCTCGGCCGGATCCCGCCAACCCCGAGCCGCGCCCTCGACTTCGAGAAGGAACGTGCCCTCCGCTCCCTCGCCCGCACCCCGCCTAGCGGCGCTTAGGGCACCCGTGGGCCACGAACCGCCACCAGAGGGGGTTCGTGCGCCACGGGTCGCCATAGCGTGCTGGGAGGTGTGGGGGTGGGGGGGGTGGGGGGGTGGG
>Ga0209530_1000144_pt1 | contig 63286 bp, 59 predicted proteins | sample BlaSpr_A8_Ref_O1_FD_187987 | JGI IMG/M metagenome (GOLD analysis project Ga0209530, IMG submission 187987) | Forest soil microbial communities from Thunder Bay, Ontario, Canada - Black Spruce, Ontario site 2_A8_Ref_O1 (SPAdes) (version 2) | ecosystem: Environmental > Terrestrial > Soil > Boreal...
CCGGGCCGCGACGGTGACCCCAAGGGTGGCCTGGTCCAGCATCCGCGCCCACGACTCGTTCGTCTTCCATGCTGCTTCCTCCGCCGCCACCCGCGCCCCCGCGGACCCGGCAAGAGCGCCCGGACGGCGGCGGAGGAAATCGGCCAGCGTGACCAGCTCCCCCCACGCCACCCACGCCGCCAGCCGCTGCACCGCACCCAGGACCCCGAGCACCTCCTCATCCGTCAGCGTCCCCAGCACCGACCCGTCCGGGCCGGTGACTGCGGCCACCAGCCCGGCCAGCGCCGCACCCGGCCCCAGCACATCCGCCGCCCCGCCGCCGGCGAACCCCGCCGCCTCCGCCGGCCGGTCAGGGCCCTGCCCCGTCCCGGACGGACCCCCGCCGGTCCCGGAAGGACCTTGTCCTGGCCTGGGAGACGAAGACGGCGAGGAGCTGTGCTCCTCGCCGTCTGGTCCTGGCCCGGGTTGCTGCGTGCTTTTCATGAACCACCACCCCGTTCTGCTCGATGCAACCTCCCCTTGCCGCGATCATATCATTGTTCGAACTAGCAGATCAAGTTGATCATGAAAGAATTCGATATTCTTCTTTCAGCTGAAGGTGCGCGTGCGCGATGTCATCCGTCATGGCTGCTGGAGTGATAGCACTGGTCGTCATGAGCTAGTACAGCAGTATCTGGCTGGCAGTCAGCGCGCCGAGCGAGACCTTCCGCAGGATCTGCCCTGCGGCGTTGTAGGTGATCACCATCGAGGTCTGCGGCCCCTGGGTGGCGCTGGGGATCGCGATCGGTCCCCAGAGCCTTATGCCGCTGCCTGGCCAGGCAGCTATCGTCCGGACGCTGTACTCCTGCCCGTCAGGCGCGCGCAGCACCACCCGCGTCACGTCAGCTGGCGCGGAACCGAAGTACGCCTGCGCGTCGAACCAGCCGGAGAACGCGGAAAGCGGGGCCTGGCTGATTGTCTTGGCATACGAGGTGGAGCCGTTGGATCCCCAGAAGCCCAGCTTGCCGTCGTTCAGGTAGGCCGTCACCGTGCCTCCCACGTAGCGGAACGCGGGGATCCCGCTGCTGTGCCCCGGCGGCAGGAAGGACAGGAGGCCCTGGATGAGGGTGCTGCCGATCTCCTGCCCAGCGGCGTCGCGGTAGCTGATCTGGGCCGCGTCGGTGAACGGGAAGTTCACTAGCCAGACCTTGCCGGGAAAGCCGTGGCCGGACACCACGGTGCAGCGGACCGCCTGGCCGGTCGGCAGCGTCGCGGTTGCCGAGGCAGTGTTCTTCGGGGCAAAACCTATCCGCAGGGTGCCCTCACCCGCGGTGTAGCCAGAACCCTGGGCTGGCTGCGCGGGCCCGCAGGTACCGCCGCCGTATGTGCGGCCGTCCTCGTCGAGCCAGCACAGGTTGAGCTGCCTGGCTCCGTTGCTGCTCGTGCCCGCGTAGCCGAGCCACACCCAGACCTCAGCCGACTCCGAGCCGCTCGTGAGGCGGGCCCCGACGATCGCGGTAGTCGGCGGAACCACGTGATACAGGTTTTCGGCGCTGGCGTCGTGCGGCGGCGACTGGGGCCCGGGTGGTGCCGTGCCCAGTACGCCGGTGTTCATGGGGTCGGGGGCTGGCACGCTGGGGGCGGGGACGCTGCTCTGGAGGCCGCGCGGGGTCGCGTCCGCTTCGGGGCGCGGGGCGCTGAGGGTGCCGGGACCGCCGGTCAGCGAGATGGCCGCGACGACGATGGCGACGACGGCGGCCGCCGCCGCGAGCGGGATGATGAACCCGGGCTGGAACCGGCTGGAGCGAAATCGACGGCGGCTGCGGGCCACCGTCTTCTCCCAGGCATCCGGGTCGATGGGGGCCAGCGACGCGCGTTCGGTGAGCGCTTCCCTGAGGCGGTCTTCGAGCGTGCTCATACCTTCCCCCTCAGGGCCTGCTCAAGCGAGTCCATGCCGCGGCTCACGTACGACTTGACGGCGCCTGGCGAGACGCCCATCGCGGCGGCGATCTCCCGTTCTGACAGGTCCAGCCAGTAGCGCAGCACGATCGCCTCCCGCCGCCGGGCAGGCAAGCTGGCGAGGGCGGCGATCAGCTCGCGATGATCCTCTTTGAGCATCACCAGGTGCTCAGAGGACGCCTCCTCGTGTGCGGCGTGAGTGTGCTGCCGGACGACGCGCAGGTGCCGGTGACGGTTCCTGGTCAGGTTGCACACGCACGCGCGGACGAAGGCGACCGCCGCGTCCGGGTTGCGCAGGGTGTGCTCCTTGTGGATCAGCCGGGCGAACGCCTCCTGCGCGATGTCCTCGGGATCATCCGCGCCGAGCAGCGTGGCCAGCCGCACCATCTGCGAGTAGCGCTCGCGGAACAGTCCGCTCACGGCACCAGTCAGCCGCAGATCCGTCGTCATGCCCAGTAAGAACCGCCACGCTGGCGAAAGGTTGCGTCGCCATGGAAGGTTGACCCCATCGCGAATCTTGCTGGATCGGCGATGGGGTCATGCCGAATGCAGCAGTGTGTGCTCGAGCTGGAGTGCCTGATTCCTGCTCTGTGCCGCTATCTCGAGCTTTCCTTGCGTGAGCGGCTGCTGCGTATAGGGGATGCCCCAGATCTGGCCGGCGACGACGATGGCGATCGGGTCCCCTGAGTCATGGGCCGACGTGGTGATCGCGGTCAGCGCAGCCGTGCCGGCCGCGGGCAGGGTGATGTTGACCGCATATACGACAGGCTGGTGTTGAGAGCTGGGGGGTCGCTGCTCGTCCAAGGCGATTCCCGCGACGGTGATCGTTACCGGCTTGCCGGTCTTGCGATAGCACGTGCCGGAGGCCCCGGCAAAATCGAGGCCAGGGCCGGTAAGCGTGGTGTAACCGGACGGGCACCCGCCCGCCGGTCCCGGCTGCTTGCTGAGCATGGTTTGCAGGATGATCGGTGATGACAGGCGCTGCGGCGTGGGGGCGGGGGCCGGTGCCGGGCCCAGCGGGAGCGCGCTGGTGCAGCCGGCCACAGTGAGAGCCAGGCCGGCGAGCGCGATGCCCGCTCGGGCCGGACGCCTGCCAGATCCTCGCACGGTACGTCCTCCTCGATAGCTCATTGGGCCTTCACCCCACCAGACGCCGAAATGGTGGCTGCGCGGGTATAGCGGCTTGCGTGCGGGCAGCGTCCGGGGCGACCAGAGCCGCAGCGGCTACCAGGATGAGAAGTTCCGCCAGGCTGACTTTTACCAGGTGGGGGTCGTGCAGGTAGTCGCCGAGCGTCGCGATCCGGTAGAGCCCTGCGAGGGCGGCGGTCAGGGTCAGGGTCAGCGACCACACGCCCGTACCTGGACGGCTGGAGCGGGCCCTCGGCGTGTGGGCCAGGCACGCGAGGGCGACCAGGAGGCAGCATTGCCCGGGGGTATCCAGCATCCAGGCGAAATGGGCGGTCATCTGGACGGCCAGCAGCGGCACGCTTACCAGGAGGAAGCCGGCGGGCAGCGCCAGTAGCCAGGCTCGGCGTGCGACCGGGGGCGCGTCGCGGTGGAACGCTGACATGGCCAGGACCGGGGCCAGGTTGAGCAGGATCCAGTAGGCCCACGGCCCGAAGCGCGACGGCAGGTTACCGGCAAGCTGTGCCTGCAGCACAGCGACCAGGTCGGGCACGATGACTAGCACTGCCGCCGCCTGGGCAGCGCGGTAGTGCCCCAGGACTAGCACGATAAAAATCATGATCCAGGTGCAGTAGACGGCGTACCACACCACGGTCCAGATGTTGTTCGCGGCAGGCAGGATCACCGGCGGCGCGGGGAGCCAGCCGATTAGGCCGCGCCACCAGGCGAGGTATACGAGCTGGTCAATGGACAGTATCGCTTGGAGAAGCAGTACGGCGAGCACCGTGCCCCGCACCGCTTGGCCCCAGGCGAAATACCGGCGCGGAGCGCTCACACCGCCCAGGTACAGCCGGGCGGCCAGGCCCGCCACGCTGGCCATCTCCCGGCGGCTTGGCCGGTCGAACTCCATGGTTACCGAGTCTTCGTCCGGGTCGCCAGTCATCCAGCTGTCCAGGAAGGCGGCGACCATGTCCTCTTCCCATTTTTCCCGGTAGTAGCCGGGCAGCAGCCGGAGCACCCGCCGGTATCGCTGCTCCAGATCCAGGTCGCTGTTCATCCCGCCGCTCCCGCCGTCTCGGGGCCCGCAAGGCCCAGTCTCACCCGCACCACACGAGCAGTGGCGGCCCGCAGCTCGGCCTCCTCAACCAGCGCTCCCCGCCCGTCACTGGTCAGCCGGTAATACCGGCGCAGCCGCCCGTCATGCGCTTCCTCCCGGTCGGGCTCGATCAGCCCGTCGGCGGCAAGCCGGTCCAGCACCCCGTACAGGCTGCCGATCTTCAGCTGAACCCGTCCCTGTGACAGCTCGGCCACCTCGCGGACGATGCCGTATCCGTGCCGCGGGCCATCGGCCAGCGCCGTGAGCACGAAGAACGCCTGCCCCGTCATAGACCTGACTGCCATACCCCACAATATAGTGGAAACAATGATATTAGGCGACAGCGGACATGGGCCTCGCTGGGCGCGGGACGCTGGTATCGCTGCGCGAGGGGCGTCGGCGCGGTCTTCTGCGGAAGACGCGGCCTGTTTCCGCGGAAGAAAACAGCCCGACGGAGAAAAAGGAGTCAACTTTGACCCCTTTTTCTCCGCGGAGCGTGGATTTTCCGTCTGCCGAGCGTGGGTTTCCGGTTACTGGGGGGCTGCTTGGATTGAGGGAGGCGGCTCAGATCGGGAAGTTGCTGAAACCGAGCCTGACCTGGGCCACAACGTGGCCGGCGGCGTCGTAGGCCGTGGCGGTCAGCGTCGGCAGCCCCAATGGCATGCCTGCCTTGTCGTTGAACAGGCCGGTACCGAGAGCCGCCTTCCACAGTCGCAGGCCGCTGCCCGGCCAGCCAGGCAGGAACGTCCGGACGGTGACCTGCTTGCCGTGCGGCAGGTGCACCACGATCCTTGCCACGTTCGCATGGGCGTAGCCGAGAGCCAGCACGGGATACTGGCTAGAGCCAGTCGGGGCGATGTCCGTCATCCCGGCCAGCGCGGGCTGGCCGGCGGCCGCGTCCGGGGAAACCGCCGTCGGCCACGGCTCGCCCAGCCAGAACGCGACGTGCCCGCCGATGAGGTAAGCAAGGACGCTACCGGACGACCCGCCGCCGGCGTAGTGCAGCACCGTGATCGCGCCGCTATGCGGCTGCTTCGGGGCAGGGACCTGGACTAGCGCCGTGCTCGCGTCCGCGATCTGGTGGCCGGACGCATCCCGGAAAATCAGCCTGGTGCCGGTCACCTGCGGGCTGTCCACGATCCACGCCTTGTCGGGGAACCCGCGGGCCGTGCCGACGACCCCCGCGTACGTGCGGCCATCGGGAAGCACCGCGGTGACCGACGCCGCCCGATCCGTGACGCTGCCACCATAGATGGCCGGCGGGCTACTGGTAGTGCCGACCGAGACCAGGCCAAGGCTGGAGTCGGCGGTCACGCTGGCCGAACGCAGCGCCGTGACGGGAATGCAGGACGACTCCGCCGCGTCCGCGGAGCCGACGGCGTCGCAGAACTGGAGCCCGGGACTGACCTGGTACCCCCAGAAACCGGGGCCGTTATAGCCGAACCAGAAGGTGCCGCTGGCGTGGTCCTTTCCGGTGGTCAGGCTGAGGATCGAGGTAGCGGGCGGCACCAGCGCGAGCTCGGACTGGCCCGGGAACGTCTTCGCGTTGGGTCCGGTAGCGCTGACGCTGGGCTCAGGACGGGCGCTGGATGCGCTGCCATGGCCGGCTGCAGGCGAACCGCCAAGTCCGTGCACGAGCGTGGTGGCCGCAACGACGACAGCGACAACTGCCGCCGCAGCCGCGGCCGGAACGGCGAGCCTGCCCCGGACGAGGCGCCGAGCCGGGCTCCCGCCACCTGTCCGGCTGTCACCTGCGCGGCCGCCACCTGCGCGGCCGCCACTTGCCCGGTTGCCGGCTGCCTGGCTGCGGGCTGCCTGGCTGCGGGCTGCCTGGCTGCGGGCCTGGAGCTGCTGCCAGGCGTCCCGGCCGGCGGTGAAGTCTTCCGCGTGTGCGTGGAGGGCGGCCCGCAGGCGGCCCTCGACTGGGCTCGGTCCGGCGTTGTTGAAGAAATCAGTCATGCCCTTGCCTCCATGGCTGCGGTCAGCGCGGCAAGGCCGCGGCTCAGCTGCGATTTCACGGTGCCGACCGAGGTGCCCATGGTCTGGGCAATCTCGCGTTCCGGCAGGTCCAGCCAGAACCGGAGCACGATTGCCTCGCGCCGCCTGGCCGGCAGCTTCGCCAGGGCGGCGATCACCTCGGCGTGATCCTCCCGGATGATGGCCGCATGCTCCGAGGAAGGCTCGGGCACGTCGGGAGGAGTCCTCGCCCGGATTGTCCGCAGGTGCCGGTGCCGGTTCCTGGTCAGGTTGCAGACGATGGTCCGGAGGTAGGGGGCGGGATCATCGAGGGCCGGCGCCTTCTGCAGGAAGCGGGTGAAGGCTTCCTGGGCGATGTCCTCCGGGTCGTCGGCGCCTAGCAGGCCTGCCAGGCGGACCATCTCGAGGTACCGGTCCCGGAACAGCTCCGCCAGGGGGTTGCCGACCTCTGTGCTCGTCATGGTTGTAGAACACCCCGGTGGGGGGAAAGGTTGCTGCGGGAGGTAACACACAGGCCGTTCTGGGTGTTAATTGAGATGAGAAGCCGCGCGGTCCGTGCGACTATCGGGGGAAGCATTGAGCGACGGAGGACGATGACTACAGCTGTAGGGGACCTTGACCTGGAGGAACGGCACGCGCTGCGACGCGTGGCGGGGCTTTCGACTGAGCTGCAGGACGTTACCGAGGTCGAGTACCGTGCCCTGCGGCTGGAGCGGGTCGTCCTGGTCGGCGTCTGGGCCGACGGCAGCCTGGCCACTGCGGAGAACTCGCTGCGTGAGCTGAGCCGGCTCGCCGAGACGGCCGGGTCGGAGGTGCTTGACGGACTGATCCAGCGGCGGTCGAACATCGACGCGGCCACCTATATCGGGTCGGGAAAGGCCAAGGAGCTGGCCGGGGTCGTCGCCGCTGTCGGTGCCGACACGGTGATCTGCGACGGGGAGCTCACTCCTTCCCAGCTGCGGCGGCTGGAGAGCGTGGTCAAGGTCAAGGTCATCGACCGGACCGCGCTGATCCTGGACATCTTCGCCCAGCACGCCCGCAGTCGCGAGGGGAAGGCTCAGGTGGAGCTGGCGCAGCTGCAGTACATGCTGCCAAGACTGCGCGGCTGGGGCGAGTCGCTGTCCCGCCAGGCTGGCGGCCGGGTGGCCGGCGGCGGCGGGATTGGTACCCGTGGGCCTGGTGAGACGAAACTGGAAACCGACCGGCGACGGCTCCGGGCGCGTATTTCGCGGCTGAAGCATGACATTTCCGAAATGTCGATGGGGCGGAAGGTGCAGAAAGGGCGACGGCAGCGACGCGACGTGCCTTCCGTGGTTATCGCCGGGTACACCAACGCGGGCAAGTCTTCGTTGCTGAACGCGCTTACCGGGGCCGGCGTGCTGGTCGAGGACGCACTGTTCGCCACCCTGGATCCGGCCGTGCGGCGTGCGGAAACGCCGTCAGGGCGGGAATTCACGCTGACCGACACCGTCGGATTTGTCCGGCATCTGCCGCACCAGCTGGTGGAGGCCTTCCGGTCGACGCTGGAGGAATCGGCAGAGGCGGACCTCATCCTGCACGTGGTCGACGGATCTGATGAGGATCCGGTGGCGCAGCTTGCTGCGGTGCGTGAGGTGCTGACCGAGATCGGGGCCGGCAAGGTGCCGGAGATGGTCGTGATCAACAAGATCGACGCGGCCGATCCGGTCATGCTGCAAGGGCTGGCGGCTCAGGAAAAGCGGAGTTTCTGCGTCTCCGCCAGGACCGGCGAGGGCCTGGACGCCCTGCGCGTGGCGATCGAGGCGGGGCTGCCGCACAATGCTGTTCACGTGAAGCTCGTGGTGCCGTACAGCCGGGGCGACCTCGTCGCGCGGGTGCATGCCGAGGGCGAGGTGCTGGCGTTGTCGCACGTCGAAGAGGGGACGCTGATCGAGGCCAGGGTCCCGGCCGGGCTCGCGGCCCAGCTCGAAGCGGGAACTCAGACCACCGCAGATCACGTTTGATCTACAAAGCAGGCAATTAGGGCGTGTGACGTAAATCGCCGAAAGGCTTGTCTGCGGTGGTTGGGGTGCAATACCGTGTCTTGATCGATATGTTGCGTGGCGCACTGGGTTGCCATGCCGTCTTGTCTGAGGTGGGATTACCGGCGGTGACTGTACGCCTGCTGACCAATATCGGCCGGTTGTGGACCGGGTCCGAGATACTCAGCAATGCCTCCATCCTGACGAGCGAGGGCAGGATCGCCTGGGTCGGACCCGCCGCTGACCTGCCCGATCGCGTACCTGGCGTCATCGACAACATCGTCGAGGTCGACCATGTGGAGAACCTCGGCGGCGGCCTGGTCACGCCCGGCCTGATCGACTCCCACACTCACCCTGTGTATGCGGGCAACCGCTGGGCCGAGCTGGCCATGAGGTCCAACGGTTCCTCGTCCGCCGAGATCACGGCGGCCGGCGGCGGCGTGTCCTCCACCGTCACGATCACTCGGGGCACCGACCCGTGGACGCTGTGCAACGGAGTGCGGGAGCGGCTGAGCCGCTGGCTCCGGTCTGGCACCACCACGATTGAGGCGAAGACCGGTTACCACCTCACCAGGGACGGCGAGCTGGCCGACGTGCGGATGCTGCGCGGGCTGGAGAACGAGCCAGGCATGCCGCGGGTGCATGTGACGTTCTTCGCCGCGCATGCGGTACCGCCTGAGTACTTCGGGCGGCGGGCGGATTACATCGACGCGGTGGGCTCCTGGTGCGCCGACGCCGCCACGGTCGGTGCGAATAGCGTCGACGTGTACTGCGAGGAAGGCCGCTTCACCGAGGACGAGGCTCGCTGGATCCTGTCGGCAGGGCGCAGGTCCGGCCTGCTGCCCAGGCTGCACGCATGCGGGGAGTCGCATACCGGTGCGGCGAAGCTGGCAGCCGAGCTCGGCTGCGTGTCCGCTGACCTGCTGCACCTGGCAGACGAGGAGGACGTGGGCGCCCTGGCACGCTCGGGTGTCGCCGCGGTCCTCTGCCCGGGAACCGCGCTGCAGACCCATTCCCAGCCGCCGGTGCGTTCCCTGCTTGACAAGGGCGTGGTGGTGGCGCTCGGCTCGGACCACACGCCGGGCGACACCGGGATCACGTCGATGGCGCTGGTGATCTCGCTGGCGGTGTCTTACTTCGGCATGAGCGTGGAGGAAGCCCTGCGGGCGGCGACCATCGGCGGGGCGCACGCACTGCGAGCCACCGACCGAGGTGCGATGGCGCGCGGCAAGCTGGCCGACCTGGTGCTGTGGGACGCCGACCACGAGGGCGCGTTCGTGTGGTCTTACGGCCTCGCGCCCAGGCGCGTCTGGCGCGGCGGCGAACCGGTCGCGTAGCTCCTTGCGGGGAGGGCCAGCGCGGCGACCGTGAAGGCGGCAACGAGGGCCAGGCGGATGGTGCCCTGTGCCGCGGGGCTCGAGATGACATGGGGCGCCAGGTTCAGGGCCGCGAACGAGATGATCGTCCACAGCGGGAACGGGCGCCTGCTGCCCAGGAGATCCCAGAGCAGGGCGCCGACCATGACGTCGGGTGTGTAGTAGCTGTGCGCCGCCGGGTCGAGCACGATCCTGGCGCCGCCGGCCAGCAGCAGGGTCGCGGGCCAGCGCCTGCGCCAGACCGCCAGCGCGCCGAGCACGCAGCCGAGCAGCGCCTGGGCCGCGCGGTCCCAGGATGGGGTGTAATCCTGGGACACGCCGAGCGCCCGCAGCGCGGACATCGGCTCGTTCCTGATCAGGTACCTGGTGGCGTTTATCGTTGCGGGATCGGCGAGGTAGAAGGGCAGCCAGGCGGCCGCGATGGTCGCCGCGGCGGCGGTGGCCGCGACCAGGCCGCGCCGGCCGAGGCCGAACATGAGCAGGACCGGCAGGAAGACCAGGGCCCACGGCTTGGCGTCCACGGCCAGTCCGATGCACACGCCCGCCAGGGCCGGGGACCACAAGCGTGAAGCGGGGACCACGGCGAGTCGTACGGCCATCGTGGCGAGCAGGAGGGCCAGGCCGTCGTCGAGGTGGGCGAAGGCGGCGGCCAGCTCGGACCAGGCGACGAGGAACACCGCGCCGCCGGCCAGCAGGGTCAGCCGGAACGCCCGGGTGCCGGCCAGCGATGGCCGGGCGGTGACCGCGATGCGGTCGATCAGGTACACGATGAGCAGGCCCGCGGCCTGCAGGAACAACTCCGCGGCGACAAGGCCGCTGTCCGGGGCGAGGTGCCGCAGGACACCGGTGACCAGGTAGGAGAACGGGCCCATCTGCAGGGCCGGGTAGCTCGCGAAGATGTGCAGCCCGCCGGGCGGCGGGGGACCGGGCAGGCCCGCCGGGCCCGCCGCGTCGGTGCCACCGGTGATGCCGCCGATCACGGCCGGGTGGCCACCGAACAGCAGCGAGGTGCCGGTGGTGAAGAACTTCCAGTCGATGCCGCCACGCCGCGCCAGCACGACGAACCACAGCGCGGCCCAGCAGCCCAGGGCCAGGTACAGCCAGCGCTCGCGTACAAGGCGGACAAGGCGCACCGTGCGCACTGGTCTGCCTCCTCGCGTGTGTAGGTGCGACCCCCCGGAACCTGGCATCATAGCCGCATGAGAGCGCGCGCTGGAGGGGACAGGCCTGGCCCGGTCACCCTGGTCGTGGGGGAGGAGGAGTTCCTCATCGACCGGACGGTCCGCGAGCTGCTAGCCGCAGCCGGGAACGAGGATGTGCATGACCTGGACGGCGCGGCGCTGGCGGCCGGTGAACTGGCGGCGCTGACCTCGCCGTCCCTGTTCGGCGACGGATCGGTGGTGGTGATCAGGTCCGCGCAGAACGTCCTGAAGGAGCCGGCCACCGAGCTGATCCGGTACCTTAAGCATCCCGCCGACGACGTGACGCTCATCATGACCCACGCCGGCGGCGCGAAGGGGAAGGACCTGCTCGCCGCCGCGAAGGCGGCCGGCGCCGCGGTGCACGACTGCCCGAAGGTCACCAGGTACGCGGAACGGCTGGACTTCATCCGCGCCGAGTTCCGCCGGGGCGGCAAGCGTGCAGACGACGACGCGGCCCGGGCGCTGCTGGACGCGGTGGGCTCGGACCTCCGCGAGCTCGCGGCGGCCTGTGACCAGCTCGCCGCCGACGTGGAAGGCGCCACCGTCGGTGAGGCCGGGATCACGAGATACTACCGGGGCCGGGCTGAGGCGACAGGGTTCTCTGTCGCCGACCGGACGATGGAGGGCCACCTGGTACAGGCCATCGAGCAACTGCGCTGGGCGCTGGCCACCGGGGTCGCGCCGGTGCTGATCAGCAGCGCGCTGGCCAGCGGCCTGCGGCTGCTTGGCCGGGTCGGCACCGCGCCACGCGGGCTGAGCAGCAACGCGCTGGCCGCCGAGGTGGGGGCGCCGCCATGGAAGATCGACCGGGTCAAGCAGCAGCTGCGCGGCTGGCACCCGGCGGGCATCTCGGTGGCCCTGCAGGCGGTCGCCGAGGCCGACGCCCAGGTCAAAGGCGAGGCCATTAGCGCTGGCTACGCTCTTGAGCGTGCCATCCGCCGGATCGTGGCCGCCCGCCAGGCCGGCGCTCAGGCCCGAGTCTGAGCTTCTCGCCCGTGGTGCCTCGGGAGTCCGCGGTACCTCGGGACATGGCTACGCCAGCGAGGCCCGCTGACGGGCATCGCTGGCGCAATCACGACCTCAAGGCGGAAATCAGGCCTTGGGGGCGGTAAGGGCGGCGTACTGGACGGCGATCGCGGACTTGCGGTTCGCTGCCTGCTTCTTGTGGATAACGCCCTTGCTTGCGGCCTTGTCCAGCTGACGGCAGGCCGCGCGCAACGCGGTGCCAGCCTCGTCCAGGTTGCCCCCGTCCGCGGCCTCGTGGAACTTGCGCACGGAAGTACGCAGCGCAGACTTGGTAGCCTTGTTGCGCTGGTGTGCCTTCTCGTTCTGCTTATTACGCTTGATCTGAGACTTTATATTCGCCACGCGATGGGGTCCTTCAACGTTTGCTTTATGGGTGACCGCGACGTCGAAGCTTATCCGAGTAGCGGCCGATACCTCAAACTGAGCGCGCCGGACGGGGGCATCGACAGTTCCAGCAGCCAGAACATGGGATCATGGATCGTTCGGATCTCATGGACGACAGCGCTCGCGAGAAAGGGCCACGTGTCTCCCACCAGCCAGGGCCGCACTGATCAGGCCGTGATCAGGAACTTCTGCATCATTGCCCACATTGACCACGGCAAGTCGACCCTTGCTGACCGGATGCTGCAGTACACCGGGGTGGTCGAGGGGCGGCAGATGCGCGCGCAGTACCTGGACCGGATGGATATCGAGCGTGAGCGCGGCATCACGATCAAGAGCCAGGCGGTCCGGCTGCCGTGGACGGGCGAGGACGGCCGCCAGTACGTGCTGAACCTCATCGACACGCCCGGCCACGTCGACTTCTCCTACGAGGTGTCGCGCTCGCTGGCCGCCTGCGAGGGTGCGATCTTGCTGGTCGATGCCGCCCAGGGCATAGAGGCGCAGACGCTGGCCAATCTTTACCTGGCCCTGGACGCTGACCTGAAGATCATCCCGGTGCTGAACAAGATCGACCTGCCGGCCGCCCAGCCGGAGCGGTACGCGGCCGAGCTGGCCGGGATCATCGGCTGCGATCCTGCCGAGGTACTGAAGGTCTCCGCCAAGACCGGCGACGGCGTGCGCGACCTGCTGCACCAGATCGTCCGGCAGGTTCCGCCGCCATCCGGAAACCCCGATGCTCCGGCACGCGCGCTTATTTTCGACTCGGTCTATGACACCTATCGCGGCGTGGTAACCTACATTCGAGTGATGGACGGGCTGCTGACCAGGCGCGAGCGGACGCTGATGATGTCCACCGGGGCGGTACACGAGACCCTCGAGGTGGGCGTTATCTCGCCCGATCCCACGCCGACGGACGCGCTGGCCGCCGGTGAGGTCGGCTACCTGATCACCGGGGTCAAGGATGTCCGGCAGGCCCGGGTGGGCGACACGGTGACGACCGCGGGGAAGGCGGCGACCGAGGCGCTGGCCGGCTACTCGCACCCCAAGCCGATGGTCTTCTCCGGCCTGTACCCGGTCGACGGCGACGACTATCCCAACCTGCGGGACGCCCTCGACAAGCTCCGGCTGAACGACGCGGCCCTGGTGTACGAGCCTGAGACCAGCGCCGCGCTGGGATTCGGGTTCCGGTGCGGTTTCCTTGGCCTGCTGCACATGGAGATCGTGAGGGAACGGCTGGAGCGCGAGTTTGACCTGTCGCTGATCTCCACCGCGCCCAACGTCGTGTACCGCGTCGTCATGGACAGCGGCAGGGAACTCACGGTCACCAACCCGAGCGACTATCCCAGCAGCGCGGACAGCGTGGCCGGGCCTGGTGGCGTGCGGGGCAAGATCGAGCGGGTCTACGAACCGGTGGTGCGAGGCACCGTCATCTCGCCCTCGGATTACATCGGCGCGATCATGGAACTGTGCCAGGGCAGGCGCGGTGTGCTGCTCGGCATGGAGTACCTGTCCGCTGACCGGGTGGAGATCAGGTACACGCTGCCGCTCGCCGAGATCATCTTCGACTTCTTCGACCAGCTCAAGTCGCGTACCCGCGGCTACGCGTCGCTGGACTACGAGCCGGACGGCGAGCAGGAGGCGAACCTGGTCAAGGTCGACATCCTGCTGCAGGGCGTGCCGGTCGACGCGTTCAGCCAGATCGTGCACACGGAAAACGCGCGCGAGTATGGTCTGGCGATGACCGCGAAGCTCAAGGAGCTGATCCCGCGCCAGCAGTTCGAGGTGCCGATCCAGGCGGCGATCGGCGCGCACATCATCGCGCGCGAGAACATCCGCGCGCTCCGCAAGGATGTGCTCGCCAAGTGCTACGGCGGCGACATCAGCCGCAAGCGCAAGCTGCTGGAAAAGCAGAAGGAGGGCAAGAAGCGGATGAAGACGATCGGCCGTGTCGACGTCCCGCAGGAGGCCTTCGTCGCGGCGCTGTCCACCACCGACACCAAGAAGCGGTAAGGACCCTTACCGCGACGGCCCCTTGCGCAGGATCGGCATCATGGTCACGTGCGGCGTGGCCTGCGCCATCCCTGGGGCTGGGCGAACTACCGTCGCGGGACTGATCTGCACCGATGGCGCGTCCAGGACGAGGGCCAGTGCGGTGACGAGTGCGGCGAGGGCGAAGATGATCACGCTGGTCAGCGTGAGACCGGCGGCGGACACGCCCTGCCACAAGGGCTGATGACGCTCAGAAGAGCCAGCCGGGGGATAGCCGTCCAGAGCCTCGCCGGCCGGCAGGTCGCTGGTCAGCTCGGCGAGCTGGTCGTAAGTCCGGGACGCATGGACACCGGCGACGCGCTCGGTGAACTCCTCCTGGGTGAGCCGGCCCTCGACGAAGCCGGTACGGAGCACCTCGACTGCCCGGTCCCGGTCCGCGGCAGAGGTCAGCATGGACCCGGAAATCGGACCATATGCCACCACCGCACGCCTCCCCGTTAGAAGTTCCTACCGAGTGTAGACGTGCGGTGGCCGCGATGGGTTGCCATTAGGCCAGTCAGGAACCGGAGGTCTTCGGCGCGCCGAGTGCGGTGCCGAGCGCGGCGTAGTCATTGGACAGCTTGGTGAGCGCGCCCTGGATCCCGAGCGATGACTCCAGGCTGGAGTACTGGGTGGTGGAGGTGGCCTTGCTCAGCTGACCGAAGTCGGTGGCTAGCGCCGCCGCGTCGCTGGCGACCGCCTTCGCGCTGGTGCTGGCGGCCCCCGCCGGCATCGAGAGCGCCGCCATCCTGGTGCTGAAGCCGCTGAAGTCGGGGACCAGATTCGCATCGACCTTGTCGACGCAGCTCAGGGTCTGGCCACAGGCTTGCAGCGCGGTGTAGCCGGATCCAAGGGCCGTGTTGAACGGGGAGAAGACGGCTTCTTCCTGGCTGAGCGCCTGGGCCTTGCTGGCGCCGCTCGCGGCGCTGGCTTCGATCGCGATCACGGTGACCAGGCTGACCGCGCCGATCACCAGGAAGACTCCGACGAGCCTGCGGGCGGCACCGGACAGGTCCAGTGACCAGCCGGCCAGGACCGGCGCCGCGCCGGCCGGCGCACCGCGACCGTCCCCGAGCAGGCCGCCTGGGTACTCGCTGGTCAGCAGGAGCTCGTAGCCGGAGGTCCGGGCCTGGAAGCGCACGGTCGCGGCGAGCGCCTGGTACAGCGGCTCGGGCATCGAGCCGGTGATCAGCACGATCAGCCAGGTGACGAACGAGACGATCAGCATGCCGTACGACACGAGCACCAGCACGATCCCGGCCGGGATCACGAGAATGAAGCGGAACAGGACCGCCAGCCGGTTCAGCCTGCCTGGTCGGACCGCCAGCCGGATCGGGTAGTCCGCGTCGCCGAAGGTGTACGGCGGGTACGCGTCGGTCAGCAGGTACAGGTAGGCGTGGACCCGCGTCTGCCACTGCAGGTACCAGGTAAGGAAGTCAGCGGCGAAGGCGGGCAGCTGGCCGGTGAACAGCGCGGCCCACCAGCCGATGAACGCGACCACCCCGGCGACGATGCCGAGCACGCCGAGCACGACCAGGTGCGGGATGGCAAGAATCGCGCGGATCGCCACAGTGCCGCGGGAGTGCCGCTGCTGGCGGCCGGCGAAGAAGACAAGCACCGGTCCTGGAGATTCGGATGGCGGACTGATGAGTTCAGGTGCCTGCTGGTCATACATGTGTTCCCCGCTCGGTCGGTCCGCAGCATTTACGAAGAGAACCTATCGGGACAAGAGGCGCCGTGCGGGACTAATCGGATCAATTCGCGAGGTTGCTCAGCCTTGGGGGCCTGGATACGGGCCCCCGCCGCGGTTGAGCACAAGCATCACCACTGCCAGCGCCACCACCAGGCCAAAGCCGAGGGCCAGGTAGCCGAGCACCAGCCCGGTGGTGGCCATCCCGCCGCCCTGCTCCCCCGTTCGCTTGATCTGAGCGCGCGCGATATGCCCGCAGATGATGGCGGGGATCGCGGTCAGCCCGCTGGTGAGGAACTCTGCGCAGCCCAGGATGATGGCTGCGGTCGCCATGGAATTCGTGCCGGGTACCGGGGCCGGCTGCCAGGTGGGTGCGAGCGGCATCGGGACCGGGCCGACTGGCAGGTCGCGGGTAAGCGCATGCAGCTCGCCGTAGGTGCGTGCCTCGTACGCCTGGCCCATCCGGTCGTTGTACTCCTCCTGGGTGAGCCGTCCCTCGGCGAATCCGGCCCTGAGTACATCCACGGCCCGCTCACGATCGGCCGATGCGGCCCGCATGGCCGGGTTCACGCCCATTGCCGCGCCCATTGCCGGGTACTGCGCCATCTGGTACTGACTCGCCGGGTACTGGCCAGAAGGGTACTGGCCAGAAGGGTGCTGGCCAGGAGGATACCGACTGGGCTGCGGGGCTGTCCCGTACCACGCTCTGGACGCCCATGGGGACTGGACGCCATCCGGCGCAGGTTCCCCGGCTGGCTCTCGTGAGGACTCATCCGTCATCAACGTGCCTCCCGTCGGATCCGACACCTCCAGTCTAGGCACTGAACCATCTGCCTGGGTTCCACGGCGTAAACGAGCCGGTGAGCGTGCTCCTGAGATCGCCGTAGTCCCGGTTGAGCTGGCTGGACTCGGCATTCACCCCGAGCGAGGCCATGAGGCTGCTGTACTGCGTGAGGGTGGTTGCCTTACTCAGCTGGCTGGCGTCACTGGCCAGTCGCTGTGCATCGGCGGCTACCGTCATCGTCTCGGCGCTGGCCTTTCCGGCCGGCATCGGGACCGCCACGATGTCGTTAGCGAACGTGCTGTACGCCCCGGCCAGCGACGCTTGCTCCCCGGTGATGCAGGTCACGTCGCCGCCGCACGCCTGGATCGCGTTCGTGTCGACGCTGACGGTCACGTTGAGCCGGAACATCACCACCTGCGCCCGGGTGTAGCCGACGAGACTCCTGAAGTTGCTTATATCGTGAACGTCGCTCACGCCCTGGCTAGCCACCACCACTAGGCCGATAACCAGGAAGGCGCCGAGGAGCCGGCGGGCGGCGCTGGTGAGGACCAGCGACCAGGCGCCCTCGAAGGTGGCCGGGTCAGCGGGCCGGTCGCCGAACAGGCCACCGGGGTACGCACTGGTCAGCATCAGCAGGTAGCCGAAGAACCTGGTCTGGAACCGCAGGGCAGCGGCCAGCGCCAGGTGCAGTGACTCGGGCATCGAGCCCCTGACCAGCACGATCAGCCAGCTCGCGATCGCGACGATGGTGAACGCGCCGTAGGTCACCAGCATCTGCAGCAGCATGGCCGGGAACGCCAGGATCAACCGGAACAGCACCGCCAGCCGGTTCAGGCTGCCCGGCAGGACGGTCACCCGGACCGGGTACGCGGCGTCATCGAAGGTGAACGGCGGATACACGTCGGTCAGCAGGCACGTGTAGGCGAAGACCCGCGTCAGCCAGCGCAGGTAGCCGGTGAGGAACTGGGCGGCGAACGCGGGAAGCCGCCCCGTGAACAGTGCACCCCACCAGCCGAGAAACGCGACCACCTCGACGGCGATGCCGAGCAGATACAAGACGATCAGGTGCGGGATGACAAGGACGATGCGGACTAGCACGCTCCCGCGCGACTGCGGCCGAGGGCCGGCGAAGGAAACGAGCACCGGCGCCAGGGCCGTTGGCGGTGAGTAGTACATCTGGCCTAATTTACCCGGATCAGAGGCACTTTTGAGGTGTGAACCGGGTTACGAGCCGTGGATGGCGGCGCCGGCGAGGGTGATGATCATGATGGCCAGCCAGAACAGCCCGAAGTAGCCGAGCAGCAGGCCGATGGCGGCCTGGCTGCGGCCGCGCTGGGCGGTCCGGGCCATCTGGCGCAGCGCTACGTGCCCGCAGACGATCGCCGGGATCGTGGTCAGCCCCAGGCTGAGGAACTGGGTGCAGGCGAACAGCATCGAGGCGGCCGCCATCGCGTTCTCCGGCTCGCGCTCTGCAAGATCCCCGCCGGCCGTGCCGGCCGTGCCGGCCGGGCCGGCCGGGATCAGGCTGGATTCCTCGGGGATATCGGTGACGAGGCTGGCCAGGTCGCCGTAGGTACGGGCCGCGCAGGCGCTGCCCACCCGGTCGCGGAACTCATCCAGCGTGAGACGCCCCGCGACGAACGCGGTCGTCAGCACGTCAACCGTCCGCTCCCGGTCAGCCGTTGCTGCCCGGATAGCTGGACTGGGGATCTCGGGCTGATCCACCTCTCCAGTGTAAGCACAGGTAGCGTGGTGGTCATGCCAGGAGCTATGAGCGGGGGAGAGCCGGTACCGGCCGACGGCGCGCTGCCGGAAGGGGCGCTGGCCGGGGTGGGCACCAGGTCATTCGGCTTCTACGTGCATGTGCCGTTCTGCACGACCAGGTGCGGCTACTGCGACTTCAACACCTATACCGCCACCGAGCTAGGGACGCGGGGGGCGCACGTGTCGCCGGCTACCTACGCCCAGCTGGCGATCGGGGAGATCGAGTTCGCCCGCAAGATAATCGGGCTGGCACCTGTCAGCACCGTGTTCTTCGGCGGCGGGACGCCTACCCTGCTCGCCCCGGCGGCGATCGGCCAGATCCTGGGCGCGATCGACGCCGAGTTCGGTCTCGAGCCCGGAGCGGAGGTCACCTCCGAGGCCAACCCGGAGTCGGTGACGCCGGCCAGCCTGGAGGAACTGCGGGGGGCCGGGGTGACCCGGATGTCCTTCGGGATGCAGAGCGCGGTACCGGAGGTACTCGCGGTGCTGGATCGCGTCCACCAGCCGGGGCGGCCCGCGGAGTGCGTGGCGTGGGCCAGGACCGCCGGGTTCGAGCATGTCAGCCTGGACCTGATCTATGGCACGCCAGGGGAGTCGGACGCGGACTGGGCGCGGTCAGTCGCGGCAGCCGTCGAAGCCGGCCCTGACCACGTGTCGGCATACTCGCTGACCGTAGAGCCCGGTACCAGGCTGGCGGCACGGGTCCGCCGCGGCGAGTTGCCGCCGCCGGACGACGACGTGCTGGCCGCCAGGTACGTCATAGCAGATGACATGCTGACCTCCGCCGGGTACGGCTGGTACGAGATCTCCAACTGGGCCGTCAGCGAGCAGGCCCGCTGTCGCCACAACGTGCTGTACTGGACAGGCGGTGACTGGTGGGGCGCCGGGCCGGGCGCGCACAGCCACGTAGGCGGCACCCGGTGGTGGAACGTACGGCATCCGGCCGCCTACGCGGACCGGCTCAGCGCCGGCGTCAGCCCCGGGCAGGCGAGAGAGGTGCTGTCCCGCGACGAGAAGCACCTCGAGGAGATCATGCTCGCGATCCGGCTGGATTCCGGCTGCCCGGTGTCACTCGTGGACGCGGCGGGAGCCAGGGCGGTACTCGACGACGGCCTGGCCGTGCTCGCCGGCGGAAACCTGGTGCTGACCCGCCGTGGCCGCCTGCTCGCGGACACAGTCGTCCGCGCCCTGGTTCCTTAGACGTAACTTGACGATGATGGCGCAGAACCAGCCGGGGATCTCGTAGCTCTCGCCGCGCTGCGCTGCGCCGGCGCCGCGGACCAGGTACCTGAGCATGAGCAGCCACAGCAGGGCCACCAGCGGGATGGCCACGATCAGCGAGAGCGTGATCGTGTCCAGGGCGAGCAAGGCACCAAGGATGAGGCAGCACACCAGGTAAAGCAGCACGGTCAGCGCCATGTTCAGGGCCCGCGCCGCGTGATAGCGGAGGAACAGCGACTTCTTCCGCCGGATCAGGTACACCGCCAGCGGGATCAGCGGGCCGAGGAAGATCGCGCCCAGGTACCCCAGCATCGCCCAGGTCACGTCGGAGTCGCGCACGGCCTGGGTGGCCGGCGGCCAGTCCTGCACGGGCTCGGGTGTCACGGGCTCTGGTGCCATGGGCTTGGTTTCCTCTGCTGTCGCCACGCTATTCGCCCCCCGGCGCCGTAACGAAATCAATGAGCTCCTCAACCCGGCCGAGTAGCTCGGTCTCCAGGTCGGCGTAACTCGACACCGAGCCCAGAATGCGTTGCCACGCCTCGTAGGTCTCCATCTTCCAGCCTATGGCGGCCAGCACCCCTTCCTTCCACGGCTGTCCGCGCGGCACGTCCGGCCACCGTGCGATGCCGACCGCGCCCGGCCGCACCGCGGCCCAGATGTCGATGAACCGGTGCCCCACGATCAGCACGTGCGGGGACTGCACAGAAGAAGCGATGCGGGATTCCTTCGACCCGGCCACGAGATGGTCCACCAGCACGCCGAGTCGCCGCTGCGGCCCGGGGGCGAAACCGGAAACGATGGAAGGCAGGTCGTCGATGCCCTCGAGATACTCGACCACCACGCCGACATCGCGCAGGTCATCGCCCCAGACCTTCTCGACCAGTTCGGCGTCGTGCTTGCCTTCCACGTAGATCCGGCTGGCCCTGGCGACCTTGGCGCGGGTATCGCGCGGCGCGGCGACCGATCCCGAAGCGGTCCGGTCTGGCGGTTTCACGGCAACCGCGGGCGGGGTCAGCGTGACCCGCTTGCCGTCCAGCAGGAACGCGCCCTCCGTCAGCGGGAACACCCGCCGTTTCCCGTGCCGGTCCTCCAGCGTGACGGCGCCCTTCTCGTATCCGACGATCGCGCCGCAGAACCTGCCCTCGGAGTCCTCCACCACCAGGCCACGCTCGGCCGCCACGTGCGGCGCCGGTGCTGGCCCGGGACGGCGGCGGCCCATCGAAATGCCGTCGTACTGCCTGCTCCGCACTGTTTTCTCCCTGGCATCGGTAGCCGTAGGCTGTGTGCAGCCTAGCGGCCCCTTCGGGGGAGGTGTCACCGACACCCGCCAATCCGGGCATAGAATTAGCACTCAAAGCGTGCGAGTGCCAGCGTGGGAGGTGGGGCGTGCTTGACGAGCGGAAACTGACGGTACTGCGGGCGATCGTGGAAGACTACGTATCCACCACGGAACCGGTGGGATCGAAGACCCTGGTGGACCGGCATCACTTTGACGTATCCCCGGCCACGATCCGTAACGACATGGCGGTGCTCGAGGAGCAGGGCTACATCACTCAGCCGCACACGAGCGCGGGCCGGGTGCCGACCGACAAGGGCTACCGCCTGTTCGTCGACCGGCTGTCCGGGGTCAAGCCCCTGTCGGCGGCTGAGCGGCGGGCCATCGACACGTTCCTGGCCGGCGCGTACAGCCTGGACGACGTGGTGATGCGCACGGTTCGCCTGCTTGTCCAGCTCACCCGGCAGGTGGCCGTGGTGCAGTACCCGTCGCTGACCAGGTCCGCGATCAAGCACATCGAGCTGGTGAGCCTGGCCCCGCAGACGCTCCTGCTCGTGCTGATCACCGACAGCGGGCAGGTGGAGAAGTGCACGGTCGACCTCCCCGAGCCCTGGGATGACACGTCCGTCGCGCATGTCAGGTCGACGGTCAACGCCGCCCTGGATGGCCGTAGGCTGTCCGAAGCCGCCGCGCTCGTGGGTACGCTCGGCGAGCGGATCCCGGTCGGCGAGCGGGCCAACGCCAGTGCCGTGTTTTCCGCACTGCTCGATAGCCTGGTAGAGCGGCACGAGGAGAGAATCGTCATCGGCGGCGCCGCGAACCTGGCAGCGCACGACTTCAGCAAGGGCCTGCGAGACGTCCTTGAGGCCCTAGAGGAACAGGTGGTGCTGATGCGGCTGCTCGGCGAGGCCGACCCCGCGAGCTTGACCGTCCAGATCGGCGCGGAGAACCCGGTAGCCGGCCTGCGGATGACCTCGGTGGTCTCCACCGCTTACGGTACGGCCGGCGAGCCGCTGGCCAAGCTCGGCGTGCTCGGCCCCACCCGGATGGATTACCCGGGAACAATGGGTGCCGTACGCGCCGTTGCAAGCTACGTCGGCAAAATCTTGATGGAGTCATAGTGGCGGCGGACTACTACGGCCTGCTGAAGGTACGACGCGACGCCACCCAGGACGAGGTGAAGCGGGCCTACCGGCGGCTGGCGCGGGAACTGCACCCCGACGTGAACCCCGATCCGGAGACTCAGGAGAAGTTCAAGGAGATCACCGCGGCGTACGAGGTGCTGTCCGACACGGACAAGCGCCGGATGTACGACATGGGGATGGACCCGCTCTCGAGTGCTGGCGCGGCCGGTGCGGGCGCCGGCGGGCCGTTCGGGCCGGGGTTCCCGCTGAACGACCTGATGGACGCGTTCTTCGGCGCGGCGGGCGGCGGGCAGCAGCGCGGTCCGCGATCCCGTGCTCAGCGCGGCAGGAACGCCACGATCCGGATCGAGCTCGAGCTATCCGAGTGCTGTTTCGGTGCTACGCGTGAGCTGACCGTGGACACCGCGGTGGTCTGCCCGACCTGCTCAGGTGAGGGAACCGCGCCAGGCAGCCACCCGCAGACCTGTGACATCTGCGGCGGCCGTGGCGAGGTGAGTCAGGTCACCAGGTCCTTCCTCGGCCAGGTGATGACGACCAGGCCATGCCCGGGCTGCGGTGGCTTCGGCACCATCCTGGTCCGGCCGTGCCCGGAATGCGACGGCGACGGCCGGGTCCGCACCCGCCGCACCATCAAGGTCCGCATCCCGGCAGGCGTCGAGGACGGCACCCACATCCAGCTGGCCGGCGAGGGCGAGATCGGCCCGGGCGGCGGCCCGCCCGGCGACCTGTTCCTGGAGATCGTGCAGCGCCCGCACGCGATCTTCGAGCGGCAGGGCGACGACCTGCACTGCACGGTCACCATCCCGATGGCCGCTGCCGCGCTCGGCGCCACCTTGTCGGTGGACAGCCTGGACGGCCCCGCCGATGTCGATATCCGGCCCGGCACCCAGTCCGGCCAGGTCATTCCGCTGTACAGCCAGGGCGTCAAGCACCTCAATGGCAACGGCCGCGGCGACCTGGTCATCCACGTGACCGTCGAGACGCCTTCGCGGCTGGACCCGGAGCAGGAGAAGCTGCTGCGCGACCTGGCCAAGCTGCGCGGCGAGGAATCCCCGCCCGGCAAGTTCGCGCCAGGCCAGCACGGGTTCTTCTCCCGGCTGCGGGACGCTTTCAACGGCCGGTGATGCTGTTTTACTCCTCGTCGGCTGCTCTGCGCGACGGTGACGTGGTGGTCCTGGACGGCGCGGAGGGGCGGCACGCCGCCGTGCGCAGGCTCCGGGTGGGTGAGGCCGCGTCCGTCGGCGACGGCCGCGGGCTCGTGGCGTCGTGCGTGGTTACCGGTTCCGGCGCCGGGGGGCTGTCGCTGGCGGTGACGTCGCGCCACGAGGTGGCGCCTGCCGACCCGTCCGTCACGGTCATCCAGGCCATCCCGAAGGGCGACAGGGGCGAGCTGGCCGTCGAGGAGATGACCGAGGTAGGCGTCGACACGATCGTCCCGTGGTCCGCCGCCCGCTGCGTCGCGGTCTGGGGCTCCCGGGCTGACCGCGGGCTCGAGCGATGGCGGGCCAAGGCCCGCGAGTCCGCCAAGCAGTCCTTGCGGCCGTGGATCCCCGAGGTCCCTGATCCGGTGAGCACGGCATCGGCCGCCGCGCTCATCGCGGGGTCCTCCGTTGCTGTCGTCCTTGCCCCGCTGGCGTCGGCCGCTCCGCTGGCTTCCGTCGTGCCCCCGTCGTCCGGGTCGATCGCCGTTGTCATTGGCCCGGAGGGCGGCATCACCGACGACGAGCTAGCCGCTTTCGAAGCGGCAGGCGCCGTTGCCTGCCGGCTTGGCCCCAGCGTCCTGCGCACCTCCACCGCCGGCGCCGTAGCCGCCGCGGTCCTGCTAAGCCGCACTCCCCGCTGGCACTGAAACCCCCAGATCAGAACTCCTGTTGGTCCCCGGCCCTGTAACTAGGCCGCCCTGTAACTAGGCCGCCCTGTAACTAGGCCGCCCTGCACCCTGGCCGCCCTGCACCCTGGCTGTCCCGAAACGGCGGAGGCCCCTGCATCCTGGCCGCCCCGCGCCCTGGCTGTCCCGAAACGGCGGAGGCCCTGCACCTGGTCGCCCCGAAATGGCGGAAGAAAGACGCTCGGCGGAAGATCAGTAGTCGGTTTTGACTCTTTTTCTTCCGCGGGGCATGGATTTTCCGTCTCTCTAGTCACAGGGGTCTCATTGGACACGACCGTAACTCAAGCTGGATCAGACGGTGTCCTCGCTGAGGTTCGTGGGGGTCCTGAGGTTCGTGGGGCCACCGACCTTCGCCGTCTCGTGCTTTCCCGCCGCGTGCTTCGCGTGCTTCGCGGCTTTCGCGGCTTTCGCGGCGGAGGTGGAGTCCGCGGTGGAGGTGGAAGTGGATGTCGAGGCGGAGGCGGAGGTCGTGGCGGGGGTAGAGGGCGCGGGGGGACTTGGGGTGGGGTGCGCCGCGATGCTCGCTGAGCTCGTAGCGGCGTTGGCCGGCTCGGTGGCGGTGGCGGACGCGGTGGGCGTCGCCGAGGCGTGTGGCGTCGCGGATGGGCTCGTCGTCGCGTCCGGGCTCTTCTCGTCCTTGGGCTCGATGCTTGCGCACGGCGGGGCGGCAGGCTTCTTGGCCGGCGAGGTCGACGAGGCCGATGCGGAAGCTGTGGGCGTGGGGCTCGCGCTGGGCGACGTCGTCGGGCTCACGCTCGGCTTCGGGCTCGTGCTCGGGGAAGGGGACGAAGAGGCCGGACCGGAGCTCCCGGACCCGCTCGGCGAGATCGTGGGCGTGCTGCTCGCGGACGGGGTGGGGCTGCTGGCCGGCGAGGCGGTGCTGGACGCGGTGGCGGTGCTCGCTGGCGCGGCTGGGCTCACCGGGATGCATGAGGGACCTGGCGACGGCTGGTGGCTCGCGGTGGTCTTCGCCGTGCTCGTGCCGCTGGCGGCGGGACCGCCGGCGCCGTTCGGGCCGGGGCTCGCGGCCGCGGCACCTGATGGGCTGGGGACACCCGAGCCGACGGCGCCGCCACCACCGGACGTGCCACCCGTGGTGTGCCCGGACAGTACGGAAGAACTGAGCTGGACGATGGCCTGCCGCAGCGGCGGAACCGCGGCGGCTACGCCGGCCGCGAACACTGCGCAGGCCAGGGCGAGGGCAGGCCGGAGCATGACCTGATGCAGGTCCCACGTCTGCCACCAGCGGGACCGACTGCGTCCGGATCGGTCCGCGGGCCGCCGTCGCGGTGCGGCCACACCGTCGGCGGCGAGGGCCGGGCTGCCGGACCGGATGGCTGTCCGGATGCGGTCCAGGCCGTCGGGGCGCGGCTCCACTTGCTCCGCGGCAGCATGCAACGCAGAGCGTACAAGCTCCGCGAAGTCATGTGGCTGACGGGACGGTGGACCGGTTCTCACGATTACTCCTGCTCCAGCGCGGCCCGGAGCGCGGCCATGCCGCGGGCCGTGTGGCTCTTGACCGCACCGCGGCTGATCCGCATGGTGGCGGCGATCTCAGCTTCGGATAGGTCGGCGTAGTAACGCAGCACTATAGCCTCGCGCTGCCGTTCTGGTAGGTGACGCAACGCTGAAACAACCGCGGATCGTTCCAGCAGGACAAGCGCGCCGTGCTCGGCGCTCGGCATGTCCGGCGGGGCCTTCTGCAGGTTCTTGTCGACGACGGTGCGGTGGCGTAGGACCGAACGTGAACGGTTCACCACAGCCTGGCGCAGGTAGGCGAGCGCCTTCTCCGCGTCGCGCAGCCGCTGCCAGCCGTCGGCCATGGCGATGAACGCGTCCTGTACGACTTCCTCAGCGGTGGGGGTGTCCCGCACGAGGAACGAAGCCAGCCGGACCAGTCCGCGGTAATGCGCCGCGTACAGCTCAGTGACCGCGAGATCGGCGCTCCACGCAAGGCCGGGCGTGCTTGCCTTCGCCGGTGCGGCAATGGGCGCACGGTAGGCGTTTGGCAAGATTGTGCTGGCCGTAAGAGTTTCGGTCACCTTCTTAGGACGCGCAACCCCCTCATCAGGTTCACCCACGACCCGGCCGCCTCCATCCGGCGACCCGTACGGACCGCGAATCGGAAGCGACCGGTCTGGTACATGACCAGGGATCTCGGTCCTTCATGCCCAATGTTGCCCACCCATCTGGCCGCCCGTTATTGGTAGAGCTACCGCGGATCCATCCGGACATGCCACCAGATACCGGAGGGTTACGGAAACACAAGAATATCCACTGTGCATGCCCTTGGGCAGCACTTGAGGCGATCAGCCGGGCCTTCATGGTTACTCCCGAGTACAGACAGTAACTGTCAGTTCGCCCTGCCGGGCGCCCTCTCTACCGGTATGAGTAGCCGGGATGGCCTACGCCAGCTACTTTTCCGGGATTCTCCCCATGTACTTGTCCGACGCGGCGGAATTGATTTCACGTTGCCCGGCGGCCGCCCGTTAGGATCATGCGTGTGCCCGACTGCTTGTTCTGCGCCATCGCTTCCGGCCAGGTACCAGCCACCCTGGTGCTTGAAAGTGACCGGACCGTGGCCTTCCGTGACATCAATCCGCAGGCGCCCACGCACGTCCTGGTGATCCCCAGGGCGCACCATCAGGACGTGGCAGCGCTGTCCAGGGCCGGCGAGGGCCTGCTCGATGAGGTGCTCGCCCAGGCTCACGAGGTGGCCAAGGCCGAAGGCGTCAGTGAGACCGGTTACCGTGTGGTATTCAACACAGGCCCGGACGCTGGCCAGACCGTGCCGCATGCGCACGCCCACGTTCTAGGCGGCCGGCCGCTGACCTGGCCGCCAGGGTAGACCGCCCGGGATAAATTTCAGAGAGCTGCGAATTGACAGACAGCACGCAAACCCCAGCCGGCGAGGCCGGGAGCACAGTAAAGATCGTCATCCCGGCGGACCACTCCATGGTGAGCCTGCTCGGCTCCGGTGACGAGCTGCTGCGCGTGATCGAGCGCGAGTTCGCCGGTGACATCCATGTCCGCGGCAACGAGATCACCGTTACCGGCACCGCGGCCGAGACGACGCTGGTCACCGCGTTCTTCGAGGAGCTTGTCCAGCTGCTCGAGCGGGGCGCCGAGCTCACCGCGGACGCCATCGAGCGGACCGCCGCGATGCTGCGCAAGGACCGCGGGATCCGCCCAGCTGACGTGCTGACGGTGGGCATCCTGTCTGCCCGCGGCCGCACCATCCGGCCCAAGACGCTGAACCAGAAGCGCTACGCGGACGCCATCGACAACCACACGATCGTGTTCGCCATCGGCCCCGCGGGGACCGGCAAGACGTACCTGGCGATGGCGAAGGCGGTCAAGGCGCTGCAGGCCAAGGAGGTCAACCGGATCATCCTGACCCGGCCTGCGGTGGAAGCGGGGGAGAGGCTCGGTTTCCTGCCCGGCACGCTGTACGAGAAGATCGACCCGTACCTGCGGCCCCTGTACGACGCCCTGCACGACATGCTCGACCCCGACTCGATCCCCAAGCTGACCGCCGCCGGCACCATCGAGATCGCGCCCCTGGCATACATGCGCGGCAGGGCGATGCCGATTTCCACCTCGGTGCTGACGCCGGATGGCTGGCGACCTATAGGGGAGCTAACCGTCGGTGATCTGGTCATCGGCTCCAACGGCGAGCCCACGCCGGTGCTAGGCGTCTACCCGCAGGGTGAGGAAGACATCTACCGGGTCACCACCCAGGATGGCGGATCGACTCTCGCCTCCGGTGACCACCTGTGGGCGGTGGCGACCCGCGACGACCGCCGTCGCGGCAAGCCGCTCCGAGTGCTGACAACTAAGGACATGATCGGCAACCTCCGGGCGAATCACTACCACCGGTACGAGTTGCCGCTGCACAGCGCCCCGGTGTGCTTCCCCTACCGGGAAGTGCCGATGGACCCGTACGCGCTAGGCCTCCTGCTAGGTGATGGCTGCCTGACCGGATCGACGACGCCGGGCTTCGCGACGGCCGATCCCGAGCTTGCCTGGGAGCTCCAGCTGAGGCTGCCAGGCACCGAGGTCCATCCCCTGCAGGGTTACGACTATCGGCTAAGCCGGGCGGGCGCGCCGTGGGGTGTCCTCATGACTGAGGAGAACCCGGTAGCGGCGGTGACCCGTCAGCTCGGACTGCATGGCACCAGGTCGGGCACCAAGTTCGTCCCTGACCTATACCTGTACAACAACGCGAAGGTACGTCTGGCCGTGCTCCAGGGCCTGCTCGACACCGACGGCGGTCCCGTCACACAGCGCAGTCGCAGCTGCCGCATTCAGTACTGCACCACCTCACCTCGCCTGCGCGATGACGTGCTGTTCCTGGTCCGGTCGCTTGGCGGCGTCGCCTATCACCGTGTCCGCCCCGCCGAAGGACGCACCCCTGGTCTCGCCAAAGGCCGCCCCGTGGCCCACAATCACGACGCGTACGTAGTCGACGTGCGCCTCCCCGAGGGCATTGAGCCATTCCGCCTCCGCCGCAAGGCCGGCGCATATGCGCAAGCGGGCGGCGGTGGCCGTCCGATGCGCTTCATCGAGAGCATCGAGCCAGAAGGCAGAGCCGAGGCCGTCTGCATCTCGGTAGCCGCCGAGGACTCCCTCTACACCACAGAAGACTTCCTCCTCACCCACAACACCCTGAACGACTCGTTCATCATCCTGGATGAGGCGCAGAACACCAGCGCCGAGCAGATGAAGATGTTCCTGACCAGGCTCGGGTTCGGGTCAAGGATGGTCGTCACCGGTGACGTCACCCAGGTTGACCTGCCATCCGGCCAGGTCAGCGGCCTGAGAGTGGTCCAGGACATTCTCGATGGCCTCGAGGACATTCATTTCGCCAGGCTGACCAGCCACGATGTGGTTAGGCACCGGCTGGTGGGAAAGATTGTCGACGCATACGAGAAGCACGACGCCGCGCTTGAAATGAGCAAAGCCAACGGCCAGCACACTAATCAGAGGAACGCCAAGCGCAGATGAGCATCGATATCGCGAATGAGTCCGGCGTGGAGGTCGACGAGGCCGGGCTCGCCGCGGTGGCCAGGTACGCGCTGGATCAGCTGCGGATCCACCCGCTGGCGGAGCTTTCCGTGCTCATTGTCGACGAGCAGGCGATGACCGAGCTGCACGAGCGCTGGATGGGGGAGCCGGGCCCGACGGATGTGCTGTCGTTCCCGATGGACGAGCTCCGGCCTCCGCAGCCCGGCGGGCGCGAGGAGCCGGCCGCCGACCCGGGCCTGCTCGGCGATGTGGTGCTGTGCCCGCAGGTCGCGGCCCAGCAGGCGAGGACGGCCGGGCACAGCACGAAGGCAGAGCTTGAGCTGCTCACCGTGCACGGCGTCCTCCATCTCCTCGGCTATGACCACGCAGAACCGGAGGAACACGCCGAGATGTTCGGCCTGCAGGAGCAGCTCCTGAAGTCCTGGCGGGATAGCCTTCCCGTCAGCGCCGAGGAAACAAAAGATCAGTTATGTGGGCATGGCTCCTCGCCATCGTGGCCGCGGCCGTGCTCGCCCTCGTGGCGGGCTGGACCGGCCGCGCCGCGCTGGACCGTCGCAGGTCCACGGGACCGGCCGCCGGCACCGAGCTGGCCGGGCTGGTCGACTATCTGGAGACCAGGGACGGGATCGAGCCGGGGGAGCGGGAGATGGTCCGCTCCGTCTTCGAGCTCGGCGACACCATCGTCAGGGAGGTCATGGTCCCGCGGACCGACATGGTGTTCATCGAGGCAGACAAGACGGTGGAGCAGGCGATGTCGCTGTCGCTGCGCAGCGGCTTCTCCCGGGTGCCCGTGGCGGGTGAGAACACCGATGACGTCGTCGGCATCGCGTACCTGAAGGACCTGGTCGCGTGGAGCCATGAGCACGTGGCGGAGGCGGCGACGGAGAAGGTCGCCACGGCCATGCGCCCCGCGAGCTTCGTGCCTGACAGCAAGCCGGTGGACGAGCTGCTGCGCCAGATGCAGGCGCGCCGGATCCACCTGGCGATCGTCATCGATGAGTACGGCGGCACGGCGGGCCTGGTCACCATCGAGGACATCCTGGAGGAGATCGTCGGCGAGATCACCGACGAGTACGACAACGAGCAGCCCCCCGTGGAGCGCCTCGACGGGGGTGCCGCCCGGGTGACGGCCCGGCTGCCGGTCGATGAGCTGGGGGAGCTCTTCGGCGTGAGCATCGACGCCGAAGACGTCGAGACCGTGGCGGGCCTGCTGGCCCATGAGCTGGGCCGGGTGCCGATCGCCGGCTCGACGGCGACGGTGAGCGGGCTGCGGCTGACCGCGGAGAACCTGGCCGGCCGCCGCAACAAGATCGGGAGCGTCCTGGTAGAGCCGGTAGACTCGGCGTTGTGAACCCCGAAACCGTGTCCGCCGAGGATGGCAAGCTGATCACCCTTGCCCGGTCGACCCGGGCGCGGGGAGCGGCGCCCGAGGGGGCCGCGGTTCGCGACGAGACCGGCCGGACCTACGCGGCGGCCACGGTGAACCTGCCGTCGCTGCAGCTGTCCGCACTGCGGCTGGCGGTCGCGATGGCGTCCTCCAGCGGTGCGGAGAAACTGGAGGCCGCGGCGGTGGTCGGTGCCGCCGGTCCCGGCGCCGCCCTGGACCCTGCCGACGTGGCCGCCGTCCGCGACCTCGGCCGGGCGGCACCCATCTTCCACGCCACCCCTGACGGCACCGTCCGGGCGGTCTTGTTACCGCCAGGGCAGCCGCACCGGCCGCTGTGGCACCCCGTCCCGCAGCAGCGTTTCCAGCAGCCCGGCCAGCCCGCGCGGGAGGATGTAGTCCGGGGTCGTGCCGATCTCCGCGGCGGTCCACCACCGGTGCTCGCTGATCACTGACCGCTCGAGTTCTTCCTGCCCGCTGGTGTCGATTGCCGCATTGCCGGTCCGGACCAGGAAGAATGAGTCAGCCCCGAAGAACTGCACCCCGTTAGCCGACCACAGCCCTGAGGAGGTCGCCACGACCGGCCCGAGATCGTCCTCGCTCACCGCGACCCCGGTCTCCTCGGCCAGTTCCCGCACCGCCGCCTGGGTAAGCGTCTCGCCGTGATGCACCCCGCCGCCTGGGGTGATCCAGAACCGCCCGCGGGGATCCCGCCCGCCGAACAGCAGCACGCGGTGGCCGGGGTCCATCAGTATCAGCCGCGCCGTAGGCCGCCAGACAGGCATAACAGACTTTTTATCAGAACGGCCCGTGGTTCCCGTCACAGGGAATGCGGAACAATCGAGAGGTGAACGAGATGCCTGCCTTCTACTCGGGCTTTGCCTGCCTGGTCGGCCGCCCGAATGTCGGCAAGTCGACGCTCACCAATGCGCTGGTCGGCGCCAAGGTGGCGATTACCAGCGACCGGCCGCAGACGACCCGGCGGGTGATCCGCGGCATCGTCCACCGTCCCGACGCCCAGCTGGTGCTGGTGGACACGCCGGGCCTGCACAAGCCGAAGACGCTGCTCGGCGAGCGGCTGGACAGCCTGGTCCGGGCCACGCTGACCGAGGTGGACGTGATCGGCTTCTGCGTCCCGGCCGGGGATCCGGTCGGCCCGGGGGACCGGATGCTGGCCAAGGAGATCAAGGCCATCAAGACCCCGTCGGTGGCGATCGTCACCAAGACGGACCGGGTCGCGCCGGAGCAGGTGCTCGCCCAGCTGACCGCGGTCAGCGAGCTTAGCGACTGGGACGACGTGGTTCCGGTCTCAGCCTTGACGGGCTACCAGCTGGATGTGCTGGCCAACGTGCTGGTCTCCCACCTGCCAGAGGGCCCTGCCCTCTACCCGGACGGCGAGCTGACCGACGAGCCGGAGCAGATCATGGTCGCGGAGCTGATCCGCGAGGCGGCCCTGGACGGCGTGCGGGACGAGCTGCCGCACTCGATCGCCGTCGTCGTCGAGGAGATGGGACCGCGGGCCGGCCGCGACGGCCTCACCGACGTCTACGCCGACCTCTACGTGGAACGCCCCAGCCAGAAAGCCATCGTCATCGGCAACCACGGCGAGCGCCTGAAGGTGGTAGGCACCAGGGCCCGTCACCAGATCGAGGCCCTGCTAGGCACCAAGGTCTACCTGGACCTGCACGTCCGCATAGCCAAGGACTGGCAGCGAAACCCCAAGCACCTCCGCCGCCTAGGCTTCTACGACTGAGCCGGCCAGGTCCAGCTTCCAGCGGGTGGCCGGAGGTCCGGCCACCTGGTAGCCGAGTGCCTCGTTGACCGTGATCATGTGCGCGTTCGGCGCCGCGTTCATGGTCGAGATCCGTTCCAGCCGCGGCTCGGCCTGAGCCAGCAGGTCGAGCATCGCCAGCTTGACCAGCAGGCCGAGCCGGTGCCCGCGGTGCTGCCTGGCCACGGCGGTGATGCCCTGCATCCCCCAGGCGGGAACCTCGGGATGGACGAACACCTGGCTGATCGCCGCCATCTCGCCGGTCGTCCTGGACAGCGCGGCGATCGAGTAGGCATGGTCCCCGTACTGCGGGGACAGGTCGTTGACGCACTCCCGTATCCGCTGGGCGTCCCACTGGGTCGGCTGCGAACCCGCTGATCGCGGCGCGTCGCCCATGGCGTTGAAGACCGCGGCCACGCCCTCGAGATGCTCTTCGGGCACGATGCCGGTCCACGAAGTGAGCCGGTAGCCGGCCGCCGCCTGCTCGGCCGCCGTCCGCAGTCCGGCCAGCGGCGGCAGCGCCTTGAGGTCCTGGACCCGCGTGACATCGGCCAGTGTGGCGGCTGCCCCGGCTGCCAGGGCGAAGGCTTCGCCCGGCGTCCCTTCCCTGGCGCTGGAACCTAGCGTCGAGCGGCCATGCGCGGCCGCGCGCGCGATGGCGTGCTGAAGCAGGGCCCGGCCGGTTCCCTGCCGTCGCCACTGCGGATGCACGAGCAGGTCCAGGTCCGCGCGGCCGCGATTCTCCCGGTCGGGTAGGACCAGCCGGGACCAGCCGGTGACGGTACCATCTGGAGCGCGGGACACCCAGATCTCCCGTGGCTCACCGTTCCAGGCGACCCGCATCCAGGCGCTGAACGTCTGCGCTGCCATCCACGGCCCGTCGGGCTCGTCGGCGCTGCGGGCGGCCAGGTGCACCTGATGGCACGCCAGCATCGTCTGGTCGTCGGTGAAGTCGAGCCGTTCCATCTGCATCTGGCTAGCTAACCCCAGGACGCGGCGCCCGCGCTATTCGTTATTCTGGTAAGCTCGTGTTTCTCATGTCACGCGAGCTGCTCCTCCTTAGCGGCCGCGGCGGGGCCCACTAGGCCGGCCTCCTCGCCGCGGGTTGCAGGCGTGCGCGCTGGCCAGGATGTCTAATGCCCTAGCCATGAGGAGTAAGTGACGATGCAGAGCGTAGCTGTACCTATCCAGCAGCCGAGCGGCATGCCATGCCAGCGGTATACCCCCTTTCAGCTGGTTGACCTGCCGGATCGTACCTGGCCTAACCGGAGCATCACCGCGGCGCCGCGGTGGCTGTCGACCGACTTGCGGGACGGCAACCAGGCGCTGATCGACCCGATGAGCCCGGCCCGCAAGCACAAGATGTTCGACCTGCTGGTGCGGATGGGATACAAGGAGATCGAGGTCGGGTTCCCGTCGGCGAGCCAGACCGATTTCGACTTCCTCCGCGAGCTCATCGAAAGCGGGCGGGTGCCGGACGACGTGCGGATTTCGGTGCTGACGCAGGCTCGGGAGGACCTGATCGAGCGGTCCGTGCAGTCGCTGGTCGGCGCGCGGATGGCGTCCGTGCACCTGTACAACGCGGCGGCGCCGCTGTGGCGGCGGGTGGTGTTCCGCATCGAAAGGGACGAGTGCAAGGCGCTCGCCGTCGACGGGACCAGGCACGTGATGAAGTACGCGGAGAGGCTGCTCAGCGGTACCGACTTCGGGTATGAGTACACGCCGGAGATCTTCATGGATACCGAGCTGGACTTCGCGCTCGACGTGTGCTCGTCGGTCATGGACGTGTGGCAGCCGGGGCCGGACCGGGAGATCATCGTCAACCTGCCGTGCACGGTGGAGCGGTCCACGCCGAACGTGTACGCGGACCAGATCGAGTGGATGAGCCGCCAGCTGCCGTCCAGGGAGAACGTATGCCTGTCCGTGCACACGCACAACGACCGGGGCACCGCGGTGGCCGACGCCGAGCTCGCCGTGCTGGCCGGAGCACAGCGGATCGAGGGCTGCCTGTTCGGCAACGGGGAGCGGACAGGGAACGTCTGCCTGGTCACCCTGGGGCTGAACCTGTTCAGCCAGGGCGTCGACCCGATGATCGACTTCTCCGACATCGACGAGATCCGGCGGACCGTGGAGTACTGCAATCAGCTGCCGGTGCACCCGCGGCACCCGTACGCCGGTGAGCTCGTGTACACCGCGTTCTCCGGATCGCATCAGGACGCGATCAAGAAGGGCTTCGAGGCACTCGAGGCCGCGGCCTGGGACGCGGGCGAATCTATGGACGAGATCGCCTGGGCGGTGCCGTACCTGCCGATCGACCCGCACGACGTGGGACGCAGCTACGAGGCCGTGATCAGGGTGAACTCGCAGTCCGGCAAGGGCGGCGTGGCGTACGTGATGAAGGCCGAGCACGCGCTCGACCTGCCGCGGCGGCTGCAGATCGAGTTCTCCCGGGTCATCCAGGGGCACACCGACGAGGAAGGCGGCGAGGTGTCGCCCGCGGACATGTGGTCCCTGTTCGCGGCCGAGTACCTCGCGGACGGTGCGGTCGTGCTGCTGGACCACCAGAGGTCTTCTGTGGTCGAGACCAAGCACGTGCTCGGGGCCGAGGTGCGGGTGGACGGCGAGACGCGGGAGGTCGAGGGGAGCGGGAACGGGCCGATCTCGGCGTTCTGCGACGCGCTCGCATCGGTCGGGGTTTCCGTGAAGGTGCTCGACTACAACGAGCACGCGCTGACATCCGGCACCGACGCGCAGGCTGCCGCCTACGTGGAGTGCGAGGTGAACGGCGAGGCGCTGTGGGGCGTCGGCATCGACACCAACACGGTCACCGCCTCCATGCGCGCGGTCCTCTCCGCGGTCAACCGCGCTCGCCGCGGGTAGCGGGTGTTCGCGTGAGGTCGAGGGTGAAGTCGGCCCGGTGAGCGATGACGGTGAACCCGAGCGCCTGCTTGATCGCGTTCATGGGTTTATTGCTGTCGGCGGTTCCGGTGACGAGGTGCTTCAGGGCTGGCTCGTGTTCGGCCAGCAGTCGTAGCAGCTCCGTCTTCAGCAGCATGCCGAGCCCGTGTCCGCGGTGGGCAGGGGCAACGGCTGTCATGTCCTGACTGCCCCAGGCCGGGTCGTCCGGTGCGACGTACGCCTGGGTCAGTCCGGCCAGCTCACCGCTGGCCAGGTGCTGCGCGGCGACCGTGTAATAGCGGAGCCTGCGCGCGAGAATGCGCCGGTTGGCGTTGCGGACCTGCTGGATGTCCCAGCGCAGCTCGCCATCCGCGTCATCGTGCGGAGCGTCGGAGAGGGCTGAGCTCACCGTCGCCACCTGGCCGAGGTACTCCTCTGGTGCCGGGCCGGTCCAGTGCAGCAGCGAGTACCCGTCGGGTGCCTGGTTCTGCGGAAGTCTGGGCAGCGTGGTCAGGTCGAGGGACTGCCGCAGCCTCGTTGTGCCCGGCCGCCCGCCCGCCGCGATGATGAACGCCTCGCCAGCGGATCCGATCCTGGCCTGGGCGGACAGCCGAACGCGGCCATGCCTGCGCGCGGACAGCGTCAGGTGCCGGAGCAGGGCGGTACCGGCGCCTTGCCTGCGCCGGCTCGGGTCCACGGCAATCATGGCCAGGCAGTGCGGAGAGTCCTCTGGCAGGTCAAGCAGGTACCAGCCAAGCGGCGCTCCGCTCATCGCCAGGGCCGCCTCACGCGGCCAGCACGTCCATCCCTGCGGAATCCACTCCCGGAACGTCCTGGCCGACATCAGCGGGCCATGCGGATCGTCGGTACGGCGGGCGGCCGTATAGAGGTCGTAGCATCCGTTAACCGCACCGCGGTCGGTTGCCGGGCTGAATCGCTCGATACGCATGAGTCTCACTTTAGGATTACAGGGGTGCAGCTATATCGGGATGACGGGGTCGTGCTGCGGACGCAGAAGCTGGGCGAGGCGGACCGGATCATCACCGTGCTGTGCCGGAGCTCTGGGCGGGTGCGTGCGGTCGGCAAGGGCGTCCGCCGGACGAAGTCGCGGTGGGGTGCGCGGCTTGAGCCGTTCACGCACGTCGACCTGATGCTGCACACCGGGCGCTCGCTGGACGTGATCACCCAGGCCGAGGTGATCCGGTCCTACGGCTCGCCGCTGACCGGGGACTATCCCCGGTACACCGCGGGAGTGGCGATGCTGGAAACGGCTGAGCGCTTCACCCCGATGGAGAAGGAGCCGGCGCTGCGGCAGATGCTGCTGCTCATCGGGGGACTCCGGTCGCTTGGTGACGGCTCGCATGACGCACGGCTGGTGCTTGACGCCTTCTTCCTGCGGTCACTGGCGGTGGCGGGGTACGCGCCCGCGCTGCAGGAGTGCGCGCGGTGCGGTGTCTCCGGTGCTCTGCCAGCGTTCGCGGTACCGCTCGGCGGGGTGGTGTGCGCGTCGTGCCGTCCGCCCGGCGCGGCCTCACCGAGCCCGCAGACCGTCGCGCTGATGCTCGCGCTGCTGCAGGGCGACTGGTCCGCGGCCGATGGCAGCGAGCGCAGGCACCAGGTAGAGTGCAGCGGTCTCGTGGCTGCCTACCTGCAATGGCACCTTGAGCATTCGATTCGTTCGCTACGTCACGTGGAGCGGGAATAGGTATGGGGTATCGTCCGCCGGATCCGCATCCCTCTGGTGTCAGGCCGCCGGCCATCCCGGCGGACCTGGTGCCGCGGCACGTCGCCATCATCATGGATGGTGACGGACGGTGGGCGAAGAAGCGCGGTATGCCACGGACCGAGGGGCACAAGGAGGGCGAGTCGTCGCTGCTCGACGTCATCATGGGGGCGATCGAGCTGGGTATCCCGAACCTGTCGGCTTATGCCTTCTCTACCGAGAACTGGCGGCGCTCGCCGGATGAGGTCCGGTTCCTGATGGGCTTCAACCGGGATGTCATCCACCGACGGCGCGATCTGCTCAACGAGATGGGCGTCCGGATCTGCTGGGCCGGCCGGCGGCCGAAGCTGTGGCGGTCGGTGATCTCCGAGCTCGAGGAAGCCGAGCGGATGTCGGCCTCGAACACGGTGCTCACCCTGCAGTTCTGCGTGAACTACGGCGGCCGGGCCGAGATCACCGACGCTGCGGCGGCCCTGGCCGCGGACGTAGCGGCCGGCCGGCTGAAGCCGGACAAGATCACCGAGAAGGTATTCGCGCGGTACCTGTACCAGCCATCGGTGCCCGAGGTGGACCTGTTCGTGCGGTCCTCAGGCGAGCAGCGGTTCTCGAACTTCCTGCTCTGGCAGTCGTCCTACGCGGAAATGGTGTTCCTTGACACGCTGTGGCCGGACTTCGACCGGCGGCACCTGTGGCACGCGTGCGAGATCTACGCCAGCCGGGACCGCCGGTACGGGGGAGCCATGCCGAATCCGGTAGCGCCGCCCGAGACCTGATCTTTCGCCGGAAGGTACTCCTCTTCTGTCTCTGTTGTCACAACCGCCACTGCTGTTACGACACGCCGATGGTGTTTGCGGTCTTGTCTGCGCTGCACTCCCTGGTAACACGTGTATTTCGTTCGATGGTGCCGTCCAGTCGCCTGTTACTCCTGAGCACACGAGCGGTGTGTTATGAGATAGTCGTGACCGCGCGTGACTGATGTGAATGCGGGGAACGTTAGCGGGAAAGTTTGACGACAGTATTGATTTCGGGGGGATTCAATGCGTCGCGCGGCCATCGCCGTCGTTGTCTGCGTAGTCGGCGGGTACGCGTTCGGGGGAATCGAGCATGAGCCCGCCGGCCTGGCCGACATGCTCACCGCGTCCCATCGGCCCGCCACGCGCGCTAAGACCGTCCCGCGGGCCGCGGTGGCGGGGACGAAAACGGTGGAGTATGCCGGCTACGAGCTGAGTGTCCCGGCCAGCTGGCCGGTATACCGGCTGGCGGAAGACCCCAGCCAGTGCGTCCGCTACGACGTGCACGCGCTCTACCTCGGCACGCCGGGGCCTGACCAGAACTGCCCGGCTGGCCTGGTCGGCCGGACCGAGACCGTTTCCATCGGCAGCCCCGCTCCCGGACGCCGGCCGGCGATCGTCGGCCAGCGCGTGGCGCTCAGGGGCGACCCGGCAAATGCCGAGCGGCTTGTGCAGAACGTCGGCCAGCGCGAGATCGGGGTCGCGATGCCTGCCGCTGCTTCCGCCGCGCCGATCACGGCGACCTACGGGGCCGATCCTGGTGTGGTCGAGCGGGTGCTCGCGAGCATCCATGAGGTCATTCCGCAGTCAGCCAGGCCCGCGCCGGCACAGGTGCCCGCGCCGACATCGACAGCGGCGTCGGCGTCGGCGTCGGCCCAGCCGACAAGACGGCCGCTGGCGGTCCAGCCGTCCCCGGAGGACGCCGGGCTGCGGCCGGACTCAGCGTTGCGACCGGGCTCAGCACGGCCTTCCGCCAAAGCCACTCCGAAGCCTTCGGGGACGCCGGCCGCGACGGCGTCGGCGGCTGCGGAGGCCGTGGATCCGGCGCCGGTGCCACCGGCGGCGTCACCGGGGCCCGCGGCCACGGAGCCGATGCCTGGCTTCGACACGTGTACCGCGCCGTCGCTGCGAGCGATGCGGGCCTGGCGGGCGAAGTTCGCCGCCACCGCCATCTATATCGGCGGGGAGGAGATGGCGTGCGACTACGGGAACCTGTCCACCGAGTGGATCAAGGCGGCGGAGGCGATGGGCTGGTCGCTGCTGCCCACCTACGTGGGGCCGCAGGCGTCATGCAACGCGTTCAGCGGGGAGATCGATCCGAAGGATGCGGCCGCGGAAGGCCGTGCCGCCGCCGTTGACGCGGTCGCCGATGCGGAGATGTTCGGGCTGGGCAAGGGCACGCCGGTCTATTACGACATGGAGGCCTACGACAACTCGGACGCCCGCTGCGTGATGGGAGTGCTGACCTTCCTCGATGCCTGGACCCGGCAGCTGAATGCGGACGGCTACGTCTCCGGCGTGTACTCCAGCGCCGACTCGGGCATCATCGACCTGGACACGATCAGCAGCGTGGACCGGCACTCGCTGGCCGAGCCACAGCAGCTGTGGTTCGCGCTGTGGGACGATTCGAACAACCTGAACGGCGAGCCGTACCTGACCGTGCCGCTGTGGCCACCAGCGCACCGGTCCAAGCAGTACGCGGGTTCGGAGCGGGTGAAGATCCACGGGTTCGCGCTTGACGTGGATCTCGATCTCGTCGACAGCGCGGTTGTCCGGTAACGCTGCGTGGTCAGCTTGGGGTAATTCGGTTCGCGATCGGCGGCCACTGCTCCTAAGCTGATGCCACTCGATGACACCTAGCTTGTTTGACACCCAGCGCTCCGACGACACCCAGCCGGATGGAGAATCCCGGATATGGCACTACGCAGTGACCGCCTTGACGCCGTTATCAGCCTGAGCAAGCGGCGGGGTTTCGTGTACCCGTCCAGCGAGATCTACGGCGGCCTGCGTGCCGCGTGGGACTATGGCCCCCTCGGCGTCGAGCTGAAGAACAACATCAAGCGCCAGTGGTGGCGCTCCATGGTCACTGAGCATGATGACATTGTCGGCATCGACTCGTCGGTGATCCTGGCCCGCGAGGTGTGGGAGGCCAGCGGTCACGTCAAGAACTTCACCGACCCGCTGACCGAGTGCCAGTTCTGCCACAAGCGCTTCCGCGCCGACCACCTGCTCGAGGCTTACGAGGAGAAGCACGGCCACGCTCCGGAGAACGGCCTGGCCGATCTGGCCTGCCCGAACTGCGGCAACAAGGGCACCTTCACCGAGCCGCGGAACTTCAACGGGCTGCTGAGCACCCAGCTTGGCGCCACCGAAGACGGATCGGGCCTGGCCTACCTGCGCCCGGAGACGGCTCAGGGCATCTTCGTCAACTACAAGAACGTCCTGCAGACGTCCCGCAAGAAGATCCCTTTCGGCATCGGCCAGGTCGGTAAGTCCTTCCGCAACGAGATCACGCCGGGCAACTTCATCTTCCGTACCCGCGAGTTCGAGCAGATGGAGATGGAGTTCTTCGTCCGCCCAGGCACGGACGAGGAATGGTTCCAGCGCTGGCTCGACGCGCGGTTCGGCTGGTGGGTGGAGCTGGGCATCAAGAAGGACAACCTCCGCCTGTACGAGCACCCCGCGGAGAAGAGATCTTTCTATTCAAAACGGACTGTGGACATCGAGTACCGTTTTGATTTCACCGGCTCTGAATGGGGTGAGCTGGAAGGCGTCGCGAACCGCACGGATTACGACCTCTCCACGCACCAGGCGGCATCCAAGCAGGACATGACCTACCTGGACCAGGAGTCGGGAGAGCGGTTCATCCCCTACGTGATCGAGCCGGCGGCCGGTGCTGACCGGGGTGCTCTCACGTTCCTGCTCGACGCCTACGCTGAGGACGAGGCGCCCGACGCCAAGGGAAAAATGGAGAAGCGTACGGTGCTCCGCCTGGACCGCAGGCTCGCCCCGGTGAAGGCGGCGGTCCTGCCGCTGTCCCGGCATGCCGACCTGTCGCCGAAGGCGCGCGATCTCGCGGCGGCGCTGCGCAAGCGGTGGAACATCGACTTCGACGACGCCAGCGCGATCGGCCGTCGTTACCGGCGGCAGGACGAGATCGGAACGCCGTTCTGCATCACGGTGGACTTCGACACACTGACGGATGACGCGGTGACCATCCGGGACCGGGACACCATGCAGCAGGAGCGGATCGGCATCGACAACGTTGAGTCCTACCTGTTCGAGCGCCTCCCCGGCTGCTAGCTGGCTCCTCAAGGCAACACATGTTTCCAAACCGATTTCGTGAGACGAAATTTATATTTATCTTCGTCTCACGAAATCGGTTCAGGAAGACTGCGGCGAGTCGTCGCCGTCACGGACCGTGAGTAGCGCGGTGAGAATCGTGTCCAGCGTGGCTCCGTCGGCGGCGGAATCAACGGCCGCGGACCGGCGGTAGACCTCGGCCGCTGCCTGGTGAAAGCCGCCGGGCAGGCCATCGGCGGTCATAGCGGCCGCGATTTCCTCCATCTCGGCAATCCACCGCCAGCCCTTGGCGGCCGCGGACCGTGCCGCCCGCTCCGACCGGGCGGGCAGCCCCGGCTGGGACAGCGCCCACTCGGCCAGCAGCACATCCTCGACGTGCTGAGCGCGAGCCAGCGCCCGGGTCGCCAGCAGCAGTGCGGAGGTGCCCTTGGTCCACGCCGCATACGCCATCTTCACGGCCGACGCCGCCCCCGCCGCACCAGGTACGATCCGGGCGTCCACCGCGGTTCCGGTGAACAGGTCGCAGACCTGGGCGGCGTCATCCCCTGACAGGTACAGGCGGGTCTGCCCGGGTGCCGTCGGCGGCGGCCCGACGATCCCGCCGTCCACGAACGCACCACCACCGCCAACAGCCGATCCGACCGTCCGGGCGGTGCCGGGCGAGATCGCGTTGGCGTCCACGAAGACCCCCTGGAAGCCGGCCACCGACCGGGCGACGTTCACCGCCGCGTGCGGCGGGCAGATGGAAAGGATCACCTCCACCTTCCCTGCCATCTCGGTCACCCAACCCGCGTCGGTCAGGCCGGCGGCGGCCGCCCGGGCCGCCGTGGCCGGACTACGGCCGGCCGAGGCCCACAGGACGGTGTGCCCGGCCCCGGCCAGGCAGCCGCCCACGGCCGCGCCCATCTCACCTGGATGCAGTAGCCCGATGTTCATGCAGTGAATTGTCCTCGGTCACCAGGTCCCGCCAAAAGGCGCCTCGGTGTTCGGCGGCAGCGAGAGCGGAGTGAAGTGGTTCCTGCTGACGATGCCGAGCTCGCCGTCGCCATGGTTGGGGATGGAGCCGATGACCACGCTGCCGGAGGCGTTCGACCACAGCACGTTGGCTGCGACGGCACCCGCGTTGTCGACCGTCCGCTGTCCGAAGATGCGCAGCACCTTGCCGGTCGCCGTGGAGTACTCAACGAACCCGGCCTCGATGTCCCGGCTTGTGCGCTGCAAGCTCGTTATTCCGCCCGCTCCGCAGACGATGGCGGACCCGTCAGGGGTGATGATGTCGTTGAGTTCACAATTCGCTATCTGCAGGAACGTGAGCGGCGACGCGGCGGCGGCAGGCGTCGGCTGCGCGCTCGGTACCGCGCTAGGAGCCGTCACGTTGAACAGCACCGCCAGCCGGCTGTCGCTGCCGACCAGGCTCCCGCCTTCGCGATCGGTGTTGAGCAGCCACACGCCCGTCTCCTGGTAGTCGGCGAAGTCGAACGCCAGCGTGTGCCCGTCCGCCGCCCAGGAAATGGCACCAGCCTCGTCATCGGTCTGGCCAATGATCCCGTTCGCGGACCAGGTCTTCTCCGCTCCGGTAGCCAGGGTGTACACCCGGATCTCCTGCAGGCTGGTGTCCCTGCCGGTCTCCGGTTCGACCGCGATGGCGAGCTTGCTGGCGTCCGGGGACAGCGCGAATCCGGTGACCATCTTGGCGGCGGTCATCGGCAGCCTGGTGATGCTCGACGGCTGGCCGGCGGAATTAAGCCTGAGCAGGTAGAACGAGCGGGGGAGCTGTGCCTGGTTGCTGCCCTTGCCGTTCGGTGTCAGCCAGGTCTGCTCGTCCAGGACGAACGTCCGGTCATCGGCCGCCGCCGTGACCGCGAGGATCGTGCCGTGCGGTACTGACGGCTTGATGGTTGCGATGGTCCGCCCGGTCGCCGTCGTCCGGACTACCGCGTACGAGGAGACCAGGTTCGGGTTCCCGTTGGAAGTGACGGATATGTAGTATGGCGGCACCTGGCCGGCTGCCACGTAGGACGCCGGCGAAGGCCCGGCGGCCGGTGCGCCGGCGCTCGCGGCGGGGGCGCCCGACCCGGCGCGCATTGCCCCGGTCAGGTTCGTCGCGATCAGGGCCACCGCGACGACGGCCGCCGCGGCGGCCGCGGGAGCCAGCCACCGCGCCGAGGGGAAGCGGCGGGTCGCGCCGTCGGCGGGAAGCTGCAGCGGCGGCACGCCGTCGGCGGGCACCGTTGCGGCCAGGGCCCGGGTCGCGGACCAGACACGACGCTCAAGGCTGTTCATGCAGTCTCCCCGAGGATTCGCCCGAGCGCGGCCAGCCCTCGGGAGGTAGTTGACTTGACGGTGCCGCGGCTGATGCCCATCGTCGCGGCGATCTGCTCTTCGTTGAGGTCTAGGTAGTAGCGCAGGATCAGGGCCTCGCGCTGCCGGTCGGGCAGCAGCCTGATGCCGGCCAGGACCTGGCGATGCTCCTCTGACACGAGTGCCAGGGACTCGGCCGATTCGGCCGGCTCGTCGAAACCAGCGTTCTCGAACCGCCCCCTGGTGCGCCGCCTGAGCACGGTCCGGGCGCCGTTCAGCACGCTCGAGCGGACGTAGCTCAGTGCCTTCTCGGTGTCCGCGAGGGTGCGCCATCGCCGGTAGAGCCCGCAGAAGGCGTCCTGTACCACGTCCTCGGCTGATGGCCGGTCGCCGAGCATGATTACGGCGAGCCGGATCAGGCCGAGCGAGTGTGCCTGGTAAAGCGCGGTGACGGCTGTCCCGGCATCCTCCGGCGCGGCTCGGGGCGGGTCCGTCGTGTCGGTTCTCACATACCAGAGACGCCGTGGCGTCGTAGAGGTTGCCTGGCGCGCCACCGCAGCGCGTCGCTTGACACCCACCCCACCGTCGACCACGGTTGGTGTCATGTCCGTCACTCAGAGTATTCGTAACGAAGTAGCTGAGCTGGGGGATACCACCGGGGATAAGGGGAGCTGGCGTGACCTGGCAGCTCTGGCGATACCGGCACTGATCACGCTGGTCGTGACCACGTGGGGAATCCGCGGGCCATCGTACTGGCGCGACGAGGCCGCGACGGTCTCCGCGGTGCGCCGGCCGCTGCCCGCGCTGCTAGCGATGCTTGCCCGCGTCGACGCGGTGCACGGCGTCTACTACGTGCTGGTGTGGCCGATCGCGCACACGCTAGGCACTGGCGAGCTCGCGATGCGGCTCCCGTCTGCTCTGGCCATGTCGCTGACCGCGATGCTCATCGTGGCGATAGGACGCCGGGTGGTGTCGGCGAGGGCGGGCCTGGCCGCCGGGGTCATCTGGGCGCTGCTGCCTGTGACCAGCTGGTACGGCCAGGACGCCAGATCCTATGCGCTGGTGACCACCCTGGCCTGTGCCGCCAGCTACCTGTTCCTGCGCGCCACGGGGACCGCGGACACCGGAAGCGCAGACACCGGAAGCGCAGACACCGGAAGCAGAGCCTGGTACTCCATCTCCCTCATCGCGCTTGGCCTGGTCAACGTGTTCGGCCTCCTCCTCATCCCCGCCCACGCCGTAACGCTGGTCCTTACGAACAGGGCCAGCCTCACCAGATGGCGAGCCGCGGCCTTCACGGCGGTCGCGGTGACCCTCCCGCTCATGGTGTTCGTCTGGCGCCAGCGCGCGGACGTCGCCTGGATTCCGGCACTGGACCAGCACGAGGTCGACACCGTGACCACATGGGCGGGCTCCCTCCTGGTGAGCGAGTTCGCCCTGCTGAGCCTGCTGATCGGCGCTGCCTTCGCCGCGGCGGGCCGGCTAGCGGGAAAATCAGACCGGGCATCGGCGTTCCCGCGGGAGTTCGTCGCGCTCTGCCTGCCCTGGCTCGTTCTCCCGCTGGCGGCCCTTATCGCCGTCTCCCTCGTCAAGCCGATCTTCGAGTTCCGCTACGTCCTGCTCTCCCTGCCCGCCATGGCCCTGCTCCTCGGCGCGGCCGTGGCGGCCCTGGGCCGGGCGGCGGCCACGATCACCATCGCGGCCCTGGCCCTGATCGCCTTCCCCGGTCAGCAGGCGGTCCGGGCCGCTCAGGGTCATTACGAGAACATCCGTGAAATTGACCGGGTCATCGCGGCCAGCGAGCGCCCGGGGGATGGCGTGCTCTATCCCTTGGACGTCTGGCGCCAGGCCGCCGCCGCTTACCCGTACGGCCTGGCCACCCTGGATGACCTCGCTCTGGCACAGACGCCCGTCCAGGCCGGCAACCTGCTGGGCAGCGACCTGCAGCCCGCGCAGCAGGCGGCGAGGCTGCGGCAGCACGACCGCGTGTGGATTCTCGCACAGAGCGAGAATCAGGAAGGCCCGCTGCTCGGCGACAATAAAGTGTTCCATCTGGCTCGCACCTGGCACATAGCCGACGCCTGGCTTCAGCTCTACGTCAGGAGTGGTCCAGACCACCTCTGACATCCCGGGCGCGGTAGAGTCCGGAGTGACAACGCGAGAAGACATCAGCCAGTGTTCATGACAAAGCGTGCGGTACGAGGAGCAAGTCGGTGACCAAGCTCGTTTACGATTTTACCGAGGGTAACAAGGACCTCAAGGACCTGCTGGGTGGCAAGGGTGCCAACCTGGCCGAGATGACCAGGCTCGGCCTGCCCGTGCCTCCTGGTTTCATCATCAGCACCGAGGCATGCCGCCATTACCTCACTCAAGGCAGCACGCCGGCAGGCCTGGACGAGGAAATCCAGCAGCACCTGACCAGCCTCGAAGAGAAGATGGGCCGCAAGCTCGGCGACCCCAGTGACCCGCTGCTGGTCAGCGTGCGGTCCGGGGCGAAGTTCTCCATGCCAGGCATGATGGAGACCGTCCTCAACATCGGCCTGTCCGACGAGTCGGTCCAGGGACTGGCCAAGCAGGCCGGCAACGAGCGGTTCGCCTGGGACTCCTACCGCCGCCTGATCCAGATGTTCGGCAAGACCGTGCTGGACATCGAGGGCGAGCACTTCGAGCACGCCATCGACGCCGCGAAGAAGGCCAAGGGCGTCACTAACGACCTCGACCTGGACGAGCATGACCTGCAGTCCATCGTCGCCAGCTTCAAGGACATCGTCAGGGAGCATGCAGGGCACGAGTTCCCGCAGGCACCGCGCGAGCAGCTCGACCTGGCCGTCAAGGCGGTCTTCAACTCCTGGAACGCCGACCGCGCCATCCTGTACCGCCGTCAGGAGCGCATCCCGGCCGACCTCGGTACCGCGGTGAACGTGGTCGCGATGGTGTTCGGCAACCTGGGCATGGACTCCGGCACCGGCGTAGCCTTCACCCGCGACCCCGGCACCGGCGCGCAGGGCGTCTACGGTGACTACCTGCAGAACGCGCAGGGCGAGGACGTAGTGGCCGGCATCCGCAACACGGTCCCGCTGCAGGACCTGGAGCAGATCAACAAGCCTGTCTACGACGAGCTCATGGGCATCATGTCGACGTTGGAGAACCACTACCGCGACCTGTGCGACATCGAGTTCACCGTCGAGCGCGGCAAGCTGTGGATGCTGCAGACCCGCGTCGGAAAGCGCACCGCCGCCGCGGCGTTCCGCATCGCCATCCAGCTGGTTGACCAGGGCCTCATCGACCTGGACGAAGCCGTCAACCGGGTCTCGGGCGACGAGCTCGCCCGCCTGATGTTCCCGCGGTTCGACACCAGCGGCGAGGTCACCAAGATCGCCAAGGGCGTGTCCGCCTCTCCGGGTGCGGCCGTCGGCAAGGCCGTCTTCGACTCGGCCACCGCCGTCGAGCTGGCCGCTAAGGGCGAGAAGGTCATCCTGGTCCGCCGGGAGACCAACCCCGACGACCTGCACGGCATGATCGCCGCCCAGGGCATCCTGACCAGCCGCGGCGGCAAGACCAGCCACGCGGCCGTGGTCGCCCGGGGCATGGGCAAGACCTGTGTCTGCGGCGCCGACGAGCTCAACGTCGACACCAAGGCGAAGAAGTTCACTACCAGCAACGGCCTGGTCGTCAGCGAAGGCGACCTGCTCTCCATCGACGGCACCAGCGGCGTCGTCTACGCAGGGGAGGTGCCGGTTGTCTCCTCCGAGGTGGTCCGCTACTTCGAAGGTGACCTGCACGCGCACTCGGATGAGGCGGACGACCTGATCAAGGCCGTGCACGCGATCATGCACCACGCGGACTCCAAGCGCCGCCTGGGAGTGTTCGCGAACGCCGATACCGGCCCCGACTGCGCCCGCGCCCGCCGCTTCGGCGCTGGCGGTGTCGGCTTGGTCCGCACCGAGCACATGTTCCTCGGCGAGCGCCGTCAGCTGGTGGAGGACCTGATCCTCGCCCACACCGATGATGAGCGCAACGCCGCTCTGGCGGCCCTGGAGCCGCTGCAGCGCGGTGATTTCGTGGAGATCCTCGACGCGATGGACGGCCTGTCGGTGACAATCCGGCTGATCGACCCGCCGCTGCACGAGTTCCTGCCCGACCTCACCGAGCTCACGGTCAAGATCGCACTGGCCGGTGACAAGGCGACCGAGAAGGACCAGGAACTGCTCACCGCGGTCCGCCGCCTGCACGAGCAGAACCCGATGCTCGGCCTGCGTGGCGTCCGTCTCGCCCTGGTCATCCCGGGCCTGGCGCAGATGCAGGTCCGCGCGATCGCGCACGCCGCCGCCGAGCTGAAGAAGGCCGGCAAGGACCCGCGCCCGGAGGTGATGATCCCGCTCACCGCCACCGTGCAGGAGATGGAGATCAGCCGCGAGCAGGTCGAGGAAGTCCTCAAGGAAGTCTGGGCCGAGACCGGCGTCGAGGTGCACACGCTCATCGGCACGATGATCGAGGTGCCGCGCGCCGCCCTGAACGCCGGCCCGATCGCGGCCAGCGCCGAGTTCTTCTCCTTCGGCACGAACGACCTGACGCAGATGACCTGGGGTTTCTCCCGGGACGACGTGGAGGGCGCGTTCTTCAGCAAGTACATCGAGCTGGGTATCTTCGGCGTCTCGCCGTTCGAGACGCTCGACAGGGACGGTGTCGGCCGCCTCGTCGACATCGCGGTGCGCGAGGGCCGGGCTGCCCGGCCTGACCTGCACCTTGGCGTCTGCGGTGAGCACGGCGGCGACCCCGACTCGGTGCACTTCTTCCACGAGGTCGGCCTGGACTACGTGTCCTGCTCCCCGTTCCGCGTCCCGATCGCCCGCCTGGAGGCAGGCCGGGCCGCGCTTGAGTCAGGCGGCTCGCAGACCCGTTGAGCTCTAGTAGCCAGCGGGGGGACGACCCCCCGCACCCGCCGGCTAGCTCGCGGGGTTACAACGCGCACGCGACGGCCCGCTTGGTTCCGGAAGGAGCCAAGCGGGCCGGCCGCACTGATTTCCAGCGGGACCGCGCCCGCGTGCTGCACAGCTCCGCGCTGCGCCGCCTGTCCGCGAAAACCCAGGTGGTGGCCCCGGGCAGCGGGGATTTTCCGCGGACCCGCCTGACGCATTCGCTGGAATGCGCCCAGATAGGCCGCGAGCTAGCGATCGACTTCGGCTGCGACCCCGACCTGGTGGACGCGGCCTGCCTGGCGCACGACATCGGCCACAGCCCGTTCGGCCATAACGGCGAGGCGGCACTCAACGCGCTGCTGACCTCTGATGAAGGCGGTGGCTTCGAGGGCAACGCCCAGTCCCTGCGCCTGCTCACCCGGCTGGAACCGAAAATCCCCGGCGCCGGCCTCAACCTCACCCGCGCCACGCTGGACGCCACCCTCAAGTACCCCTGGTTCGCCACTGCTGGCAAACAGGGCGGCGGCAAGTACGGCGTGTACGCTGAAGACGCCGCGGTATTCGCCTGGATCCGCGAAGGCGCTCCATCCGGCCGTCGATGCTTCGAGGCACAGATAATGGACTGGGCGGATGACATCGCCTATTCGGTCCATGACGTAGAAGACGGCCTGCACGCCGGCCTGATTAAATTCAAGACCCTTGTATCAGAACGGTCCGTGGTTCCCGTCACAGCCAGGGAACTGTACTGCGATGCGGCGATTCCAGAACTTGAGGAAGTGCTGGACAACTTGCTATCGCTGGATATCTGGCCGCAGTCCCTTGATGGCACCACCCAGTCTCTGGCCGCACTGAAGAACCTCACCAGCGAACTGATCGGCCGGTTCTGCGTGGCGGCCCAGGAGGCAACCCGAGCCGCGGCGGGCGACGGCCCGCTCACCCGCTACACCGCGGACCTGGTAGTCCCGCGTCAGCAGCGGCTGGAGTGCGCCCTGCTCAAAGCGGTGGCGATGCACTACGTCATGGGCCGCGAAGGCGCCGCCCAGGCCCAGGCACTGGAACGTGAGCTGCTCACCGAACTGGTCCACGCCGTAGAACGCGGCGCCCCCGCCACCCTCGACCCCCAGCTCCGCCAGTCCTGGCACGCCGCGGCCACAGCGCCCGAACGCCGCCGCGTAGTAATAGACCAGGTAGCCTCCCTGACCGACACCTCCGCCAAGGCCTGGCACCACCGCCTCTGCCCCCCGCCCCCCGCGTAGCCCAGGCTCGGGACCTGGATCGGGCGGTGTGAGGACGGACGGGCGGTGGCTATGCCCCGGCCGCCGACCTGGCGAGGTAGACGGTGTTGGCTGCCTCGCGTTCCTGCAGCGGGTTGTGGAAGGTGACGATCTCGGCCCGCACTTCGGCGAAGGTCTGGACGAGTGCCGCTGTGAACTCCTCGTCGGGCGGATCGTTCGACCAGAGCGCGAACACCCCGCCGGGGTGCAGCCGTTCGCCGACGCGCCGCAGGCCCGCGGGTTCGTAGAGGTCGGCGTTGCCGGAATGCAGCAGATGACGCGGTGAGTGGTCAATGTCGACCACGATCGCGTGGAACCGCCGGCCGGGAAACTCCGGGTCAAGGCCTTCGGGAGACCGGAGCATCGCGAAGAAGTCTCCGTGAACCAGTCGGCAACGCGGGTCCGAGGTCAACCCGGAGGGAATCACCTCGCGCTGGTGCCATTCGATCACCTCGCTCAGCGCGTCGATGACGGTGAGGGAGCGCACGTTCGAGCTCTCCAGCACCGCCTGTGCGGTGCAACCGAGGCCGAGTCCGCCCACGACCACATCGAGGTCGTCCGTGCCAGGGAGTTCCGCGACAGCCAGGCGGCCGAGCTCCGACTCGGCGACAGTGAACAGGCTCGACATCAGGTACTCGTCGTTGAGCTTGATCTCGTAGACGTCCTTGCCCACGCCCGGGTACCACCGTCGACGCAGCACCAACTCGCCCAACGGCGTCTGCCGCCAGTCGAGTTCCTCGAAACGCAGGCTCATGCGCTGTTCCTCGTTACCATCACCGCAGGATAGCGGCGTCAGCTGAACGGCTGACACCGGTGTGGCTGGCCGGCTGACGCGCCAGCAGCGGTCAGCGGCGCAGTATTGACGCATGAGCGATGGCGTGGCAGTGCTCGTGCGCGACTTGCGCAAGAGCTACGGCGAGCTGATGGCAGTCGATGGTATCGACCTGGAAATCGGCAGCGGGGAAGTATTCGCCCTGCTCGGGCCCAACGGCGCTGGCAAGACCACGACCGTGGAGATCCTGGAAGGGCTCCGGCACCGGGACGGCGGCACGGTGGCGGTGCTCGGCCAGGACCCGGCCCATGGCGGCCGGGCCTGGCGGGCCAGGATTGGCATTGTCCTGCAGCTCACCGGGACTGTCGGCGAGCTTACGGTGCTGGAGCTGGTCCGGCACTTTGCATCCTTCTACCCTCGGCCGCGGCGCGCCGAGGAGACTCTGGAGCTGGTCGGGCTCACCGCGAAGGCACGATCCCGGATCACCCAGTTGTCCGGCGGCCAGATCCGCCGTCTCGACGTGGCGCTTGGCATCGTCGGGCAGCCCGAGCTTCTGTTCCTCGACGAGCCGACCACCGGGTTCGATCCGGAGGCTCGCCGCCAGTTCTGGGACCTGATCCGGCGGCTGCGCGAGCACGGTACCACGATCGTGCTCACCACTCACTACCTGGACGAGGCAGAGGCACTCGCCGACCGGATCGCGGTAATCGCCGCCGGGCACATCGTCGCCTCAGGCGATGCCGCTTCACTTGGCGGCAGGGACGCCGCAGCGGCGCACGTCAGCTGGGATGGCCAGGGGGAGCGGCACCTCGTCGAGACGACGGCGCCAACGCAGCTAGTGGCGGAGCTGAGCGAGCGGTTCGGCGGTGAAGTGCCTGGCCTGACTGTCACCCGGCCGACGCTTGAGGACATCTACCTGGAGCTGATCGGGGGAGCGCAATGAGCGACGTAGCGGTGCGGGCGCCGGCGGATACGAGGTTGCCTGAGGCAATGCCCAGCGTATGGCGGATCGGGCTCGGCCGGGGCGGAGTCGAGGTCAAGGCGTTCTTCCGGGAGAAGATGGCGGTGGCCTTCATCTTCGGGCTGCCGTCAATCCTGCTCGTGCTGCTTGGCTCCATCTTCGGCAGCCAGGCCGCTACCCATGGCGTCACCGTCGGCCAGCTGTTCACCGCGGGGATGATCGCAGGCGGGATCATGGCGACCAGTTTCCAGTACCTCGGCATCAGCATCGCCACCGAGCGCGGGACCGGGATGCTCAAGCGGCTGTTCGGCACCCCGATGCCGCGCACCGCGTACTTCATCGGCAAGCTCATCCAGGTGCTGATCTGCACGGTCGCGGAGACCGTTCTGCTGATGGCGGTCGGCGTCGCGTTCTATCACCTGCACCTGCCTACCGAACCCGGGCGCTGGTGGACGTTCGCCTGGATCTTCGTGCTCGGCGGCACGGCCTGCGGGCTGCTCGGCATCGCCGTGAGCAGCATTCCGCGCTCTGCCACCAGCGCCGCCCCGGTGATCACGCTGCCGTTTACCGTGCTGCAGTTCATGTCGGGGGTGTACGTGCCGTCCACCAGCGTGCCCCCGTGGATGCGGGACGTGGCCTCGTTCTTTCCGCTGAAATGGATGGCGCAGGGACTCCGCTCGGTTTTCCTGCCGCCGCAGGCGGTGGCGCTGGAACCCGCACATAGCTGGGAGCATGGGCGGATCGCCCTGGTGCTCATAGCATGGATTGTCGGAGGGCTGGTGCTGTGCATAACGACGTTCCGCTGGCAGCAGAAGAGCTGATCAGCCCGCAGCAGCAACTGGAGATCCCGGCGCCGGAGATCTACTACGTAGTGGTCTACGCCGTCTGCGTGATCATCGTGGAGAGCGGACCGCTCAGCCCGGCGGGCCGGGTCGCTGCCACTGCTGCGCTGGCTGTCATGGTGCCCTGGTACCTGCTGGTCGGCCGTCGGCTGCTCTATGCTGACGACACTGGCTGGCGGGCCCTGAGCGCTCTGCGCGGGCCGGCGTACCTGACCGGCCTGCTGTTGCTGTTCGCCGTCGTGCAGAGCCAGAACCTCAATGCCTGGTTCATGTCCTTCGCGATCAGCCCGCAATGCTTCAGCATGACGACGCAACGTCGCGCCATGGGGTTCGTGCTCGCGTTCAATGGGGTGGCCGGGATCCTTCTCGTCGCCGAGCATCCAGAGTGGAACGCAGCGGCGACGGCGCTGGGCCTGGTGGTCTTCGCAGTCGGCTTCTCCTATGTGTTCAGCCGGTACACCATGCGAGTAGTCGAGCAGAACGAGGCGAACGCGGTCCTCATCAAGGAGCTCTCCACGGCCCGGCATGAGCTGGCTGCTGTCCATCACGAGGCCGGAGTGCTGGCCGAGCGGCACCGGCTGGCCGGCGAGATCCACGACACGCTGGCGCAGGGCTTCACCAGCATCGTGACCCTTGTCCAGGCCGCCCAGGCTGGCCTGGACCCGGGCGCCACCCAGGTCCGGCGGCACCTGGACCTGGCCCTGGCGACGGCGCGTGACAACCTCGCCGAAGCGCGCGCCCTCGTCGAGGCGCTGCGGCCGGCGGGCCTCGAGTCCAGCAGCCTCGGCGATGCGCTGCGCCGGGTCACGCAGACCACCGGTGCCGAAGTCGGCCTCCTGGCCCGGACCGAGGTCGAGGGTCGGGTCCGCCCGCTGCCGACCGGTACCGAGGTGGTGCTGCTGCGCGTCTGCCAGGAGGCGCTTGCCAACGTGCGCAGGCATGCTGGGGCCCACGCGGTAACCGTGCGGCTGTGCTACAGCGACGATGGGGTCCAGCTGGACATAACCGATGACGGCGTCGGCTTCGACACCGCGACGGTGAACAGCGGCTACGGGCTACGCGGGATGCGCGACCGGCTGCAGCAGGCCGGCGGTACGGTACGAGTCCGGTCCGCCCCTGGCGCGGGCACGGCGGTCCGCGCGGAGGTCCGCGACGATCAGGGCGCCGGGCTGGTCGCGGAGCTAACCCTATGATCCGGGTGCTGCTTACCGACGATCACCCCGTGGTCAGGGCCGGGCTGCGCGGCATGCTCGCCGCCGAGCCTGACATCGAGGTCGCCGGTGAGGCTGCCTCCGGGCCGGAAGCGGTCGCCGCTGCCCGGGCGGGGGAGTACGACGTCATCCTGATGGACCTGCGGATGCCAGGCGGTGACGGCGTCACCGCCACCGGGAAGATCCTTGCCGCCGACCCGGCCGCCAGGGTCCTGGTCCTCACCACCTACGAGACGGACGCCGACATCCTGCGCGCGGTGGAGGCAGGCGCGACCGGCTACTTGCTCAAGGACGCTACGCCAGCTGAGCTCGCGAACGCGATCCGCGCCGCCGCCCGAGGCGAGACTGTCCTGGCCCCTTCGGTCGCCGAACGGCTCGTCACGCATGTCCGCCGGCCCCAGCGCGAGTCGCTGTCGGCCAGAGAGACCGAGGTCCTGGCCCAGGTCGCACGCGGTGCAACCAACGCCGAGATCGGTCGCGAGCTTTATATCAGCGAGGCAACGGTGAAGACCCACCTGCTCCGCGCGTTCGGCAAGCTCGGCGTCAGCGACCGCACCGCCGCCGTGACCACCGCCATCGAGCGCGGGATCCTTCCGCCGCCCGGCCAGTTAAAGGCCAAGCACCTGGCCAAGCCTACGGGTAAGCGGAATGTCGGTGGGCGGGACTAGACTCCGTGCAGGAGCAGGCGGGGGAGCGACGGCGCGGAGGTGTGATCATGGCTGGGCGGATCCGCGACGAGGACATCGCGACGGTGCGGGAGCGGTCGCCCGTAGATGAGGTGATCGGCGAGTACCTCCAGCTCCGCAACGCCGGCGGCGGCTCGGTCAAGGGCCTGTGCCCGTTCCACGACGAGAAGACCCCCTCGTTCAACGTCACCCCGTCCCGCGGCCTGTGGTACTGCCACGGCTGCGCCGAGGGCGGCGACGTGATCAAGTTCGTGCAGAAGATTGACGCGCTGAGCTTCGCCGAGGCGATCGAGAAGCTGGCCGGGCGGGCCGGCATGGAGCTGCGCTATGAGCAGGGCGGCTACGTACCGGGGCAGGAACATGGCCAGCGCCGCCGCCTGGTGGACGCCCACCGCATGGCCGCGGAGTTCTTCGCTGAGAAGCTGAACTCGCCGGAGGCGGAGCACGCGAGGAAGTTCCTCACTGACCGCGGGTTCGAGGCGAAGGACGCGGAGCGGTTCGGGGTGGGCTACTCCCCGGCATCCTGGGAAGACCTGACAAAGCACCTGCGCGGGCGCGGCTTCTCCGACCCGGAACTGCTCACCTCCGGCCTGGCGACGCAGGGCAAGCGCGGGCCGATGGACCGGTTCCGGAACCGGCTGATGTGGCCGATCAGGGAGCTGTCGGGGGACGTGATCGCCTTCGGCGCCCGGAAGCTGAATCCGGACGAGGACGGCCCCAAGTACCTGAACACGCCGGAGACGCCGCTGTTCCGCAAGAGCACCGTGCTGTACGGCGCGGACCTGGCCAAGCGGGAGATCGCCCAGCGCCGCCAGGCGGTCATTGTGGAGGGCTACACCGACGTGATGGCCTGCCACCTGGCCGGGGTGCCGACCGCGGTGGCCACCTGCGGCACGTCGTTCGGCGAAGAGCACATCAAGGTGCTCCGCCGGCTCATCATGGATACCGAGTCGTCGCTGGGAGAGGTGATCTTCACCTTCGACGGCGACGCGGCAGGCCAGCGGGCGGCACTGCGCGCGTTCGGCATGGAGGAGAAGTTCGCCACGCAGACCTTCGTCACCGTGCAGCCCGACGGGCTGGACCCGTGCGACGTCCGCCTGGCGCACGGGGACGCCGCGGTGCGGGATCTGATCGCCCGCCGCGTGCCGCTATTCGAGTTCGCCATCCGCGGCGTGCTGGCCAACCACAACCTGGATACCACCGAGGGCCAGCTGGCCGCGCTTGACGAGGCCGCGTCGATCGTCGCGAAGATCAAGAACAAGGGACTGCGCACTAGGTACGCGGTCAACCTCGACCGCTGGCTCGGCATGATGAACGAGGAGTTCGTGATGGCCCGGGTGCGCGAGCACGCCGGCGAAAGCCGAGGCAGGAGTGACGCACGAGGTTCCGGTCCGGCCGGACGCGGCACGGGCGGAGCTGGCGGGCGAAGGGGCGGCAGCGGGAGTGCGCGCGGCGGTAACTGGAGCGGCTCACCGCTGGAGGCCGGATTTGATGGCGCGCAGGCTGACGGGGACGGGAACCACGGGGCGTTCTCTCCTTATAACCAGCAAGATCCGGTGGTGCGGGTGGAGCGGGAGGCCCTCAAGCTCGCCGTGCAGAGGCCGGCACTGTGCGGGCCTGAGTTCGATGCGCTGGGCGCGGAGGCATTCAGTGCGCCGGTGCACGGCGCGTTGTTCACGCTGATTGCGGCGTGCGGCGGGACGGCGGGCGCGGGCAGCCCGCGGGACTGGGCAGCCCGGCTTCGGGAGCAGGCGCCGAACGAGCGGGCCCAGGGGTTCGTGACCGGGCTGGCGGTGGAGCCGATGCAGATCGCCGGGGATCCGGACACCAAGTACGCCGACGTCGTTCTTGCCCGGGTGGGCGAGCTCGCGGCGGGCCGGGAGATCGCGGCGGTGAAGGCCCGGCTGCAGCGGATGAACCCGGTAACCGAGCAGGTCGGGTACAACAAGATGTTCGGGGACCTGGTGGGTCTGGAGAAACGCAGGAAGGCATTGCTCGACCGGGCGGCCGGGCTGTAACGGTGGCGTAACAAAGTTGGGTCCTCCCTAACAGGCCGGTCGTGACGCAGACTGGCAGGGTGGCCCTCAGCGTAGTGACAAGCACAGTAATAGCAAGCGGGGCAGCACCGGCCGACCAGCTCACGGATCTCGTTACGAGGGGACGGGAACGAGGGTCGGTGACCATGGCTGAGGTCATGGTCGCCCTGGATCGTGCCGATCTGCCGCCGGAAGCCCTCGACGCCGCCGTGCGCGCGTTGACCGAGGAAGGCATCGAGGTCCTCGACGTCGCGTCGGAGATCGAGGACGACGTCGACGATGTGCAGCCGCGGGTCGAGGAGACCAGCCGCCGCGCCACCACCAGCGACCTGGTCCGCATCTACCTCAGGGAAATCGGCCGGGTTCCGCTCCTTACCGCGGAAGACGAGGTGGATCTCGCCAAGTCGATCGAGGCTGGCCTGTTCGCCGAGGACATCCTCACCGGCGGTGCGGAGCTGCCGGCGGGACGCGGCGACCTGGAGCAGCTCACCAGCGAGGGGATCAGGGCCAAGCAGAAGCTGATCGAGGCGAACCTGCGGCTCGTGGTCTCCATCGCCAAGCGGTATATCGGCCGGGGGCTCGTGTTCCTTGACCTGATCCAGGAAGGCAACCTGGGCCTCATCCGCGCGGTCGAGAAGTTCGACTACACCCGCGGCTACAAGTTCTCCACCTATGCGACCTGGTGGATCCGGCAGGCCATCACCAGGGCGATCGCCGATCAGGCCCGCACCATACGGGTGCCCGTGCACATGGTGGAGACGATCAACAAGCTGGCCAGGGTCCAGCGTCAGCTGCATCAGGAACTCGGCCGCGAGGCGTCGACCGACGAGATCGCCAAGGAGATGGGGCTAGAGCCTGAGCGGGTCGCCGAGATCCAGCGGATCGCCCAGGAGCCGGTGTCGCTGCAGTCGCCGATCGGCGAGGAAGAATCCGACCTCGGTGACTTCATTGAGGACGCGGACGCCGTGGTGCCGATGGAGGCGGCGGCCTTCATCATGCTGCAGGATCAGCTCGAGCGAGTGCTGTGCGAGCTCGCCGATCGGGAGCAGCGGATCATCCAGCTGCGGTTCGGGCTGACCGACGGGCATCCGCGGACGCTAGAGGAGGTCGGCAAGGAGTTCGGCGTGACCAGGGAGCGGATCCGGCAGATCGAGTCAAAGACCCTCGCCAAGCTCCGCCACCCCAGCCGCGCCCAGATGCTGCGCGCCTACCTCGACTACTGAAAGTCGCACCCTGCTTGCTTTAACTGAGTGCGTCTTCGGTTTCGCCGTTGTGGTTCAGCTGGCCGCGCACCTTCGTCGCACCCTGCTTGGCCTGCTCGGTGATCCTCGGCAGCTTGTCGGCCGCCTGGTGACCTGCCGCGCTGGCCAGCTCGCTGGCCTTGTGGCCTGCCGCTGACGTGGCCTTGCGGACCGTAGGGTTGTCGGCTACTTTGTGTGTCAACCGCATCAGCTGGTCGTAACGCTCGCGTCCTGCCCGTGCGCCGGCCACCAGGCCGATGGCCAGGCCGGTCACGAATGTGATACGCCCACGCATGTTGGAGCCCCTTCCCCGCATGTACGTCATGCGCATGCTTGACAATTCCCCGTAATCCCGAGAGTACTCGCAACGGGCGGTAAGGGGATCCGGCGTCCAAGCATGGCCGGGAGTGCGCTAGCCTATAAGCGGTCGATCCCGCGTAGCTCAATTGGCAGAGCAGCCGGCTGTTAACCGGCAGGTTAAAGGTTCGAGTCCTTTCGCGGGAGCCACACGCACCGGAGACCACACCCCATCTCACCTGCGCAAACGCAGGAAGTGAGGGTTTCCCATGGCGCAGACGGCGCCCGCCTCGACCAAGATCAACACAGAAATAACACAAGCGGCCTCCGGCCAGGCTTCTCGCCGCACGCCGGGCCGCGGCGGCCAGCGCGGACCGGCCCGGGCGCAGGCCCGGGTGGCAGGCGACATCCGAGGCTCGGCCCGCGATCCCGGCCGTGCGGTGGTCGAGCTGGATAACGGGATCACGGTGTACCCTCCTGAGGCTGAGGGCGAGCCGTGGCGGGCGGTATTCCTCGAGGACGGGCAGCGCCGGTACCGGCAGGCTGCGACCGAGGAGAAGCTGGCCGCCAAGCTGGCGCTGGTTATCGAGCGGCTTGAGGCGGAAGCGTCGAACATGGTGCGGCCGGGAGCGGACCTGATCGCCCACTACCTGGACCCGGACCGGCTGCCGCCCGACAAGCGGTGGTCCCGCAAGCACGCCCATACCCAGCTGCGGCTGTGCGAGAGGTTCGCTGCCCCGGTCATCGGCGCGGTCACCTGCCAGGACATCAGGACCAGGCACACGCAGGCGATCGTCAACGCCGCGCCGACCGCGAGCGAAGGTCAGCGGGTGCACGGGATGCTCTCGGCCATGATCGCGGCGGGCATCGAGGGCGGCTACCTGGCCAACCCGCGGCTGGCCGGGGTGCACTGGCAGGCCGGTGACCGCCCGCTGGCCGCCCAGCAGGTCCGCGTGGCGGGCGAGTCCGCGCTGTGGGTCGACCCGGACGAGATCCCCGCCGACGCCGACATCGCTGCGCTCGGCGCGGCACTGGCTGCCGGGCGACACGGGGACCGCGACGAGCTGATGGCCCAGACCGCAGCCTACAGCGGACTGCGGTGGGGTGAGCTCACTGCCCTGACCGTCGGCCAGGTCAGTCCGGACACCAGGGTGATCAGGGTCGACCGCAAGGTCATCGAGGTCGCCGGGCATCTGTACATCGAGGCGCCCAAGTGCCGCAAGCAGCGGCAGGCCATCTATCCGCGCCTCACGCCGGCCGGCTACCCGCTGGCTGAACGGCTCGCTGCCCGCATCGAGGCCGCCCGCGCGGAGCAGCAGGCCGGTCTCAACCCGCTCGGCCTGATCTTCCCCTCACCGGGATACAAGCACTGGCGGTCCTCCAATTTCCAGCGCAACGTGCTCAAGCGCGCCTACCTGGCGATCGGCTGGCGCTGCAAGGACGGCGACAGCCAGATCAGCTGGACCTGGCACAGCCTCCGGCACGTGTTCTGTGTCACCGCCCTGTTCACCTGGGGCCTCGACGCACGCGACGTATCGCTCATGGCCGGCCACGCCAACGTCCGCACCACCCTCGACATGTACGTCGGCACCACCGCCGGCGTGCTGGACCGCGCCCGCACCGCCACCCAATAACTCAGGGTGCCACGGCAAAGGAGCTGGCCAGGCCGCAGACCTGGTCTGGCCGGCTCCGATTTCAGCTATTGGGCCACCCGGTCGACGTGGACACGATCGTTGTCCGGCCGGATGGCGATTTCGGGGCAACCACAGGTTGCTCCCACGAAACCCCAGTTCAGGAGGGGAGCAACCGGCGGTTGCCCCCAGAATCCCTCGATCGGAGAACCCCATGACAAGGAAACGTCCGGACCGACGAGGCCCGCAGCGGATCACTGAGACGAGCGACTATGTGGCCATGATGACCCGCATCATCACCGCATTCGGGGACCGGATCGCCACCGATCCGGCCGCCCTGGCCCACCTGCGCGACCTCCAGGACGTTCTGACTGATCAGGTCAACCGCGGCATTTTCGAGGCGAACAAGGGCCGGAATAGTTACAGCCAGAACGAGATGGCCGCGATCCTGGGCATCTCGCGGCAGGCGATCGCCAAGCGGATCCGGCTCGGCGAGACCGTCTACGCCCTCACGTGGGAGGCACGCGGTGCTGGCGCCGTGGTGCGCGTGGCCGACATCCGCACCCGCCGCGCACAGGTACTCGCCGAAGCAGGGGTAGCCGACCTCACCGAAGTGGCCCGCAAGCTGCGGACCGCGACCGGCTGACCATCTGGTACACGGAGGCCCTTGCTGCCCTGGATGGCAAGGGCCTCACTGTCCCAGCCCGGAGCATCCGCCCTTACTGATAACGTCGCTGGTCAGCAGGCCTGGCCGGACTAAGCGACCACGTCCTGCAGCGCCCCCTTCGGCGTGCGTGGGGTGCTGAGTCGAGCGGCCGCCCCCGAGCTACTCGGTGGCGGCGCGGGCGCGATCCAGGACGCCGGCGGTGGTGCCGACGTACATGTCCAGGGTGATGCGGTAGTTGGCATGGCCCGCCATACGGGACACGTCGGTGGCGTCGAGTCTCCAGGTGAACAGGGCAGCGGTGCAGAACACGTGCCGCAGGCTGTGCCAGGTCCAGTCACCGCGGCCTTTACTGTCACGCCAGCCGGCTGCCCGGTAGGCGCGCTGAAGGACGTTGCGGCTGAAGTTAGAGGACCGCCAGTGCTTGTAGCGGGGGCTGGGGAAGACCAGGCCGAGCGGGTTGAGCCCTGCGTCCTGCTCGGCGCGGGCCAGCTCGACCCGGGCCACCAGCTTGTCCGCGAGGGCATAACCGCCGGGGGTGCGGACGGGGTAGATCGTGGCACGGTACTTGCGGCACTTGGGCGCCTCAATATAAAGGTGCCCGGCGACCTCGATGACCTTGCGGTCCACGGTGATGACGCGCCCAGCCGGGTCGACCTGCCCGATAGTGAGCGCGGCGAGCTCGCCCCATCGCAGCCCGCTGTAGGCAGCCGTCTGGGCCATCAGCTCGTCCAGGTCGCCGCGCCGCCCGGCGCTCAGCGCGGCGCCCAGCTTGGTGATGTCGGCGGCGGACGGGATCTCGGCGGGATCGACCCACAGCCCGGATTCCCCCGCGACGGTCACCCGCGGAGCGGGCAGCGGTCGGCCAGCGGCCTGCCAGTGTACTTTCGACAGTTGCGGGCGGGTCAGGTAGCCGCCGTCGATGCCGGCCGAGACCAGCGCGGAGATCATCCCGGTGACCCGGCCGCCTTCTCCTGCGGTTGGTGCGGCGTTCACGACCTGCTGCATGTCCGCCACCGTGATGTCCTGGCACGTCAGGTCGCCGATGACTGGGATCGCGAACCGCTCGCACAGCCTGCGCTGGGTATGCGCGTGCTTGCGGGACCACCGCTTGTCCACCGGGAGCCGATCCGGGTCCAGGTAATGCGCGACCAGGTCGGTCCCCGGCCGTTCCATGTTCCTCGCATCGGTCGCGAGCCGCTCGGCGACCTTGGCCAGCTTGGCCGCCAGCCCCGCCTCCGTCATCGCCTGCCGGAACCGCCGCCGCCCGCCCTCGATGAACGAAGCCCGCCAGGGCTCCCCCTCACCCTCGGGCGGATATACAGTCACCCCGTAATCCAGCTCCACCACCACACGAGCGTCATCACGAAGGGCATCTGAGGGCTGGCGATCTTGCTGCTCTGGCCTGCTCGCAGCATGGGCGCTCATCGGATGCTCCTCCGGCGACGCGTCGGCCGGGGGCGGCCGGTAAGAAGCAGTGAAACTGCGGGTGAGGGAGAAGTGTCACGACGGGCGCGCCGCTGCGCTGGGAGTTCGCGGCGGGCTGCAGCGAATGCGGTCACCTCGCTTGCCCACCATCGATAGCATCGCGCCGATATGCAAACCGGAGCAGGAAAATCAGGTCGATGCGTCAGTTCGTATGCGGCAGTCCGGCCAAGCTTGAAGAGCTGACGGATCTCGCTGATGGTGAGCAGGGCGTCACCCGGCTGCCAGGCGGGGGAGGTTTGTTGCTCGACAGGGGTGTCGGTCGCGGGGACAGTGCTTATCTCGGCGGATTGGCCTGCATGGGTCATCGTCTGTTCCAGCCGCGTGTTTCGCGGTGACAGCGGCACGTCGGTGCTGTCCGCGATCACGCTGCGCCCCTGCGGCCAGGCGCCGTGCCTGGCTTCCGGGAATGCTGCCTGCGGCGCAGGCTGCGTCGCTCGTCGGGGTCCAGGCCGCCCCAGATGCCGAACTGCTCGTCGGCGTCGAGCGCGTAGGAGAGGCAGTCGTCGCGGACAGGGCAGTGGTTGCAGATCTGCCGTGCCTCAGTGGCGGGGCCGCCGTGCGGCGGGAAGAAGACTTCCGGGGCGGTCTCGGTACAGCTGGCCCGGGCGGCCCACGCGCCGATCAGGGCTTTGGTGAGGCCTGGCACGGACGGCGCGAGCAGCCGGACTGCGGTGTTGCCTTCGGTTGGCTTCTTACTCATACGGGATCGCTCCTTCGTCACGGGACGGGGGAGCGGTGTCCCAAGGTCTGGGCTCTTGCGAGCCAAGTATCGCTAATCTGTGTACAAATCCTAGAGATCATATTAACTCATGTGAATTAACCGGTCAACGTTCTACATCGAAGGCGCTGGCTGTGTCTGGTGCGGCGTGGGTCAGGTGCCGGGCGCGGACGGGAGTCCTTCGACGGTGCGGGCGCTGTCGACCATGTCGGCGATCGCCTTCAGCGACCGGTCCGAGAGTCCGGCGGCGCGAAGCGCTAGGTCCCGGACCTTGTCGTCGGTGAGCGCGGCGAGTACCTCGCCGGGCAGTTCCGCCTGAGCCTCGGTGCCGGGGAGGAAGTAGACCGGGGGGACGCCGAAGAAGGTCGCGATCGCGTTCAGGTGCCGCAGCGTGGGGTTGTCCCGTTCACCGGTCCGCAGCAGCCACAGGTATGTGGCGGATACGACGCGCTCGCCTGCGGCGGCGTTGATCGCGTCGGCGACCTCGGCAGGTGTGTAGGGTCCGCGGTCTTTCGGGTGGACGGTGCGGAACAACCGGTCGAGGCGCCGCGCGAAGAGCCCTTTCGGCGGGCGTGTCTGACGGGGCACGAGCGCTGATCTCCCTCGGGAAGCTAGACGTACGCCCCAAGGGTGCAGTCTGCCAATGATTAATGCAAGTTGCCGGGCAGGCCATTATCACATATGTCAGTTAATAGAGTGCGGGCCAGCAAGCACGGATCCCGACGTGTACGGGGCGGGACTCAGGGGACGACCGGCAATTCGGGGAGTAGCGCGGCTCAACCCCCGTGTACGGGGCGGACGTCGTCCTGGACGCGAGGAAGCTGACCGAATCCGGATCACCCCCGCGTGTGCGGGGCGGACAGAAACCGAATGTCTGGCTACACCTATCCGGCCGGAACACCCCCGCGTGTACGGGGCGGACAAGGCTATCGGCCAGGACGAATTCGACGGCGGCGGATCACCCCCGCGTGTACGGGGCGGAAAATCGGCTCAGCTCGACTACCCACGCTGTCTGCGAAACCCCTGAGTGTAAGGGGCGGGCATCAATACGATTCCGCCGTACGGGCCGATGATCGGATCACCCCTGCGTGTACAGGGTGGACCTGTTGAAGTAGTACTGCGTGCTCCCCCACTGCGGATCACCCCCGCAAGTGCGGGGCGGACGCGAGGGTGCGGATGGGGACGGCGAGTTGGTGCGGATAACCCCTGAGGCGTGGGGCAGGGCACCGCAGCCATGCTATGCACTTGGGCGTACAGTGGATCACCCCCGCATGTACCGGGGCAGACGGCACGGGGATGGGCGTGATCGTCGTGCAGGTCGGATCACCCCCCGCGTATACGGGGCGGACACTTCGCGAGCTGAGGTTTATGGCGGGGTTTCCAGGTAGACCGTCGGATCACCCCCGCCTCGATGCGTGTAGCCCAGCAAG